>Ga0307514_10000049_pt1 | contig 325643 bp, 326 predicted proteins | sample 16_EM_MG_FD_203088 | JGI IMG/M metagenome (GOLD analysis project Ga0307514, IMG submission 203088) | Populus trichocarpa ectomycorrhiza microbial communities from riparian zone in the Pacific Northwest, United States - 16_EM | ecosystem: Host-associated > Plants > Roots > Unclassified... | reverse complement strand
AGCCGCATGCACTTTAGTTCTTGTGTACGTGTCAATTAGACTTAGCGAGAGTCAGTGAGTTTAGGTCAATAGAGAGATTCAGGACACCGGACACCGTACAACAATTGTTTTCTCAAAGGAGCGTTAAAACTGACAAATCCGATAAAGGGTTTAAAAGAGATCGTACTGAGGTATGTTGCGCTTAGCCGTTATACCGACTGTTGCTGAATCTATGTAGAAGATGCCGAGACATAAAGATCGCAACAACCAGCTCGAACAGCCCACGAAGCGGGAAGAAGATTCAAAGCTTAAGAAGCAGAGACGTAGTTCAAAGCAAAAGAAGCGGGGTAAGAGAGCAACAGCACATACAGATACGGGCTGGGGGGCGTAAGCTTCACGGACCGCGAGGAACGTAAACGGAGACGGGAACGCCATCAGCAAACGACGCAGCTACAGCCCTCCTCAAACCGCGATTTGGATGACCAATACGACACCGATCGGCGCTCGTCACAAGTACAGGGGTACTGTAAAAGATGCTGTAAATGTTTAGATACAGTATACAGAACAGGGACTTCGGGGACTGATGACAGCTCGAGTTTGGATACAGATTCGTCTGGGTTGAGTTTGGATGATGACGACTATTCAGACGCTGAGCCTAGGGTGGGGCTGGAAGCCGGAACGTTTTTACCCGAGACGAAGTCCGAAAACAGAGAACACTTAAACCTAGGGCCTGAGACGGTTCTAGGAGACAAAGAACATACAAGACCAGAGCCTGGGACGGAGCGGAGGGGTGAACATTCAAATCCAGGACTTGGAACGGCGGTGGAAAGGGATGGTGCACCAACGGATAAGTCGGGGATATCAGACTCTAAACAGCAACCAGATGTGCCGAATCAGAAAGGCGATGCCAAAGAAGAAAGCGACCTTCGAGCGTCCGTAATGACCGGCGCCCCGGGAGAGGAGCAAGTCCATGACCAGGCACAGAAAACCTATCGCAGCGCGAGCGAACCCAGAAAAGCAAAAGTATCCGGACGAGTGGGATCACAGAGCAAAAGTCGAAACCCTACAAAAACAGCATCACGAACGCAAATAAGCAACTCGAGTCCAGCAAGGCAAGTGAAAAAGCATATTTGGAGGAAAAAACGCGTTTAAGAAAAGACCTGATTGCACTAAAAACGGAGCACATAATAGTGTCGGCGTAGGCTTGGAACCCATCTCCGATAAGTCATTTGAAAAATAAGTACCGTGAACTTCATGATGAGGTCGGTTGTCCCTGCATCCCCGATGTGTCAACCCTAACATGCCCCAGGTCTACTCGTGGTGTCGGAAACTTTTCAAATATAAAGATGGGATACATATGCGCGCCCAGGATGAGATGGATGGTGAGCTAAGGGCTTTGATTCCCACCAGAGTGCACGCTTTTAGCGAATTAGAGTTCCCACGGCTAATGCAACTGATTGCGTGGGATTTCATGGAAAAGTATATCTTTTCTAAATGGTTTCCTGGTTTACGAGAATATGATTGCCAGGGCATGGCGGGGATCGAGACGAGGATACGTCTCGGTGGTAGGCTACTTTTCCCTATGGGTCGCACATGCATAAATTTGACGCAGCCAGATAAATCCAATACTGGCGAAAAGACCGAATACTGGAAAGCGTATACCAAGTCGTTACTCTTCCAAAATCCAACCATAGTCGAGGATATCCACGACGTTAAGCCGCTCTCAGATCGTCTCTTCGAGCGTCTGTATGCCATGCATGATGGTCAAGTCTTCCCAGTTCAGGATTATCGGAAGCGCGTTCAGAAATCTCTTGTTAATGCTAGGATTCTAGCGGCACAAATGGGCTGTCAACGAAACGTTTATCAAATCGATGATGATGTTTGTGTTGGAAGTGCGTACGATGACTCGCGGATGATGGATGACAAATATACGGTAGAGGAGGATGGAGAAGGGACTGTGGTCCGTTGTATTCTTTCAAGGGGGTGGGTGAAAAGAGCGCGTGTGGGAGACGAGACTGCCGTGCCTATTTATATTTGTAAAGCGAGGGTATTGGTTGGGTTCCCGCAGGATTGAGTAGTGAGAGGCAAGGCTATGGCCAGGAAATACAACAGTTCTTTGAACATGACCCAACTTGCCGTTCAGCTGAGAGCGCATCATGGCGGACAATGTTGATCATGACCACACTACCAGTTGTGGCTGGTGATATAGGATCTTGTTTTCCACCACCTGGACCCCGAGATGTCAAAGTGAGTAAAGAATACTAGGTCTGCAGCAAGCCTTCAGTGAACTCCTACTCTCTCCGTCTACACGTGCACGTGGCATCCCCGCCCGATGCCGGAGCACTAACATTCACATATCAATGCCGCAGTTTCCCACGATGACGTCGTAGCTTGCAGGAGAAGACGTGATCTTTTCTACTATATCCTTGGCCTCGGGACGGGAAAGGTAGTCCGCCGGGGTAGAGAACAATCCGTTTCTGTTTTCAAGTTCTTCCATGAGTTAACTCTCCCAGTCATAGTCATACCAATAACCGTAGCCCATATCGAGGATATAAAGAGAGCCGAGGCCGATAGCGAGCATCCTAGATACCGGGTTAGACCGCTATTAGGCTGGTGGCTTACCGCATAAATCCCTTGAGAAAACACATGTGTTCGGCAGAATCGCTGTTGCCAGCTCTGGAAGGGGAGGCATAGCTGCTCGTGTACTGAGGCTTGTAACAAGCGAGATTGTTCGTCTTGTATCTATTGATGCGGGCCGGGCTAGTATAGATAGCCGCCAAAGCGAAAAAATTTCAACTAGAAGTGGAGGAGCGGGGACACCTTCCGTGGGTAGGAAAGGGATCTGTCAAAGGTTTAGATCAGGGCTGGGGTTGGGGTGTGGAGCTAAGAGAAAGAGAAGAGCGCTTGTTACTATACCGGAGGTTGATCCGCATGCACACTGAAGTTTATTGTAACTTATTTTCATAAGGTAGAATCACACGACATCACCCACTTTTTTTTCACTCGATCGGTTTGTGCTTTCGTCCACCAAAATATCGCAATATCATTCCAACATACACGCATTTGCGATTTAGCCTCATACAGAGGAGAATCCACGTTGTACAGGGAGCCTCCGTGGCATATTCCGGGTCACTTTGGGGCTGTTGCTGTAGAATATAATTATGGGAACGACTATGAACACATGCACCTAAAGACACCTCCCCCGCGTTACGAGTAGCTGGAGTATATTCTGGTCAAGGACGGCTCCCTCCGCTCTGTCCAGCATTAAACTACATAATTGCCCCTCCAGATCTTCCCAAGCCTTCTAGATCTGCCGGCCAAAATAGTAGCCTCAGCCGCAGCATAAATAGGGTTTGTTGAAGGGAAGTTCCGGAGCAGTGCGTGAGACCGTCAGTTACGAGGCTCACGAGACTCGGAGGTGCTAAATGAAGCTGGTATCTATCCACTTCTTTGAGGGTAGGAGCCAAACTGCTCATAGTCCATACCTAGCTCCATGCGTAGGTGGTGACTCACGTCATTGGGATTCGTACGAGTGCCGGTCATTTGCGCTCACTCATATCCAAAATTGTCCGTAGCCCACCACATTCAACTGCTGATACTGGAATTGTTAAAAATGACTTGCCTCGCCTATAGTTCTCACTCAAATACCTCCAGCTGCTCTGCTGCTACTGTTACAGTGAAGTTGTTAAAAATGACTTCGCTCCGGCAACTTCCTTCTCCTCACACGACGATGGTGTCTGCAAACTTCTTCATTCATCCTCCCTCTGCCTAATGATACACATACACATACATAATCCCGCATGCCAGCCCCAGGACACATACACATACAGCATACACATGATGTACATAACCCCCGCCCGCATGGAACCAGTCCACCCCTCCCAACCAGCAAACCAGGGTATACCTTATCAAGAAATGTAAAAAACATAACGCCCGCTGCCCGCAGCTCAAAGAAGTAGACTTGCCGAAGAAAGTAGTGCCGTGACCCATCAAAAATATCGCCTCGGTGAAATGACTGAACGGGGTTATGAGTAGACCCCACCTCATCACCTTCCATATCGTCGTCGCAGAAAGAATGGTTGAAACCGAGGATTACGAGTAAATAACCCCCAACGCCGCCGCCATCGCAATAGCCACAAACAGCGCCGCCACATACAGCGCGATGACCCAAGGTCTTCTATACAGCGCTTTCCCCTCACCATTAGCCTTCTCCCCCACCAATCGGCTGGGAAACTCACGTCTCTTCTCATCAAAATCCTCACTCAAACTACTGGCCTCGGTATCGAGCCCCCTCAACCTCGGCCCGTAGAATTCCCCTCCCGCATGCTGTAACTGGGAGGAATAGTACTCCGACGCGATGATACTCTCTTTACTCCCGTTTCCGTCATAGATCATCATCTCGGGCCTAAAGATCCTAGGCGGCAGCGGGAGCGGCGGGAAGGAGTGTCGGTGGGAGACGTCGTCTTCGGGAACTGGTGAGAGTGGTGGCATTGCGAGTATGTGTGGTTAGTAACGAGCGACAAACATCGACGATGTGACGGGTTGAACGAGCGTGGTGTTTCGGAGAATTGCGACGAAAAGGAACTAGTAGAGACAGTAAAGAGCGACTGTTTTGAATGAAGGAATAGATCGTCGGAGAACAAATGATTGAATGGCGTCGTGATGATGTCGTCGGTGCGGCGGCACGTTTCCCCTGGTGTCAAGCAAGTTAGAAGTTTGATGCAGCAGCAGGCGTTCAGCCTCATTTTTGCATGGTTGGAAACACAAAGGCTTATCGAAGTAAATTTATGGCATTTACGCTATATTTAGCGATGGGTTTAAGGGGAAATGCGGGTTTCGTGATTACGATTACGCGGAAGCTAAAGAACTTAATCCTACAATGCAACCAAGACCGCCTCAGGTGCAGCGAATTTCTTATTCCGTCGACCTTATCCTACACTTCCATTCAAGAACTTCTACAACTAACCAACAGAACGATCAACTTTTCAGCACCATCTTGCCTTGCCAGGAAAACAACTCTACCAAGAAAGGATTACGACGACTTTCAAGCCCTTCCCCGCATGCTGTACACCCCACCACTACCGTGATCACCCGTTTCTCACTCGTCCGACAGGCGATGTGCACTGCACAGCCAGCCTTCATTAATAATAGGCACATCTTACAAGGGCTAAGGGAACACCACATATGTTCTCTATCCGGTAGTACCTGCTGCAGATAGTGGGGCGGCATTGATAAAGTATTGGTTGTGTTTTGACATGGTATGTGCTGGTTTCTCTCGCACGAATTGCTGAATTCCGTTGGGTGCTGTATACAAAAGGGAGGGCCCACATGGAATTCAATATCGGAGACCCCGGTGAACTGTGCTTGCTTGCTGTTTACTATTCACACTTACCGTGCTGAAATCCCAGCTAAATGTGCCCTTCCTCCCACCTTGTTCCACGTCTTAAAGCTAACCATCCCCACCATCAGCAACTTAAAACCAACAATGGCTCCCAACCCCGAAGCACACTACGGCCGCGGAGGCAGGCGTTGCGGCTCACCCAATAACTATAGTCGCCGCTGGTGCGACGACTATCCGAGTAATAGCGCCTCTGGTTTTCCGATTCCCACAGTGGCCTCTGATGCCCTTCCAACGGGTGCAAGCTTGGTCAACGCAAACAGTAACAGCAACAGCAACTCTCTCAATCCCATTGCCGTTATCGTCCCCACCCTCGTTGGTGCGGCACTATTGATTTTGGCAATTGGAGGCTTCTTTATTTGGAGGCGGCGAAGACGTGAGGCTGCGGCTGCGGCTGCGGCAAGCAGTGGTGGAAGTAATTCGGGAATGAGTGAGAGGGGAGGAATGAGGGGAGGGGCGCTTGGTGGGGTTGTGGACGAAAAGGTTACTCCCCATCTGTGAGAAGAGAGAGGGTTGATGGCTAATGTGTGGATAGCTTGAGATCCCACCGAGATATGAAGACGCACGCCACGACCGTAGTATATCGGTCCCTGTGTCCCCATCCCCAAGCGAAAACCCGTTCGCGGACCCGACAGATCCGGAGCCAGAGTATGAACCACCCGTGTCGCCGGTTACTGAGGTGGAGAGGGCGGTGGTAACGGATGGATTGAGGAGACAGCCATCGGGGGTGTCGGAGGTGTCGCGGGTGTCGGGAGGAGCAGACTCAAGGAGGGGGCTGATTGTTTAGGGATTGGATAAGGAGTTTTGGTTGAGTTTTATGGACTGCGAAGTATGCGGGATTTCATGGTGTCAGAAAGAAAGGACATTTGTTGGTTTTCGGTGTTTCTGGTTTTTCCTAGGATGGGCTTTTCTTATTGTGTATGTATCTACGATATCATGTCTCACGGAAAGCCGCAGTAGTAGTAGTAGAATCCTAATCCCCTTCCCTTGATGATTCTAGAAAATAACTTCATCTCCGACCTTGGATCTCCATAATTCCGGCCGACATTGATGTATATCAAGCAGCACTCTCAAGGATCCCTTTTCAAAATGCATTATTGAATTTTGATAGCTGCACTTGCGGTAATATAAAGTCCAAACTAACTAACTTTTAGTCTGCTTCTGCACTGTAGATAGCTTTTTTTTAACGTGACGCTTTCAAATCACCGAGGCCATAACTGTACTCTACCTTCTACCTTAGATATTTTTTACGTTCGAGACCAATTGTAAAATGCCATCATCGCGGCGTTAGTAGACTTTCGGCCGAGTGCGAAGTGTGGCTTGCCAAGTTGTGGCGCCATAGGCATGCCCATAGAGCAGGCTACCTATAATAGGATTAAGGCGGTCGAGATCGGATCGTGACGGGTTTGTGAGATTTCCGAGGTACTCTATATAGCGAGGTGGGTCCGATGACGCTTGGATAAGAAACCGAAACCGCCGTGACAGCCGGGGAAATGTTGACGATGTAGAGAGCGGATTTTGGGCTTAAAGTATGTGCGAGTAAGCAAAAACAATACAATGCAATACCAAGAACCCCTTTGGGTCGTCCACCACTGGGCGCGATCGGTCAACAGCGCTCTCTAAGGATCGAACACAATACCAAGTCAAACGCCGCAAGCAACCACGGGCATTGCATGAACGCTGCAAGCCCATTGCTCCGTCTTGGAAAGTGACAACGAAGCGTCGTCGTCGTTATATGTATGTAGATCATTCGGTCGGTATGGATAAGACTTTACCAGTGGTTCGTCGGCGATATGTATGCATAAAGACTACCTGCAACATCAGGGTGAACGGGGCTTCCGATGGGATGGGGAATGGGAGTTGCTTCCGTTTTATCAGTCTTGTAGGTGATTGTTTACACTACTCGTTTGGATGCCACAGGAGATAAAAAAACGCTGGGGAACTCGCCCTTAGGAGCTCTAGGTCACCAAGATCGTTCAGGCAATCCGACATCCCTATCTCCAACCCAACTAACAATTGCTCGATAACAGGTCTACGATACCTTCCCTCTTTGCCGGCCCAGCTAGCGCCTCTTCGCTTGTTGCTTTTTAAGCGCTAGCCCGGGAGAGAGCTACCATATCTGTGCAGTGGCGCTCGGAGGTTAATCTGTCTAGCCGAGGCGGGATGGGATCTGGGATGAATGCCTACTTCAGTAGGTGGGAATAATTGTTCACTGGTGTTGCAGCAGATAGAGTGGAAGATGTTTGACGCTGTTTGAAGGAGTATCATAGAAGCTAGAAGGGTAGGGGGGAGAATGACTTGGATCGTGAGATTTACGAGGGAATTTGTCACGGCAAATCGGGGCATGGATGGCCCGTGTTCGCTATGCTTTACTTAGCCAGGGCTGAAAATTAGCGGAATGACGATTGGTGTCAAAGATCCACTTTAATTCCTGTCAGCCTCATCAAGTCAAAAATGTCCGTTCTGCACCTCTCACTCGTCCCCAGTTAAACTGCACGTCTGTCTCCACACCAACCCACCCCGTAGAGCTGAGCTTGTGTCCGCACAACTTTGCAGTTTGTCACTCGCTGTTCTATTCTCAGTCGCTCTCTTGTATTTATACTATCTCTTGGTTATATCTCTCTCGTGCTGGCGCGATAAAAAAAGGTGTCCCGTCTCCAAAGCATCTCGATCAACATCCGCTAAACCCATTTCGGGCGAAAAGAGGCGTGTAAAAAGCAAATATTTACAGCTCGACAGCTTGCGTGTCTTACTTGGTTCGGTGTTGTTGTTGGCTTTGGGACATGGCACAAGATGCTTATCGAGCCGGGTTTACCGATTCTTTCTTCCTCTTCTTCTCTGTCCTCTCGCTGCTCGACTCCTCACCCTCGACTCATCCTTCCTCGTCGACCTCCCTCGAATCCGCAATTGTTGGCGAAGACAACTGCGTTTCGAGTTACCCACCTCTCTGGGACATCCGCATATTCACCCCGCATAAATACACGACTTGCTTCCTCCGCGTATGGCCGTTCACTCCCGGTTGCGAGTGAGCTGCTGCTGATATGCCCCATTAGATCACGCAGATCCTAAGACCCAAGCACAACAAATCGTCAATGTTCCGTTCCGTAGCAGCGGAGGCCTCAATGCCAACTGAGTGGCGGCCGAAAACCCACATTTCGTTCCGGATGTACGCACGCACTCTTCTTCACTCGTCTACAGCGTCCCGACTAACATGATCGGCCAGAACCCTCCCGGCAACTACTCATGCGCGTACCGTCGACGTTCTCGGGTCGTGGGACAACTACCGGACCGCCATTCCGTTGGAGCAGGACCGTCGGGTCGGACAGGATGTGTGGAAGGGGATATTTTCGCAAAACGGAGGACTCGAGATGGGGACTGAGCATTACTACTATGTATGTTTATTGCAACGTAGGTCGTCGAGTGAGACACGGGCTGACGGAAAGGGGGGGGTAGTTTCTGTTGGATCGGAAACACTGCATTCCGGATCCGCAGTCGACTCCTGCGTCATTGGCCGTCGATACAAAATTGGGGAAGCTCATTTCGGTACTGTACGTTCCCGTCGAGCTACCGCCCACCCCCGAGGTACCACAGCACCAACAGCACCAACAGCACCAACATCAGCCATCGACAGCGAGTGCTCGCACCACGATATCGGAAACGTCGATTTCTCCAGCCAGTGCAGTCGGGTGCTCGGTATTTGCCGATTTCGACGATGGAGGGGTTGCATTCGAGCAGCCACGCGAGGCCCCTCCCCCCGTCAGCGTCGCAGATAAGATTGCAACAGTGGCTAAAGGAGGCAGCTTTAGAGATAGATTGCGCGTGCGACGGAGTGTAGCCAGGATGCTAGGATCACCCGAACCCGAAGATCAGGAACACTATCAGCTACATCAACACAAAACGAAGCGACGGCGCGGGTGGGGTCTGCAGCTGAGTGTGTCTACCGCCTTCCTGAAGAAGAGTTACCGGTCACACGGTGAATACTTCTCGGAGGACGATGAGGAGATATTACCGGACGCCACCGCCGCCCCACCATCACCACTCCCACCCAGGGATGAAGACGCAATCAGGGATATTGCCGGCTACCTAAGAAGTACCCACCACACCCCTGTTTCTGCATACCCTGTACCCTCAGCTGCTTCGGAATCCAGCCCGGGGATGTACTCGTCCTTCTACAGCAGCGAGGAGGACGACGAGATCTCGACACCCGTCGACGAGGCGCCACGGCAGTACCCAAAGTACTTCAATTTCGACGAAATCAAGTGCGGTGCTGCGGTAGATGATGTGGTGGTACCCGAGGAACGGGGGTGCGTCAGGTCGCTGGGGTGTCTGCGAGAGCAGGTGGCCGGGGAGGTAAAGTGGAGGAGGGAGATGGAGAGTGAGTTGGGGTATTTGGGGAGTGTTGTTGTTTAGTTCCGGTGGGTTTACTAAGCTCAAGCTTTAAGTCTCTCTTTCTATTTTCCTTCGTTTTTAATCCTGGGATTTAGAGGCGTTTCTGTCTGTCGCTCCATACCCTTTTCCTTTCTTGTTTTTGCATTGGCGATATGTGAGGGGGTGGTTGCATTCTTTCTATATACTGTACTTACTTTACGGTCGTTTGGGCGGGGTGGGTTGGGAGTTTTGCATTCTGGCTGGGTGGTTGGCTTTTTGTGGTAAACGCGGGCGGAGTTGCATATATACATACGTACATACAAAGGGTTAATATTGGGAGCTCATGGAGGAGTGGAAATAGTGGTGATGGGAGGGTGAGCTACTGATCCTCTGATCTACAGTATAATAATACACATCCCGTATCCTACACTTTCTCATCTACTGATTACTCCTCCCAGCACTCCTTCTCTTCGGCAGATTCTCGTTCGGATCCCACTCTCCAGGCTTAAACCCCCTCACCTTCTCGTCTTGCCCATGGATCGTGGGTCCTCAACCCATGCGCTCTTCCCCTATTATCTTCTCCTGCCTTCCTTTCAACCTCCACACCCTTTCCCCCCAAATCTGTCCCCACCTCTCCTCTGCCCATATTCTGCTTCCTTTGTAACCCAGAGTCGTTACAAAACTTCGTATTCGACTCAAGCACTGAGTCCTCTGGCGGGTGGGGGCCGGCATTGAGTAAACTAGGCTTAGCGGCCCATCTTGCATCCGCCAAAGCTGCATTTTTGGCTAGGACCTCTTGCCGCGTGTTATTAGCAAGCTGCTCTTCGATCGTGGGCGCGGGAATCCGGGTTACGCGGAGCCATTGATGCCAGGCGGGGGTAACGGCGGAAGCGTAATCGGCCCAGTCGAGGGATTTATCTTTAAATATGACGGTGCGCCGCGGTCTGGAGGTGTTAAGGCGATCACGGAACTCCCAAAAGGTGTTCCCTTTGAGGTCCATACCTGCGGCTATTAGTGCGGGAGGAACGGCGGGGAGGAAGAATAGAGCGTGCCGACGAAGTATATTTTCCGCCATGGGAAACGGTGCGAGCGCCAGGTGTACCAGAGCCTTTGCCAGGGCGTGCCGAGAATGTGTTTGGCGGGCATTGTTAGTGGTGCAGAGGAGAAGTAGCGAGCCGTGACGTCGTTGCCGTGTGCCTGTGTAACCTGCAGCGAATGAAGCAAGCCCAAATACAAACTGCGGCAATTAGTTACCCGGTGTCCGTCCGCTGCCTACGCAACCTCGACATTCCGCCTCAATCAACCTCACCACCGCAATGTCCCTCCCCCGTCTCTTCTTCCGCCCCAAACTCCCTCGGTGCCCGCTCCCCCGGTTCTTTACGATGGCACCTCCGACGCCCAAACCCTCCCTCTCCGCTCGGCTAAAGTCGCTCTCCAAAGAATACGGCTACTCCGCGCTGGGAGTGTATCTCGGCCTCTCCTTGCTCGATTTTCCATTCTGCTTCCTTGCCGTGCGCACAATCGGCAGTGAGAGGATTGGTGAATACGAACACATAATTGTCAACAAGTGTTGTAGTGCATACAATGCGGTCGGATCCCAGGTCGGGCTGCCAATTTGGAAAATGCACGAGGAGGTGAGAGAGGAGAAGAGAGAGGGGAAAGCCAGTGAGTCCTGTTGGTTGCTGGCCGAGACAGTGCTAATAGGTGATAGCTATCTGGACGGAACTTGCACTGGCGTACGCGATCCATAAGAGCCTCATTTTCATCCGAGTCCCGATAACCGCCGCTGTGACACCGAAGGTGGTCAAAACACTACGCGGATGGGGATGGGATATCGGAAAGAAGGGGAAGCCGAAGATCGTGATGCCGGGGAAGAAGGGCAAGGGGACCGATTGAGCAGAAGTACCAGACCCTCGAGGGGAGAATTGTTGGAACGGATGGATGACGATACTCGACTCTGTTACTTTTTGGCATCCCAGCGGGTGGTGCGGCTATTTTATAATGAACAGCTGCTGGGTGTTTTTCGTTTTTGTGTACACTAGATTCCCAGTTCTTGAGCGGTTATAGATCTCGTTGAAAGCATATAGATTCTCGAAGATATAGTATCAGGCTCAAAATCATTTCGCACTGCTCGCACGATTTACCATTTTGCACGATTTTCCTCCAGTACTGTAGCTGCAATTGCTTGGACGAGGTTCATGCAATACAAAATGAGGTTGAAATATTTACGAGTGGGGCCGAAAGCTGTGTTACAGTACCCGATTGTTGTTGTTGTTTATTCATACTGTATTCACTCTTATTAGAGTATGACAGGGCCTGATATCCCCTCCGCCTCCGGGCGAGCCGGCTAGATGGCGGAGCTCCCCCCCGCTACCCTTCGTCCCCGCTGACAAATGAAAGATAAATGATAGAAAGTAAGAAAGAAAGAAAGAGAGAAAGAACGATATAAACCCGTTGCCGCCGCCGTGAGCCTCTGCGCCCCCTCCGTACCGCCATTCATTCATTTGGGCGGGAACTTCCCGACCTCAGTAGCCGCCAGGAAGTCCACCACCGCTTGATCGCACTCTTCCATGGAAAACAGCTCAGAGACCTGCACGTGTCGGCATCTGCCTGCTTTCCAGCCCTTCACCTTTCCCACCGCTTTCCAGAGCACGTTCTGCTGGTCTCTCCACCGGCTGTAGTGGCGGAAGAGGTGCTCCCGCGTCTGGGCCACTGTCCCTTTACACCACCAGCACTTGTCGTCCTCTCGGTGACCGAATCGTTTTAGGTAAACTCCAGTGGGTGCATGCCCGGATTTTAGTCGGTAGAACCTGGCAGCCAGTGACTTCACGCTTGTCATCGGAATAGGTCTTTTGGTCCCCGCCTTGCCCTTCAGCCTATAGCTGAAGTGCTTGCTGCATTTGTCGGCCTCCCACCTTGCCTTGGCTGCTGACCTTCCCTCGGAGAACAGTACCCGATTCTGAAGGATACTATCTCCAAGTCCACCTCCAAGTCCATCTCAGCACCATCTCCAAGTGTGGTAATGATGGGGGTAGGGATGGAAAACCCAAACCCAAAGAGGATATCTGAATCGACTCAGCCAGCAAGCTCCAATTGTTTATTCGGTGACGGAGACATTCGATGGACGTGGATGAAGCTGTCTGCATGTGGGAGCGGCTCGGCCAGACTTTGTATCTACACTAGTAATACTAAGGCTCATACCCGCAGGATGGAGTCTCTGATCTCAATCTAGAGATTTTTCACCACCGCGGACTACAGTTGTCCCATTAGTAAACATATAGCTCACATAAGGTAAAATCACTAGCATCTTCGTGTTTCTCGTTCCCGCGTTGTTTTTTAACGGTGGGCTGGCATCACTGGCCCATCCTCTTCTCCCTTAAGTGAAATTATTCCCTGAAATTCGAAATAATAGGGATTTTCTGAAGGAGCGCAAAATCACCGGAGTTCTCTATTACAGTTTGAGATTTTTGCCTCCAGATCTGGGACAACTTCAGCTCAGCCATGCAGTTTCACTTGTTACTCAGACGGCACCCCCGTAAGAGTAGGTGCTGTAAACACCAAGGCCCCAGACTGAAAACCTGCGATTATTACTTTTACTCTCACCTTAGGTGTCGTTGCTGTGCAATAGAATTTACAGGATATAATTCACCGCTCTACGTAGCTACCCGAACGATGACAAGATACCACCCTTCAATGGCAGTAAGATCTCTATCAATCATATAGAGCCCCAAATACATCTAGCTTCCTCTAACAGTGGTGGGGCTGCGGATGCTGGAATGTGCGCTTCTTCCTGGTGCATCATGATATATCACTCAACCCCAAGACCTCAGACAGACTTCGAATGTAACCATGTTTTACAGCAAGGATGGAGTAAGACCTCTACAGACGGACCCGGTGAGCCTTGATGCTTGATACTTATCCCGCCCTGTGGTATGGTCATACGGGATCCTGGACCCACTTTTTCTCCTACCTTATTCGCTATCACTCGTGATTCGGAGAAGATCACTTCAAACTCCGAGTATTTGCTGACTCCATGATATATTAATATTCCGTACCGACGTACAGTACTCCAATTCATGCGTCCTCTCACCCAGTTAAGTTAAATAGAGAGTAGAGAAATAATCATTACCAATATGTACGCTCGCTCAACCAAAAAAACGAGAAGAGATTTCTAACACGCACGCACACAGAAGCCCAATCAACATTAAATCATGACAAAGTTGCAAGCAGAACTCCCCACAGCATAAAAATCTCATAATGCAATGAACGAACCCCTCCCACCCCCGCCCAACAATAAAATGAAAGCGACAAAGTAAAAGAAACAAAAAAAAACACCGTCCAGCGCAATGCCGCAACAACGACTGCTATGCTATATGTACTCACCTTTTTAAAAACGTCCGTCTCTACCGCTAACTAAAACAGCTTCTTCCACCAGCTTCCGCCGGCGCCGGACCTGCTCTCCCTTCCCGTGGTAAACCCCTCAGCATCCGTCATCTCCCCAGCAAACCCATAACTCTTCTCCTTTCCTTCCTTCTTCCTCTTCCTTCGTTCCCTCCTCACCTCAGGATCCTCTTCCTTCTCCTTCTCCTTCCGCTCCTTCTTATGTTTCTTCTTTGCAAATGGCTCCTCGACGAGTGGCGGCGAATCAAGCACCTGCTTCCTTGCTTCCTTCCGTTCTCGTCGCCGCTGAAGCCGCCGCGCTTCCTGTTCCTCCTCGATTGAGGACCCAGAGAAACGTACGTCCTTTTCGATGATGCGACGGTGCGGGTGGTAGTCGGATTGTGAAGTGTTTGGGGCTATGTCGACACTCTCGCGACGGCTGTGGCGCAATGGGACGGGAATGTCGCTGTTGCGGCGGGAGGGTGCAAGCATGTTGCTAACGTCGACGCCCTCGCGGTGGCTGCGGCGGCGCACGGGGTGGTGTTCCGATTGGCTAGTGTGGTATCCTGCCATCGCCGCGCGGTCCTTTTTCTCTCGTCTTCGCTGTCGACGGGCTTCACGCTCCAGGTCTTCGGCGGTGTACGGGTTCTCCTCGTGAAGGCCATTGGGAGTGTATCCACTCGCGGAGTAACCGGCAGTGTAGCTTGTGTCTTCGTTGGAGCGGTTGGAAGAGCTCTGTAGTGAGCCCTCCTTGCTGCCCTCCTTTGCAACTCTTCTGCGCCGACGCTCTTCTCGCCGCGCCTCGCGTTCCTCCGGTGTTTCGTCGGCCGGGATGGGGCGTGAGGTTCGACGCTCGGTCCGCGGGCGGGAGAGTTTTTCGGCTTCCTTTTGGCGACGTTCGGCCTCCTTTTCGGCGTGGAGGCGGGCCTTTTCTACTGCGTCTTTCTCGGCTGCCTTCTTGCGTCGGCGCTCAATACGGCGGCGTTCCTTTTCTATCTCCTCTTGTTGGCGACGAGCAATGGTTTCTTCGGCGAGACGTCGCGCCTCCTTTTCTGCACGCTTGCGACCGCGGCGAGCGCGACGCTCGGCTTCTTCGGCGTCGGTGGCTGTACCGGGGAGGAGAGCACCTTCCATGACGGGGCGACTGCGGCGGCCGATTTCGTTGCCGTCGTTGTCGGTGAGGACGATCTGTTTGTGGCGCCTCATGGCCTCGAGAGTGACATCGGCCATGTCGCGTTTCTTGCTCTTGCTTTTGTGGCGGCGGGGACGCTCGTCGATGATGTCCTCTGGTAGTGGTGCGGGCTCTGACTCCGGTTCGTAGGCAGGAGATTCGGAGGCGATATCTTCGTCGTCGTCTGCGGTTGGCACAGGAGGATCGGAAACGTATTCAACGTCTCCATTGAGATGTGGTGGTGGTGCGGTAAGGGCTGGAGCGTTGTCGAATGAGAACTCTTCCTCTTCGGGTTCAACATCCGCCTCTGCCGCAGCTGTAGTTGTAGCCGCAAGCGCAGCCTCTTGAGCCCTGCGAACCTTCTTTTCTCTTTTCCGACGCTCCTTTCGTTCGGCACGCTCCAGTTCCTCTTGTCGGATCCTTTCCTCTTCCTCTTCACGTAACCGTTGTTCCTCTTGCTGTCGTTCGTATTCTTGTTGCCGTTCGTATTCTTGTTGCCGTTTATACTCTTGTTGCTGCCGTTTGTATTCTTGTTGTTGCCGTTGGTGCTCTTGCTGTCGCTGATATTCTTCCTCTTGGCGCTGTTGCTCTTCGGCTATCCTCTGCTCTTCTTGCAGTTGTTCATACTCTTGTTGTCGACGCTCGTACTCTTCCTGTTGACGCCGCTGCTCCTCCGTCTTTCGTTGCTCTTCCCCCCCCCGAAGCATCTCCGTCGGGCTTATAAACGGACTTCTTCCCCACGCTCCTCCCGGCCCTGACCGTAGTCCTGGGGCAGGTACAGGTGCAGGTGCAGGCGCAGGTGCAGGGGCTGGCGCCGTGAAATATTTTTTGGGCCCCTCAACAGCCTCCAACGCAGGTACGGGTTTGGGTTCAGGCTCTGGTTTCGTCTCCAACGCCTTGCCCTTCTTCTTTTTCCGGTCGCTTTTACGTTGCTCCTTTTCGTTCACTGGTGGAGGAGGAAGAGGGGCGGGTGCTTCTTCGGGAAAGGCGCCAGACATCGCGTTGTCATCTTCAACTGGGGCCGGTTTAGATTCAGGTTCCAGTTCCGGCATTTCTTCTACCGGTTGGGGTGCGCGTGGGGTAGGTACTGCTGGTGTAGGAGGGAGGAGATATTGTAGTGCACCCCCAAGGAATCCCTTTGGAGTTCTGGGAGTTTCCGGTATAACTGGTGAATGTGCCAGATCATTTTCTCGCGGGATATCAGCATGCATATCGATAAAATAGGATCTCACCTTCAACCGACAGTTATACCTTCATCTCCCGGTGCAGCAGAGTCCTCCTGATCTCCATCTTCCGCCGGGTCCAGGTCAAACTGAAGCACCGCCTCCGGTTCCGGTTCGGCTGTGACAAACTCTGGTTCATGTTCGGGTTCGGTGGGCGCTGGTGCCAGTGCCGGTGCTCGTGCTGGAGCTGGAGCGGTACCTTTGGTAGCATTCTTTTTTCGTTTACTCGCTTCTTTGTTCAGCTTCCACAATTCCCTCAGTCCCACGACGCGAGCAGGGCTGCCGTTGGCATCGACTTCTACCGAGCCGGATGTACGTTTGACTTGTTGCGGTCGGGGTGTATGAGGTGCTAATGATGGTTTTGGCTGCTCACCTTGACTCTCAGCTTCAATTTCTCCCAGAAATTCATCATCATTCATCGAAACATCAACATCACTCGCATCACAGGTATCGTTCTCAACCGCCACAGTTGATTCTGGTTCTGCCACGTTGTATTCTTGCACCTCTTCGCGGGCCCCTTCGTCCTCGAGGTTTTCTACGGGATTACCGGCGTCGGCAACTTCGACCTCGAGTGCTTCCACAGCCGGTTGCTCTTCTTCATCGGTTTGTGGAATAGGAGCAACATCAGCAATGGTGTCCTCGGTGACCGTCGTCGTCTCCGTCGTCATCTCCGTCGTCATCGCTGGGGTATCATCGTCTACCTCTTGTGCATCTTCCTCAACGTCCCAAGCAGCAGGTATTTCTTCATCTTCTTCAATAACCTGTTCCACGGTGGCGGGAGGGTCATCTGCGGGAGGATGAGAAGTGGGAGTAGGGGAATGTTCGGGTTCAAGCTCTTTAGATTGTGAGTCAGAATCAGGGACAGTGCTAACCTTCATTGCCTCCACCGCCCGTGCCGCCAATTCCTTTGCCCTTCTGTCTTTCTTCTCCTTCTCCTTCTTCTCTTTCTCTCTTCTTAAGGCGACTTCCCGTTCCTTCCTCTGCCTTTCTTGTTCCTCTTTCTCTTCCCGTTCGCGTTTGGGCTGTTTGGGCTTCGACGGGAAGAGAGATCCTAATATCTGCTCCTGTTTTTTGAGCTTGTCGGCCTTTTTCTTTTCTCTTTTGAATTGTGCTGGTGCCCATTCTGACTCGGGCTCTGGGGTAGGCGCGGGTGCAGGTGCAGGTGCGACATCGTCGTAGTCCTCTGGAGGAAGTTCATCTTCTACTTGTGGTTCGGTTTCAACTATTCTCTTTGTCGGGTCAGCTTCGACCACTTCCGGTGTTGTCTCAACGACTTCGATCAAGTTTTCTGGCTCTGGCTCCGGCTCTACGGTAATGACTTCCTCAGCAGGTATCACTTCGGCTTCCGCTTGCGGTTCTGGCTCTAGTTCGGGAGTTGGCGCAAGTTCGACTGGAGGTTGAGGTGGAGGAGGTGCAGGAGCAGGAGCAGCTTTGGGTCTGTTGACTTTCTTAAGCTTCGCTCTTGCTGCTAACGCCTCCGGCAGCTGAGCTTGCGCCGCTGCAAGTTCTGTCGGAGGCTTCTGGGCCGGCTTGAGCCTAGTCCCTGCGAGACTGCCGAACACGGTTGTCACTGGTGCATATTCATATGGCTTTGGCTGCGCATACTGTGGCTTTTCTGGAGCGTATTCGAATGGTTTTAGTTGAGCATACGGTGTTTTCTCGGGGACAGGCGCATATCCCCGGTTGAGCTCCGCGTACTTGGTAGTTGGGACTTTTGCGTAGAAGCTGTCATCTTCTGGCTCATTTTCCTGCTCGGGTTCTGGATCGGCTGCAGCCGTATCCAGTGCAGGTGCTTCGGTTTTAGGTGAGCGATCTGGGAGGTCGTCAGGGTCTGGTGCATCTTCTAGATCCTCCAGCCCCACTCCCCCAAAATCTGTTTCGAGTGTGGTTTTTGGTGTGTATGATGGAGAGGGTTTTGGTTTTCCAAACCAGCCACCAATCCAAGAACGATCTTCGGCAGCATGCTTTTCCTTCTTTCCCGCCTTTTCATGATCCACAGATGGTCGTAATGACTGTAGCTGGGGTTGTGGATCGGGGAGGTCGTCTGGATCTGGCGCTTCATTGTCCCTTTCTAGCTCTACTGCTTCTAGCACGGACTTCGGATCCGGATCCGGATCCGGCTTCAGTTTTGGAGCTAGTTCTGGTCCTTTGGGAGAAGGAGGCTCAGGTTCCTTATTTTTCTTGCCTTTCTTTCCTCCCTTTCCCTTCTTTTTGTTGGTAAGTTTGGACTCCTCTTGTTGTTTCTCTTCCTCTCTCTGGCGTTCTTCTTCCCTCTGACGTTCTTCCTCTTTCTGGCGTTCTTCTTCCTCTCTCTGACGTTCTTTCTCTCTCTGGAGTTCTTCCTCTCTCTGACGTTCTTCTTCTCTCTGGCGTTCTTCTTCTCTCTGGCGTTCTTCCTCTCTCTGGCGTTCTTCTTCTCTCTGGCGTTCTTCTTCCTCTCTCTGGCGTTCTTCCTCTCTCTGACGTTCTTCCTCTCTCTGGCGTTCTTCTTCCTCTTTCTGCTCTCTCCGACGTTCTTCCTCTCTCTTGCGCTCTTCCTCAAGCTTCTTCTTCTCAGATTTTTCTCGTTTCCCTACCTTCTTCCCTTGCACCTTTCTTTTATTTTCTTCTTCGAGGCATTCCTGTTCCAGCTTTTGCTTTGCAAGCTGCGCCTGCTGTTCGAGCCGCTCCTGCTCGAGTTGCTCCTGTTCTAGCTTTTCCTTTGCAAGCTGCGCCTCCTGTTCGAGCCGCTCCTGTTCGAGCTTCTCAACTTCAAGCCTCAATCGCTCCTTTTCTTGACGTTCCTCTTCTTCCTCCCTCTTCCTCCTCTCCTCTTCTTGCTGCTGCTTTTTGGAACCTTTGGTCTTATCAAGGGTTGCCCAAGGATCACTATCAGCGCCCCCCCAAGCAGCAGTAGTGTCATCACCCCAGTCATCGCCGTCATAATCCGCAGGATCCAGAAAGCTCTTCTTCTGACCCCAAACACCTGGTGACTTTTGAACGTGTGGCAACGTAGGTGGCGGCGACGGCTCTTTCTGCACCTTCTTCGCCGTCTTTTTCAAAATGCCCCAAAAACCGCCGCCGCCGTTTGACTCTTCCTCTTCTTCCTTGCGTTTCCGCTCCTCCTCCTCTTTCTTTTTCCTGTCTTCCTCGGCACGACGTCGCAATTCGGCAGCTTGTCGCCGCATTTCTTCTCTCTTTAGGCGCTCTGCCTCGACTCTGGCAGCATGTTCCTTCTGCAGGCGCTCTGCCTCTTTCTCCTCCTCCTCCTTCTCTCTCTGCTTCTGCGCGGCTTCCTCCTCCTCCTGCTTCTTCGTGGCTTCCACTGCCTTCTGCGCCTTCTCCTCATCCTGTCTCTTGCGCTCTTCTTCTTCCTCTTCCTGTCTCTTGCGCTCTTCCTCCTTCTCAGCCTTACGTTTCTTCTCCTCCTCCTCTTCAGCTTTTTTACGAGCCTCTTCGTCCTTCTTTTTCGCGTCCTCGTCCTTCTTCCGTTTATCTTCGTCGTCACCGTCGTCGCCAGCGCCGCCGGGGCTGCCACTGCCGCTTTCTACAGGCGAGGGCGCCTCTCCACTACCGCCGCCAGTGCCACCTGAAAGGTCAAGGATATTCTTCTTCTGCGCATTTTTTCCCTTCTTCTTTTTCGGCGGCATATGCGCTTTAACGTCGTATAGACGCGTAAGATCGGGACGCATTGGGGTGGGCGCGATCGGGGGTGGAGGAGTAGCAGAATACGGGGGCGGTGGCGGCGGAGGAGCTCGTGTGGTGGAGGAAATGAGTAGTAGAAGCTTTGACGACGATGGAACACGCGCGGTTGCTAATGTTTCTGTTTCGATCGAGTAGCTAGGAGGAGGGGGAAGCTCATCGTCGCTGTCGTACGGAGGTGGAGGTGCGGGGAGCGCTGGTGGTGATGAGGGTGGTGTGACCTGCATGCATACCTTGTTAGCTCTGGCTTTGCTAGCTTGGGGTAGAGGAGGAGTGAAGGAATGACAACATGCCTCTGAAAGCTTCGATGAGAGCATCATACCCTGTGCCATGGAGGTGTAAGCCGCGCCGCCGGGTGGCTTGGAAATTTCGTGATATCGTAGGGTCGTCTCGTCGTAACTCGGAAGATGAAAATGGGAGTTTGCCATTGTCCTGTCGTGTCGTGTCGTGTCGTGTCGTGTCGTTAGTTTAGTCAGTTAGTAGTCCACCGTACCTACCCTGCCCCTTACACCCGGGCTGCTATCGACATGTAGCTGCGGAGTTGGGAAGTCTGTGGTCGTGGTCGTGCTGGTGGACGAGCTGTTGGTGAGAAAATGGAAGAGGAAGAAAGAAAAGAAAGAAATAACAGGTGTAGAACGAAAGAACAAAAAGCTGCCGGGAGCACCTGCCGGGGCCGGGGGAACACGAAAGGGAAAGGAAGGGCTAGCGCGCCTGTCACAACGAGTTGTTTTATTTACTCTATACATTTATGTTTTATTTTTTTTTTCTTTGCTTCGGAGTCGGTCCGCATGCAGGCTGCGAGAACGGATGGAATTGCGCTTTAAAAGACATCAACGGTGAAAATGCCTTCCCTTTGTGGAGTGCATGCGATGGAGTCCCTTACACCCTTGCCACAGCGCAAGTACTCTTACAGTCCCCCCAGAAGTTCGGTGAAGGCAGAAGCAGCGAGTGGAGCATCTCAACCCAATCTCAGCTGCACGCACGCAGAGAGCTACCATCTATAAAAGCTGCAATAAAGCGCATCGCTTTGTTGAGCTTGCGATTGACCGGGGCCGGGGTTGCATCTGAATCCCTCAACCCAACCAACCCATGGTCGGGTGATTGCTCTAAAAAGTGAAACCCAAATATCACTCTTACCCGACCCAATCACACGCGGCATCTGCTGGGGAGAAATGTGATATGCTGTGCACGGGTTTTCTTGGCAGGCTGCGACTGCCGTTTGGGGGAGTAGAGAAAAACGTGGATTAAGGCGTCGCCGCCGCTGCCTGAGGACTTGAGCGAGGGAAACGCCGTACCTACTTAAGTAAGTGAGGCGTATGTAGTTGCGGGTGCCTGGTAGATGCCCGGGGAGCGCCGAGTGGAAAGAACGGGCTTTGGAGGCAGGGTCGGCGCGCTGTTATAATTGTAGTGCTCTGTGCGGTTATAGGGTGTCCAGCCTTTTGCACTGACTGCACCATCGGATGTTGCGCATCGTGGTACATACATGAGACGTGTGTACTTAAGGTACTGACGCTGGATGAGTTGTACTCATACATAACGCATGTCAAAACCCAAAGGAGGCATTAGACGGATCGATGCAAATGCTCGACAACCGTGCAGATGTCGTAGAGGAAGAACCGGAACTAAATAACGGCAGCCGTTAACCCTATTCCACAGTCGTGAGAACAGTGTATCTCCGCCTTCACAGCCTTGGTGAAAGGTTCGATACAATCAAGACAAGGTGACATCATGCCCTCTCCATTCGATCATAACGCCCTTCCCGATTAGGAGAAATTAGGAATACTCCGGTTTGTGGCACAGGCAACTATGTAGATGCGGGCGTTATGACTCAGGTCCAACTTAAGTCTCCCAACATCCCCGCAATCTTCAATATCCTGCATAATACTGCCCTCTCCTCGGTGGCTAGGATACCGGTACGGTGCGCTGTAGTTGGTGTGGGTATGAAGTTCCCGGTTGGTCTGGTTCATTTATTGTTGATGGGTTCATTTGTTTGCCCGACGGCCTGAGGTGCTGGAGAATAGGGTTTTGTTATTCGCCACCGGAAGGGATCTTAACTCGGCAAGTTTAACTTTTCTTCCTGGGCGAGGGGACGCTATTGTCGAGTAAACCCTCTCGGGGTGAGATGCTCTCGAGCCCACAAAAGGTAGCAATTCTTGAATCTTTGGGTACTCGGAAATTGGTCGTGGAAGATGAAGAGTAGGGGGTATTTGTAGAAGAGAGTAGAGTGGAGGCAGTTGATGTTTATGCTGCTGGGGGAGATGTGGATGATGTGAGATTTGGTGGTATCGCAAAAGCAAGTTTTTAATGTCTGCTGTGTACCGACAACCACTTGAGCAAGTATATGTAATTTCTTCCACATTGTTTTATACGTGCTGCATGCACTCCGACTACTCATCGTTTTCTTCGTAACCACACCTAGCAATTCTCTCCCTCAGCTGATAGAGAACATTACTCCGGTTGACATGCTGTGCCAAAGAACCATTTTGTCCAAATAGCGACCCCACCGGTTCGCAAACTTCGGTGGACGGCTCGCGATATTCTAGCCCATTTACGAATTAGGGAGAGTTGTGAACGGGCCCCCAAGAGACTGTGCAATTGACATAAGGGCACTGGACCTCTGGTCCACATTTAGTGATAGGACGAGTGGAAACTCAGAGTTGGCTCGAGACATGTCGCGAATTTGAGACTTGGTCTTGGGAATCCTGAGACTTTGTAAACCTGGTCTTGACATCCATTTCGTCAGACCCATAATCCATCCTTAGTCCTAGTGCTCCCACTTCTGAGCTACACCTTCGATCTGCTCCGCTATCCACGTTAGCCGTATACATACTGAGTGCCTATACTCCCCCTGACTACTCAAATAGAACTCAGCGGGCAACAGAAATTTCAACAATAGGTAGACGCATTGACCAGCGAGGTCAGCCGTCGACGCTGCCAATGCCACTTTCAGTAGGATGGAAAATCAGATAAATTACTTTCAAGGTATGCACGCCAAGGTATGCACGCCAGCTCATCCACTTGCCCTACTGCCCCCCCGGACCCACAGCCTTCCAACAATAGTTTCCATGTGTTCATGAGCGGGGTGAACCAATCCCTCGAGGGGTTACAACCCAGAGCATGGAAGACTGCGGAACTCAAGTCGAGCTGATGACCGAGCCAAAACTGCTGACCACCACTCTGACCTAGGAAAAGACCGCCCAGGAGAAGTTCGCATTTCCCTTGAAGGGCAAAGGGGTGGATATAATTACGGAACGGAGTCCAATCTTTCTACGGCCAGCCTGCCAAGGCCAAGGGCACAATGACAATCGACCACAGCAGTGTGGGTGAACAGGAAGTGACCGCAACCGGCTCTGTCAGCGCAGAATCCCCATCTGGAATTGTGGCAGGTGTGGCTGTTGCTGCCGCGGAGTTGGTCGGCCGGAATGTTGTCCCAGCCCAGGTTACCGGTATAGCGATGATAGTGATACGTGCCGCGTCTAGCGTCTCGCCGTTAACCACAGGCATGGTTTTGGTGGCTTCACTGGGTGTACTCCCATTTTCTATGGCAATCATTAGCTAGTTTCTGCGGGACGAGGGGAGCGGGTGATGTTGGTTGTACATATCGTTATGGATGATTATTCTGCCTCTTTCTCTCCTAAGCTTGGTTAAAACTTAATCCCCCTACGTTTTATTCTATTTACTAACCTCATAAAAATAGTGAGAGAGCAGAAGGAGGATGAGAAAGAGGGTTAAACCAGTACAAGATGAGTCGAAGAAGGGGAGATTCTCGGTCCCAAAACTAACTTTACACTTGATAGCCCCAGCTTTTTGTAACGATACATAAATACATAGCACAGAATACGACCCCAAATCCGATCCATAGTATTCCATTCCTGAAACTCCCAGTATACTTAGGCGACCAAAATAACCGGCAGATTTGGGTATAACCCTACCAAATCGGGCGCCCTTATTTTTAACTGCCTAAGTATGCATTTACGATTCTCATTCAGCAATGCTGCGAGTGATACAATCATCCACACCATTGTAGATAGTTGAGTTGGGATTGATGAGACCATCTATACCACAGAACAAGGCTGTTGAGTATATATCTGGGTGGCAAATGGAAGCTTTGTAAAGACAGATTAAATTATTTTTGTGTAAGTGCATAATAATCGGGACAAATCTGAAGTAACGTTCTCTTGTATATATTTTGAGTCTTTCTCTTCTTTCCTCTCTCTACCATAGAATACACGTACACGGTTCTCCCTATATTACAACAGAGAAATCCGTGAACATCGCGAGTGGGACCTTATGATCTGGCCGCGGAGGATAGGATATATATAATAACCGCAATTGCCGTATGGGGGAAAGTATCTTGATAACTTCTAAAAGTTGTCGTTTGAGTCTACACAGAATATTTATCCACAAATCTCGAGTCTAAATAAGGAAACGCCCCAGGACTGTTCGTCTCGTGTGCAACATTTATAGCTGCGATCTCGAAGAATTGTACGTGAACGGTTGAAATGCGGTGGGATGATGAGATAAGATAAGATGGTTGGTCGATTAGGGGTAACAACGACAACACCTTCGCAAGCAAAGTACCTCCGACCGTAGCATCGAAGACAATCCTGCAATTATAGGTAGCGGTGAGTAGAAGAGATATTGGCCTTCAGTGTGCTTTACTGACCGACCTTACAATCCCTCATTCTCAGGCTTCGTGTACAAAATACACTAGAACAATGCACAACCGACTCGTTGTTTCAATCTGAACCTAAAGCAACTACCAAAACGAGCTTGTCTCGAGGCCGTGTCAATTTGTTCACTACGGCGCTGCCAGATGGGACGAGTGCTCCGTTCGACGAGTTGGTAGGAACTACGTTACAGGAAAAAATATAGAGTGTATGCTCAGGCCAAGCACGGAACATTCGTCTTACGACCACATCGTATTAACTATCTAGCTAAATCCGTGATTTTTGTAGTGCGTGCAAGATACCTAGGAGGGTGAACAAACTATTTCTATTGGCCTGGTTTTAGTGCACGTGTTGGATGGGCTCTAAAAAGTCTCTCTTGAGTCCGAGTATGCAAATTGCACGAGCTATAGATATCATGGATTCAGCCAGATAATACGGTAACTCTAGAGGGTAACCCCAAAAATTTAGGTGTGGCTCTGGTATATAAGACAAGGGATTTTTTTGTGGCTGCGCCGCCAGAGCCTCATTCGCAAGCTCGTTGCCTCGCTCGGCAACGAGAGACTAGCGACGAGACAAGGAAAGGGAATGCTAGACTTGCATCCAATTTCAGGGACACGGCTGAAGCTCTAATAAATAAGGCGTTTTGACATAGTACTGTTACGAAAATGTAACAATTAACAAAATCAATCGAGGACTCGAGGCAGATACACATATGCCTTGCGCTGCGCCCTAAATGTCTCAGCTTCTGGAGTGCTACGTAGGCACTCACACTGCGTATAAGTATGTACACCAATGGTGTTTACGGAATTGGTGTAACCAAAATGCGGATTCACAGCCCCACCTCATGAGGCTGCAAGCTGATCTCCCAACCGCTCCCTCTCTCTTCTATCATCTCCCGTCTATCTCTATCCTCTACGTAGCTACAGCAATGAATGCGGGCTATGGCGTAGGCGACATCATTGCTGTTTACAACCTTGCCTGGTCGGTCTACAAGTCCTGTAGAGATGCGCCGCAAGACTTCCGCATCATTTCCGGAGAAGTAAACCGCTTGCACACCGTCCTCAAGGAGACCCGGGATGTGGTACAAGACCTGGCTCGGAAAGAACGTCTGGACCCGAAGAAGGAAGTCCAACTTCGAGGCCTTACGATGGGTTGTCAGGAGGTTCTCACGGAACTACAGGAACTATTATCCAGGTTCAACCGCTTAGGATCTCGCAGCAGGATTACACTTGATCGCCTTCTGTGGTCGCAAGGCGATGTAACGGCTTTACGAGAACGGATTGTATCGAATATCACCTTGCTTGGAGCGTTTTGTAATACTGTTCAGATGTGCGTTCTCCTTGTCGATGAGGTAATACTGCTGACCCACGAAACAGGTCATCGCAAGCCCGACTTGAGCAAAAACTCGAGAGCTTCATAGAAGAAGTCCGTTCTGGAATGAAGGCGGATTCGGTTGTGTCTTCCGCATCGTTGGGCGAGAAAGAAACCTGGAGACAGCTACGCAGGGAACTCCGTGAGGCCGGAATTCCTAAGATTGTGATAAAGGAGAAGAGGGTGTTTATTGTCTCCTGGTTTCAAGAAGCCATGGCCTCTGGTGATTTCGATAGAAGTGATACAGAGACGTTACGGCCTGCAACCAGCCATACCTGGCTTCCTCCAATTGCATCCACGAAGCGAATATCCGATTCTGGGGATAACTTGCTCAAGTCTTCGAAACGGGGCAAGAAGAAACGGACAAAGAAGCAATCGGCAGTGGCTCAATCTGACATAGAGAGGTCAAACGACAACTCGGCCCGTAACAGACGGACGGACCCGGAAAAGGATAACCGCAGCACTTCGAAAGATCGTCCTAAAGCTACATTGTGTCCGATCAATCGCAATACACAGAAAAAACCGATCTCCATAGCCGGCCGCACCAAAAGCATCTCTGGGCTGTCCGAGTCACTCCGAGACACTCAAACTAAAAGTAAAGCGATCTCCCCGATTAATACCGCATCACAAGCTTCCGAAACCCCGAGCCCTAAAAATCTACCGATCCCGAAACATACACCGATTCCAACTGAAACTCTCGCTCCGGCAACCCAAACACCATCACCCTCTCCTCTACAATTACCGCTGCAGCCGACAGGGACCGCCCACACCGTCGAAATGGGGAAGGTTGACAAGACACCACTGATGGTTGCCGCAGAGAAGGGGGACATCAAAATGGTGCTGTTCCTATTGAATTCCGATGCAAATATCATGGAAACGGCGAAGGATGGAAAGACGGTGCTGCATGTAGCAGCCAAGTTTGGGAAGAAAGAGGTGGCACAATTGCTATTAGACCGAGGTGCAGATATCGAGGCAGTGGAGAGCACCTACAGGTGGACAGCACTACATCAGGCAGCTTACTATGGGAAGAAAGAGGTAGTACAACTACTGCTGGATCGAGGTGCATATATCGAGGCGATGGCGAAGAATGGATGGACAGCACTGCATTGCGCAGCTTGCTATAGGGGGAAAGAGGTAGTACAATTGCTGTTGGATCGAGGTGCAGATATTGAGGCAGTGGTGGACGACGGATGGACAACGCTACATCTCGCAGCTCGCTATGGGGGGAACGGGGTAGTACAATTGCTTTTGGATCGAGGTGCAGATATTGAGGCAGTGGTGGACGACGGATGGACAACGCTACATCTCGCAGCTCGCTATGGGGGGAACGGGGTGGTACAATTGCTGTTGGATCGAGGTGCAGATATTGAGGCAGTGATGGACGACGGATGGACAGCACTGCATCTCGCAGCTCGTTATGGGGGGAAAGAGGTAGTACAATTGCTGTTAGATCGAGGTGCAGATATGAAAGCGACGATTAAGGATGGATGGACAGCACTGCATTACGTAGCTCACTATGGGGGGAAAGAGGTAGTACAATTGCTTTTGGATCGAGGTGCAGATATGAAGGCGACGACGAAGGATGGATGGACAGCATTACATCGTGCAGCTTACTTTGGGAGGAATGAGGTAGTACAATTGCTGCTGGATCGAGGTGCAGATATTAAGGCGACGATGACGAGTAACGGATGGACAGCGTTGCATTATGCAGTTGATTCGGGGCACGACGAAGTTGCGCAGGTGTTACTTCAGCATGGCTCGAAAGTGGCAAGAAAGGACGAGAGTGGACGTACTCCTCAACTTATCGCATGTGACGACAATATAGTCCCCATTCCGCCACTTCCGCAGCCGGGCACAGATTCAGAGGCCAAAGAGGATTTGGGAAAGGTCGGGGAAAACATAAACGCAAGTGTTTCCCTCTAACCAGCCAACAATGTACAAATCTAGCTAACAACAAGGGCAATAGTCTCCGAGGTAACGCATCCTGGTCATGGCGGCCCAGATTGCCCACCCTCTGAACAAGCCGTCCTCATCATGGACCGGGCCTTACGGCAGACATGGGAGAGCAAGATAGGTTTTCATCGTTGCTTATTCCGTTACTTTTCTTATGTATCGTCATGGCAGGAAAGTTGAAGTTGGGTCGCAGCGTTGTACTTTAGGGTTTCTGGAGGCTGGACGGGGAGGACACAGGGGCGGCCAGTTATGTTTCTGAAGGCGGTGTGGGGGCGGGTAAAACATGTGGGGTATTGTTCCAAGTGGGACTCGTAATTGCGGCGGACGGGAGAGTACCTTGATAACTTGTCGTTCGAATCCACGCAGAATATTTATCCACAAATCTCAAATCTAAGCAAGGAGACGTCCTTCTCGTGTGCAACATTACAGTTGCGAACTCGAAACGGTTGAATCGAAGGGTTTAGTGGTGGGCATGAGATAAGATAAGATGGATTGAGGTCGTGAAAATTCAAACGTTCCAATTGAGCTCACGACACCCTCAACCAAATACCTCCAACCATAATATCGAAGGCAATTCCGCAATTGTGGTGAGTAGAAGAGCTATTGGTGCTTACTGACCTTACAATCTCTCATTCTCAGGTTTCGTGCACAAAATAGGCGAAATCAATAGGTTCGTTCACTTCTGAAAATGCCCGAGTCCCGGATGATGATATTCGGTTCTCGGTAAATGTTTGTAGTACCGCCTTTAAAATGAGGTACTACATCGTTTAACCGACTTTCTATAAACGAAAGAAAGAGACAAAAAATTGCGTGAAAGGTTTATCGTAGGCAGTAACGTTCGGTGGGTTCTAAGAAGTGAACCACCCCCTACTGCACAAACGACACCGACAAGAAACTTTGTTCCTGAGAATATAATCTACACGACAACAAGCTATACACTAGACCTAGAGCGGCTACCAAACGTCCTCCATTCAACGAGTCGGCAGGAAGAAATATAGATTGCACGCACCGGTCGGGTTCTCAGTGTTGTGAGCATCCACATAATTCTAGAGTCAAAATCATTGTCTCCAAATATTTGATAGCTTCAGATAGTGCGGGAAAGTTGCGTCCATCTACATTCATGGCACAGCACTGTCGCTCCAATAACCAGAGGGCTTTTTGATACACCACTATTGCGAAAACTTGGAATTAAAGAAAGCCAACCGAGGGTATGAGCATGAGGGAGAAGCATGCCTTGCGCTGCGCCTCCCTACAGCTCAGCCTCCAAAGTGCTACATGCATATCGAACGAATGCCAATGAAATTCACGGAGCTGGTGTAACCCAGGAACGGCTCACAACCCCACCTAATGAGGCTGCAAGCTGACTACCCTTCATATCACAACCGCACCCTCACTCTTCTGCCACCACCAGGTATTTCCATCCTCTACAGCAATGAATGCGGGCTATGGCGTGGGCGACATCATTGCCATTTCCAAACTTGCCTGGTCGGTTTATAAGTCCTGCAAAGAGGCACCGCAACAATTCCTTGAGATTTCCGGTGAAGTAAGCCGCTTGCACATCGTCCTCAAGGAAATCGAAGATGTGGTAGTCGACCTAAACGAAGACCTGGACTCAAGCAAGGAAGCTCAACTTCGAGGTCTCACGGAGGGTTGTCAGGAGGTACTCACAGATCTGGAACAGCTACTTTCCAAGTTCAGCGGCTTGGGATCTCGCAGCAGGATCACATTTGATCGCCTTCTATGGTCACAAGACGATGTAATGGCTTTGCGAAATCGGATCGTGTCGAATACCACATTACTTGGGGCATTTTGTGTCACTGTTCAGATGTGCGTTCTCCTGGTCTGTGAAGGAATTCTGCCAACTTATAAGTTGTTAACAGGTCATCGCAAACACGGCTTGAACAAAAACTAGATGAATTTATGAAGGAATTCCGTTCTGGACTGAGAGCAGATTCCGTTGTGTCCGACTCTTCTGCATCTTTAGGTGAGAAAGAGACCTGGCGACAGCTACGCAGGGAACTTCGTGAGGCCGGAATTCCTGAGAGTGTAATAAAGGAAAAGAAATTTTTTATCGTCTCCTGGTTTCAGGAAGCCATGGCCTCCAATGATTTCGGCGAAAGCGATACGTGGACGTTAGAACCTGCAACTAGCCACACCGGGTTGCCTGAGAACACATCCGCAGGACGAAGATCAGATTCCAGTGATAATTCGCACAAACCCAGGAAACAGGGCAAGAAGAAACCGGTAAAGAAGCAATTGGCGGTGGCTCAATCCGATATGGAGAGGACAAACCACAACCCAGCCTATAACAGCAAGCGTACACACTTAGAAAAGGATAACAGCCGCGGCCCGAAAGATCAGTTGAGGAACCGACTGAAAGTTGCGTTGCGTCTGGATACTCCGATTGACGGCAGTATACAGCAAAAACCGACCCCCACAAAAAGACGCATTCGCTGGGCGACACCCTTCAAAACGCACACCCCACAACCCATACAGGATTCCCTGTTGCCTTTGAAAAGCACCTCTATGTCGTCTGAGACACCCCAAAGCGCTCGAACTAAGGATATAGAGATCCCCCCGATTAGTACCGTATCACCGACTTCCGAAACTCCTACCTTCAAAAATGCACCAGTTCCGAGTAAAACTCCTCCGACATCATCATTACCATCACCTAGTATTACCGCATCACTAGCTCCCAAAGTTCCGCCACAGAACCAAGCCCCGATTCCAAGTGAAACCCTTTCTCCGGCAACCGAACCATCATCACATTCCCTTATACCACCACCGCCACAACCGACAGTGACCACACACACACCCCGCCACACCGTCGAAATGGGGAAGGTTGACAAGACACCACTGATGGTTGCCGCAGAGAAGGGGGACATCAAAATGGTGCTGCTCCTATTATATTCCGATGCAAATATCATGGAGGTGGCGAAGGATGGAAGTACAGCGCTGCATGTAGCAGCCAAGTTTGGGAAGAAAGAGGTGGCACAATTGTTGTTAGACCGAGGTGCAGATATTGAGGCAGTGGAGAACAACAGATGGACAGCACTGCATCTCGCAGCTCGCTATGGGGGGAAAGAGGTAGTACAATTGCTGTTGGATCGAGGTGCAGATATTGAGGTGACGACGACGAAGACCGGATGTACAGCACTGCATCTCGCAGCTGAGCATGGGAGCATAGATGTAACACAATTACTGTTGGATCGAGGTGCAGATATGAAGGTGGCGTCGAAGGAAGGTTGGACGGCATTACATCTCGCAGCTTGCTTTGGGAAGGATGAGGTGGCACAATTGCTGTTGGATCGAGGTGCAGATATGAAGGTGGCGGAGAAGACAGGATGGACGGCATTACATCGTGCAGCTCGCTTTGGGAAGGATGAGGTAGTACAATTGCTGTTGGATCGAGGCGCAGATATTGAGGTGACAACGACGAAGACCGGATGTACAGCACTGCATCTCGCAGCTGAGCATGGGAGCACAGATGTAACACAATTACTGTTGGATCGAGGTGCAGATATGAAGGTGGCGGCGAAGACAGGATGGACGGCATTACATCGTGCAGCTCGCTTTGGGAAGGATGAGGTAGTACAATTGCTGTTGGATCGAGGCGCAGATATTGAGGTGACGACGACGAAGACCGGATGTACAGCACTGCATCTCGCAGCTGAGTATGGGAGCACAGATGTAACACAATTACTGTTGGATCGAGGTGCAGATATGAAGGTGGCGGCGAAGACAGGATGGACAGCATTACATCGTGCAGCTCGCTTTGGGAAGGATGAGGTAGTACAATTGCTGTTGGATCGAGGCGCAGATATTGAGGTGACGACGACGAAGACCGGATGTACAGCGCTGCATCTCGCAGCTGATCATGGGAGCACAGATGTAACACAATTACTGTTGGATCGAGGTGCAGACATTAAGGCGACGACAACGAGTAACGGATGGACAGCATTGCATTTTGCAGTTCATCAGGGACACGAGGAAGTTGCGCGGGTATTACTTCAGCATGATTCGAAAGTGGCAAGAAAGGACGAGAGTACTCCTCAACTCATCGCACCTGCGAACGACGACAATCTGGCTCCAGTCCTGTCACTCCCACTGCCAGGAGCAGATCTAGGAGCGAAAGACAACACTGGGAACATGCCTAAATGTAAGTGTTATCCCTCTGACTGACGAAACGCTGTACAGTTCTGGCTAACATTAATGGCAGTAATATCTAAGAACGGCGAAAGGTAACACGTATGACGATCCGTGAAACATAATTGAGCTGAACGTAAATGCCTCCCTCTGACCAGTAAAATGATTACAGGTCTGGCTAACATGAAAGGCAATAGTTCCGAGTTAACGCATCTCCGACTGCCACTACTATTCTCCATGGTTGACGGTTAGGGTGCAGGGTTATACTTTTACCGCTGTTTATTCCGTTCTACATTTCTTTTGTGTCATAATGGCAGGAATGTTGGAGTTGGGTCGCGGCGTTGTGTTTTGGAGGTTTCCGAAGGCGGTGTGGGGGCGATGAGTGGAATTATTCCAACCTTAAATGTTATTTACGAAAACTTCCTCGTACCTGATGAGCTAAGATAAGATTGAATGATGACGCAAGGTCTCAGGCTAAACCGACTTTCCGCTTGGAGAGCTCCAGTTGAGCTTGAGCTTATACAAACATCATGAGCATCCAAATACCTCGACCACAGTATCACAAGCATTCTTGCAGTTGCGGGCATCATTGGACAGAGCTGTCGCTCCCCAATGTGCTTCGCTAACTCACTTGCAGTTTCTCGCGTTCGTGCACAAATGAGGTCTATAAATCAACAAGATCTTCACTGCACACTAACGTAGGTTACCTGGCAGTCGGACAATGCAGGGTTCCCCCACGATCGTGAACTACCCACATTCTCGAATTATCGCCACAACCAACATCTCAATTAACCTAAAACTCAAAAGTAGCCAACTATATACAGTTGTAGAGAAAACCTGCACTCTCTATTAGCAGAAGTAATCTAACACCTGTGAACATTACCCACACCTTCAATTCCACTTCTATCCTCGGAACCCTCGTTACCTCCGAGCCTGCCTCCCTTCGGTTCCGGAACCTTTACCACTACCATTTGGATTTAGCTGCCGAGCACGCAGAGACATGGCTAAAGGCCTATCTGGCAAGCGAGGATTTGGATTTGATGGAGTATTAGAAGTGCTGGTTAACGTGAACCACGGGATGAAAACGGGACGGGAATCCCGTCTAAATCCCGTCCCGTGATTAGGCCAAGACGGGTTTTTGGCCGCCATCGGCTGGGGACGGTATGGTGACGGGATATCGGGTGATGCCGATCCAGACACACAGTGCATCGCCGGTAAATTTCGGCTGGGTAACTACCGAATCGAGTGTACTGGGCGTCAGTTGTACGCATTGTAGTCTGAGTATCTTTGCGTCATGGTAAGACTGAAATTTGAATTTGTGATGTTTGGTACTTAGTATATTTGGTATATTGGATAATTATCATCACACAAGTAAAGTTGATGCGTGCCTGTATTCAAATATCGAACTAGAGTCACCCATCCATCGGGAAAAATGAGTTCGAGCGAAGATTTTCCGCTCATCCTGCGCTCAGACTTATTTACCTCGCTCAGACTTATTCGCCTCGCTCAGACTTATTTGTGCCGCTCAGACCAATTCGTCTCGCTTACACTTGTACTCGATTTTGTAGTTCCAGTCTCATGATCACGAAGCATTTGTTAAATGATAATATGGCATCTATTCTCTGACTATCTACGTCTATCTATATATGTACATACGGGCTGAGGGGAGCCGGTACTAAAATGCACTGAAAGACAGTGCTCAAGCACACTTGGAGAGAGGCGATCGAGCGTGCAGATGGTGATCGAGCATATATAAAGGTACACTAAGAGACGGTGATCAAGCGTAATTACAGATAGTGATCGAGCGCACTTAGAGACGGTGATCAAGCCCACTCGGAGGTACACTTAGAGGCGGTCGATCAGGGCAGGCTGTAGGCAGTGCTCGGGAGCTGGCTGGTGACGGTCGATGGTCGGAGACGGTCGATCTGGGCTGACTGGGAGCTGAGACTTGTTAACTCGCAATCGTGGGGATGTAAATAGAGAAGGCTTAACTCATGCTCTCAGAAAGCTGGCTGGAGACGATGCTCAAGAGATGGATGGAAACGGTGAGAGCTGGTGACGGTCGATCTGAAGTCTTCTATTCAGGATCCTGCTATAAGCAGGTAGAGTAGGATGACATACTTCGAGTTCTCGGGTGCTGATAGAGTAGTAGATGAGATAGAGAGAGCTGGGGGATGGTGATGGGAGGGAATGGGGAATTCATCTAGGGAAACTGGAACTTAAGAGATTTTCGTATGTGAAAGTCAACTTTCCTAACCCGATCCGGCAGGTCGTACCCCTTCGTTCCCATCTCCTCCCATCGCTAACCCCCAGCTCTCTCTCGTCTACACTACCAGCACCTGAGAACTCGAAGTCATCCCTCTCTACCTGCCCTAGCAAGATCGTAGGCCAACACCGAATACGGTCTCTAGCCAGCCTCGATCGACCGTCTCCCGCCAGTCCTTGAGCTCCGATTGATCGTCTCCAGCTAGCTCTTTTTACATCCCCACGATTCAACCTAGATACATAGCACAGCATTAACACCTGGAATCCCTAACTAGATTGAAGAAGAGCTGGGACTATTTGCGAAAACTTACTAGTAACTAATAAGATAAGATTAGAAAAGATTAGACAGGTTTAGATAGGACTAGATAGATGACGCAAGGTCTCGGGCTAACCTAACTTTTCACTGGACAGCTCCAGCTGAGCTTAGAGCTTATTTAAACATTAAAACAACCTTGCAGTTGCGAGTATCAGTGGGCAAAAGCGCTATCGACCCCCAATGTCTTCAGTGCGTGCTTCTTTAACTCACAGTTTCTCGCACTGCATGCACTAATGAGTCCGTAAATCAACAAGATCCCCTCTACACACTACACCTGAAGCTGCCACCAAATGTGCTCTATTCAATGAACTAGAGTGCAGGGATAAACACAGAATGGGTACTGAGATCAAACTCTCAACGTTGGTGAGCATCCGTCTACGGCCACATAACTCCCCAAGGACCAAAATCATCCCTCCAAACATTTGAGCCTGGCTCTAGCAGATTCAGACAGTCCGGGAAAGGGGGAATAGAGTTTGCGTCGGACTTCATTCGTGGCACCGCTGTTGCTCCAGCGAAACCCTCCGGGGAGTGTTTTTGCGCAATACCATTGCGAAATTTAATCAACTGACAAATATGCCTTGCGCTGCGCCTCTCTCTGGCCTAGTTTCAACACTTCATGTTACATGTCGAGTGAATGCACAGTTCTAGTGTAACCAAAAGCGGCTCACAAAAGGCTGCAAGCTAGCTCTCTTCCCCTCACAATTACACCTCTCTTCTGTCAACCCCCATCTATCTACACCTTCTACAACAATGAATGCGGGCTACGGCGTTGGGGACGTCATTGCTGTTTCTGCACTTGCCTGGTCGGTCTACAAGTCTTGCAAAGATTCTCCACAACAATTCCGCGAGATCTCCGGGGAAGTGAAACGTTTGCACATCTTCCTCAAGGAGGTTGGGGAAGTTTTAACCAATCTGAATGAAGGCCTGAAACCAAGCAAGGAGGCCCGGCTCCAAGAACTCACGACAGGCTGCCAGGAGGTACTCACGGATTTAGAGGAGCTGCTATCCAAGTTCAAGAGCTTCAAGTTGGGGTCTCGTAGTAGGTGCATATTCGATCGCTTTCTATGGTCACAAGGCGAAGTAACAGCTTTGCGAGATCGGATTGTGTCGAATACCACATTACTTGGGGCATTTTGTGTCACTGTTCAGATGTGCGTTCTCCCGGTCTGTGAAGGAATTCTGCTGACTTATAAGTTGTTAACAGATCATCGCAAACACGGCTTGAACAAAAACTAGATGAATTTATGAAGGAATCCCGTTCTGAACTGCGGCCCGGGGCGGATTCCGTTGTGTCTTCCGCGTCGTTGGGCGAGAAAGAGGCCTGGAGACAGCTATGCAGGGAACTTCGTGAGATCGGAGTTCATAAACGTGTGATAAAGAAGAAGTCGTTTATCGTCTCCTGGTTTCAGGAAGCCATGGCCTCTGGTGATTTCGATGAAAGCGATACAGAGACATTGCAACCTGCAATCAGCCATACTAGACTGCCCAAGAACACATCCGCAGGGCGAACATCAGATCCCAGCGATAATTCGCCTAAATCCAGGAAACGGAGCAAGAAGAAAAAGGCAAAGACGCAATCTGCAGTGGCGCAACCCGCCATAGGGGGGGAAAACGACAACCCCTCGATCCATAACAGCAAACGGACGAACCCAGAAAAGGGTAGCCGCCGCACTTTGAAAGATCGGCCTAAAGCTACGTTGCGTCCGGATACTCCAATCGATAGCGGTATGCAGGATAAATTGAACTCCACAGCCAGCAGCACCTTATCGGCGACATTCTCCGAATCAGAACCCACCCCACTGCCGGAAGAGGACATCATCGACATTCGCCCCCGTCGTCACAAAAGCAAGAGCAAAAAGTGTGATATGGCTGACGCCACGTTCGACACCATGAAGCGCCACAATCAAATCATCCTCACCGACACTGACGGTCACGAAATCGACCAACGCAGTCGCCTCCTCATGAAAGGCGCGCTCCTCCCTAGCACAGCCATTGACGCCTCCGAAACGCACACCCTACAGGTTCCCCTGTCGCCCTGGAAAAGCTCCCCAAAGCCGCATGAGACACTCCAAGACACTCGGACTGAGGGTGGGGTGATCCCTCCGATTAGTACCATAACACCAGCTTCCGAAACCCCGAACCCGAGTGAAGCTCATCCTCCAACATTATCATCACCCCCGATTAGCACCATAACATTAGTTGCCGAAGTTCTGGCCCAAAAACATGTACTGATTCCAAGTAAAATCCTTTTCCCTGCAATTGAACCATCATCACGCTCTCTACCATTACCGCTACAGACAGTGACCACACACACACTCTGCCACACTGTCAAAATGAGGAACGTTGAGAAAGCCGAGACCACAGTTAAATCGGAAGAGGATCTTAACAGTTGTCGACATAATGAGAAGACACCACTGATGGTTGCCGCAGAGAAGGGGGACATCAAAATGGCCCTGTTGCTATTGGATTCTGGTGCAAATATCGAGGCGGCGAATGCTGGGTGGACAGCGCTACATTATGCAGCTCACAAAGGGAGGAAAAAGATAGTACAATTGCTGTTAGACCGAGGTGCAGATATCGAGGCAGTGGAGAGCACCTGCGGGTGGACAGCACTACATCAGGCAGCGTATTCTGGAGAGAAAGAGGTCGTACAACTGCTACTGGATCGAGGTGCAGATATAACGGCGATGGCAGTGGATGGATGGACAGCGCTACATCACGCAGCTCGCTATGGAGAGAAAGAGATAGTACAATTGTTGTTGGATCGAGGTGCAGATGTTAAGATGGTGACAGAGGACGGATGGATAGCGCTTCATCTTGCAGCTGAGCATGGGAGTAAAGATATAACACAATTGCTGTTGGATCGAGGTGCAGATATTAAAGCAATGGCGAAGGATGAATGGACGGCGCTACATCGTGCAGCTCGCTTTGGGAAGAGTGAGGCAGTACAATTGCTGTTGGATCGAGGTGCAGATATTATGGCGACGAAGAAGGATGGATGGACAGCGCTGCATCTCGCAGCTTACTATGGGGTGAAAGAGGTAGTGCAATTGCTATTGGAGCGAGGCGCAGATATTAACGCGACGGAGAATGACAGATGGAAGGCGCTACATGTAGCAGCTAAGTCTGGGAAGAAAGAAGTGGTACAATTTCTGTTAGACCGAGATGCAGATATCAACGCGACGGAGATGGACGGATGGACAGCGCTGCATCACGCAGCTGGCTATGGGGGGAAAGAGGTAGTACAATTGCTGTTGGATCGAGGTGCAGATATTGAGACGACGACGAAGACCGGAGTCACAGTGCTGCACATTGCAGCTTGGAGTGGGAGTAAGGATGTAATACAATTACTGTTGGATCGAGGCGCAAATATTGAGGCGACGACGAAGAACAACGGACAGACAGCGCTACAAGAGGCAGTTAATTCAGGGCATGAGGAAATTGCGCGGCTACTATTGAAGCATGTGGTAAGAAAGGATAACAGGGGACGTACATCTCTACAGGAATGTGGGAATATAGGAATGTGGGAATATAGGAATGTGAGAATATAGGAATGTGGGAATATAGGAATATGGGAACGTGGGTAAAGGATGGGAGATATTTTTTCCAACCGTCAATGTTATTGGCGTCATACCTTTATTTGCGTACATAAGAAAACGCTACATGTATTTCATTGCCGTAGACTTTAGCTGCCTCTCCCCCGCGTCTGTAAAGATCCTTTGACCGTAAAGTCATCACACCAACGAGCTTCTTGCCCGAAGTATCTATCTCCTCCCATCTCCTCTCATCGCCATCTCTATCTTGTCTACTACTCTACCAGCACTTAAGAACTCGATGTTAAGCTATCCCTCTCTACCTGCTCATAGTAGGATCATGAGTTGACACCGAATACAGTCTCCAGCCAGCCCCTGAGCCCCGATTAATTGTCTCCAGCTAGCTCTCTGAGAGCTCGAGTTGTCCTCTCTTTACATCTCCACGATTGCGAGTTAACGATTCTGAGCTCCCAGTCAGCCTAGATCGATCGTCTCCAACCAGCTCCCGAGCAACCAGCCCAAGATCGACCGCCTCCAAGTGCACCTCCGAGTAGCCTTGATCACCATCTCTAAGTGTACCTCTAAGTGCGCTCGATCACCATCTGTATGTGCGCTCGATCACCCCTCTCCATAGTACGCTCGATCACTCCTTCCAAGAAGTTTGCTTGAGCACTGTCTTTTAAGTACACTTGAGTACCGTCTCCCGCTAGCGTAGATCGACCGTATGTACATATATAAATAGATAAATAAGTAGATACAAAATACAAGTTAAATTCATGAGATTTGCAATCATTCAATTAAGAGTGGAAACTAAACATCTCGCTCAAGCTTGGTGATCGCTCAGAACACGGGTCGCTCGCTCATAATACAGCCGTGCGCTCACAGAGCTGAGCGGAAAGCCCCTCATCGGACGGAGATGACTAAAATATTCGTATCACACGCGCTCGTGCATCCAGTGCGTCGGGCGAGGCCGAGCAGAGATACCCATTTTTCCCGATGAAGACTACCATGCGAATATCGACTGATTCGTCCATGACCACTGCAAAAGATTGTCCTCCACTATTCTCAAATCTATAGCTAATTTTTAACTGCACTTCAACGGCAACGGCAGCTGCAAGGGATATGGCAAAGGTAAGATACTCATCTTATTGTATATACGGTCTCCGATTGGGCCAATGATATGCCATCTCGTGGCAATCTCAGAAGCAAGATCTCATCACCATATCACACTCGAGGCCGAATACATTATCTACTCGGAGGTCTCCCGCCTTCTGAGTCGCCTAATAACTCTAACTTCCAGAAGTATCTCCACAACTATAATGAACACAATGATACTGCACTGCTACCGATCTACTGCAATAACCAAGGTGCACTCACACACATCACCACCGGAATTATAAAGGCTAGATAAAGCATATCATCGATATCGTATGCTACCACAACACATACCCTGCGGCATAGTCGACTACTTGATAAACACAGCAAATTTACTAATGGCAATGGCATTATGATGGTTTAGGCAGATACAATGGATAAGTCGACCGAGGTCGATTTAAGGTTGGATTTAAGGTTGTTTCACTTTTCTTATATGAATGCATTTGGATTTTTCTTTACCTATCATTGTACGGGATGGCCGTCCTATAACAGGCTACGGACTGCACTCTTTCCCTACCTACCGCTGACAAGTAGGAGGAGGGTTTTAATGAGGCACCGGAGGCTCTTCTGTTCTTATGTTTCATCTTACGGGTATATATGACTTGCTACAGATGGTTATAACTTCTAACACAGATATTTAGGCAGGAGCTAAACAAGCTCTCTTACTGAATATATTCAACTACCTTCCTCCAAAAGCAACACAAGCGCTTCCATGATGTCTGAGTACCATATCATGTCTGAGTACCGAGTAACTCACATTACATCTGGAGTTGCGGGGATAAATTAAGCTTTCAACGCTGGCGATCATCCGCCTCATAGCCGCCTCCCCAGGACTAAAATCAACTCCAAACATTTGAGCTTAGCCCTAGCAGATTCAGCCAGAGAATGGAGTTTGCGTCTGGGTTCATTCGTGACACAGCGCTGTTGCTCTAAAGAATGGGTGCGTTTTAAGTATCATTGCGAAAAAAAATTGGGGCTAAAATTTAATCAACCGAGGGTTTGAAGTAGACCCATATGCCTTGCGCTGTGCCTCTCTATGGCTCAGCTACTTGAACACTTTACACTGCATGTCGAGTGAATGCCAATGGAATCCAGAGTTCTGGTGTAACCCAAAGGCGGCTCAGACGAGGCTGCAGGCTTAGCCCTCTTCCCATCGCAATTACACCTCTCTCTTCTGTCAACTCCCCTCTCCATCCTCTACAGCAATGAATCCGGGCTACGGCGTGGGCGATGTTATTGCCGTGTCCACACTTGCCTGGTCGGTCTACAAGTCTTGCAAAGATGCTCCGCAACAATTCCACGAGATCTCCGGGGACGTGAGCCGCTTGCACATCATTCTCAAGGAGATTGGGGAAGTTTTAGCCGATCTGAAAGAAGGATTGAAGCCAAGCAAGGAGGCCGAGCTCCGAGAGCTCGTGACAGGCTGTCAGGATGTACTCACAGATTTAGAGGAGCTACTATCCAAATTCAGAAGCTTAGGATCTCGCAGTAGGCGTGCATTCGATCGCCTTCGATGGTCACAAGACGATGTAACAGCTCTGCGAAATCGGATTATGTTCAATATCACTTTGCTTGGGACATTTTGTGACACTGTTCAGATGTGCATTCTCCCAGTCTGCGAAGGAATTCTGCTAACTTATAACAGGTCATCGCAAGCACGGCTTGAGCAAAAACTAGATGAAATTAGGAAGGAGTTCCGTTCTGGACTATGGGCAGATTCCATTGTATCTTCTGCATCCTTGGGTGAGAAAGAAGCTTGGAGACAGCTACGCAGGGAACTCCGTGAGGCCGGAATTCCTAAGATTGTGATAAAAGAGAAGAGGGCGTTTATCGTCTCCTGGTTTCAAGAAGCCATGGCCGCCGGTGATTTCGATGGAAGTGATACAGAGACGTTGCAACCTGCATCCAGCCATACCGAGGCGCCCAAGAACACATCTACAGGCCGAACATCAGATTCCAGCGATAATTCACCCAAATCTAGGAAACGGAGCAAGAAGAAAAAGGCAAAGACGCAATCGACGGTGGTCCAATCCGACATAGAGAGGACTAACGACAGCAGACGGACGGACCTAGAAAAGAATAGCCGCCGCACCTCAAACGAACAGACTAAAGCTACATTACGTCTGGATATTCTGAGCGATAACGGTATGCAGGAAAATCTGATCTCTATGACTAGCTACATCGTACCGGCGACATCCTCTGAAACGCACACCCTACAACCTATACAGGATTCCATTTCGCCCTCTAGAAGTTCCCCCAAGCCGTCCAAAACACCCCAAGACACTCAGACTGGTGGTGGGGCGATCCCCTCGATTAGTATGACACCACAAGTTTCTGAAACCTTGACACCCAAAAATTTATCAATTCCGAATGAAACCCATCCTCCGGCAGCATCATCACCACCCTCGATTAGTACCATAACACCAACTCCCGAAGCTTCACCCCAAAAACATGTACCGATTCCAAGTGAAACTCTTTCTCCTGCAGCCGAACCACCATCACATTCTCCTTTCACACATACACCCCGCCACACCGTCGAAATGAGGAACGTTGACAAGGCCAAGACCACAGTTCAATCAAAAGTGGATCTTAACAGTCATCGACATGATAAGAAGATGCCACTGATGGTTGCCGCAGAGGAGGGGGACATCAAAATGGTGCTACAGCTATTGGATTCCGGCGCAAATATTTTGGATGTAACAAAGGATGAATGGGCAGCACTACAGTACGCAGCTGAATATGGGGGTGTAGATGTAACGCAGTTGCTGTTGGATCGAGGCGTAGATTGCAGAGCGAGAGTAGGTGGATGGACCGCACTACATTGGACCCCACTACATTACGCAGCTCGAGGAGGGCAGAAAGAGGTGGCACAATTGCTGTTGGATCGAGGCGCAGATATTGAGATGACGACGAAGAAAGGATGGACAGCGCTTCATTATGCAGCTCGCAAAGGAAACAAAGAGGTAGTACAGTTGCTGTTGGATCGAGGTGCAGATATCGAGGCGACGACGGACGATAGATGGACAGCGCTGCATCTCGCAGCTCGCAATGGGGAGAAAGAGGTAGTGCAATTGCTGTTGGATCGAGGTGCAAATATTAAAGTGGTGGGGGATCCGGAGCACGGGTGGACAGCGCTTCATCACGCAGCTCTCAAAGGAAAGAAAGAGGTAGTACAATTGCTGTTGGATCGAGGTGCAGATATTGAGGCAGTGATAGACGACGGATGGACAGCACTGCATATCGCAGCTCGCTATGGGGGGAAAGAGATAGTACAATTGCTGTTGGATCGAGGTGCAGATATTGAGGCAGTGAATAACGACGGATGGACAGCACTGCATCTCGCAGCTTGCAATGGGGAGAAAGAGGTAGTACAATTGCTGTTGGATCGAGGCGCAGATATTGAGGCAGTGATGGACGACGGATGGACAGCGCTGCATCTCGCAGCTGAGCATGGGAGCACAGATGTAACACAATTACTGTTGGATCGAGGTGCAGATATGAAGGTGGCGTCGAAGACAGGATCGACGGCATTACATCGTGTAGCTTGCTTTGGGAAGAATGAAGTAGTACAATTGCTATTGGACCGAGGCGCAGATATCGAGGCGACGAGGAAGGATGGATGGACAGCGTTGCATCTCACAGCTCGCTATAGGGAGAAAGAGGTAGTACAATTGCTGTTGGATCGAGGAGCAAATATTGAGGCTGCGACGATGGAAGGATGGACAGCGCTGTATCTCGCAGCTTGCAGTGGGAGTAAGGACGTAACACAATTGCTGTTGGACCAAGGTGCAGATATCGAGGCGACGAGGAAGGACGACGGATACACAGCGCTACACAATGCAGTTAATTCGGGGTATGAGGAAGTTGCGCGGCTATTGCTGGAGCACGGCTCGAATGTGGCAAGAAAGGATAAGAGGGGACGTACACCTCTACAGATCGCACGTGCGAACGACAACTTGGCCTTGGAGTCACTACTCCTACAGTTCGGTGCCCTGCACGTGTCGTGGGGTTTCGGGAATTGTGGGGGCTAAATAAAGAAGCGAGTAAACGAAAAAAGAATTCTGCCAGAGGTACTTCCGCCCGCGCTCCAGCCAGCACAAGCACCGGCACCCGCCGAGTCTGAGCATGAACCGAAGATTTTCGCCGCCGAACCGGATCTTGAAACGGTGCTTCGAGGACAGAGAACGTCGGCCAAGGAGGCGAGTTATTTTCCGACGAGCGTGTGGGTACGTGGGTACGTGGGTATGTGAGTATGTAGGTACGTAGGTAAAGGATAAGGAGTATTTTTTCCAACCTTTCATTAGCCCGAAATATCCAAGATTCCCTCGATGCGCGGATGGGAGGTGTATACGGAATTGCTATGATCATGAACTATAGGAAATCTAGAATAACCCATGGTCACCCACTATTGAAAATCCAGCGTTTATGTCTCATTATTTGTATACGTAGTATTGGCAATGTTATTCTCTCTTTCTCTCTATGTACATAGGTAGTTCTCTACATCACTGTTGGAAATGGAGGAAATGACGGAGAATATTGTATCAATTTGCATTTGCACTAGTGCCCTGCTGCCTTCCCATACGCACATAGACCTGACGTCCTCTCTATCTTCATCATTACAACCACACGGTTCATCCTAAAGTATTGCAATAGACAAGGCGAGAGTGAATAGTAATCCCGAGTGAGTTACCATGACCCAGCCCTCGGCACCTCGTGCTCAATCCTATCAATCCATGCAACCTACCACTCCTGCTGCATCAAATACCAACCGTACAGTTGCTGGAGTATAGCCCACATCGCAGCTAATGGCGTTGTCGTCGAACTTGAAGTAATGGTACAGAACAGCACCGCCGCCATATGATTTAGCGAACGCGTCTGTACCAGAAACAAACTCAAGATCATCTTCCCGACTCCCGGTATACTGTATATAATGAGGAATGTCTGAAGACTCGACCGTTGCATGCATCGAATAACGCTCGGCTCGCAGGATCCGGTATAGTATTTCTAATTCGCGTCTTTGAAGTTCAGTTCGTGGGATGGTTCGGTAATCGGCTGATCGATTTGGTTTCGAACTCAACTTAAAGCGGTCCGTAATTCAACTGCGGTACGTCGCATCGCTGGGGCAATGTTGAGCTACGGCGGTAGATTTGAGGCTGATATCCTACTTGTCTGGATCCCACTCGGCTTAAGCGGGTAATTCAAATTCCCTTACTCCGCTAGTAACGCTGGTTCTGTTGTACTTGTCTGCTGCAATTCAGAAACCGACAACGACGACGCAACGTGGTTTTCAAGAGTGGTGGATGTGTTGCGGAATGTAGATAGTCTCGGTAGAGCTCACTAGAACCTGTTAGAGCAAACCATAGCTATCCTTGAAAGTCTAGTAGTTAGTGAATTGTTAGCTTGTTGAACGTAATGCCACATCAGGTATTAGCATCAATCGCAAAGCTTACACTAGCGGTACAAGCTTGCAGACACCCTGTCGGAAGATCAAGATGCACGCAGGTGGTTTCCGGCAAATGTTGCTTGTAATTTCCAATCGCTCTTCGCTGCTCGACAACGTCGTTAAGGCCTGTCGAAGATTGTATTCGAGCAGGTTCCATCTCGGTAAGTCGTTCTTCGTAAGTTATTCCTGCTGCTAGAACTCGGTCTCGGCGATGGACGAGCCCATCGCGCAGGGCTTCATCCTGTCGTAGTAGTCGTTGGGAAGGAGGAATTCGTTGCGTCCCACTGCTGTTTTGACTGATGGCAACCCCGCAATACCCCGCCCGCCATAGCCGCATGCATTACGCCTAAGCCGTCATCTCAATGCGCATCTCGCATGTGAATGACAAAAAACCAAAACTCGGCAGGCGAAAACGTTCAGCGTTAAGTGGTATGTCGAAGATCTCAGCGCGATCAAAAAGAAACCCGCTGTGCATATGTGAAGAGATAACCTGCATCCTATCCCAAAGATGCATTTCAAAAACGAACGCTACCCTGCATTTCTCTTCGAATTTGTTGGTTTACCGATAACCAAAGGCTGTGCCGGTGGAGAAAGCCGACAATGAGCTGTGAATGAAAGGAGTGTTGAAACTCAGTGTACTCTGCACCACAGTGTATCACTCGGTCTCGGTGTCGTCGATGCAGTGCTTATTGACAGGTGATGAACGTTACGGTCACTTGCACACAGTTTGGGGGCCTTATTTAAGGCTGGTTAGCTAAATGGTACTGTACCCGCAGCGACTGGTGGAGCCAGGAGGGCGTATACGTAGCGAGCGAGTGTCGGTCGAATGGGTTTCCAGGTGCACTTTCTCTCAATGAACTTGAATAAGCTATCAATCTCGTGGATTTCCGCCAATCAAGTACGTTTTCGCGAAAAGCCGTCATTTATTATTTATTATACTCCAGCTATAAGGTAGAAGCAACATGATGTCAACATCTCAAGGGACAATGCATGACGTTGCGTCCTACACCTTTGGTGCGTCAGCGGCTGAATTCCGGGGGGGTTTCTGTCTCAAGGATAGGGTCGTGTACTAGTTTCCATCACTATATCTCCCTGCGGCAGATAGCGAGCCAATTCGGACCGTTGCGGAGTGCAATCATATCAAGCCCATCCCGGCGTGCATCCGGAACGAGCGAAGGAGTCATGCGGCAAACATCTCTGATAACAGCTCCCCGAATCAGAAACACCTGACGAGATGAATGGTTCATCCCCTTCCATCTCATCCATGCAGCCCCAGTCTGCTACGTTTCATCTCCCCACACCCCAGATTTACAGGTTGCAGCCATCCCATCACAATGCGGGTAAACGCGGATCGCGCATATCCGATCCTAACGGCCACACTGATATCAACAAAATCCCCGAGGGGTTCGGCGACGTCCGATTTACGCTGTCCGGGGCTCGGTCAAACAAAAAATTACAGACGAAAGCAACGAATTAGAAGCCAAGGACTTGCATCTCCAAATGTTTATTCGCAAAATGCACTTCCGGCAAATATGAATATGTGCAAAACCCCTCGAATCCATTCACCACGTTGCAAGGCAGATTGCCGTTTGGTAGAGTGAAGCCTTATTTACCGGCGGACGTTCCATTGACCACGATCACATCGCCGACGTAGCGTAAGGCCGTGACACACGATGTCATAATACCGGCGGCGCGCCGCCGCCGTGCGAAGTTTCAACTACCGAAACGCGCTGTTCACTCGTACTCACAATCCCAACCAAACCCTAGAAGCCCAAGAGTGTAAGTAGAAAGAGCCAAGAGCAACAACATGCTAGTAAGGCTCTCAAACTCAAATGTGCATCATGCTATCCAATCTGATCGAGCAAAGGGAGCCAACAGAAAAGTACACATGTCCATGATTATATATCACCATAGGGATAAGTACAGTACCAATGATCTACTCCTGGTATTGTGAGACAGCCATTCGGCTAAGCTGCAAATACTGTGCAGATATTCTAGCATCGCATTTTTGACAACTTGTCAGCGGCTAATTGCAAACGAATAGACCTAAAAATTGCACTAACAAATTGCCTACGCACTGTAGGGATATTAAAATCTGTAGACATACGCCATACAAGCGGGATCAACATACGGGCCACTGCACGCTGCACGGTAAGCCTCTGTAAATACTTCGAAGCACATGACGAGTGATGGAAATTACACAGCCCTCGTACGTTCTGGTCGTTCACAATACCCGGTATGCCTTGCAGTGACATCTGAAATGCATAATATCATTAACAAAGGCCTGGGCCCGGATACCATAACCATGGAAGGCATCAAAGATGGTGATCACATACCTTGGAGTAACCACTTGGATAGGTACACAAGTCGATCATTCTGTAAGGAGTGAATTTTAATGTTCTGATCTGCACTGCAAGGATATGTCGACAGGAGCTTCCGTAGAAGGTTCGCTGGAGGCTCAAATTCTTCGATCATCATCCTTTCCTTTTTTTTATATTTTTGCTTTTTGAATGCATTTTAATTGCTACAAGGCATCCATGGCCAAGTTGCATGAGGATATCCTGTACAGAACCCTATCGACCTGGTACCGAGTACTTCGCGCGGGGTTGTTCCTTTAGTGTCCTAGTTATTTAGTAGTATGCGCAGCCCTAGTAACTAACACGCCTGTTGGCGTACCAATTGTTGGGTTGGTATAACTTCGTCAATAGCTGACGCCGCACAGGGCTGGCAATTGATTAAAGTGGGAGCAGTACGGGTACCGGTGTACCACCCCCGAAGTCGACTACATTCACTCAACCATCAGCCTTTCGTGATAAAGAGGAGGCAGACAGCTACACCCGATTGCATGTTCAATTTCCACTGGCTGGGTAATGCCGTTGGATCCCGTGGCCAGCTGATCAGATACAGGAGATACCGTAATTGTATGTGATTGCCGGGCCCCATTGAGCCATCCTAGTCCGAACCAATCCTGCTGCTCAATACGGAAAAACTCCATGTGTTCCTCGGACCGCAAAAGCTCATGTCGGCCATCAACGGCAACTTGCATGTGGCCGAGTACTTCGTCGGATTCTGTTGGCACAGGAGCAAATCATAGTCCACCGGTTGCATGTCCCTGCACCTAGCTGTACCGGATGTTGAGAGTCTATTCGACGGTTTGCCGACTCTCAATTGTTTGGGGCTGACAATGATGCAGCTAGCAAGCACTATTCAGAGTGTCAACAACACACCCGTCGAAGATATAGAAGTAGGTATAAAACTGTTCGCCCCATACCCCCTTTTGACCTTCCCACCATGCTAGCTCGGAGTTGAGAGGTCAGTACTTCATCTTTTCGAACTGAAACTCTTGTGCCTTGTATTTTATAGTCAGCTTCTATCCAGTCTACCTTCTCTCAAACCACACCTGTATCATCGTACAAGGTTCTTAGCAGTATCCATACCTCTTTCATCAGCTATTCTCCTCTACCGAGAGAAGAGAATTCTTCGCCCTTTTCTGATATCAGGTTGATACCATCCGTACCTATTACTCAAAGATCATGGCTGACTGCGTACAACAGAAAGTTCTTGAAGTTTCACTCCCAACTGGCACTATCGTTCGTTGTTCGTTTGATCCTCACCGGCCCGAAACCACTACCTTCTGGCCTGGAATTGAACCCTTTTCGTCCGATCTGTTCACGTGAGATCTAGTAAGTGTAATCGCCTTAACGACACAAAATCTAGAACTAATCACGAGCCTTACCAGCGTCTTAACCCAAACGATCCGGAACGTCGTTCAAATATCCACGAAGCTAATCAAAATGAATTATTATAATGAAGTAAGGGGAGACCATGCTCCCACCCTCGAAGAGCAGCAACTAGAAGCATTTTTTAACAGTGCTGATGAGCCTTGGAGCCCGTATCCGCCCCGTCCGAATCAACTTACTGCTGACGAGAGTCAGCAACAACGCCAGGAAACTGAAGAACGGATAATAAGGGAATACCAAGCCCGGATGAATCAAAAGATCGCCGCGAGTGTGGGTAGTAATGATAGGATGTAATACTGGGATCTACAGCGGTAGTTCGGTGGTGGTCCCCGTGGAGGGGAATATTGAGGTTGTCTCCTAAAGCCGCGTCGAGCTGCCGCCGAGAGCACTGCTGTCGGAGGAGGTATCGATGCGGAGGAGGTGGGATACAATGAAGGTGTCGTCGGTGGTGAAAGGGATGTGTGATGTCGTGTGGAATTCATCGAGGCAGTATGAGGGATGATGGGATGAGATTTGGTGTTGCGGGAGGGGGATGAGATTTGACGATGTGGAAGTAGGAAACGGGCCGGGGAAGGAAGAGTCATTGTTCCTGTCGATTTTCTTGTGCATATGGCTTTTGTTGCTGTTTATGTTCTTATTGTAAACTGTCCGCATGTCTCGTTCAATGAATATCCATGACTATTGTGGCCCAATTAATGGTGCCTCACAAATAATCAGATGTCTGGTAGTATCAAACGAACCCACTGAAAACTGTAACTTTAATTTTTCCCTTCTGGTACCCTTCCGATTGCCCATGTACAGAAATGGCGGGTCCATCCAGTTCAACAAAAAAGACTCGCTAGGTACATTCAGGCCATATCCTTTCCAACGTTACTGATTCAAGTGGTTTTGATTAGTGGCCAGCCACACCATCCTGAAGAAAAATGACAATTCCGCCCTACAAAAATACCAAGTCCAACGAGAAGGCAGGATTAGATCGTAATTGAAACTGGTGCACAAAATAGGGCTGATATCCATGCCTCCGCTACATGATCACTGGTGAAACTTGGCACATCGCTATTCTGACTCCGTTCATATCTCGTATTGATGTCTGTGCTTATCATGTGGGTCTGCGTTCGATTGGGTTATCAGATTGAATGATATTATGCATTTATGCTGCATATTTGGTCTGATGGCACATCAGCTCATGGTAGGGCTTGTACGGTGGTGCGCATTGAGCGTGTAACGTGACATGATGAATGTCCAATAATCCAGCAACTCTTTCCAGAGCCTCGTCTTGCCAGAGTATCCTATAGGTGCCCTCTACCGTAAAAACCTATTGGTCCTTGGTCATCCATTAATCCGATGTGCTTATGCGTGTGGAAAATAAATCCGTACATCTGCACACCGCATGCAGCACAGAGAAATCTTGGGGCCCATGCAAATTGGATCTCCATTGAATATTAATGGACACCGGATCCCTAGCCACCCACAAGTCACAGTTAGAAACCGTAGTGTTAGCCAAAACAAGCAGTTAAATCGAGAGTGTACGTGACATCGGTTGCTTGCCCTATAAATCCTCAGAGCCGTCGTGACGCTGCAACGCTGCAGAAGAGCAACACCGTACCGGTACCACGTTTCAGCAACAGAACCGGCACTAGCTGTACCAGATCTTCACAAGCAGAAGGCCGGGACCCTAAACCGCTCCATATCTCCGCCGCCCTATGTAGCGCTAGCGAAAACATTGCCGTTCGGGAGACTACGTCAATATCCAACTTCTAAGGCCTTGGATCATATCATCCTAATTCATACCCCATGTGTGGAATTGCCACTCGTAGCAATGAACCTCAGAGTGTAAATGCAAGTTTGAAGGGCATATATTGTGAAATAATCCGAAATCTTAAATATTCAACTCGTAGTTAAATCCGTAATTTTGGTAGTCGAGGCCCGCAGGAGTTCGCGATTCTTGAGCTGAACAATATTGCGAATAAATTTCCACTTCAGGGTTTCCGAAGCGACAATTGCAACCAGCCTGAAATCCCACATTTCTAAAATAAAATGAGGGTCTTCTTTCAGTTGCAGTAATAGGTTGGCCAGACGTCAATATTCCACAAAAGGCTCAATTGCAAAACGTGGATGCCTCGACGAATAAGCAATTGACGCTTAGGGCGCAAGAATCTCCGTAGGCCCGAGAAAAGCAAAATTGGAAGCAGCGTTTCGTGGTGCAGGCGTTATTCGTATTAGTCCATCGACTAAGTATGAACTTCACGTAGTATGCATGCGATCATCGCCTCCAAGACCGATCATTAAACTGTGGGAGTCTTGCCATTGATTCCGTATCGTTTTGTTTCAGGTAAAAGAAGGTTTGCAATGAATCTGCAGCCCACTCTCGTTGACACGTATGCATGCACAAGCAACTTCTTCGTGTATCAACGTGAAAAATTCCGAAGCACCCTGTCTAATCATTAGCATATAGCCATTATAGTTCTCTAGTTTTGGTGTTGAAGACTTACGATCTAGTCCATGTATATGATTTTTGTTGAACTGGTCCATCAATTGTAGTCATAGCGGTAGCAGGCGCGCGTTTCTGGTACCCAAAATCTCTCCCTTGTACATGAGCTAAAGAGTCGCTATCTCTAAATTGTAGCGCAGAATGCAGCCCCGTTGGGCATGCTATGATCACGCTATAAATTTCTTCTCAACCTCCCTATAAATATAAAACCCACGCCATCAACTATAGGGTGGCACGAGAAAGCAAACGGGGGTGTACATCTCTCACAGTGCACAATAGTGCGATTATCCCCTCAACCCAGTGATATTTCAGCGACGGTTCGACCTGGAATATTTGACCAGCTTTCCATTGCAACAGATGACTCGTTGTCTTTGAGTGTAGGAGGTGTTCCGATCCGCTGATACTCAACTCTGCCATGTGCCTTAAATCCTTTAGTTATAATAGTTAACGATTTGACATGGCATCATATCTTATTCGTCCACAATGTGCAGATCCAGCCGGTAACTGAAACCTTGGGGCTTGCTCGACACCAAGGCGCCGTGCATACGCCTACCTCAAGGTGCTATTTTCTTTCCGGAGAGGCTCTGCTAGAAAGTAAGAAAGGTTGAATTGGCTTTATAAGATGACGATCATCCGTTCTGTATCCACCGGTACTAAGTTCCCCATTAACCATCCAGAAGAAGTTTTAGAACCTCAATATTCTATATCTTTGGCCTATACCGACCTTCATTAGTTTCACTTGCACCCCAGTCAACAAGGTCGTATTCGAAAGTCCTGTCCTGACATCCCGTCATTCTGAAACTAATATCGACACCCCCGTAGTCCCAATATTGCAAACGAAGTACCAAAAATCAATTCATACCTCGTCAAAATGAACAGCCAAGACAAGCAATCTTCCACCAGAGGTTTCACCGCTGGAGTGCACACCTCCCTTATTGAACAAGCTCGCTATCAGAACTTCATGAACGACCCGAACGGTCCTTGGGTTCCCATTGGGGGGCCGGAACCAGCCGATCCAATCGTCAGCCCGCAACAGAAACCCTCCAAAGTCAAAACCGAATTCGGCCAACGGCCGGAAGGATAAACCATGTGCCACAGGCGGCGGCAGTTCGATACGGCACACTATGCCCAGAACCCCGTGGCTATGATACTCTTTCGGACCGACTTGGAGCACTGCCGCCGCTAATACGATTTGGTGAATGATTCGAAGTGCGTGGAGGTGTATGGTGGTGGTAATGGTAGTGGAGGTGCGTGCGGTGGCGGTAAACAAACTACATCATCGACAGAGGATAGTGCAGATGCGAGAGGCAGGATGCGAGATGTGTTGGCAATTGAAGGATAAGTGTGAGTGATGCAAGGTTGTCAATGCGGTGATGCCTAATGCTATGACGGTAGTGAGGGTTGGTGGAGCGGACTACAATTGATATTTCGTCGGTTGATTGCGAGGAGTTTGTGGTTTCAAATTTTGTCGACCGACCGTTTGTGACCTTTCTCCAGCTGAGCTTCTTTCTCTTGTCGTAGTGGTATAGATAGTCTTTTCTAATGTGAAGATATCATATTTATTATGCCATTGCATTTCGCGCACATGTCTGTACCTACTTAGGTGTGTAAGTGATAAACGCATTTCCCCACCCCGCAACGCCTAATGTTCGATCCATCGCTAGATCACTCACTTCTCACAACAACCCCTCATCTCGTGCTCAGCAGAATAGTGCGTGATCAAAAGATATCCAATCGTAAGCGACCTCCGCCCGCCTAGAGGGACTCCCCAAGAATGAAGTAGTTTCGATTCGCTGACTGCAATGTATTATCGCTCCTACAGGAAGTATCTCTTCAGCCGTCGTTGTTCGCGAATATTCGACACGGCTGAAGGGGTTGGTTACTTATTCATTATGCACCACATCGTATCGATCCGAGTTTGGTTCCCACCACCCGCAGACGAACATCTAGTAGAAACCCCGAATGTGGGCGCTCCTCGCACCAAGTCGTTCTGTCACTGCTTCACGTCTCCGCCTTTCATGAAAAATTGATAGATTGGCTCTCCAACTCTCACGGAATTAGCGACACACATGGCGGAAGCAAACGCGAATGAAACAGATGCTCCCTGCCCACCACCTATTGTCGATAATGTCACTTCGGCGTCTCCTCCGCAGATTCTATCACCACTGGTCTGTGTGTCATCTCTTACAAGCTCGCGATATGCTGACGGAATCAAAAAGATTTATTCGCAAACCGTCATGGTGCTGCGTCCGATTTATCCCGGTTCGGCGAGTCGGAAAAAGTGCCTTGTTCTTCTGATTTGCACATGCTTGTTGCAATACGAAAGCTTCCATCCAAACATCGGAGATTCGGCCTGGCAAAGAAAAGATTTGGGTGTTCCCCTCTCCGCAGATGACACCAACATCACATGCTCAATATCTCGGGTGAGACTTTTGGTGCAGTAGAGGATGTTGCGGATTCAGTTGGCGGAACTTTGATCAAGGACTGGAAAAGGACAACAATGAGAGTCAATATTCTCGGGGTTCGACGTTACGAAAGTTCTCAATCGACGAAAGAGTTGCTTATGAACTTTGATATCGATAAAACTTCCTCAGTAGATCGAAGATTAAACTGCCTTCGATTATTAGGTGGGGACAGATTCGAAAAAAAAAAATTGGCACTCGTTCAGCCAGTCGGATTACTTCCATAAGGCGTCATCATCGTACACGTAGGATGATACATCCAGATCCGTGGAATACCCCCCGCGGGATTTCTAAATGCTAGGGCTTGCGGATTTGAAGGAACACTGCGACGTGCAGTAACATGATTGTCATAAGCGTGTCATAAGCGGATGACACTGTTGATGGCGGACTGAATCGTTAGCCCCCGTGACAACATTATTTCCTTGTTCTAAGGTTGAAACATATACCGGATGACACGGGATTGGAGTCGCGACTTTCGTATCTCAGCTTCTTCCTCGCGGGGCGTGTCTAGGGTTTGACGCATCGTGGACACATCTGAGTATTTGGACACCCGGGTGGAGGGTGCTACAACTAGTTTTGCTATGTTGGTATGTTGGAGCCGGAAATCGAACCCAGAAGTCATCTATCAATCTTGAGAGTTAGCAACGAGAGGTTCTCATCCATTTAACCTCTATCTTGCCTGGTAGTTCTCCAACCTCAATCGCCTCCAGCCACCACGAACCGCCAATCTTCCACGCAAATACCATATAGCTACCCGGAGTGTTATTCTGGATCCGTTAATGTTGTCCATCAATACGAGGGTACTTCTGATCTCTGTGTCGATATATTCAGCGGGTGCTCGCTGCTCATCGGTACAAGATGTGTTGGCTTGTTTAACATAACCATCAAATAGCACCACCAACACTCTTGTCTGTCTGATTCCATTGTTGGGCAATCAGTGAGTATAGTTTGTTGGGCGGCTCGTTTGGTCCTGAACGGCACATCGGTGAGGTCAGGAGGCATATGCCGCTGCCTGTGTTGGATGATATGTTTCAAGGGCAGCTGAGCTGTTGTACAGACGAATTTCGGAAAGATACAGCTCCCAAGTTTTCGAGGCAAGCACACTGAACGGGGGAGGTAATTGGCCTCGTTCCCGACTGGTTATGATGGTATGTAATTTTCTTCATCAGCCTACAAACCTTAACGGGAAGTCACTTACTTGGGGCTATAAGCTACATCCGTGTATAGCTATCTTGACAATACGGGCAACAAACTTGCAATGGTGCAAAAAACCCGACCGTGGTGCTCTTGCAAAGTCTAGACATGCAGATACCGAGCTGATAACCCAAAGATGACCACCATTACGATCACCACCCATCGATCGTACCGAGCATAATGTAGACGCCATTGAGGGTATCATTGTTTGATAAAGGTAGTTTTGTTCCTCAAATCATATCTCCAGCTTCAATATCTCTCTGCGTCGACCTGCCCGATTGCAACTAGCTAGTTATCCGCCACCACTCGAGAACCCAACGCATGGGGTACTAACCGATGGAGGCTTGGCTGGTGTGAAGAGATTGTTTGAAGATTGTTTTGAAAGCGCTATGCAAATGTATTGTGATCTGAGGTGATGGATGGGAAGCCATGATGGAGCAAAGTGGTTCATCATGGGGTAAGCCCCTCAATCCCCTTTCATCAGCTCTTTCACCGGTGACAATTTAGCTTCCTTATTTGCTCTTTGCTTCTAACCGCCCGACTTGCATTCGAAGAGTCGATAGCTCTGGGCGTGATTTTAGAGTACTTTAACACTGGGGGCCAGAGAGCAAATAGCATAAGCTACTGCAACTATATACCCAAAGAAAGGGCTATAGGGTATTTCAAAGTGCATATTCTGTCCATTATCCAAATCCAATGCTGAGCAATAGGAGTTTGGGTTGGTTGAGGTGATATGAACTACACATTCTATTGCATCCATTTAGACCCACGATGAACGTGAAGATCAATGAACCCAACAACACAAGCGATATCATTTACATGCAATACATTCGATGAGGGCTTATCATTGAGTAGCTATTACCCATTAGGTTGGCATTGGTCAGATGTAATCACAACGCATCACTCGCAAGTACCTAAGTATTATTTATTCCCGCCCCACTATTTTATTAGGAACCAAATCCGGAATTGCATATATGAGGATAGACATATATTCTCTCCATGGATCGGGCTATCACATACTACTGAGCTAACACAATAAATAGGACCAAGGTTTCCACCCGACAACCATTTCATTATCAGCTGTTTGTTTGCAATGCAGAATGATGGAAAGGGGGGGTTGCAATCGGTTATTCATAACAGGACAACGCATGCTTGCATGCAGCGAATTGGGACTGCACGAAAAAGTGGGGCACAAGACTCAACAGCTTTTACGAGCGAGCGGTAGCTTGCAGAGATACCCACCCATACAGAATGCAAAGGAACCAATCGTCGGAGCTGAGGATGCATGTCCGCCTCACCGACACAAGGCGAGCGAGGCTGACATTTTTGCTTTTTTTTTTGCTCGACTCTCTCAGACTAAGTAAATATGTAATACATTTTGAATTATTTTTAAAAATTCCATATACGGTTAGTTCAGATTCGGATGCCGGATAGGTGCGATGAGTTTCAAGTGAGGCTCTGGTGACATCTCCCGACTACTAACGTCACACCCTGATCACTGTAATGGATCGACTGAAGAATATGGGCAGTTCTGTCCGGGCAAGAGTACCGGGCCAGGAACCAAAGACATCATATTCGGGATACTCGGATTCCAGGTCATCAACGGCCGCAAAGAAGGACGAAGGAACCCTTGGGAAGATAAAGGGATACGTTCCGGCCAGAGTAGTGAGTAAACCCATGCCCTGCAAATACAAGGAGCCATCTCATTCCCATGAGGTGGGTGGTGTGCTTCTGATGTTGATATAATATCATTTAGACAGGCCTCGTCAATCGTGCCACCGGTACTTCGGAAGATCAGTATGTTCCACGCCCTAGATCTGCCCTCAAAGACCCATCAGCCTTCGCTCCTCCACCGAAGCATCGCACTGCATATGGAGATGAAGTTGCTTCTGCCTCAATAGGAGCATCAACGCGTAGTCCTCCACCACCATCACCTTTTCCTGATAGACTATCAACATCGAGGATGCCTTCCTTGCCACAGCATGGATCAACTGTTGAAGCTTCTGAAGGCCGCAGAGCCCCGCCGATCCCTCCCCGTCTACCTCCACGAAGAGGAACCAAGGTCTTCCCTGAAGGCACCAATGTTACTGAGGAGGATGTTGCTTCTAGAGGTGGGCTAAGTGCTAGCGCGGCTAGTGCACTGGGACGTTTAGGAAGCTCGGGGGTTAAGGTTCCAGGCTTCAAGACGACTGCTGTACCACCGTCTCCACCATCAGCAAGCCGTCACAAAATTGGACCTGTAAGTGGTCTCTTCTCGACTAACTCGGAGGTTGCTGCTTCTGGTCCTTCATTTGAGGATAAAAAAGCCGCTATCAAGATTGCAAACGCAGTGTATAAGGATCCCACTAAGGTATCGCTTTCCGATGCAAGGGCAGCAGCAAGTACGGCTCGGGACTTCCAGCAGAGGCATGGTGAACAGGTTGCGGAAGGTGCGAGGGTTGCGAGTAAGTATGGGCTTATTGGGAATGCGGCAACACCTCTGGAAACGCCTACACATGCTTCTCCGTCGCCGCCATTACGAGCACGATATGAGCCCTTACCACCGCCGCCACAGTCACGATTGTCACCGCCCGCTCTTCCGGCAAAAAAGAAGCCTCCCCCTCCTCTCCCACCTAAGAAAAAACCTCCACCTCCTTCAGCCACCCGATTGCTCCCCCCGCCTCCACCTGTGCCCGCAGCTTCGCGACCTCCCTCGATTCCACTGTATTCATGCCCCTCCTCCACGCCCTCACCATTATCAGGCTACTCTCTTCCCAACTCCGGCTACCCTCTGCACCTCCTCCCCGATATCCCGACCGACCTTGAACTATGCCTCCACACCGAGTGGTTCACTACCAATCCTCTCCGTCTCCCGGCGTCAATCCAAAATAACCTTAATAAATCACTGAGATACACCAGCTCGTGGACTCGCTCCGGCTCTGGCCGCACCAAACACACACTCATCATAGCCCTACTCTGGACTATTAACCTCTCATCCACCAAGATAAAATTAACCTGGGATTCCTCTGCCCCCACTTCAACAGTGAGTGCCTTTCAACGCCACTTCCCGCCTCCACCGCCTCTCTCTTCCTCGGAACTTCAGCACATGGCCACGAAAGGTGACGAAACTGTCTCCTGGTGTGAATCTCGCATAGGAACCCAGGTTGGTAATGGTGAGTGCTGGACCCTCGCCTTCGAAGCGCTACGTGCGACTCCGGGCATAATGGAGAGTCAGCAAACTTCCCATGGAGCTTGTATTCTTAGTCATTACACCCCCTCACCGCCGGTAGAGACGGGCGTCAACATCATAGCAGGCGATGTCCTGCAGTTTTGGAATGCAAAGTGGACGGATGAGAAAGGCGGATGGAAGAAAGCAGGCGACCCGGATCATACCGCTGTTGTTATCGGAAGCCACAGAGAGCTTAACGGTTCGTGGGTATGCCAGGTCCTCGAACAGAACGTGGGAGGAGTCAAGCGCGTCGTCAGGGGTGAATATTGCATTGGAAAGAGTAGTGGAATGCAAGAAGGCGCAGTACGGGTTTTCCGGCCGGTGTGGGATGGCTGGGCAAGTCTAGACACAGAATGGGAGTGAGACACGTGGAGAAGCTGACGAATGCCCAACTTTTGTTTCTTTTCTTCCATGGAGGACGATTAGTTGTTGAGCTTGTTGTACGTTGTAGAGAGTCATGGTACCTAGAGGACAGTTAGACGGATAAGAGCGGAAATCTCTTAGAGAATGTTAGCACTAGTTTGGGGAGTTATTTTGGTTGCATAAATATCTATCATGCATCGCATATGCCCGTGGCGGGCCAGCTGTTAATTCAACAGGGCGGCAACGCTGTCATAAGATCTAGGGTTTGAATTATAGTCTGGTAGTACACTAGCATAGATGCGGAGCATGGACCATGAGCTCATGGTGAGAGCCGCCCCGTTGTCAAGCGAATACTCGAGTAGTGCCTGAATAATTACCGATACAATTCGGTAACAATAAATACCAGATCTCCAGCTGTGGAAATCCCAGAGAGTTCCCGCGGGCGATCTCACATTGGGTTTTCTGCACAGAAGGTCGTATTCAAAATACACCTTAGGAATCCGAACAGCTGTGTCTAGGAGTTCCAAAATAGATTATGAATCATCTCCCCACGCCCACCGGTTCATCCCAACTCAAGGCGGACGCTGATTTCGTCAGGATGCATAGAGTAGGGCGCAGTAGGGGGACCTTCTTGGCTAGTATATGTACTACGTAAGCACTTGATCAACAACATTCGGAAAGCTGCTTTGTTGTTCACCAGTATCGTTGCAGTTTTTGTGAAAGCACCCAGCAGAGTGAGGCAAGAGAAATCTTTCTTGAATGCAGCTCTGAAGCCCAATGAAGTGAACGAGCTGAGAAGTAAGAGCTCAGGGTAGCATGTGTCGGTATGCTTGCTAAAGTGATCCCACTTAGCGTCTAATGGCTATGGCATGCGTTGGCGAATTAAGACTCCGAGGCGACGCTCTCCGGAGTGCTGATTTTTGAGGAATTCTTCAAGGGTATAAATGACACCCTAACTCTAAACGTTCCAACCGTCCTAAACGCTTCTAGCTTCTATTTGAAATCTGGTGAGCGAATACCCCACCTTTGAGAACTATAGTTCCGGAGAACCCTCCCCCCCGTAAAAGCGGCTAGAACAGTTTGAATCAAAAAAAATAGAATTTCCATCCTCCAATGAACCTCCATTAGCCATTAAGGATTCACGGTGTTTTCGTTGCCCAGATCTTCACCGAGCTCCTAAGCTTGCTTGAAGTGAAAGTAAGGGTCTGATATATAAGGGTAGATTGAAGGTAACCTAGGCCTATATCGCGTATTTGGCCGGATTATCGGCCTGGACTTGAGATATAATGGTGCAGCTGTTGCGACTGAAAGTTAAGACTGCATGCATGCTGTTGGACCCATCAGCTAATACTCAGACTATATTCAAGCAGTAATTCCGCTGCATGTGGGAACTGATTGAATGTTCGCAGATATACATTCCAGCAAGGATCACGTGTGGATAGGAAAACCCCCAACTAGGCTTTGAATCCGGCCATGGTGATATCGTACCGCCAATATGCAGACTGGGTAACGGCGAACGGTGGAAGTGAATCACGATCATGCTGGTTATCAGGCTGGATTTAAAATTCGAAGTGATCACATTGGAGGAATACATTGGCTTTTGATGCTAGAGAAACCAGTTTGAGAGTACCAAAACTAGGTTGTCAAAGCAAGACACATCTGAAATCACAACTAGGAACTGATTCTACCGGTAGATATTACCTTTAGATAACACGACACCAGCATTTAGTATCAAAACTGATACTAAATGATAACAGCGAGCGTTCCTGGGCAGAGACCATCCCAACAGCTCGTGACACTGACTTACGGAGGGTAGAACGCAGTGGATAGGTGAATGTCAAGGTATCAATATATTTCATGAGCTGTAGTCGTGGTGGGGATTTAGAAACAGAAAAATGGGCACTGAGTGAACAAGGGACTTTTCTTGAGCCGTATGAAACATTGCGATTGGATAAAGCCATCACCTTTTCGAGCATGTCTTAGAGGCTGCATTTTTCGGTATTAAATCCCTACTACAGTTATCTAGTTGGTCGAGTCGAGCACTGCACTGCTTGTGATGAACATGGAGTGCACTTTTAAGGTTTCTCTGCCGTGTTAACGTTATCACCAAACGATAGGGAGTCAGACGGCCCACTGAGACAGCGTAGCCAATGAACCTCCAATTCTGAACTGGAATTTGATTGACTGCAGTTATAAAGTACACTGGACAATCTGGCTCAATAATGCATCCGCCTGACGATGGCGCCTGCATTGTTGCTCTAAGCCCCAGTCTCAGAATATGCATCACCATCAGAAGTACATATGGTGTGGGGCACTTAAAAGCCATGGATTACCACTGAATTGGGTTTGTCATGAGATCGACTCAGATCGTGCGCCTCAGACTTTTCGGTCTCACGATATACCAATAGCTGGGGCTGATTCCCGTTGAAAATTGCACCTTGTGTGGCGTGTATCGTGAGATCTGGGCACGTGTGCTGAATGGAGTTCTCTATTAATATTAAGTTTAGAAGAAACATTGGAGAACGTCAGACGTCCAAAATTGCGTCGTTATGACCATGATCCAATTTGAATAATAATTGGCCACACAAGCTGATTTCTCCACGCGCGTATCAGTGAAGAGTTTGGATAAGACGATAATTCCATGCATCGGCGTAATATAACATTACATAGTTGCGAGTGGTTAGAGGTGAGGTTCAATCGGCCAATGGGACCCTCGTACCAAGATTCGCAGCTCATAGTTCGGTACATTCTTATCCCGAAGCGTGCTATTGCAACAGTTCCAGCATGATGGTTGTGGAGAATTGAAGTTACCTTTCGAACGTGAGCAAATGAGGCATCGAGAATACGACAACACAAACACATCTGTGAGCGCACCATTCCTAGTTCAAGGTGTCTTACAGGACAGACGTAGGGAAGCATAATTAGAGCGTGCGCGATGGCTTCCAGATGCGCAAGCCGTAGCCCGTTGTAAATTTCCATTATCACACCACGGACCAGCTGCAGTGACACCACCCGGAAAACAAAACCATTGGGTGTTACATACAAATTCTCATGTAAATTTCCATACTCTAACTGGTCCGAATCAGAGTATGTCTGAGATATAGTGCAGCGAATCCCTTTATCCGCCCCCAACGCACAAGAGCCTAACACACAGCCCAGCAATAATCTCGCTAATTCCTTCTTAATATTTTAGAAATCACTGTTTCATTATGGTTGGACTGGATCCTGCGCATTCCTGTTGAGACAGCACCCGCAAGGGTCGCAATTTCCTTCTCCAATGGTAGACCCAGGCCTACCTCAATGGTTCACCCGTTTCATGAATGCACGTCTAATACGAATTACTCAATCCTTCTAGATGGTGGCACACTGACATTACCTCACCGAATCCAGGATGGTCCTCAATCGGTGAAATCTCAACACCAATTGAGTATACCTAAACTCTGCCAAAAGCATGCTGCAACGTGCCACTATTCAGGAAACCAGAAAGGCAGCCACAGGCCGCAGGCAAGATCCGTGAGGAGACAGAGGATACGAATGGCCGCACGGCTGGATGCACTTCTTGCGATTACTCACCATATACAGCGTTGCTGGGCGTGATGAACTCGTACTCCGCTGCGGGGTTGCATATAGCTCCACCAGTGGTCTTCACGGATAAGCATACAACGAAAAAAATTGTCGTTTGAGCAATGCGGACATAAAGTAACTTTTCTAGTGGTGCTACATGTGCACTACGTCATCCCACTGTAACAAAAAGAAGCTCTAAGTAGAGGACATGGTACACTGCCCTCCCCAGGCCAGGCCAGGCTAGACATACATTACATACTGCTGGAGTCTGCTACGCTTAGGGTTTGTATTACGCAAAAGCGAATACCACTAGTGAGTCGGTCTTACTTTAGACTACCAATGGACCGACGAAGGACTATCAGACCAGAAGCTGAATCACGGTTGTCTCCACCGGTCTCTGTTCGACGTGCGAAATAACTTATTCTCAATCTAGAAGCTCCGTGCTCGGTTTCCCAGGTATGAACGTGATTATATAGTACACACCGGAGCGTACAAAGTCGGTTTTGCCCGGTCTCTGCACCTCGAGACGAGATTTTACCCGCCATTCGGGCGCCTTTGTTAGTAGAGGGACATACCGCAGGCAGTTCTCAAGTTCCGAGCGTCGTGGATCGACAGGCCGCACTCACATAGTTAGCGGATGTGTTGAGGCTCACTGTGAACTCCCCGACTAATAACATGCCATGTCAGCATATCCTCTCTACTTATTCCGTAAAGTCAATAAATAAATGTAGCGGAGGTACACAAGTACTAGTAAGCATATTCAGAAGCACCAGGGATCCTCATCATGCATACTTGGTTCGAGGCTCGTCTTTTTGAAGGGTTTGAAACCGTTGTAACGGGTTAACGGCGTCATGAGTACTGTTGTCGCTAGCCTAAAATCAGGTTCAGAACCAACTTGTAAGCTGGCGTCACGGCATCGTATCGTGAGAACTCGTATTGATCCCTATGTCAATGCTCTCTTGCAGCACCTTGTTGTAACTGTTTCCGCTGCTATTGCGTACTATTAACTATTAGCTAGAACTTCTAGGATACAAAAACCTCTCGATGGATATGGTAATTGATATCACGAAAGTTGGGAGGTGAAGCTTGAGGCATTTTACGTATTGGTAATTGGGTTGAGGAAAATGGAAGGTCTTTGCCCACCTAATTAGGCGATGTTGGATCTCAAATCTAAAAACCGACCGTGCACTTTCATCCTGGATTGGCTTTTGTACTCGATGTGAATATTTTATCTAACATTGCGAAACCGGAGACCTTTAATACGGCCCCTACAAACTCAAAATAATAATGGTTAGGCCGTATTGCAATTGTTTTCCTGTGTATAAACTAACACCACAAAGTAAATTGATTCGTGTCACCCCTACCTTCATGAAGTCCCTCTGGGAGTGTTTATACAGTTCTATTCGTCAGGCTAACATTACTTCTTGATAAGTTGATCTCGGTCTCCAATAAGTGCTACTGGGTAGACAGGTATAAATTAGTCGTAGGACTATAAACAAAATGTTACAACGAGAAGCAAAAGGTATTGCGAAGTGGGGAGGGTTTAGGTTTTCCAATCTTGAAAAGTCCGGATTAAACTCGTACTTCAGTGCCGAAAGTGGGTGGGTCATTGCCTCGTTCCCGAGACAACATGCCGTGGCAATACGTGGAGACTAGAAAGATATCAACCTTACAGCCCGCATGAGGACGGCATAAACCTAGATGAGTGGGGATGTCCCAGTCGATCGGTGGAAGATGGTAGTGTTGCTGTCAGACGAGTGGTGGCTTGCACATCCCGTTCCTCTAACAGACAGTGCCGCACTGAAACAGTAAATTCGAGCCGTAAATTGGATGTCCATTCCGCGAACGGCTGTGCCGCTCGGTGGTATTTTACAACAGCGTGAATCTCTATTCGAGAATCACCTTATAATTTACACCAAACGTACACGTGTACCACCCAGATTCCAGCCGCGACTTGGCGCTTATTCGGATAAAGCCGTTTGCGGCGTAGTTACTGGGCAGCGTAGGGTTAGGGTTTTATCCATATCAGCCGCTTTTCAACTTACATTGATGTGCACGTAGAATTCGTGCCCTACTACAGGCGTTTTGCACCGCTTGGAAGTTACTTAGGGCTGTATTTTCAGGCGATCTGTACAGGGCTGACTGCATTTAGTAAAAAGATATTCGAAGGAACTATTCAAGCAGTGCAAATTCTTACTATCGGATATATATACCCAACATTTGCATGCGCAATTGAACCTATCTAGAGGGTATCCATAGCTGCAATGCCTAGTTATCGGTAGGTGCAATGCCGATGCAACGGAACTATGATCTGGTAAAATCCTCGGCCGCAGAGATGCCGCATTATCTGGATTATAAGCCGAGCCGGCTTATTCCAGCCTCACACCAAGAGAGACTCTGCGAGCTACCGCCTAACACCTATCTACTACGGTAGAGTCTCTAGGTCTAGTATTGGTACAAGCTCTGCCGGAAGAACCTCGCGCCTCGTTTTTGATAAGCCGGTTCGGTATATACCTATATCTAACTGAGATGTTACGGTAAGGCTTGTTCCTGGGTTATTGCTATTTCCCTTTTGAGGTGGTGGGAGCATTCACACCACAATAAACGTCGGCATATCAAATGGCAGAAATGCGAGGAAGACAAGTGCGAATGAGATAATAACTAAATCTATTCATTCTGCCACCAAATTCATCGCGACCTCCCGTATAAACCATACCTCACTCCTTCCAACGACCCCTGTTCAGTGTTGCCAAGAGTACTAAATTTCTAGCAAACGACAACGATTAGAACTTCCACCAAAAGAACGGGAATGAACTTACGAGTTCATTCTCGTTACTAATATAAGCTTCTGTAGATTCTTGAGAGTATGCTCCATGGGGTCGGAGAGAAATTCTACCAATGCAGAGTACCGTATAATCTGACTGTATCCGTGATTTTTGTAGCGTTGCAGGGTACGTCTAGGGCCTATTCGTCCATTGCAGCAGATTTTTCCTACTCATGTGAGTCTGAGTCTCCGCAGCGAATAGAAACTCTCGCCCGTTGTTGGGTACAAGTTGCACAAACTTCACAAATCACGGTTACAGCCGGATTATACGGTACAGCACGCATGCTGCACATGCACACTACATGCATACCGAGAACCCGCACTTCCAGTGCAACTTTTTTGGAGATGCAACGGAAGATGCATGAACCGATACACGGATACTGCACATGCTATATTAACCATCACTGCGACAGTAGACAGCCACCAAAATGACACTTGAGACCTTGATGAATCCCAACAAAAGTATGTGCATCATGCATACGCAGTTGGTGATGAAACTCCCGGATACCAACATGACTAAGCTCGAGCTCGCAGACAGCATTGTCCAAGCATGTGTTGAGAAGGTTTGGTTTCGAGTTCTGGCAAAATATGAAGTTGGTGTTCGGTTTTTGTATTGGTTGTCTCATGGAGAATTTCAATGAACGTGCTATGCACGATACCCGGGTCACGTGGTTGGGTTATGTGACATGGTTCTTTTGCAAATTCAGTTCTAAGCTAAGGCAGGTTCTAATATTAAGGTCCGTCCCCAGCGACGATACTGCAAAATCAAGGGGTTATTACCTAAACTAAAGAAATATATACTGACAACGCAAATGCATAGGTCGCTATTACATTGAATGTGATAGCAGTACACAAGGCTACACGGTGTGATGACGCAGTTCGTCCTACGCTTATGCATAGGATCGCTAGACTCTGTCTTATGATTGGACTACTTGAAAATGCTGGTTGGCATCTATAGTATACGCGTATCCCTGATGCTTCTGGGGTTGCTTTTCTGCCTGATTAAGCCTGATAACACGTACGTTCCTTACAATCGTTCAACTGTGAGCCTAACTATACGAAGGATATCTCGTATAATCATCCAGCACTAGGGACGAAAATGAGAGGTTGGCAACTTACAAGTCACTCAAGTGTGTTCAGTGCGGGCTTTGCAGCATTCCTAGTGGTGTGTAAAGAAAAGGAATACGACACTTCCAAGTGAAGGCACACGTCCATCTAGTCTACTCAGTTCCTATGCTTAATCTCTTTCAGAACTATCAAACCATGTCTAAGGCATTCAGCCCCAAGAACATCTTGAAACAGCACTTTGACACACAATTGCACGTGGAACAACGGCATCCAGATGGCATTGTACCCATGCCATCAGAGGTTAGGGGGTTCCAATCTGTGCTGCCAAATACTGTGATCGTGGCCGTTTCTGATGAACTTACATAGCCGTTGCGTGAATGAGATTCTAGAAACAAATTTAGACCACAGTGGTTATTTCAGTTGCAACCCCACATTCTATTCCTTCGATGCGGGGAAGAAGAGAATTCCGGAGTTCTGAGGGAGGAGAATGAGTCATCTATGTTTCTTCTTCTTCAAAAGAAACTACCCGTCAGAAGATAGAATTTACTCCTTATCTCTCGCTCAGACCTGGTACCTGTCTACCGTTGCTGTCACCGGGCCCATGCTGTTTGGCCACCACCATACGAACAGTACGAAGTTCAAATAATCAAACATAATTGTCTCACAAACAAGGTGTTTTACCCCGCCCCATGATCGACTTCCCCGCGCAATGATATTGTCCGACAATATAAAGTTATTCTCAATACACATAGATACCCCGCCTTTCGACACAATATACTGCATGGCCTAGAGCAAACGATCCTGGGATATAACAGCTCTTAAAACGAAGGTGGTGGGAACTGAACGGTTGATTTTTGTCGATATCTGATCCCTTGTCAGTTCAGTTTTCTCTTCCTTTTTGCTTTATATGCGTATGCTATATGTGTGTGCATTCAGTGCGTGACACCGGTGTTTGAACGAACTGAGGATACCGGATGTAGATGTAGCAATAATAGAGTACATATTGATGATACGTATAGATGAGATGCCATGAGATTAACGTGTTTTTTCGGCACTTATCATTCTCGGTAAATACCTCGGTACTTTCTTCTACCGACAGCCATAGCGCCATTTCGGCTGCAATCATGTACTACAATAGTACAGAACGTCAATGATATTGTTCGATAACAGTGAAGCTTCACTAAGGAAAATGTCACAGTTTCGGTCCACTTGATCGGCAATTTGATTGGAAGATTCGTTTAGCTTCTCTCTCGAAAAACTTCTTTACACTCGAATAGGGACTTCGCGATTAGAATGGGACATGAAGCAGCCAAACAGAAGTCGAAAATTCGTACAGATAATATATTCCGGGAATTTGTCTCATATGTGCTCTGAATATCGGGCGCTAACGAAGATCTTGCTTTTCTCGGCCGGTCTCGACCTCAGGATCAAACAAATCACCAACACCACAACCGTCATTCCCAACACCAATACCGTGTAAAATATGTTTATAACATTTGTGGAACTTATGGAAACTACATAGCTACGGTTAAGGTCTAGACTACCTCATGAAGATTGAAACTTGTCAACTATGCTTAAGTTTGTGTCACCACAAATGGTGAACAACTCATCCATATCTCACTTATATCAAAACAAAATTTAAACAACAACTCACACTCGGAACAAACACCATAGACTTAGTTGCTCTCACACCCTTCCCCAGTTCTCCAAGCGGAATGACGACACAAGGTCCCTCCTAACAAGCGGTGAGAACTCGTTTGAGGCCTGCCGAGCTTGATATGCTTGATATTGGATGTTCTAGCATTGACCCTACAGAGAAGCATATGGTTGTGTGTTCATACTAATCGGGAGGCTAACAAGTTGCCGCGCAAGCGCTTCGAAGGCATGAACGCAAGCGAGGTTGCTATGATGGAGTCTTCTCAAGGGGGATAGATACTTAGTAGTCACAACATAAGCCGGGCCATAATCAAGAAAAATTTTCGTCTTCGTTGCGGTGATGTGGGTCCGTTTGCATCTATCTCAATCTGTTGCCTGCCGTCTCTGAAGCTTCATTCCGCCCAGACATCATGCATGATCAGTGGTCGTTTGCGTTCATGTTTCTGCCTCTTTTCAGCTTTCTGACAATTGCTGTCTTTCCAACCGAGGTTTTTGAAAGAGCGGCCCGTACTCGCAAAGTGGAACTTTGCTATCCGAGAAGTAACTCAAATTCTATTTCTTTCATAACGGGAGTATATGGGAAGCCTTACATTATGACCGGTGTGTTGGCATTTACGGTTGAGGTTTTGAAACAACAAATGCAAGGCTGAAGACACTATCTTTACTATCTACAACAGCAAGTCCCGGCTCATGTTGTACATTTTTTTGCGGCTGGAATCTTCAACACCTCCCCGCTTTTTCTCTGCGAGCCCTAAAGACACATCACGCTAATGAGTCCAGAATATCAGCCTCAAACTATAAGCACCAACCACTCCAATATTCTGCTAGCAAAGTTAACAGCAACACAACGAATGCAAATGGCAAAGTGCTCGTTCATGGCAATGCAAGCAGCCCGCGGTCAAAAAAACCCATACTGGTGCAATTTTCAATTCGTCCGTGGTGGCTTTAGTAGACGAAACCAGGATAATTAGGCGGCAACATCTCGATTCCGGCGGATTTGAAAGGATCTTCTGCATCATTATACAGTCAGTAGGTTTTCTTCCTTCACCGATCGATTGTGATATTGTATGGGGTACTTAACAAAGCCAGAAGATACCCACGAATAAATGGCACCGATATCCAATACTGCAGTCGACGATGGTTTTGGAATCGCCTAGACGACCGTTCTATCGAGTAATACCACCGAGCGGCGGCATAAGCTTAAGGTGGTCCTCCTCGCGGGGTGCTACAGTTGAGCTATTCGATGCTGTGCTTTGGCGACGTAATTAGCTTGCCCGGAAGGCCTCGTCCGGGTTGAACTATCTTTGAGGTTCAAACTAATGTCTGTTGGGCATGACGACGAGTTTTCAGTCATCTGGAAGTTCTCTATTCTTGATTTGTGCCATAAAAGGTCTTCCTTTCTCCAAACTTCCTTCTAAATTCTGACTATTGGTAAAGGCCGACGTGCGTATACGACTTAATTTGAATTACCAACTATTAAAGCTGGTACTGTTAGGGGCTGGTGTGCTGAAACCGTTAAAAGACTGAGTCTACTACTCGAATCAAGTGGTGGTACTTGAATGGTTTCGGACATCCCAGACACAGGATGCTGGAACAGACCGGGTCTTACTGTTTGCAGTATATGTACGAACACGTATCTCTTCGAATGGGGAGGGGCTATGGATATTTGATGGCATCATCTAGGTCTAGAGCGGGGAGCTCACCGAGCAACCTGTACATCACGTGCACAAACCCCCACTATTGAAAAGTCTGTTGATTATTTGTTTTTCCAGTTATTCCAAAGTAGCAACGGTCAGCAATATTATAACTCTGGGCATCTGTCACGAATCTGGCCGCGCTCCCGGATCTGCAACATAGCAGCACTAAATCGTGCCACACTGCCGAAAGCTTCGGAGAGGGTGTTTACCGTGGCGGGTATACGGAACAGTCTCGGAATCTTATGTCCGACATACGCTACCGCCTGTGCAATCGATTATCCTGAGAGGGCAATACAACAGCTAGAAATATTGTCCGACCACTCTTTCAGCTATAGAAACAACAACTTACGACATCGTTATCCTGGAGTAAACGCAAGCACTTCAGGCCAATATGGCATCGCGGTCTTTCCATCGAGGTCAGCAATGTCTATAGGGTCTCTCAAGAGGTGGTCGTTGTGGGTCGTTGCTGTAGTGTTTGGACGTTCGAGTGGTGGTTGCGTTGGAGGGAATGAAGGTGAAATTTGAAATATCGGAACGTTCGACAAGTCCTCTGGGAGTCAGTTAACGGATAACGTTGAATGTCCTCACCATAATTGGATGTTATTAACACTGAGGAAGGTTGCGGTAGAGTCGGGCTATAACGGATCACATTAAAGCGAGGACCTCGGGTAGCACGGAAATAGTGTGCAAGGCTGCAGTGAAGCGAGAAAATAAGGTACTCTATATAAACGGCAGCAGGGTCCAGAATATCTGTTGGAGTCATCACCATCACGATTATGGACTACATCTTGGGTCATCGCGCACGGGCCGTACGGTTAGCTCCGTCTAGCTCGGCTTCCGCCTACTTAACCTTCATCATCTGCCAGTTAGACATCATCAGCTTCCCAACCATTTCTATCACCAACAACCTGTGGATGTCTTTAGGGAACACCGTTCGGACGCTTGAAAGCGGGGAGAGAAGATTGTTTTGCTATATTCAGGATTTTGGTAACTGTGGGACTATCGGATTTAAAACAACCAAAGATCCAGATGCGAGAGAAACATCACTAATCAAACCCATCTACACTGACTACCATGGATTCATAGGCTCAGCTGGGTTATACCAGCCGATTGTCCTTCCAGGACCAATGAATACATATCCAACTGCACAAAACGCCTCAACGCAATCACACTATAGTCTGGCACAGAACACATCAAGCCAGTAAATATGTGAAACCAGATTGTGCTACGCGTGCATTGTTACGAGTTCCGTCCATTTCAGGCAGTTCGAAATCGTATCCAAATTACTATCCAATCATCCATACGCGGTGCCCTTTCCGCCTGACCAGTACAGAGCAGAAGAACAAGTTCCTTTCCGCCACTCACCTCTGCACCGCTCCTCGAAGCGACGGAAACAATCTGGAGAGGATCGGCAAACTCTCATTGCGCCTCACCAGCCCAATATTCTGTCAGGGACATTTTGTAGGGTCTGGTGGGATACATTGCCACCAGACTACAAAAGGTCACTCTCGCGGTTATAAAAACCACCACTCCCCACTGTCATCAGCAGCAAGCCCATCAATATTTGCGAAGTAAGCTGCCCCTTTTCCGTGAGCTTAAGCACTGTCAATTTAACGGGTATCACAGAACCTTCAGGCCAAACTTAAGCTTCGCCTTAAAATGATATGAGTATGCCTTACACCCGCTGATATCCTCGACGGAGATTGTTTCCCGATGCATATTAAACTTCAGCTCGATCGTCACACCACATTCCTCTTCCCGCTGACTTCCTATTTGCGGCTTACCCGGGCATCTAATATTGCAATAACGCCTCATTCCATCTAAAGAATTATGGCTGAACGTCGTCTGTCATTGGTGGTGGCGATACATTTGCGCACATATATTCCAGCTGAGAATCCGTGTATTAACCACACACTATTAATTATAGTTTGAACTCCGCCGGGCTTCAAAAGCAGCAGACCTGCTTCGAAATCAAGAACTTCTCGAAGATCTTTCTGGACACGTCTAGGACGTTCGCAACGTGGCGAAAAAGATTTTCGCCTCGGCGACGCGACTCAGCCACACCGCCTACAATCACGTGACATTAAGATTCGGCGACATTTTCCACGGCGACTTTCGTCAGAGATTGCAGTGGCACTGGGTATATCTATCGCAAGTTAGCATTCGAACTCAATAACTCAAAGCTCGATATTGTTACCGGTATTTGATGCAACTACCATACATACCACTAAGCAACTATTTCCGACTCAATTAGCTACTGTAGCTTCGCACCCTCCCCAAATTATTCGCGTTCCACTATTTCTCAGCATTTCTCCAGTCTGACAGATTCTATTTCTAGGCCGTTTTTGATTCTTCTAGCCGCCGGGCATGCGGACTTAGACGAGAGATGACGTCATCGAGGCTGATCATAATTACTTAAGTACTTATCACTCGGCAACTCCGAACCCGAAATACGAATTGTCACCAACATCGACGCGTAAACCTGTTGGAAATCAATCTCAGCTCTTCCGCTAAATATACAAAATGGTTACTTAAGCGAGCGAGGGCGAATGAAAATAATCATCTAGGGATGATATGTATACCAACTGTCACTCGACTCAATGTTGATTAACCACCAAAGGCCCAGGGTTGTTGCCGGGGTTCTTCACAACCGATGGTGGAAGTATGAGATGATGTTTCATCAAGTACTCATCGAATTAGGTTATGCAACCTTGAAACAACGTGATTTCGAATCAGGGTTGTGTTATTTTATGTGCTTCCCTGCGGCGGAGTCAATAATTTATGTGAGGATTAAAGAGAGGATTCAACAGAGAAAAGCTCGATATCGCACTCTTATTCAATAAGCATCCCATCGACAGATTTTTTGTTATGCCGGTGTGGTTTCGAGTCTAGGCCGTGTTATGTTACGGCGTCTGCAAGACCCCAAGAGTCAATATTACATGAAGTTTGGGAGGATGTGACACACGGCTGACAAGAGCTCGACACCGGACTCTTCAATAAGCATCCCATCGACGGACTTGCATTATGCAACCTTCTAACGCTATTTCGCAGCAGGGTTGTGTTTATGTTGGGATCTCTGAGGGGGAGTCAATAGCTTTACTTTACATGTGAGTTTTGGAGGGTAGGACGCGACCCGGAAGAATTCGCACTCTTTAGTAACATAACTTCTCACGGACATAGTCGATTCACTGTGCAAAAACCCAGACGCTATCTAATCTCTACTGTTATGGAATTAGCTGAATCCCGGGTGGTAGCGCGAGAATCCTACCGTTGTCTGCCAAATATGTTGGAAGGAAGGTTAACGCATTGTACAGGTATATCCCAATCACAAACTCCAATTTTATTGATCATGATCCAAGCCCCAAGTCAACAAGAAAAACGGCAACTCAAAGCATAAACAAAGCCAACAACATACAATATCGCTTATTCGTTCCCGGATCAATATGCCTCTGCTTCTCGGATCCGACAAACAAATACCAGCAACCCAAACGTAAGACGCCAACCAAACTGCACCACCATATCCACGCTTATATATGTCTGCCCATAGAAAACTGTCATAGGAAAACATAAGGAGAAGACCATTAGGAGAATAAGAAGATCGACCGATCCATTGCAACAACGAAGAATAAATCAACATGTACAGAGAAGATAAACTGAACCTCGACTTATGACTTGGTATTGAAGGTGGACAGCCTTAGATGGCCGAGATCAGGGAAAAGAGTCGGTCCACATTCGCAATGTCGGCAGCGGCGCTTCGTCTGGCATCCGACCTCTCGAAACCCGGAACCCATAACTGCCCCGCATAGCGAGGTTGGGTTAAGGAGAGCGATGCGACACGGTCTGTCCACGGACCGAAGGCGAAATCGTGGGGACGATTTGTCCATTGTCCGGTTCTGTATTCAGTGTCGGGTACACTTACGTCGTTGCGTTCTTCATCGTATAGGTCCTCGTCACTCTCCTCATTACTTCCGTCATCACTCTCTTCGTCGACCTCTTTGTGGACTGTAGGTGGCGATGGCGCGTTCCGAAGTTCGCCCTGATCGTGGAGTTTTCTAGCTGCATTCGAGTGCGCTATGGTACTTCTCGCTGGTGGGGGAGGAACGGGTCTTGTTCCCTCTCCTGGGGCATCAAGGAATGGGTTTTTCTTCGGGGTATTGGTGGTTGCGGGATCGGAAGACCTACTCCTTTGCAATTCGGAGTTGTCTTGCAAGCTCAGAGGTGTTGTTTCTGCCTTTGGTGCCTCAGGTTGCGGTGAAGGGGAGGTGTTAGTTGAAAATGCGGAAAAGGGGTTGTGGGTTGCTTGTGAGGATGGCGGGGTTGTGGCAGTTGAGGTGTGATGCGGCTCAATTCCTTGTACCACCTCCAACTTATTCTCTTCGTGCTGAGGAGATTGAGAATCAAGCATTTCGACTTCGTATCCGGGTTTTGTTGGTGGAGGGGATATTAATATTGAGTGTAGCACGGGTGCCTTCTCGATTTACGATATCTGAGAAGCTCTTCAACACTTTAAGCTGGGATTAACTAGAGCAAGCGTTGGGTGAAGCTGATGTCGCGCAGTGTAAGGAGACCTGCCAGAACAGATTACTTTGTGATGACGATGATTCCAAGTTTGAAGTGTGGTGGAGGATGGCGGGAGGCAACAGGCGTTCTTAAGCAATGACGGATTGATAAGTTGATTGATGCAACTGGTTGAACACGGCTGACAATGGGGGTACTGTATGATGGAGTATGAGCCCCTGGATACGAAGGCCCAAGCAATCACTGTCGTGGATTGGAGGAGGCGGTGGTGGTAGCGATGTGGAACTGGAGGCGAAGCTAGGGATAAGATGCGGCAGTTAACCGTTCAACAAGGCGAAGTGACGGGGCAACCCGAGTATCGACTGATTGTTACGATATCGGTTGGTGCTATGAGTGGTTGTGATGGATGAAGTGGGACAAATTAGCGGTTGTGAATGAGGTGGTGGAGCTGATGAGCTTCGAGTGGCGACTGATCAGTACTTCATACATATCAACATCAGCAGGAAGGACAAAACTCACACCAATCTCGGCGGTGATCGAGTTTGATCGATGGATGTTCAACAACAGGAAGGAATTGAAAAAGAGATCTGAACGGAAGCCGGGAGACCGCAAGTTATAGGTTTGCCAATCGACTTTAAACCCAGCGAATCAACAGAAAGCGACTTTTGACCAGGGCCATATTTTTCTGTGCAACACTGGGTTGGGAACTCGAATATTGAACTCACATCTCACCCAATTACCTTGCCGCTGGGACCTACTTAGGTACTCAATCACGGGGGCTTCTGTCGTGTGGGGTGTTAATGCAGTGGGTGGGTGCCTGGGATAAAGAATCTGAATATGGTCTTTCCATCTTTGCGAGACTAGAGGGCAATAGAGATGTTGGAGGTGGATGGGGCAGTTTGGAAAACGAAACGATACCTTGCCTCCTAATAGCTTTTCGCTATGGATGTTGGGTGCCAAGTCCAAAAATTTAATTTGAAAAAGGCATATAAAACCCGATTCGGGCAAATTGGCGCTTCAATCTTTTCGCCGTACCCCGCTCAACCAACAACACCTGGTTCCATGCCCTACAGTGCTGACTTCGCCGAGTCGATGGGCTTCTAACAGCATCTTTCAATTCCCGCCGTTATTATCTCTGTCGCATTTCTCTGCTTTCGGATTCTATAACTTCGTCACACGGTTCCCTCAGGTAGGGTGATCCTTGCTCTAGCCGAACTCCTAGTAATCTCATTCCAATTATAACCCACCACTCGTTGCGCGGGGACTTAACCTTTTTTGCCGGCACAGAAGTCCTCCCGAGGATTGGTTGGATCACGACCACTTCATTTTTTCTATCCTAACGGTCGCGGAGAATACACTGGACTCACAAATGTCAATTGCCTATGATTCCGTACGTTTCAAAGAGCGAACCATGCGAACCAGCTACCGCTGTGCGGGTCACACTTCCTAAGCATGAAGCCTCGTAATTCTCAACTACTTGCAATTCTTGCCATTGGATAAGGTAGGCCCAACAAAGTCCGACTGACGAATGGAATCGGGTTTCATTGACCTTCTTTACCTCGATTATTCCGGCGCTGATCTCGATGGGTGTTCTACGCTAGAGTGATCGCCCTATTCTCGACAACCGCCTCATTCTATCGCCAGGGCTCAACAGCTGCTCATAATAGGGGCGTTAACCCGCTACATTTCATCGCATGACCGCCTATACCACGAAGAAAAAAGGACGACTTCGCCCTCAATCTAGGAACCAGTTTACGTTTGTCCGCAGCTCCTGTCAGCACAAGGATCATCATCTTACCAGGGGGTAGAAACCGCACAAAGGAACTAGCGGGGCAATACTCTATAACCGTTTAATAGTTTATAGCTTTACTCATTTTAGGAATCGCATCTCCCTGGTTGCATTTGTTTCTTTCTGAAGACCTACCTCCCCCGTTATCTGCCGACCGACCGCTTGATCTTGCCATCGGTAAAAATTTGTGTCTTCCCGTTGTTCGTCCAGTCAGGGCCTCCCGCTGCCCACAAATATGGGCATTCTTCGAACCGCACATACGCCCTCAACAAAAAGCTCAACTAGCACTCGAATTACATGGTGTATTGGGTGTATTTATAGTTGGGAACTCGTACAGGCATAGCTACCGTCACTATGCATGAGTTGGTTAGCCGACGACTGTGCACACTGAGCACGTCGGAGTGGCAAAATGCGTGAGTTGTTCTCTCTCGTATCGCCTGCACAGTGCGTTTGCAAAGCGGGGGTCACTATTCATTTACCTCTGAGTTATTATCCCGCGCTTTCCTCTCATGATGAGCTGTCGAGGTTGACTACAAATTAGGGTATTTTGATGAGGCGCGAATCGTGACTGGTAACGGGCATTTCTTGGTATTCCCAGCTCCCGGCTCTCCGAGGCTCGACGCATCTGCATTTTGTTTTTCTTGGAGAGGCATGGTTGTGCACCTGTGTGACAGACAACTACTTGAATGATGAGGATGGTAGTCAACTCGACTGTGTGAACATAGAGCCCGGCATTGGTCGCTATTGCATGAGCACCACGACTTCTTTTAAATTCGCAAAACCCTTTTCTTTGGAATGGCCGGTATATCAATCTACAAGGCTTATACCGATGTGGCGGCATGGAATCCACAGCTTCTCGGATTTATCATCTCTTTTGCACTCACATCCCCGGTCACGCCAGCCTCGATCTTGGTGTTGCATCTATGTCGGATGTCGGATCTTGTACGACAAGATGCCCCTGGTATTCTAGAACCTATACTAATCTTCACTATGTATCCCATCATCACATCAGGGCCGAGAATAACCGTTTCCGGAACGAGACGCAATTGTTTGAAATGGGGTTTATCTATACAGTATTTCGTTGGGAGGAAGGCCTGTGCCGCCGGCGCGCCAGGGACAATGTTTGAAATATATTCAACGGCGTTCTATGGATGGCCACATAATATCGACTTCCAGCGCCATGTTTTCTTGTTAGATCTACTGCGTACATATTAATTAGTGTATTTACTATCTACTTCTACATATTAATTCAATACAACGTTACACTTTCACCCACATGCTGTGTGATAGGGAATATGCTGTGATACTACGTATATGGGGATATGGGGAGGGAGACGGCGATATGTAGATCAACGGCGTCGAAGTTCGGTGGCTCCTCCGTTATTTGTTATCGTGCCGCCTTTCGGATTCTCTTTTGAAGAGGGGGATAACGGCACGGGGTCCGAAAATGCCACACACGCACCGTGTTGTGCCTTGCGCGCCCTGTAGTGATATGATTATGATATCTATCTGTGATACAACAGTATGTGGTGCGGAGCATATGTGGAACCGAAAACTGGTATTCTGATTTTCCATGATTCGAATACGGCAGGCTGTGGAATTATTGGTCGAGCAGTGAGTCACGATGATAGAAATCCCGTATGGCAATAGAAGCGGCACTTACCGTGCGCGTTCGCACGAAGGGCTTACGTACCATTTTGCTTCTTTGTGTCGGCGAGGTCGGGTACATGTGTGATGTGTGTTGTAGGCCGGAATGGTAGTGGGACTTTCAGGATAGTTGTTGTGATCCGGGCTTGGGTGTGCGGCTCGTAAGGAGGGATGCGATCTTGCAGATGCATCGGCGATGCCTCCGTTCCTCGTGTGTGTTCGGCTGCTAGGTGTTGATGGTTGCTTCTGTGGGTTTGCTTCTGCCTCAAGCGTTTTGTTCCGTTAGTTTGGGTTCGGATCTACAGATCTATCACTAGGCAACCACGCTGCGATGATACTCCACAAATGAAGCCCCAATGACATACCTTCTTTTTTCCAGGGAATATTATACTGTAGACATTAATTTTACGGCGTGTGGACTACCGAAATGCACAAATGGTCGGCTAAGCAAGCCTTTGCAAGGCGCAGCGGCGGACCGATGAGCTTGAGTTGGGTGGTGGGTCTGTGCCTCATCCACAAACTCGGGTAGGTACTTCGCCAGCTTCTCACAAGCCTTACGAGCTTTAGGTAGTATCACGTGCGGCTAGGCAGTAAAATTTTCAAACTTCGACCATCATCAACCACATCACCGAACAGCAGAGCACCTAATCGATATTACCATACAGCATCCCTAATTTCAGACTCTTGGGTATGCAATTCCTCTACCCTGTCTCCTTCTGATTGCTCTCGTGTTTCGTGTCACTCACTAAGGTGCACAGCGTCAACTTCGCGCATATTCCCTATCGTCGCCGAAATACAATCGCATCACCCTTTCCTTCGCGTCAGTGCTGACGCGCTTGTACGGACAACTCCGTAAGATCGCGTTTGCTTTGGAGACTTCACCACCTCGAGGCTACTAGCTACCTGACTGACTGCAAACCTCGATCTGGCCCGTACTAAGAAATCATCGAATGCTTTCCAGGGTCCTGAGAGTGGCCAACACTATTAAATACTACTAAAGCACTAGCCTTCCAGAAGTTCAGGCGGAGTGCATCAACGATTGCGAGACGAGTCCTCAAAGACGATCCCCTAGAAGATCCTGTGTACTGAAAGTTTTGAAGCTAGCATGGTAATCGGCCAGCAACTTTCAACGAATGACATCGCCGTTAACAGGGATGGACGATACGGGTTCGATAATAAGGTTATCGAATCTGCAATACAACATGGCTTGAACAGTGAGGGATACGTTGGCTTTGCAGGGGGTTATTGCGCGATAAGAAGGAATGGTAATTGTAGAGGGGAACTTCTACTATAGAATGAAAGCTTTCGTCTCTCTTTTACATATGATCGTTCTTTGAGAAGTGTTTGGGGTCGACGGCGCTGTCCTGGAAGAGCGCGCGCTAACCAGGCAACTACTATAGAGTTATTCTCCGTTGAGCTGCCGAGTTCTCCGAACTCGATTCGTCGTACCTTCACAATTCAGTATCGGATATGTGTTTCTTCTTTTTCAACTGCTTGTCCGATACTTCTAGTTCTGCTTTCCTTATGATTGTGCACTAGATACCTTGTCGATGAGGGGGAGGCAGTAGAGAGAAACATGAAGTGGCGCAGGTTACTATTAGAAAGTGCTATTGTGATATGACGAATGCGTGCATGGGGTTGTTGTGGGATGAAGGCTGAAACTCGAGGGATATGGCGTTGTTTCACGGGAGTTCTCCGGCGGTAATCTTGATGCGTTGGTGTTTGCTTGCTGTTCAGCACTCATCTCAACCATTGTTTTGCTCCACTGAGTCGCTCTGCAACACTGCAACCATCGATCAAATTGGGTCTTCCTTCGCTTAAGGCACCGGGTCGCCTCTCACCAATAACAATCCCCTTCCTCCTACACTTGCAGTTCCCCAATACCGATGGCCAGGCCCGAATAGCACCGAGCCTCTTCAACGACAACGATATCTTAAACATTCCGCTTAGGACTCCGACTCGCCCCTCGCCAATGACATCCCCGTTCTTCCTCATTCTTCCAACATCTCGCATTTCCCCGATACTCCAATAGCCAGATCCGACATCCGTCGCACAAAGTACCGACAACGACGATATCTGATATCATTTCTAGTTCTCCTCTCGCCGTCTGCATTCTGAACCGTGCTGCAGTACACTGGGCCGTCTTCTATAGGTCCCCGGTTAGTCGCCGGACACCTGCTTCTCTTTTTGTTACGCTGTCTGCGCCGCTCCCTGACAATCCTCCTGCATCTCGCAGTATCCCGACATGCACAGGGCACCCGGAGCTCTTTGATATCAACCAAGATATCTGATATCACTTCTAGCTCCCCTCCCACGGCCTGCATTCCGAAGGGCTGCTCAACCGACCTCGTGCTGCAGTAAGTCCCCGGTTAGTCGCCAGGTACTTGTTTTGTTTGTATTCTCTTTTTATTACGTTACTCTACGTCGTTCCATAGCGACAATATGCAGCTTGCTGTACTTACGAACTGATGGCGATTGACTGTAGCCCCTAGATGGCAATCTTCTCTCACCCTCAGACTTCCTCGTTCGCTCGCAGGGGGGGTTTCCGCTTCGAGAACTATGGCTATGACTCCACAATAAATGATGATCACACTTTCGGCAGCCGTTGTAACGGGTTTGTATTGGTTCCTTCCAGCTGCGGGTTCAAATTGCACACCTCCATCAACCAGTTACCTTGAATTCTTTAGGGCACAATGACGACTGCAGGTTCGTAAGATCCGACTTTTTTTATATCCGCGGCAATCGGGGAAATGCTTTGAAAGCTAGGTGACTAGTGTCTCTCAATGGCCAGTTTTGTGGCGCCATTAAAGTGTACTCGGGCAGGTAATAAAGATTCGGACACCTTTTTGGGTAATGGATTTTGCTGTGAGAGCAGGGTATAGCCCAGGAGGGAGAGGCTGAGCTTGATGTCAGTGCATACGTACTATGCTGTTTTTGGTGAAATCAAACCGTGTTTTACCTAAAATTGCATGTGGCGCTCTCAATTATTGCCAGATCCGTGTGGTTTCTGCCAGAACTGGTGTGTCCGAATCTTTATTGCCTGCCCCGAGTACAGCTATTGAAAAGATGAATCGAAAAACAGGGTCAGGAGCAGGGGGTTTTTGCACTGAGTTAAACCTCTGGAGGTAGTTGAATCTTCCTTTCTGAATTTGATAGATTTCGTTACCTTGATAGTCTCTGATTGTGCAGCCAATAGAGTACCCTTGATGGTGCCTCTGAGGGTTGTCTTTCCTATCTTAAGCAGTATTTAAATCGTGGAAGGTAAGATCTACACATTTTTCGACTCATCTTTTCAATGGCTGTACATGTGCCTACTCAAAGTAGTAGGACCTATACTTGTCAAAAGGGCCCTGGCTCTTGAGTGAGCTGAACATCCCGGTGTGCGATTAGAGGAGCACTTGAGTGCACTGTGCGCAGTCGACTCGGTATATAGAGAGTGTGTCTCCACCTGATCTACAAGTACAAGCTGCTGATCGATCGACAAGAAATACTTTTCCGTTGCTTACATCGTAGATAGCCAACCAACCGCTGTTTTTCTCATTGGACATTAGACGATGGAGTCAGCTGGCTGCAGGTTACGGTTAGGTATCCAGCTTAGTTCCACGTTAGATACAGGCTGCGCCCCTCTCGGTTGCTACCGATGGATGGACTCGGATGGGAACGTCAAAATGATGGCGCTGAGCCTCGAGACGAGCCGCCCTTGTGGTTGCACAAGCTCATAAATTTTTCAGCCCATCAGTGCTTCCTGCGTTTAATCTATTTGTGGCTGGTGTCATAGTGGAAGAGATAAGCTAAAGAGCTTAGCTTCTCGGGTGCAAGCAGCAATTGGCGAATTTTAGCATCGTACAAACTTTGGGAAAAATTAAAGTTCTGAAAAACGCCAAAGGAAGCTCAAAACAACTTCTCTCAGTTCATTTATGCAGCTTTCTTTGCTTCCTATGCATTTACATAACTATAGTTGTGAATGGCTTTTTTTTTAGCACTCGAATGTCTCTCATCGCCCCTTCATTCTTCCTCATCCCTTCCTCTGCGGCGGCACAACAACGACCCAAAAGTTTCGAATCGTCCATATGAGCGACACAACATCTTCTGGATTTCCAGACCTCACTCAGCTCATCACCATGTTCAGTTTTAACCGCGCAATTGTGAGCCTCGTGCACGCAAATGCTGGTAGGCTGAAGAAACCTGCATGAAGAAGACTCTCAGCCTCAGACTAAGCTCGCTCGCTCACCCACCAATACACCCTGCCGCTATCGATTCGGCCTACCTCTCATATAAAGTGAGTTTAATTGCATTATCATGCGAGAGATAGTGAGGGTGGCAGGACAACCTTCATAAATCTCAATTTCCCCGGACATTTGTCTCTATTCTCGTTTCTCCTCTGCGCCGCATGCCCTTACCTCACTACCACTACCTGCCGTCAAGGTAACAGCTTACACCTTACTTAATCAACGCCAAAAACAACTGCCCCGCAATATTTTACGGAAGCATCACGATTCTCATTCGGAATACGACTACTGCAAATTCAGCTCCCAGCGACCTCCTAGCAACTAAAGCTGCATTCAGATCTATTCAGATCTAGGCTAACATCACCAACACCGCCATCGTCCCTTTCACTATCATGGGATCTACTACTGCCGTCACCACGGCCAGCTCCTCAAGTCCCTCAGTCGAGCCCTCCTCCACTTTCGACACACTACCTCATGACTCTACCGTGATCTTCAAGTGCCATAGTTGCACAGCGTCATTTCATGTATCCTCGGCTCACGTCCTCACCAAGATGGGTTCTGGCCAGCGCCTCACGATATGGTGTCCCCGCAGTCAGTGCAATGCTCTCGTTTGTCACAGTAGCTCCCTACCTGTGCAAGAAAGCTCGTCTCTGCCGGCCGATTGGAAGGAGGGGACCAACTTATTATCGAAAAATGCGCCGGGAATGTACTCTGTATGTGAAAGCTTAATCTATCGTCCTGTCTGATGGTGCTGATAATTTACAGCTTGACAACTTCCCTGAGCATCCTGAACGAACTGGTTCGATGGATGTCAACTCGTCCAGCCCTCGAGATTCCATGCACTACTCTGACTCTATTGCACTGCTGAAGGGCCCTGGCCCGAGCGAGTTGGATGTAATAGCAGGTGTTGGTGGGGCGTTTGACACTACCAATCAGCGTCGCTCATCGGGATCTACGACTGACTCTACACGTGCTACTTCGCCGCTTGCGGTTGGAGTGAGGAAGGGAAGCGCTGGAAGCCTCTCGTTGGTAGGCGCAGACATGGTACACTCTATCGCTGGGGTATACGGTGCGCCAGTGACGGAGAGCCCAAGGAACTCAGTGCTCGGTGAAGGGAATTTGAGGAAGTTGGCGGTGCAGAACAACATGAGTTTCGTTAATGTTTGTCCAGCTTTGCCCCTTCGTATCCGAGGCTTACACTATGGCAGGTCGGACGTCCAACCCTCCGCGCCCAAACCATGGAGAGTACCTCCACCAGCGTCTCAAGGCGGAACTCGGATTTTGTGGAGGACGAACACAACAGCTCTTCATCACCGTCAAGGTCGAACATAGGCTTAGAGGACCAACAAGACGCCACCCCTGAAGTCATACCAACCTCCGAAACTCCAGACACTACACAAATCTCTGAAGCTTCGCCTGTCAACCCCAGACCTTACCCCTACCTCGCGCGCTCATCCTCCTCCAGTCTAGGCGTGACACCAGCTATCGAAGAGAAGGAGGACGACCGACAACCTGACCTGGAGGTGGCATCCGCAGTGTTGCAAAATATTGTTGACACGAAGGAGCACGTGGATGATGCACCTCCGTCGACTCCGGTTCTAGAAGAGAATAACAGGACGAGGGGGTTGCAGAGGTTTAAGAGGTTCATGTCGAAGGTAGTGAAATTTGTCACGAAGAGGCGTATACCGGGGAGGGGAAGGGGGAAGGGGAAAGAGAAGAAAAAGCAGAAGGAGGGAGAGTGCACAGGAAAGGGAAAGGGAAAGGGAAAAGAAGGGCAAGAAGCTCGAGGCTATCCTGGTTCGCAAATGCTGGACGTGCCAGATCTTTTGGCCGGCTTGACATTGGTTCCACCTTCACCGGCTCGTTCGGCTCGGGACGTCTCACTGGCATCAACACTAGCACCACCTTCTACTGTAGCAGGGGCTGTCTCGCGTACCCCTGTGGAAGAAACAGCTATAACAAACGGTCCTAGCCAGGCAGGAGCAATGAGTCAAACGGGTGCTTTTCAGGGACACTTCGCTGTTGCTAGGCCAGGATGGGAAGGGGATATGGCGGTCACTGTCGGTGGGTTGATGCGAGAGGTGCAACCGGGGACGACGAGGATGGTGCAGATGGAAGTTACTCCGGGGGCTCTTGCTGTTGCGGCGGAGACTGCATCTCATCCATGATACAATGACCATACGACGATTACTTGAGTTTGACCTAGGCTTAGATGCAGATCCTTTTTTTGTATGCGATTTCTTTCTGGGCTGTATGATTACGATGATTACCGCCGATGATATATGATGGGATGTTTACATGTATACATGGTGTGGGGCTATTTTGGACTCCAAGTTTGAGTTTGGAATGCGCTACTTTGGGTCTTTGTCTTTTTGGGATACCTTTCTTTTGGGTCTTTAAGTTTAGATACCATTTTCCTTTACTAGCAGTTATTTCTTTATTTCCTTTTGGATCTGGGATATAGGTAGGGGGCTTTTTCATTTACTTCTTTGGCGTGTCTCCTTGCAGTTTCTTGGGATACCCTTTTCTTTTCTCTTTTTGGTCATGCTTGTGCTTTTTGGGACTGGGATATAGGAGGCTTCTTGATTTACTATACTGTACCTTCTTCGGGGAGGGGAGGGGTTGTAGCTGTTGCTTGCTATACCTTCAAAGAGGAGAGGGTTGTACTTCAATTCTACTTGATACTCCGTTTTGTATGTATGCACTATTTTTGCGGAGCTGTGGATTGTAGGATTATTGTAGGAGAGAATGGAACGGAGTCCATCCCCACCAGTGATCTTACGCCCAGACTCTAGTGCTCGCTGGCGGGCTGGTTTGCAAGATGACCCACCACCAGAATCGATGCTACGTGTGGGATATAGCAACTACTCTTTAACTCCGGGAAACCAAACCCTTTCCTACGGCCCTTAACCAATCGCCCATGCCGCGTGGCCCGCAATCTCCACGCTTCCTCCAATGGGGTTTGCTATAACCCCATTGATCGGTTGAATCAGCAGGTCACAGCGAGGTCACAGCGGCCGGTAGGTCATTCGGAATCGGGATGAGTCAATGTTGGTTTTGGGTGGCGACTTTGCAACGGAGACTGAACTGCCGGGTGCGTCGGGGGTGGCAAAGTTCTAGGCCTAAATCGTATAAATCAATCTCGGTGATTGAGTTGGTAGGGAAAAACGGCTGATCTTGGAGGCTCACTCGGCTCACCGGCGATGAGATTCGTGGCGTGCGTAGGGAAATCACCACGTGGGTGATGGTAACGAGAATAGAAACCCCCACGCGCGCATGCTGGAGTTGTTGTGGGCGTGGTCGGTGGGGAAGGGTTTGAGGATGTGGAGTGAGGGAATTTCTACGTGTTGAGATGCCATGCGGGTGATAGGGAATTGTGTGCGTGGTCGTAGGGAATGTCGAGGAGCTAACGTCCGATACTGATATGGTCAGAGCTGGAGCTGGAGTTCCCGGCGAGAGCGGTTCTCTGTGGTTTAGTGTGGAAGGGGGGGGGGAAGGAGGGAGAACTCATGGAGATTTGCGATTTTGGGACGAGGGCGAGTGATACTGTGTGTATAGCGGTCGAGCGAGTAAGTCGGAAAGTGGTGGGTGGGGGTGAAATGTCCATAAACGGGTTTCGGATGTCTAGGGATATGTTAAACTTGATCACGACGGCGGTGCGTCGAGGGAAGCACGGTGTGTCACTCGTCAATGATGCTCTCAACATTGCTTGAGCAGAGAAAGCGAAGCTGGCTCTTCTGTGGTCAAACCCAATTATATAGATATCACTTAGTCTATTCCCTCTTTAATATGTCCGCAATATCCGGGAATCCAAACTTCTCCACCACCGGCCATCAAACACCGGTGACAGATGATGATCGAAGGAACTGCAGCTATGGCACGACCAGATGCTCACAGTCTGGCATCCGAGAAAGCAAGGAGGCGAAGGGTATACTCTACGGTGTCCTGCAGAGGTGTCTAACTGCCACATTTACGGCCTTTCTGGGAAGAGAAAAGAGAAGTGGGAGAATTGGAATATCGATTCTTATGTTGGATAACCCTCTGCCGCTGAAAGTTATGTAGGATAATCCTCGGCGCTTTAACAGACATAACCGCAGAAAGTAAGTTAGGAACTTGTGCACTGCACTTACAGTTTGTTAGTAGTGTTGCGATTAATGACGAAGCCAATGAGTAGCCATGTCAAGGTTAATGACTCAAGTCATGTGGCGGCAATGAGGACTCATTACTCTGCCACTTACCCAACATAACCCGCAGCCCCACGAAAGTCCACGTAAAATGACGATTGAACTTTTCCATTTTTCGCACTCGAGTATCCTACACAAACTGCAATAACCGTTCCACCCGCACGTCTCCCCAAACCAAACCGCATCAGAACCACCGACAAACCTCAGGCCGCTCCCCCCCTATCCAGTCAGCTACATTTTCTCGCAAACAGTCTCAAGCCGCCTCCACTCACTCCTAGCCGTTCGGTACCGCTGGTACACATCCGTGTGGTCATACGACGCAACCCCGGGCCCCTCCTCCACTAGCACACCGTCACCCGGACGCACATCCGTGTACGCGCTGTAGACGCTGCTGCTCGGACGGCCGTTGGCAGCGGCGGGGGGCAAACCCGGGAAGCTGGCCGCATGTCTGTCCGAGAACGGATTGGCGTCTGGCGTGTCGATGCGGCGGTATATCGTCTCGCCGGAACCGGTATCCACGTCGGCACTCAACTCGGCCACCCCGCGCGCCGCCCTCAACACCCGCCGCACCCAATGGCCCGTCAGCTCCGCCTCCGCCGCCAACCGCCGCCTCGTCGCGCGCGAACACAGCCCCACCCACTCCTGCACCCACAACCCAACCGCACTCCGGTCGCGCCTCCACACCCGCGCCCCCGCCACAAACGCAAACAGGCCTGCCGGCGATCCCCCAAACGACGCCACAAAACACCCCTCGCACCCGCCCACACTCTCCCCGCGCCCCTCACCCACCGCGAAGAAGTACCCGTGTATCCTCGTGTACGCGTCGGCGAGCTTTTTTGCCGCGCCGATGTGTTTTGCTTTCAGCGTGGGTGGGGGCGAGTGCAGGGCTGCGGTGAGGAGGGGGAGTTTGAGGGAGATTTCGTGGAGGATGCGGGTGCTGAGGGTGGAGATGATGGTTGCGTTTAGGCGGGAGTGGGTGGGGCAGAGGGTGGGAGAGGGGGGGTGGTGGCGGGAGTGGAGGAGGGGCGGGGGCAGGGTCGAGATGTGGGCGGATTCGTCGGAGAGGAGGTGTGCGGTGGGGGGGACGTCGATCCAGGATGTGGGCGGGCGGCAGAGGGCTTTGGCGAAGAGGTGGCGGTGGTGGGGGGTCAGGGGCATGGTGCTGGTGAGGTAGGGGAGAGGCATGGCGGGGTATATGAGGGGGATGGGTTCGTGTTGAATGGGGATCTTGTGGCTTCCAGTCTGGTCGGGTTGAAGCTGAGGATGATAGGTTCGCACCCCTCACTCGGGGTCATACTCGAGTAGTATACAAGGACTCGACAAAGGGCTCGGTAAAGTGTGCAAGCATGTTAGCCCTGTATGAAAGAAGCCGAGACGAGTTGCCATCACGAGCCATCACTCGTGCTAAACAAAAGAAGCTTAAACAGTAAGGCTGGCAGTATTTTCACATGCTGATGCCTCTTTGTCCAGCCTACTACTGTTCCGCTGTCAATATATTGGTCTGTCCGAGCTTTAACCTTGAGATCTAGATGCTGTACTTTGTTGTTGGTGGCCGCTGTCAGAGCCGCTGTTTACAAGGCTTCTCTTTGTTTCGTTTTTGGAAGTATCATGGTTAATGTTTCGCACTCTTTGTCCCGGAGGCGTTTGTCGATCATGCATGGCGTTTCTTCGGATGATAACAAGGGTACTGAGGCGCATGTATGAAACGCAGGATAGACTCCTCGACTTGCAGTGTGAATCAATAACGATTAGTTTGAGCAGAAGTAAGTATTCGTATGATAACGCAGTTCGAATTCACCAACTATTCCCGCTCTAGCAGCAACGCACCTACATTCCATCTATTCTCCAGTCCTCATCACTTCCCCCCCTTCCTCTCCAACGCTGGCACAAACGCCACAATCCTCCCATCACACGCCTCACATTTCCTAACCAGCGCTTGTATTTGCTCCCACACCTCCCCCTCCCCACCTCCCACAGCCGTAAGCTGGGCCTTGATCTGAACAATTTCTTGCCGCAGCTCGTCGACCGTTTCGGCACAGCCAACGGGGACGATTGGGATCGACACGCTCGTCGAGATCGAAGTGTATCGTATGTGCAGCGAGGTTAGGCGCTGGTGGAGGATTGTTAATTGCGCTGGGGTTGGAGACATTGTTTATGGGGGAAGAGGGAGAGGGAGGGGGGTTATATAGAAGAGGCGGTTCATGTTGAAGGGAGGGCTCTGTTCGAGTAGAGCGGGTGGGTTGTAGAGCGTACTACGGGTGTCTGGAAGGTGGATGGATGCTTTGTTTTGTTTATCGGCGCTGGTTTATGATACGGTAAGTTCTATCTCTGGAATACGCCTGTTAATTAGCTAAGTGTAGGCATTAGAGATGGTTCAGTCTCCTAACGAAGCTCTACGTCTGACGAATAAGAACAGAAAAACTATCCCCTGGATCGTAACGGTTCCCGGCCCATACGGGCCGCCCGCGCAACCACTTCACCACACGTTCAAAAATGGTCATCAGAGGCCATCCTTTTTATCAAGTCTTCTTCAGTAGCAAATAAAACTTTCTGTTGAAGTGAGTTGTAAATTATATGTGATGTGACTTTGTAAGTCTTACTGCCCCACCAAAATTTGCTCTCTGAACTGGCAACCCACCCCATGTCTATGCACCACTACCCACCTTTCTCCTTTACAGCTGATTGAATTCCACAAAACGATCCCTTTCATTATTGAGACACCACAGTTACTAGAATTTTGAACATGCTTAGCAAAGTTTGGGTGGAGATTTGGTATTTCTGGCTGGGCTTTCCTGCTGGCAAAGCTACCATCCTGGCTACTTTCCCTTCTCAAGGTGTGCTGAAAATTTCCCGCAACACCAGCTCTGGCTGAGGGGTAAAGATATGCCCTCTTTGATATTTGACAAAGTGGGTTTTAGCCTTGTTCACTATGAGAGCTGTGCAATGGGTATTGGTATCCCCCCTCTGAACCTCAACTCTCAGGCACATTGCAGATGGAATTCCTTGTGTGCAATGATATTAGGACTTCAGAGCATGTCCTTAGCACTAAGCTTGAAGGATATTTTGGGGCATTATGGGCAGAGTTGTCCATCTGGGCTGTGCAGTGACATTTTCGTGTTTTTGGGGAGCTGATCTTGAGACAACCTTCCCAACAAAAACAGCCCTTTTTATCAGCACCCCATTCCTGTACAGTCCTTAATTTTTGCCAAAATGCTCTCAAGACATTAGAAAGTAAGTTTATAATGCTCCCAGGCCACCCCCACAGAGTTGTGGTTGCATCGCTAAATATTTGCAGGTGGGGAGTCGGTTGCAATGCCCAAACGGGCCGGGAATGCCAAAGTTACGATCCAGGGGATAGGAGGAGGAGAGGTGTATCTAGGGAAATTTCTAATAAACCTCTATAAAACGCCGTCCAGCAGCTACATCACACATCCTCAAAATTACAAACCCCCCCCTCTTCTTCAACTCGGGTCTGACAGCAACAATCCTATCATCAATCTCCTCACAATCCTGAACCCACGTCTCGACCTCCGGCTTCCCGTCCTTTTCCGGATTTTTCATCGCGGTCGCCTCGCTAAGTAACGTCTTGATCTCTGAAACCTCCTGCCGGAGTTCTTCGAGTGTCTTGACACCGCCGAAGGGCATGACGGTGGCTGAGAGGGACTCGAGGAGGGAGGAGTAGCGCGCGTGGATCGTGGTTAGGCGGAGGATTAGTGGCAGTATGGGCATGAGCTTGTGCGCCATTTTGATGGAAATGGGGGTTTTTTGGGGGACTCGATGGGGTTATATGTGGGAAGTGCGTTCGTGTTGAAGGAGGTTATCTCATGATCATCTGGAGCCTCGCAATCCCTAACCAACGCTTCGACCGCGTCCTTTTCCTTCCTTAAAGTTGTGGTTTCAGAATGCAGTGTCTTGAGCTTTAACATCTCCCTTCAGAGTTCACCGGTCGTTTTGATCGCGCCGAAGGGACTGGGATTTGGATTGAGGCGAGGAGGAGGGTGTAGGGAGTGGAGGGTGGTGAGGCGGGCGTGGGTTTTGGAGAGGGTTTGCGTGGTGGGAGGCATTTTATGTGGGTTTTGTTGTTTCTGCGTGTATGGTAAGAGGATGTGGATTGAGGGGGACGGTTTATAGGAAATGGGAGGTTCATGAGGGAGGTGTTTATCATCAATGTCGAGCATGAAATACTCCTTCGCTCCATCCTGTGGACGATCGCGAGCTACACATACCTGCCAGCGAAAACCCTCGCATCACTCGTCCATGGAGGTAGAGCTGTAGGTAGTCAAGTTTGCTGTGGTGAATCGGCACCTAAAACAGTTCGTAGATATCGATAGGTTAATGGTTTGTGCGATATCGACTGGTTTTCATCCGGACATCGCCGTATGCAAGCCTTCGGGGGATCATATTCTCTGGGATAACCCTCTTGTATCGGGGTTGGAAAAGTTTGTGCCGTTGACCTTAGAGAGCTTTTTTTTCGTGCATTTTTGTGGCGAACATACTCGAGAGTTGGACGTGTGAAAAAGTAATGAGTTCTCATTGCCATGACATAACCTTGACATGGTTGCTCATTAACTTTGTCATGACTATCCATTAACCTTTACGTGACTACTCATTAAATTGTCATTAATTGCAATTTACAAAATATGGCACACCGGAGGGTTGTCCAACATAAAAGTCTCTCCTTCTTTTTCGTAGGTGATTGATGTGATTCTACTTTCTCGGATGCCAGACGAGTGTGGATACTGCGAGCATCTATTGGTTGTGCCTTCGTACCAAATTTCGAGAATGATGATGGTTCCCGGTACTGGGACCTGGGAGTGACCTCCGTAGTGCTTACGAGGATGTCTACGTTTATTTACCCCAGATATCAGTTGTTTTCTACTCTTATGTATTCTCTGGCTATAGGCTAGCCTAGTATTTCATCGCCAATTAAGTCCATCATTTAGCACTAAATAAGTTGAGGATAGTGTCAAATTGAAGCTAACTAACAGGAGAAACCACCACGCAAACAAAAACTAGGACTGGAGGTAATGTATATAGGAGACAAAGGAAAAGTCCTGCTCATAAGTTGACCCGCTGTACTGCAGTGGGTTACGATTATAAGGTGTCCAATAACTTGGTGAACCGACGAGTAGATCTAGACTCCCGTACAACGCCACACCAATGCACGCCAAGTCTACGGAGCCGATAGCGAAGAAGGCTGAAAAGGAGAAGGGCCTGTTAGCTAACTCTCTGCTTTCAATTCAAGTCTCCTAGAATAGTATATACTGAGGGTTGGGTTTTCAGCCCATAGTTATCCGCTGGGTCGTGCCGCGACCATTTTTGACGGAAATCTGCTTCTATACGCAGTTGACCCTTTCAATTCAATTAGGCTATACTGAATAATTAGGATTCTTTGTTGGGGTGCCACCCGGCATAGGTTAGGGTTTATACGGTGTCCAATTACTTAGTGAACCATCACACAAGCTGGCACAACCTTGGCACTCCAGTCACGTCTAAGTCCCTACGTACACTTAGTCCGCTAACATTCCACAATCCACAATCCACAATCCAAAACCCACGTTTGCTCCATCTCTTCGACGCAATCTGCATCCCCTTTATCTCCTCTACGCAACCCACATTCCCTCTATCCCTTCTAAATAACCTACCGGTTGCACTTCGCACAATAATAACTTTCAAATAGCGGCCTTCAGTACAACTAGCCACCAAAGCAGCCTGCTAAGCCACCCTCTGGCGTCCGTCAGTCGACATGCCGCAAGAAGGGATTGAAGGACGACGCCCAGCCGGAGCATGAGCCCAGGCCCGACGATGATGAAGAGATTGATAGTCAGCTTGATCTACTTCCGCAAGCCCACGCCTCCACACCCGACCACATCACTGAACAAGCAGAGAATCACCTGAGCTCAGAAGCAGATGACTTACAGTTGAATCTTATTGGGGACGGTGACAATCTCGCGGTCGGGAATCAGGAGAGGTTGGACTTCCTCAACGAAGATCGATCTTTGAGGGACGACGTACTATAACTCAAGGACGAAACGTTGGAAAGTAGAAATGAGATCACACAGCTTAAGGAACGAGTCCACGGGCCGCGCGATGTCCCGGATGCGGTTCATCAGTACGTTCAAGCGTGACCATCTTCGGGACCAATTCGATACCACGTTCAACGACTCCGAAACTATTAAGGCAAGCAATAGTGAAGCACACGATTCGGATCCTGTTGGCGACGCCGACTTATATTTACAATTCAAACGCTGCGACGAGGACGCATACAAGGTGTTATATGGCCTAACTCCGCTCCATATTGGTGCTCTCCGAAGTAAGTGTCATCTGATTCCACAGTTGTGGTTGACTTTAATTAACACAAGATGAAGAGTGCAACGACAAAATCATACAAGCTTTGAGCGGCTACACCGAGTTCAAGAAAAATGGAGACACGTCATCCAACCTCGAGGGTCTCTTTCACCAACTAGTCTCAGATATCACCTTACATGGCGACGAATGGCTAGCTACCAAATCCAAGACACCTACCAGTAACTTTCGCAACCTCCTCCGCATTCTCAAGGCCGAGTGGACTCTCCTGTTTCGCCAACGTGCGGGCTTTCGCTAGATAGACCAAGTTGCTGTCATAGATCCAACCTCGTTTTTCCTCCATCATAGCTTGTGTGGTATATAGTTACCCTCCACCATGGTTCTGACGAGCTACTCTAACATTGATTAGTTTAGTTTGTTTTGTTTAGTTGCTGGCTAGAAGCATCTAACAGAACCTTAAATGAGCATTTGCCATCTCCAGCCATCTCCCGGTAAGTCTATGTCTACCATCTGCAGCATACTACAGGGCAGTTCAGATTGACTATCTCTAGTCTGCTCATCCGTCGTCGGTCTCGGTGGTACTTCTACCCCCGGGCGATAACTCGAATCATTGTGTCGGCAATAAGTACTTAAGTTCTCATTCCTTTGTCAGTATCACACAGCCTCTGAACACAAAGATGGAATGACAAAAACTGCATCGCAATATTAGTGTCAGACATAATACCGATGAAACTGTCGTCGGTCATTTTTGTATTTGGTAGATGTTTTTGTACAAATATGGTTCTCGCGATCCCAGGGGGCCCGGTTATCCTGCATAACTGATAATATAAAGGAAAACCCTTTTCCCATTATTTATCCCCTGGATCGTAACCGGTTCCCGGACCATAGGTCCGCCCGCGCAACCGCCACGACCACGCCCCAAAAAAGACCGCCAGAGGCTCTCCTTTTGATAAAGTCTCCTCTAGTAGCAAATGAAACTTTCTATTCAAACAAATTGTAAATTACATCAGGTGTGGCTTTGTAAGCCCAGCTGCCCCTCCAAAATCCACCCCCTCCAGCTACCACCCCACCCCCTTTCCCTGCACCACCCACACCACCCCTTTACAGCTGATGGAACTCAACAAAACAATTCCTTTCATCATTGAGACACAATGGCTGGTTGCATTGGGTGCAAGCCCAGCAGGTTTTTGGTGGAAATTTGGTATTTTTTTGTGGGACTTTCTCTGCTTCCAGCAGCAAAGCCAACACCCCAATTGCTTTCCTCAATGTGGACAGGAAGGTGCCCACAGTCACAACTATAGTCTAGGGGTAAAGAAGTACCCCTTTAAAGTTTGACTGGGTGGATTTGGCCCCAGTGGACTGTACAATCTATTCCCTGGATCGTAACAGTTCCCGGGCCATGCGGGCCGGCAGCACAACCACCTCACCACACGTCCAAAAATGCTCATCAGAGGCCATCCTTTTCATCAAGTCTTCTTTAGTAACAAATAAAACTTTCTGTCAAAGTGAATTGTAAATTTTATGTGATGTGACTTTGTAAGTCTTACTGCCCCACCAAAATTTGCTCTCTGAACTGGCAACCCACCCCATGTCTATGCACTACTACCCACCTTTCTCCTTTACAGGTGATTGAATTCCACAAAACAATGCCTTTCATTATTGAGACACCACTGTTACTTGCATTTTGAACATGCCTAGCAAAGTTTGGGTGGAGATTTGGTATTTCTGGCTGGGCTTTCCTGCTGACAAAGCCAACATCCCAGCTACTTTCCCTTCTCAAGGTGTACTTAAAATTGCCTGCAACTCCAGCTCTGGCTGAGGGGTAAAGATATATCCTCTTTGATGTTTGACAAAGTGGGTTTTAGCCTTGTTCACTATAAGAGCTGTGCAATGGGTATTGATATCCTCCCTCTGAGCCTCAATTCTCAGGTACATTGCAGATGGGATTCTTTGTGTATAATGATATTGGGACTTCAGAGCATGTCCTTAGCACAAAGCTTGAAGGATATTTTGGGGCATTATGGGCAGAGATGTCCATCTGGGCTGCACAGTGACATTTTCGAGTTTTTGGGGAGCTGATCTTGAAACCACCCTCCCAACAAAAACTGCCCTTTTTATCAGCACCCCATTCCTGTACAGTCCTTAATTTTTGCCAAAATGCTCTCAAGACATAAGCAAGTAAGTTTATAATGCTCCCTGGCTACCCCTACAGAGTTGTGGTTGCATTGCTAAATATATGCAGGTGGGGAGTCGGTTGCCATGCCCAAACGGGCTGAGAATGCCAAAGTTACGATCCAGGGGATAAGGTGGAAATTGGTTCAGATGTGGTCAGAATCAACCCCAAGATACACTGCAGGCAAAACTCCTTATATGTAATGGTGTTCAAACACTGAGGCATAGTGTGGTAGATGAAATTGGCATTTGTAACCATGGTATTATATGCCTAGAAGACTATAGAACACCATGTGCAAAAGATTGTAAGCTGAGCATTACAGTTGCTGAAGTTAATCTGCTATATTTACATGATTGATAATGTGATTGTATTATCAATGTAGAGATAAATCATTATTTCTTTTTTCTAAAATCACTGAATAATTTCTAGGCTTTCTTTGCATTGGTGATTTTCTTTTCTGGCTATATTCTTCACCATTCTTGGTAAACTTTCAAGTTATGAACCATACTAAAAATGTAACTAGTGCATTGTAAATCTACAAATTGGCACCAACAAGCTGGCCAAAAAGGTGGTCCTTAACAGCATGTACTTTCAAGGTATAAACCTCTTATATTCCAATATCTTCATCAGTAAGATGTAAATTGGTCTACAAGCAACACGCAATCCTCCCAGACACTCTGGGCAACCTCACCAGTGCTTCTATGTACTTTTTGATCCTTCCAGACCCCCCTGGAGCTAAGCAATGTACTCTCAAACTCTGCAAGAGCATTCTCAGGTGGTTCTGAATGCACCTGCAGTTATGGAGGTGCATTTAGGATGCTATGAGATTTGACTTATAGAACAGTCAAATTTTGGAGCTTCTGAGACCTCTGTGCAGATCTGTGGGAGACTTCAAGAGCAGCTGAGACCACTGTGCAGCTCTGTGGGAGACTTCAAGAGTGGCCAAGACTGCTGTGCAGCACTACGGGAGGCTTGGTGTCATATTCTCACAGCAGTTGTTCCTATACAACCACAATGCATTTTGTCTTATCATATTCATCTTTGTTACTGTCACAAGATTCACTACATCATAATATGGCAAGCATTATTTAAGTCTATATATATATATACGTATGGTCAATCTGGACGCAGATGGTAGTTAAGCATAATCGAAGAAGCACCTGGACACACCCTTTGAGAGAACTTAGTGATGCACCACTTGGAGGCTGTTGTGGTGAAACGATGGAGCTAGAAGCCAGAGAGCCCACCATCAACACTCCGCCGCACCTCTTGCGACATCCAACAAGCATTCACAAGAAAGAGCAGTTCTGGTTTGAGGAGGGTAGGAATCGGGTGAGAAGATATATTACTACCTGGTATTGAGAATTCACGAAATTGCATGGATCCACGACATTTTGCGCATAACGACTGAGAGCAAAAGGTGCAAAAAGGTAGAGTGTGTATCTTTATTGTATGATAAGATGGGATGGAAATGAGATGATATCTATCTACTCTGGGGTCTGCCAAATATGTACTCCCTGTCACTCTATCCACCTCCGATACCCCGGTATTTCCGTACACCCACCATCACTCATTAAAGATGTACTTGGAGGCTGTGAGCAAGCGAGTTTGGAGATGCACTTGGAGGCTGCCATTGTGTAAACCTAGAGGCCGTAATCATGTGAGTTTAGAGATGCACTTGGAGGCTGTGATTGTGCAAGTTTGGAGATGCACATTGAGGCTGCAATCGTGCGAACATGGAGGCTGTGATGATGGGAGTTTAGAGATGCACTTGGAGGCAGTGATTGAGCGAGTTTGGAGATATACTTAGAGGGCGTGATTGGGTAAACTTGGATGCCGTAATCATGTGAGTTTAGAGCTACACTTGAAGGCTGTGATTGAGCGAGTTTGGAGATGTACATGAAGGCCATGATTGAGCAAGATCAGAGGAGTACTAGCAGGCAGTCAATCTGGAGAAGGTAGTTCGGGAGGGAGGCACGACGGGAGCTGCAACTCTATTCATTGGTTAACTCATAATGGTAGGAATGTAGACAATTGAATACAGCATGGTCTGCCAAGAGCTGAGAGACTGACTGGAAGCAGGAGACAGTCAATCATGAAATGATACAGTACACAGTGTATGTTATACTTAGTGTTAACTCTTGATTATGGCATGGAGAGATAGAGAGCGATGACTTAACTTCGTGTTCTTAGGTGATGGTTGAGTTGAGGATGAGACAGAGAGAGATGCAAGGTGATGGGGGAAATCATCATGAGAAACTGGGACATTAGAAAATTTTGTGCGTGAGTTAATTTACCATCTTTGATATAGCAGGTACGAGTCCTAATACGACATGTAATAACATTGATATGAGGTTTTCCCAACACAATTATGCAGATTGTACCCCTGATTTCTCATATCCACTTGTATCCTCCACATTGTTCTCATCTTGATTCCCCATCTCTCTTCTCTCTCATCCACAACTCTACCATCATTGCAGAATACAATGTTAAGTCATCCCTCTCTATCTCTCCATGTCATGATCATGAGTTGATACCAAGTACAGCATATACTGAGTACAGCATACACCGAGTACAGCATACACCGAGTACAGCATACACCGAGTACAGCATACACCGAGTACAGCATACACCGAGTACAGCATACACCGAGTACAGCATACACAGAGTACAGCATACACAGAGTACAAGTATACACCATGTCCAGCCTACACCGAGTACAGTATCCACCCAATCATCTTTGTCTTCCCTTCGTTTTCATGATGATGGGTTGACCCCTAAATTTAGCTTCAGCTTCCAGCGTGCCTTTCTATACGATCGACCGCCATCGGCCAGCTCTCCATGAGAGCTCAAAGGTAATGCCACCTGTTACATTCCCATGGTTGCAAGTTAACTCACTGATGAATAGAGTCTTGGCATGTGGCATGCTGTCCATCAACTGTCTCTAAGTACTGATCCAAACTCACTCAATTATGGCCTCCAAGTTCGCACTATCATGGACTCCAAGTGCATCTCCAAACTGGTACGATTATGGTGTCCAAACTCGCTCGATCACGGACTCCAAGTGTATCTCCAAACTCACTCTATTACGGCCTCCAAGTTCGCACAATCATGGCTTCCCAGTGTATCTCCAAACTAGCTTGATCACGATCTCGGAGTGCATCTCTACGTTCACTTGGTTATGGCCTCCAAGTGTATCTCCAATCACGCTCAATTACCGCCTCCAAGTGTATCTCCAAACTCACTCGATCATGGCCTCAGAGTGTATCTCTGAGTTCACTCGATTGTCATTTTCAGGTGTACCTTGAATTGCTCTCAAGCACTGTCTGCAGTCAGTTCTGATATCCGGTGTGTGGATGGGTAGCTATATAAATACATAGATGAGAATACAAACTGAATAAATGAGTTTTAAAAATTGTTGTATGATAAGTAGTAGCTATGATTTCCTGGTGCACCAGCAGTGTTCCCAATGATATTTCTTCCAGACTGCTCTACTGTCATTCGAGATGATTCCAGACTTGTCACTGGCGTACTCAAATGCTTCCAGGTGCACTCAAAGTTTTCTCTGGTGCTCAGAAGTGTTCCCAAACCTCTCACAATTGCTCCCATGGTACACCGGTACCAGTTACTCTGAAGGCTGGTAGGAATGCCCTCCTAGGGTCTGATACTCTCCTGAAATTGATGCATCTAAGTTTACACTCCACATTCTCTCAAAGACTCCTGGTGGCTTCCAGTGACAAAAATTCATTTTGCTGATGTTTGCAGACACCAGAGCCACCTGGTTGTGTTATTCTGTGCCTGACATCGCAATGAATCAGATACATCTACCAGTGCCAATTGTATGTGTCAATCTCAGAAGGGGTCAGAGTTGGAGGTACTATAACAATTAGCAGAATCAAAAGTAACTTAGCTGTTGTTGCTGCTACTGCTGCGTGTCAAACAGTCGAATGGATTCCAGTGTTGTTATGTTCTTCACAGTCACAGGGTTCCTCAGGATCACAGGGAAACCAAGAATGAGCTCCCAAATCCCGAGTCCAATATTGTCCAAATACTGGATTCTTAATGTCCACACCTCTGCCTTCTCTGGCTACGTCTGTCCAATACAAATTCCATGGAAAGGGAAGTGTTGACTGTTCCCAAAAATAAGCTTTCCAAGGTTTCTCTTTGAACATTGCTGCGAGTATAGCTTCCATAGTCTCAAAAGTATTTAAATGTTCTGTTTCGAATACAAGACAACAAGTTCTGGCAAGATCGAACCAATTCGTTTAGGAAGTACAATTACTGTCATACATTTGCATTCAAATATGGCGATCAATGAGGGTACTAACAGATATCAAATCTGGGAAGTCGCAATACCTCGCCGACGCAATCATCAGAAATGTATAATCAACGATGATTTGGTGCTAGGTAAATTCAACAAGAGACAGAGCAAGGTTCGGAACAATTCTTACACCCTGTCGAGGGAAGTAGGCATATTCAATATCAGGTATAATGTAACGGGACTTGTTCTAGTGTAACAGGTGGAGTCGGGTGCAGGTAATAGTGGTAACAAATAATGTGATATCATATTCATGACAAAGGTGCTTGAGGTTTGTTTCAAGAAATCAGAACAAGATAAGATTTGAAGCTGTTTCAAAGTCATGCTTGCTTTGCTATACAAGAGAATAAGTAAAGAGAGAAAGAAAAGGAAATTCTCCAACACTAAACAACCTCTCTTTATATACAATTCATATACCACCTTCAAATCATTCCTCATGTTCCAATATACCATCCGAATCTTTCCCCATCATCTTACAAACCACTACCAAAACTCCTATCAACACAACCATACTACATCATCCCATGCCACAATACCTCAGGCTGCTTTCTTCTCATAACAAATTATACCGCCACTCTCCTACCACATCTTCACACCACCTTCGCGTCCCTTGACTTCTCCATCTTTCTGTAACATCATTTCAATCCCGCTTTCCCCAAAACCATTTCTTTGTACATCTTCTATCATTACTTGCCAGCTGCGCCATGACAGTGTTGTTGAATGTAGCATAATGTATAGTATTAAGTACATATAATCCCATGTGTATCGTAGTACTCTAGTCAACATGCAGGCCTATAGAATCTCATAGTGCCATGCATTAAATATGCTATGGATTACTGTCCCCGAAACAGCTTCTCTATGAGTTATGCGTTGCATCACATCATTTTTCCCAGTAAACATCTTCCAAGCTGTGCCTAGCCTCATTTACGAGATTGTATGATCCAGTTGCTCTGAGGGAGACTTGCAATTACCAATCAAGTTCACCCTACTTCTCAAGCAGACAGGGTAGATATCACTGACCAAACATTCCACTGAATTGTTTTAATACTGTTAGTGTAAGTTAGTCCAGAATCTGCATTCACACCAAGCTCTTTTCGTCTTTGTAAACCCAAACACCAACCTTGAAATAATATATCAGAGACCAAAACTTGGGATTCCAGTATACTGATGCTGTATTATGGTGATGAGGAAGAGGAAGCCGTTACCTAGGCTCTCTTGATATCCTCCTCCTTCCGGGCTTTGTCAACGTATATGTGAAAGATCTCAGATCTAGATTAAAACATCAGCTGCTATCTTTACATCCCACATTTCAATGAGAAGCGGGTATTATATTGTGATGGCTGAGGGACCTTGAAAAATAGTTCCTAAATTATTGTTTTCTCGTATTTATGCCAGCCTTACATCACGGGAGTCTATATTCCCAACCCGATGGAGCAGTAACCAGAGATTAACTCACACCGAGGAGGTCTAGGTCTGTGCTATTTGTGATCGCATATGTTGATCTTAGAAAGGCGTTTTGAACTCACAGGTAGACAGCGGCAGTGGTTGAATGGATCTGGCCCCATAGCTCAGCTCTCTGGACGTAATTTGAATTTTTGGTGGAGCGATGTCTCCAGGCCCTTTCACCTCACTTTTTCATAATTTCAATTTGGATGAGACTCACAATTTCGGTTAGTGTGAAATCACGTGAGATCAAGGGGTACGAGGCCAAGTATGACTATCATTTCACTCGGTAAAATGTATCATTTGAGTGCCATAGTCTAGAGTATTTTGCTCTCGCTTGTTGCGGGTTTATCCATTTGCATACGCTATCTATCCCCCGCAGTGTTGCAGTTAAAGTCCCGGGACCACCGAACGTCTCATCAAATTTAGCTCGTAAATTTGATTCTCACAAGGCAATCGCTAGTATCATTGAGGGGTATTCCCCGCCATTGTATCAGAAGGACCATTGGTAAGATTTTTCTTCGCTTGGGGCGGGCTATTACCTCTGTAGGACGATACATGCACAAGCACGCCCCCCTTGCCTTGACTACCCTATGACCTTAATTCCTGCCCACACCGAGTAAGACCATAGGAATAGTGCTATAGTATTGAATTCCTCCGCCATATATCTCTGTACCTTGCAGCGGCTGAGAGGTCTAGATGTGCGGAAGAGGCTAAATGTCATGGCTGATCTCGTGCTCCCTTCTTTATGCTGTGGAAGTTGCAACGGTTTGAAGTGGAAGGCTGGAGAATATTTCGACAAGTTTTTCTGTTGCATTCCAATGCTAATTAGAAGAACTAGCGTTGTTTTCTGTCCAAATTCAAGGTTGTATTCATGCCCCTATCAACATACAGAAGATTTTTATAAGAAGTGGGGTGCATATCCGATCTGTTCTGTCGCGCTTCCATGGCCAAGTTCTTCACTGCATTCCATAGTACTTATTGGTGTAACGTCGTTCAGGTTTTGAAAAAAGAAAACATTAATCACAACGGCAGGGCCGCGTAGATTAAGTACATATTGCCACGAGGAGAAAGAGTAGTACAATTAATGAGGGTGGGATGGATGACCAACTACGTCACCACCAGTTCCTCAGGAGGGGTATCTTGAATTGTGCTCTAGATACTAGCTTCGCCCGTTACTTAAGCTAAAGTGTAAACAGCACTATCTTATCCTTAACTATTCCATTCCCGTAGCTGTCGTCCATCGTCCAGTAGTATAAAGCTGCGGGACTACCGGTACCGTGAGTTCGGAATCACTGCCACCTCACCGGACCCTCCAAAAAGTTAATGAATACCCTCTCACCTCAGCCCCAGATAAGGTAAGCGGCGCTAGCACGCAAAGAAAGCATGAGGTTTATTTCATCAACGTAGTCTCAGAACCCTAGCGGACACTCCGAGAATATTGTCATCGCCAATATATGAACTAGCAATCGGGATTCATGGAGCACAGGTCGTTTCCTCAACTATTATCACATCTCTAGAGACAATTTGGCGCAGGTTTTGCCTAGAACCCCGATACCGTCAGTCAATACGATACTTGAAGATATGTGCATGCACAAGCGCGCCTGCCTTGCTTGTCTTATTAGAAATTCCCGCCTGCACCGGGACAAACTGTACCGCGCCTCCCTCGCCATATATCCACTGCCGGCCTCGCCTTCCGAAGATCGGCGCGGGAATTAAAAGTTTCTGAGAGGTCCTGATGTCTGAATCTATATCTAAAGGACCTAGTTTCTCGCTAGTAGATATAGTGGGGCCTGTTCTCTTTTCTTTAAACTTGTATATACTACATGCAGTGGCTCCCATCGGCGATAGCCGCACTTGAACCTTCCTCATAATCCCTTCCGATACCCAGGTTTGAAGTTAAAGCCTTGCAGTGCCACAATATTGCATTCCTTCACGCTTCGCCACACATCCGCCGCCGATGCGGGAGTTTGATAAGAGTACATGTATAGTTTTCACCCCTAGCAGAAAAAATGTGACGGCGGCATTGAGTCCCGCGTAGGTTAAGTGCTTACTCGCATGACTATATTTGTGGATTTGCAGCTCTCTTCTGGGAAACGCTTTGTCCAGAGGGTTGACCTGCAGTGATGAAAAGTCTCATCCCTGCAGTGTTGATTTGTGTTGAATACGGTGCCATACAAAATTAAATTAGTTTCTAATTCGCCAGATCCAACGCCATCCTAGAGTGAATGCCAAGTATGGTGCAGTATTAGTGTATGGCGCCGTATCTACTTTGCGGGGGATAATACATGTGAAGTCTCCCACCAACTTCACTCCATTTCTCGTTGCAGCATTCTCTCGCGCCCAGGTTTTTTTCAGGTGTGGTTTACGAGAGAAGTTTCGGCACAGCTGTAGTTGGTATAAAATTAGGGAGGATCTCATATAAATCAGAATTCTTGCAACTTTGTAAGTTGTGACAATACAATAAAAGGGTTTTCACCAATCGACGTCATAGAGATGAACCGGGAGCTAGTTGTAGATAAATCCGAGTAAGGCATACATAAAAGCCTCTCAACCACTGTGAATTACTTTCGTCAACCACCATGCAAAATCCCATATCCGTGCGCCTTCCTTCACCCATGATCCAATTGCCACCGAGGATGTCGAAATAAGCTTCGCCCTAAGTCCGAACCCTGCGGCCCGATCCGTAGCCCGAAATTCAATCCGAGGTTATTTAGCTTGTGGCGTATAGCACCGGTACTGGAAGTAATTCTGCCATAGTCTCCAGAGGAGATGGGCGACGATGCCAAAGACTACAGAAAACTTGGAGTCTATTCGTGAAGTGTAAAGATGATGTCGAAGCTAGGTGACTGCAGAGAAGGTCTAGAAGCGTATGTGCCAAGCCAAATCTCTTGTGCGCCACGTGCCTCCCACAACAAATTCAATTATCTGGTCTATCAACACCGGGTGAGACCAGTCGGTGCCGGATCTATTTCCCTCCGGAACGATACCCACACGAGGCAGCCGAAAGCGAGTGCGGTTATGATTCTCTAGTTGATCAGGACATCAGACAACTCAGAAGAGTCCCTACCGCAAGTAGGAATTATACTACGATATTCATTCGTTCGATTTGCAGGCCCTTCGCCATAAATTTGCTATCGATTCCAGTTTGCGTAATTGCTTAGGCTGGATGGACATGGGAGTATGTGGCACGCAGTAATTTCAAACCTGGATATCGGATGGCCAATATGGGTACATACGGCCACCCCTCCGACACCGTAGCCGTTAGGGCTTTATCCAGATTAAAGAAGAAAGGTCGTGATGAACTACTAGAGCTACCCACAACCGAGAAAGCTGGCACATTTACAATCCTTTACAAAGCAGCGATCTCACACGCGTACTGCAGAGAACGCCCTAGTACCTCTTATGAGACTGCAAGGAACGCCACGTTAGAAGGTATTCCCCTCTGCCTAGAAAAAGAAAAGTTGACGTGGACAAATATTCCGGCATCGGTAGCAGTACGTACGCATCGGGAATAGGCGTAGATTAAGTGCTGACGTGATTACCCACACTTAGTAAAAACGCACAGTGACGAAAGTTTCCAGACTTTCCTCCAGACATCCCATGACCACTATATACAACTCTAGCTCTCTACAGAAGTCTAGGGGGTGGTTTAAATCCCGCCATATCCCACAGGGGTTGCATATCCTGGTGATATGTACAAAATACTCACAAGTGTAGAGTACTCGGAGACCGGGAAAGTATAATGCCGTTGCTAATGGATTCTAGATCTCTTACAGCGGATGGATTGGAAGTTCTGAAGAAGTGCAGTATGAATTGGCTATACGCCCCCCCCCCCCAGTGCCGAAGATGTATGGACGTACTGGAGAGGTACTTAAAATACCTCGTAGTTAACTCTGTATCCCATCCCACCCCTCCTTCGCACGTCTCATGCCCCATGCCTCATGCCTTATCGCTCACGCTTCACGGCTTGACTCCAGTTACCAGGTACCTAACCGCATACGCACGAAACGATACCGGTATTCCGTATGCATGTATCGCCAATGCAACAATTTTTTGCCCTTTAGCATGTATCCCCGAGCATGATGAGAAACCAGAGGACAGGGATAGTAATAATCGTCTTAGTATATAGTTAGAATACGTCAAGCCCTCAAAAAAAAAAGCTGAACGCTGACTTTGCTGCATTTTTGCGGGGCCGAGGCTTCCCTTATTAAATCAGCAATGAAAATTCGCAATCATGACAGAATAAAACCCTCAAACACTAACTCCACCGCGTTTCTACGGCCTTGGCTACATCAAAGCTCCCCTCATTCCAGGCCTAGCTTTAGCCGTTTATTTTTTCTCCGAATCTGAACAGTTGCATAGAGTGGCGGTATCTGGAATAGCCACATGTAAGTCTTTGCAGGTCGAATCGCAGGAAAATTGAGTTCGTAATTCTCTAGGAAGTAGGAGAGAGCAATTCGTAATTGGATGTCAGCTAGGCGGCGGCCCGGGCTACTCAATGTCAGCAATTAGCAATGGATAAAAGGAAAGGAAGAAATCTTACCAGACGTTGTGTCCACCTCCGAATGTTAAAAACGTGCTACTTGGCATGGTCCAATGGACCTTTGGAGCATCACAGATGTCTCCGAGCCCATCTTGTGCGTTGAAAGGTGATCCGAACCGGAATCCATCGAAATAATCGGGGCTATGAAAGTTTTTCGGATCCAGATGGATTCCGTCACTATAGACACAGACAGTAACACCAGCAGGGACATAAAGTCCATCTGAGAATGTCAACCCTCCGGGAGACACGACCTATAAAATATTAGCACAAGATAGCACAAGAGCAGCTGGCAACAAACCTTTCGGAAACTGTTGCCTGCACCAACCATATATAGACGCAGAGTCTCCTTGAGGAAACTCCCCATTCCAATTAGTTTAGCGAGGCTATCTTTATTCCATCCGAAATCATCTCCACATTGTTCCCCCCCGAACGTGGACAATCCGTTGAAGACCTCTTTCAATTCATGTTCCAGAATAGTGCTGTAGTATTCCCCACTTTTGGGGTCGACGTGGTGTAGTTGTAGGATCGAATGGGCAAGCGTTCCGGCAGACGTATGCAATGCGGCCCAGCTGATCGATAGTAACCGACGAACGATCTCTGTCTTGTTGTGGTGTATGGGGCCAAGTGCATACGAGGCATTAACCACCGTATCAAGGATATCCTGTTCCAGCAATGGTGGTTAGTTTATATCTATACTAGTTAACTTACAGAGCTACTCTTACCTTATCAACCTTTCGGCCATATACTTCACCGTCCAGTTCTTGCATTCGGCGTTCAACTTTTGGCCCAATAATACTTTCTATTCTCCATTCACGAAGACGATTTGGCAACGTCACAATAGGACCAAAAATTCTGAACATTAATCAGCAGTTGACGTCCTAGAACGTGTTACACATTTAGGGGTTCACCTTCGAGCCCAGAAAGGAAGTAGTCTCAAGCACACAGCACCAGTAAACGCAGCTTCCCCATGCGCGGAAACCTTATGCATTAACTCTTCATTTCTAGCTGTGCCATCTGTCAGCTTGGTTCATACCTTCCTATATAACAATTAAACTCACCCAGCTCCCCACCCCCGATCGTAACCCAAGTCAACCTAATAACGACACCCATAGCTAGTTGCAATGGATCTAGTGTCACCCAACCGCCATCATCAAGAGTCTCATCCACTCCTAACCTTCTTAAGGTGTTGTTGAATGCCATTTCCACGTTGTTTCCGATATCCGAGATTATATTAAGCATGGTGGGAACCTTTCGGAGACATTGTAGATGATAATCTAGTGAGGCAATATATGGTGAGGAGAAGACCTGTGAGATGCTGTGTTCCTCTTCGAACCATTCGTGCATGGAGAGGGAGTCTTTCTTTCCGCTACGCAATTCTTGTAGTTGAGATGGAGGTAGAATGACGACAGCACCTGAAAATAGGTTCGGAATCCGAAAGGCTTTGCCTTGTGATCCATACTAATAATATAGCAAGGTTAGATTGGTGAACCCCATTCCAGAAGAGTGGGATGTGAGAGTCTCACTTTCTGATGGCCTTCTCTCATGATATCGTTGCAATGGAGCACCACACGGGCACCAGCCAGAGGCCGTTTCCAAAAAGATCCATACCCTACTTTAGGAATGTGTGAAAGAGAGCATTCGTAGTAATAGCACCAAACGAGGTAGGCAATGATGGAAAGGATGAAGATGGTGATGTAGAAGAACATTACGTAGGCCCATAAATGAACGAAAAAGGCTTGTAAACAAATAAATGGATATAGAAAAAGAGGGGCAATCATGACGGTAATGTGAGCGAATGCTGTCTCGAAGCAAAGAGAAGGTATGAGACAATTAAAAGAAATTTCCTCTGAAGACTCGGAGAGTCGATAGGGATGATTTGCCAATGGATGGAAGGATGGGTGGGTGGATGGAAGAATGGATAGATAAGGAAAGGAGGAGGCAAAGAAAGAAAGAAGGCCAGTGAAAGGCTTTAAACATAGAAGAGCTCCAGCCAAAAACATTCAACAAGGTCATGTGTAATCCATCGGGTACCCTTAATGCCTCAGCTCCTTACAGCTACCACCCACTGCATTGGCGCTTTACGCAAGTATGACATCTTTATGCTTGAAACCTAGTAGCTCAGCTTGATATTCATTCTCAACTTCGTCGTGTACCACCTATAACTGAGTGCCAGCCGTGCTTCCTTACAATGTACATTTCCAGAGTCATTCAGCTTACCTAGGTATTTCTCGCCTATGGCAGCCATAACGAAAGCATTGAAATCGAAAATCTCTCCAGTTCAGGCAGCACAGAGCAGAGCTCGAGGTCTAAAGAAAATATTTAACCTCTCGTAGCCACGCCGCAGCATCGTTACATTGTACATGGAATTATCCCATCCGTCTTCTACTCTTATCTACTAGGTTCAGACTAACTGGTGGACGAACTGGTAGGCGAGTGTGTGCGAACATGGAGATAGCATGCACATCATCTATGGATATCAATATCATACGTGGAATCCGTGCACCGATATGCGGATTGGGTGATTCCCATGCAACAGCTTCTCGCGTCTGCGCATGCGATCCAGCCCATCCTTAGATCACAGTTGCAACGTTCCTTCCGGAGAGCTGGCATTCCTTTGCCGATCTTTTTCCTACATGCTTATTCAAACTGTCGATGTGGCTGAGGTTTGTGGGGTGCTGATTACTTACAGATAACAGAGCGAATGTTTGAAATTATGCACGTTTGTTGGTAAATATTTGGGCAATTGATACATTTGATGCGCTGTATATGAAAGTGCCTCATTTCGATCCTCAAACCCCTATCTAAGCTACGATACACCGCCCTGTATACCTTGAAAATTGAAACAAGACAGCACGAGATCCATCCGAGACATGTACCATGACACAAGGAGGTGTCGTTGTGTTAAGTTTATCGGGCCTCAACCAGGACAATAGTTCTATCTTACCATACCTCCGGACAACAATGAAGATGCTCTTCCCCTGCAATTAACTAGGTTGACAGGTATCCTTTCGTTCGTATAAACTTCTAGAACACTTCCAGTCGCAAAAATTCACTTCAAAATCAATAACATCTATCTAGGAGCGAAAGAACTGTAAATTGATTGGAATTGCTGGTGTGAATACTATCAGAGTTAGATCCCGGTTCTTCTTTTGCTGGGTGGGCCCAAAGAAGTTTCTTAAGCCCTGAGAGGGCTTTCCAAACAATCTTGATATTTCGGGACTACGGTTGATCATTTATGAATGAAGGGCTATAACATTATAAAAAGTTCATCACGTTAAGTGGCCTCCATGGTAGCCTGCATCAGCTGAAATTAATAAGTACTAGCTACGTCCTCTACACCCGAGTAGTACATCCGTGCACAGTTTAAAGTTAAACAATGGTGTAACGTTAAACATTCATATATATGTTAAACTTAAACGTCAAGATAAACGACAAATTAAACGCAAGTTAAACACTCAGTTAAACGCCGAGTTAAACTCCGAGTTAAACGTTAAGCTAAATGACTTAAGTTAAACAATGAGTTAGACAATGAGTTAAATGGTAAGTTGAACGTAAGTTAAACCACTGAAGTTAAACGATAGGTTAAACGATGGGATAAACGATGGGATAAACGATGAGTTAAACAGAGATTTGAACATTAAACAAAGAAGTCGTTTAACTTTAAACGATAAGCATGAGTTAAACAGATGTTAAACGTTTCCATATAAACACATGTACCATAGAGCGTCCACTTACGCCAATGTGATCTGTGTTCCAACTCATTTGCGAATCCACCCGTTCGCGAAATTAGACTAACTGTTTCGTGGTATTTTGTCCCGTTCGCATACCGGATAAGAGGTTCGTGAACCGGCCATTTTGTGCAAATTCATACTCATTTAATTTCATTACAAATTGCGGGAGTAGACTTGTTATCAAGTAGCTAGCTCAACTTCTCCCACAAAACAATCGTCAAAGCACCGGTACTGTATCACTTCACGCTGCCTTCCTTGCGCTTCCCATGCCGGGCATGACTCTGGTTCGTCCGCTTGGACCCGCAAGTGTACATGTACTAATGTAGTCTCAGGATTCTTGGAAAATCAAAGAGAGTGGGCCAAGGGCTTAAGGTTACTAAATTATCAGCCACGGTTGCCTGGGTAACTAGTGATAGAAGACTGAGCATCGAAGCTCAATCTTGAGCAGTCGTGACGCCGAATATCACAGATCTTACACCTTTGATGCGTGTGTGAGAGAAGGGGTAATACCTATGCTTTTGTGAGATCGCATACTGGATTTCCACTTCGTAAACTGGACAAAATCCGCGAACGAGCAAAGTTCGTCGATGAGTCGGAACATATGTATCCCTCCTACACGCTCGGTTTCCTTAGATTTGTTGCATTTCCTATCCTGGATGCCGATCAATTCTACCAACCAATCGGAAACACCAAACTGCTTAGCCTGACCAATCAGCCTTCAAGGCTGAAACTGCAACAAATCTAAGGGAATCGACCGTGTAGGGGATAAGCAAAAAGCATGCAAAGCACTGAACAGCGTAAAGCTTGAAACTAGCTAATCAGAGAGAACAGGTGCGAAGAGAATTCTAGATTTAATAAGTAGTACTGTGTCCTATATCTAGCCTCTGCAATTTCGAATTTCAGCATTTCCAATAACATTATCCCTTTGCCGGTAGCGGGCCCTTCGGTGGGCCCACTTTCAAGACCTCGGTGCCTCTTTTGTTATTACACCACAACCACCCACTAAAACCCCCCCTAGAGTAGCACCAATTGAGAGTTAACTACCTGGAGCTTCAATATGTAAATTCTCAGCCAGTGTTTGGTAATTCTATGTTGTTGAGTGTCAGGTAAATGTGTTGTATTTGTGCTCTAGTGGGGCTGACCAGGGCCAAGATTTATGATAATTAGCCCTCCATTTCCCACCCATAAGTCCCAATGTTACAGGCAACAAGCTATAGCTATTTAGATGTCTCTGGAGTTGATGAGTATATCAAATATAAATTTTTTTTTGCCCCAAATTAACTTCTTAGGATATCACTCGACTGATGCGACCGGCAATTACCACACCCTACAAGTCTACCAGGCCACAATGAGCCTTCTAATCTCTGAATATGGTACTTAGACATGTGTATACCGCTTGGGTAGAAAATTGGACAACTTGTCCCCACTCAGGGAAGCACAGAAGTCATGGGGTTGGTTGAGCAAAGGTGAAAAATGGCAGTTTACAGCTCAGTGTACAACCAAGCAGTGCTCTACACACTCACAATCTTTATTTTTGTATTATCTAGTGTGTGTAGAATTATTTTATTTCTGCTGGGCTCATTTGGCTGAGCTGTGGTTGTGAAAATGGGATTTTACAAGCGGGCCCATTGGTGGGTCCAAACCCGCTTACTGCCAAAGGGATACAGAATATACAAATGTAAGAGTATATCGATCGATGGTCCACCTAGATGAGGCCCAGAACCCCCAGTCTGGCCAGTCTCAAATCTCCAACCCACCTCTCAAGAGTCATCTTCCCATTTGATTCCATCATTCCTCTTCTCCACTACTTCTATCATCCCATCAGGGCCCCGTCAGATCCCACTCAAAAGCTAATCCATCTCGCCTCCTCAGCCTTGGTCCTCCCTCCTCCTCATTTAGTGGAATACCTTGCAACACATGTGCACCGTCAAAGTTGTCAAACACAACTTGCTCCACCTCCTCTCTCGCAATCCTCATCTTGTCTTCTTTCTCTCGTCTCTCAATCTCCTGTCTTGTATACTCGAAATTTCCTCTACCTTCCTCTGCGGGACAGTCTACGGGTGTATGTTTCTTCCCGGCTTGCTTTCCGCGTTTGCAAAAGCGGAGGATTATGAGGGCAATAATCACAGCCACGGCAGCAACTGCAAAGCCGATGGTAAGGGCATTTTTCTTCGCCCTAGAGGTGTGGGCGGATAGGAGGCTGGGGGGAGGGAAGCGAGTGGATGTTGGAAAGGGGTAGGTGAGGATTTTGGGAATTTCTGTGGGGGGCTGGAGAGGCCGGCGGACAGGAGAGGTGGTGGACTGGTAGTTGTGAGGCGTGGTTGAGGTGCTAGACCCCCCAGAAGAGGCTGAAGTGCTGAGGTTACCCAGAGTCGTGAAGAGAGTGTAGAGGTTGTCCGAGTTTGTGATGGTAAATACGGATATCGATGTCATTATTGGATTGCTGATGGGTGTGGTGTAATCATATGGGTGGTGGCGTTATATATGGAAGTTACAGGAAATAGGGTTATCTAGAGACTGGATAGAGATATCTATCTGGTCCTAAGACATCTTTTCAATGATACGCCAGTCAATTCAATGTGTACTTAACGTTAACCTTAACGGATTAAAATTATAGTGTGGGCAATTGCCATAGAGCTAATAACATAATATCAAACATACTACTCCAATTACAATACTTTGGCTAGCATCGTCCGCCATTTGATTTTCTCGAATTCGACCTACTTTATTTCATGCTCGTGTCTTTCAGACCCGAACCTAACCAGATTTGCTCTCAGCCTTAGTACAGCCGTTTGCCGGGTTTCCGTATGATGTCATAGGAATATGACCTCTTCTTAGTCAACCGTCTTGCGGAGGAAGCGGCCGTGGATTTCGGAGTTTGATCATGCAGGCGACGACAGAGCTGTGTTCTCGGCATTATCGAGGGTGACGAAGTCCTTTAATGCCCGGTACGAGGGTGAAAATCCAAATCCCTAACCCATCATAATTTCCTGCGGTATGACACTTCGCCCGACTAACTAACAACTAACAACCACGCGAGATATCTGCTCTTTCTCGAAGTACCAAACGCGCAAAATCCCAGAAACTTCTAGGTGAAGGATTAGTCTCACGTCACTTACACTGGAGGGGGGCCACAGCGCACCTACAATCAAGTCACGCATTATGTTACACATATACCCTTAGCAAGATAGGCTGATTCTAGAATCTTGTTTGAAACCCATGGAGCAATCAATTGATTTCCTTACACTTATCTAGCCGTCGTAGCCGGCAGATACAGAAGATAGGCGAACAGACGTGCCGATTGCGGGTACAAATGCTAGATGAGTAATCGTCTGACAACCAAAATGCCAAACTCGCTCGCCGGTTTTGAAGTTAGTGTTTGGAACGATGCCAGGTATAGCTCTTCTGTGAGATGGTGACCTACTAAATCCTCTGGAGCGCGATGGTACGACACATTTCACCTATATTAGACCAGACTATTGCCGCACGCGATGACGATGATTAGCCTGCAGATTGAATTCCGGTTGGCCGAAGGGCGTCTTCGCGGATAGTGTAGATAACTAAACAACAATCAATTAGAGACGTTAGCTATCTTGAGGCGGGTACACGGATATCACAAATAATCACCCGCATGGTCCGTGCATTAACGTCATGTGAATCGTCCAGAACGCATGTTCGCAGGATCGTAAGAACACCGCAATACGGCATACCGAGCTTCGGTGCTTCTGTCGACAGAGGAAATAAGAGCTCGGAGGAGAAGGTGTGTAAATCTGGATAGTTGTAGATAGTGAAAGTTAATGAGAAGATGGAGGTGAGAATAAGCTTTTCGCTTATCCTCTGCTAGTACATGCTTAACCTAAAGTAGGCTAAAACCTAAAATTGATCGAATACTGGTGTACCACACTACGAGAGTAGGACGGCTGGTAAGTTTACCCAGCGTTCGAAATTAGGATCGGAATCTGGCATGAATTTAACTTCACCTCAAACATCACTTCAACCCCAGCGCTGCGCAAAGAAGCTCCCAAAGAAGCTCTCATAGGAAGGTTGGTTGATGAAAAGTAATCCAAAGGAAGCGTCCGAATCCATGAGACTGAACCTGAGTAATTCATATATACGACAAAAGGTGGCATACAGAGTATAAAAGCTACACCTCGAGATTAGCTATATCATTCACACTCTGCAATTAACTCTACGGCTAGGTGACACTAAAATCCTACTATAGAGCTACAAAGGTGCAAACTTACATCTCTGTATCCTCACCGTTCTCATAAGTCATAAGTTAGGAATATTCTCTCTTACTGCAGTTAGAATCCTCCTGACTAACAAGCAGCAGGGCAATCTCGGAGCTAATTGATTATGGGAACTCGGAACTGTAAGAGGAACTACCGGCCTTGGAAAAGGCGTTATTTGTAACAAATTACATGCGTATGGAGTTTTTACTCGCAGACTCTGCTTTATCCCCAGAGAAGAGAGAGGCTAACTACAATCATACATGGTTAAGTACATAAATTTTTTTGTCGAACAAGCTTGCAGTGCTCACATTTACTGTAGACAGACTATCACGCCTCAATTTTGACGAGAAGTACCGGAAAGCAAAGTCAAGATTTTCGGTGATAGTCCTTTGCGAGTGATGAAGTGTGTGCAACAGCACTTTTGTTCGCATGGGAGATATCAGACAGACCATCATTTAGTGGTCGGAAATTTTGTGCGCTGGCTGTGCGCCACGTTCTAAATCAGCACCAGCGAAGGATCGGGTGATTTGAAGTAGAGCCAAAAGGTGATTAAATATCGAGGGAAACATTTGGAACTACTTCGAATCATTAAGTTAGAAGGCGAATGGAATAAAAGCGGTTGTATGGCTCTCAAAGAGACACGAAGCCCTCAATGTCCCAGTGACCTTAAGGAATAACTCCACTGTGGCTAGGATTGCTTGCGTGATCATTAAGCAGGATTCATTATTGAGACTGATGCAGTCAGATACGAGCTGTTGAACTGATACTCCGCGGATTAATCGGTTCACCTAAGCCAATGAAATCGAAACTTCCCAGGTTGTACTGAAACATCTACATGTGCGACCGCCCATCCAATTCCTACAGCCGTCATCGTCTCAGCTTGCGCAGCCACGAAGTCAGAAGCACATAGTCTACAGATAACAACCCCCCGTTAGAGATGTTAAACGTGCATGCCATCCCCACGAGAAACTCCCCCTCTTGTCGCCGCCAATAGCAATCCCAAGCCGTCAATTATCTCCACACGCCTTGCTGTTTCGAATTTCGCCTGCATGCAGTCAGTGTGCATGCTCTAAGGTGTAGGAATGCTAGATACCCGGTGGCACAACGAAAACTGCATGCAGGTAAGGAATAAATTGGGCCTCATTATAAATTCCCCGACACAGATGTATGTATAGGAAAATTCTAGATCCTTGTGCGTGTGCTACGCCGCATCGACGCGTCTAAACAACATCCCCTTTTCGGCTTACCGGTCGGCCACGTAAAATTCAGCCAATTTGTTGTTCGTGGTACGTACCTCCTGTTTCTCTATCTCTCACCAGAATGGACAAGGCCAATCATTCCCTCTCTCAGAAGTACGTTGATTCGTGGTGCTGAACCACTTCGAATTCCCCTCAACTGTAGAGGAGTTTGCGCATGGTTGATTGCTGGTGCTAGATGTTCGTAATCAAATATCATGAGGAGTGATTGCAATATTGGTGCCAGATGGGGGTGTGAAATAACCTTACGAGCAGAAATCGGAACCACGACCAACGAGGGGATATTTTGATACAGGACACTGTGATCATGTGGGGCATGTGCTTCGCAGCCACGATGCATCTTCATAATATAATACTAGGTTCTGTAAATCAGCTAAAACCTTGCATAGCTTCACTACATGGAGAATTAACCTATCACTTTTGATAAGTAGGGAGACGAATTTCTGATAAGCAGGGAGAAGTCGGAGAGTTTCTCCAAAGAAAGCATGACCCGTCAGACTTTTCTTTTGCTTCGTTAGAGGACCATTTATCAGAACGCATACCAGAGCAACTTCGCCAATTGACGATCCTTGTGAACTGCAGAGTAGAGTTTCAAAAGTTCCCGTGCACGACGAAGAGAGTCCCAAGCAAGGCTGCCTATGGGAGGGGGGAAGTGTCTTTAGCCTCCCACCATACCACCTGCAGTTGGACGCTGGGATGGCGACGATAAATACAACAGTATACCGATAGAAGAATTAAGTGCGGAGGTGCTGAAGAAGTGCAGGTACATGCGCAAGTGTATTGTGATTGCAAGCAAGCTGGCAAAGTCTAGCGTGAAGTCACCACTGAATACTTATCCAACATTAAGATGTATGTTGATTTCCCATGCAGTCTAGATTTCAATAGGAGCGCCAGCGCAATTCTGAGGCGGGTGGGCGAATTTGGCGGATGGATCGAAAAAAGAGCGGTAAAATCTACATTAGCAGATTGCGTGACATATACTGAAGCAATTATATCCCCATGGACACGCCAACGGCGTCAACAAGGTAGCGACCAGCACATGTTCCTTCATAAATGCCCACTCGCGGTCTCTGCTGCTCTATAATTGTCACTGATCTGGTGATTCATTGGTTATGCGTGAGTACGCTACGGGGAAGCGGTCTTGATACAGATTGGCTTGCAACCAACGCACTACCGCCGACAGGCCAATAAGAAGATAGTCTATGGCTGCGCTTGTCTACCCCTGTTAACCAGGGATATGCGAGGTTGATATTATTACCGGCAACTAACGCCACGAGCGTTTTGAATCTTCATGGACGGGCGGAAATAGGACGCCATGCGCGTGAATCGAACGAACATGTACTTAAGCGTTCAACTAACTACCCCAAATAAGTATGGGTACCTTCTACCCATCTCGCGCAGTCTAACTAACTAGAGTAACTCTTCCAATTGCACTTTCTGGTAAGCCGGGATGATGCACCCAATCTGGCAAACTGCATATCACTAAATTCTTGATGTTGGGTAAGCTATACGAGTGCTCAGGCATGCTGCGGTCTGCTAAATGTACTGACCCGCGAGTGCAGCCTCCGCTTATCGTGTACCTCTTCCGGAAAATTCCCAGATCCCCAGTTTGAAGCGCCTATCCTGAACCGGTCCCTGGAATTTGCTCCAAAAACCTTGCTTGTAATCCCTTTCCGCCCTTTCATCTGAAGAAATGATACCAGCTGCTGGAAAGGAATTACTTCGGCCATAGAACCCGATTAGGCTAGTGAATTGGGGAGGTTGCTGAAGAGGTAGGAACAGTGCAGGTGGAAAGGACTAAGAAAACCTTGGTATTGAGTAGGACAGCATAGAAATTTACGTTTGCGGTCTTTGTTACTGCATGTGTGCGCTCCGGTGGATTTACTGATCACCATATTATATGTAGTGACGCGAGATATAGTTCGGTGCTCGGGGTTGACATCCAGGCGAATAAGCAGAACTCTTCGCTCCAGCATCAAACGGCTCTTTCCTCTCTCTTCGGGAATCTCATAGCTCAGCACCGAAAGAATGGATACAATCGAAAGTGTATGTGCTAAAGTGTGTGCCCGTAACGCCACTAATCATTGGCATTCCCATTCACAGTAGTCACCAGAGCTCATGGCCAGATTGCAACTGGAGTTTTCATACTGCTGTGCATCTGGAGCTAGGTCAGGTCTTTCGAAAGAAAGGGAAGGTATCGGGCGACGGCATATGCCACGATGAGGGCCCAGTGCGCATGAGGCCATGTGACGTAGCGTTCCAAAGTCCTGGTACTGGGATAGAGGTAAGGGACGAAAGAGCACGGAGATATCTTTCGGCAATGGCTCAATTGACATGGAGAGTCACATATCCCCGTCATCTAATTCCCGAACAAAAAACAAGCTTCTTACAAGCCCCACCACGAACATACTCAACCGAAGTTACGGCAGCGTTGCCTCATGCTCATGGTAGGTTGGCCAAACCCATGTAGCGATCCTCCTGCGGGGGATTTTACAGGGAGCAGTGTGATTGTATGTAGGGCTTACCTTAGTCCTGGATCAGGGTCAGACACCAAAATTGTCTGTGACCTGGTGGTATTAATGGCGTGGCTCTATGAACGCATATTGTGTGACTCAGATCGTGCAACGTCAAGCTGAAATCCCCACACGCAACGAGGGTCATTTGTCCTACATGTTATTATGGGACAAATAAAAAAGCAAGACAGCATGGGCGTGCCTGGCAACAAGGCAGACCATCTGCCTGAAATCGATATAATGCGCATGTTTCGATGCTACCACGGAAACTGAACCCCGTGTATGATGCGACGAGTCAAGTAAACGACAGGCTTGAACAATCCGTTACGTGGCGATCTAGTGCTGCTGTGTCAGTAAGTTCTATGCTTTCGGTGCCGAAGTGTAGACGTCGAGGATGCTCATTATTTCTGAATCGGCGCGCAGGTGTCGAGGAATAAATATCCCCCGCCCAGTAGCTCGGATGCTTCCGCATTACTTGAGACAGTACGTAGAGTGACAAGAAAATCATGTATGCAGTAGGATAGGTCATCTCATCAGCCCTTCACGGTGGCGCCCCCGAAATTGGGTAACAATGCACCACCTATGCACGAGCCAATTGGACAGTCACACTCCATGCATGATTCGGCTTTATGCTACATCGGCCGCGGAAATCCAGACTATGCCAGATGTACTAGTGGGATCGGTTTTACGACTAACACAACATTTCTAAAATTCATACTCATGCCCCATTGCACCGTGTCATGAAGGTTGTTTAGCTCTTATGCCAAAAGACCTAGTCTCCCAACGTGGCATCGTCTTAGCTGGCAACTCCGAGACACTCTCAACTTTTGTGCGGCCTGAAGAAATAAAACATATGATGAAGCCCTACAATCAAGGAAACAACGAGAGATCTATCAATCCTATTAGAATAATGAAAAGAAAAATATGTTGCATGCGAGAAGTAGACCAATGAAACACCCTTGAAAAAAAGGTTTAAACCTAGAAACCTCAAACGCCTGCGCTACCGTGAACCTGCCGGGAAAGGAAAGAGCCCACTCCTCAGTTACCGCTATCCTTCAACCAATGTAAACTCCTGATAGCACTCTCCAGTGCACCCTCTGCATGCTCGTATTGACCGGCATCCACTCGGCGCTCTGCCTCTCGCAAACTCTCATTGAAACTCGCTCGTTGGAAAGCTGCACGTTGTAAAGTTGAAACCGAAGGCAATGACACTTGCGATCCTGCGACGCCTCTACCATACGGTCCCAGAGTCATACCACCTGCGGATGCCGGAGGTCCCATATGGTGCCCTTGTCCGTTATGCGCTGCATGGTTATACACTTCCATATCCGCCCCGCTCACAGCGGAATAATTAGGGTCGAAAGTCTGTATGTGCGAGTATTGGTCGTAACCCTGTTCCATAGGAGATGGTATTCTGTGGCTTGGGCCTCGGTGATGCATCCGATAGACGGGCTGCTCAACTGTCCGTGGGGGGCTGTTGTCGGAGGAATCATCGATGGGAGATAGCTGTTCTTGCTTAACAATTGGCTGTACACACGGTGAACGCTGCAAATAAGTTAAAAGGCAGCACCAGGAGAGTAGAATGGGACATTCTCGCCTGGGTCTTTTTGAACCATTGCCACTCCTTAAATTTTTGTTTGTACGCCCGCTCGCTAGGTTCTAGATTAGAATGACTTTTGGCAAGTATCTTTGGAGCTCTTACGACGCCTGAAAGCCATATTGCTTGGTCATGATCTCTATAACAGACGCCAATTTCATGTTTCGGGTCATATATCTAGACTATGTAAGCTTTGGTGAGTTGTAACAATGTAAGATGAAAAAATACAGTTCGTGCATCTTCTCCTTCTCCTTTTCCCAGTTCTTTGTCATGTTGTGGGTTTAAATGTGTACTCGTAGTCTGTATTGTAGTGTGATTGTACGAAAGGATATCTGACGGTAATTTGAGATCTGCTAGTTCTCGGAAAAGTTGAAGCTTGGAAGTGAGAAGGATGCGGACAGATTGAGCTTTTAAACCCCCGCCTCCGTCCTACCACACTTTGTATCACATGGCACCTCGTCAGCCGGCCAACAAGTCCAGAATTCCTCGCACTCAGTGACCCACGAATATTCGAACGCCAACCTCTCTGGCACAAAACGCAACCGGTAAGAAATCAAGGATAGGTAGACATATCTCTCTGGTTTCTGCAAATTAGTCCCTTGCACTTCTTTGAGAGATTGTAGTATATGCAGTTGTGTTGCCTATGCTGCTATTGGACTTTTAGGTAGCGTATATTGCGCTTCCGGTGTTCTAACGCGACCGCTATTTTTGCCCCAAGGTAGGCGAGGTAGAGCAGATTCCTTAGTAGCGCAACTGCTGGAAACCACGCGTCATTCTCAATCCGGGTTTACTAGAGTCGCTACTCAACTTCGATGCCACAGGACAAGATAAAACTGGCCTCAACCAGGGTATATTAAAGGAGCAACATGCATTTTGCGCACTCAATGCTATAGTCGTAACAAATTCCTGGCCTTCCCACTAATGAGCCTTAAACTATTTCACGCGGGGAAGCCACCGTCAGCAGTCCAACGAGCAGCCACAATCACTGAATGCACCTGCTCCTGAAACAGCCACAGGTGAGGGGCTAGCTGCCACAAGTATTGCAGATGTGTTGGCGGCTAGGACTCCTGATGCATCGCTCATGCAGATGACTGTGATTCGAGGATTGCTCAACAACTTGAAAACTTAAAATTCAGACGCAAATCATGGAGGAAAAACACTATATGTACCTACCGAATCTAATGATATCGAGATCTGATCATTCGATCCCAACGTTTCCAGGAAGCTGGTTACGCGGGGAACGTAACAAGAAGGTGCAAATCCCATCTTACGTTGACAGACCTGCAGATGTGCTTGAGTACATACTGGCGCCCAAGGCACGGTTGTTGCCGCATGTAGTAACACAAAAGTATGTGAAGAAGGAAAAACATCGGAACCATTTGTACTTTATTTGGGCTGGAATGGTGTCGTAGATAACATACCCATGCAAATGCATCACAAGCGCTCTTCGCACGGGAAAATCAAAGAAAAAGAAATGACGTGCATAACTTTCGTTAAAATCGTTCCCGGTTGTGACATACACTCGGTCTTCCATTCGATCAATTTCAAGCGCTATGTAGCGTTTTGCAACCGCAGTGATGATGCACAAAGTAGTACTCGGTATCAATAACAATGTACGCGGTCATACTTCCAGAACGAACCCCATTAGAGACAATCGCTTTCTACCCCTGTTACGGGATTAGGCAGTACCTCCATTTTATAAAACAGAACGCCCTTACTCGCAGTAAGGATTCAGTACTGGAAAATGCGAAGAATCTAGACCAGGGGAATTAAAGAACACAGTGTGCCACACTCCAAGACTAAAGAGTGCAGAATTTATAACCTCCTTGGAATGGAAAAGAACATAACGAATCCGTGATTGTTCATACCGCTTCTGGGAAAGTTTCAGCCACTCATTTTTCGGTACTAAGTCCCTAAACCTTATGCTATCCCTAACCCACTTATAGAGCCTAGCGAGATGTGCACCTTTTGTCTCAGAAAAAATGCACTTGGAGCGCAAGTGAGTGTGCAAATATTCTTCGAGAAGCGCCGCAATTGAACATAGCTTTAGTAACCAACCATGTGTCGATCATGCAGCATAAGCATGCGATGACAGTTGGTGTACATGTACGATCAGAGCGAAGGCCGCAAGGGGTTTCCGGGTATTCGTGTGGGAAATGGAGTCCAAACACCCGGGAAACTGGACTGTGGCCCACGCATTCTATTGTACATGTGTTGCTGGGTATGTATACGTTAATAGACCGGAGACCGAGAGGGTACACGGTCCCAGTAGGCCGTTCCGCATAAGCTGTGGGCTTAAGCCATTGAGCATAAATGCATATCCGTAACCCATGTAGATTTCAAAGCTAGATACACAATTTTAAACATGTAGCCATCGACCCAATCCCGACCATCCGGTAACTTCCAGTTATTCGTGTAACCACAATATGCCTGTCGTCTGCGTTAACTCACATACCGACATCTTATTCTCTTGTCGAGTGATAGACTGTGAATTTTCGCACGGTTCGGTAGCACATGATTCGTGAACATCCAGTAAGCAAACTCCCTGGGATCAAGGTATTGGACGAGGCGCTTCGTTTTCCCCTGAGTGCAGCAAGAACTAATAATAACAGAGCAATTACTCTCTCCAAGGTGAAGACCAGTACTAATATCAGATCGGGTCAATAATCTCTCTACCATCTAATCTGCTAAATTGTGGTACAGCAGTTCCTTTTTGTTATTCTAGGTTGTAATTACCTGTTGGGAGGTATTCATTCGACCTCTCACGAATCGGACATTCTACCGACATTATTTTCACATTACTTCTTCCTATGTGAGATTCCGAGCACCCAATCGAGGTCTCCCACGAGGCTACACTAACGGCACAATATCTTAGTGTAGTACAGACACTGCTGACGCTAGTCCTCTCCACCGGGAAGGAGAGGGAACAAGCAAGTTTCCTCGCCAAAGTAGGATAGACGGTTAGACACCCATCAGGTTTGCAGTGTACAGTCAGATTATTAAAACGGGTTTTTACGAAGCTCCTCACCTTCATTGCAAGGAAGTACCCAATGTAAAAGGTTCATTGTCATCAGCGAAACCAAGGAAAAGCCGCAAGAGCAATTACACATCTGCAGCTTCCAGATAGTTGCTTCTTAGTGCATACGAGATTTACAAACCATCCCCGATTCTGCAGATCCTACAGGCCTCACCGGGGGAGGGGTTGTTGTCTGACTGTTCCGCCGAATGCTGTTTGACCCAGTTCGGAAGGGAAACGTTGAATGTCAATCACAAAACACAAATGCAAGGCGACTAGAAATTCGTCTAGTTAGCACGCAGCGCACAGTGACACCGACCATTGCTCACCTGGATTTTTGCCTACCGAAAACGTTGGAAATTAGAATAAGGCAGGCTTCTTCTTTTGTCATGTCTTTATTGCCGTCATGAATGCTACTGATATCTCGGTAGGTTGTCAAGCGGGGTCTATACCTGTCACGCCGCAGGGCAGCATATCGTTGGCACGCAGTGGCTTTGTTATCTACCAATCACACTTTATCAGCTCTAAGTGTCACATCTGAGAAACCAAATTTGATGTGTCCCATCGATCTGTGTGGTCGAGAAAGAGGGACACCCTTCACCGAGTGCTCGTTACATCGTAGCCAAGAATGCACAATTCCCACACCACCACTGTTATGCTGTCTCTTTAGGTCTAGTCTGTGTTTCTGCGGATGTTCGGCAAATTCGGGCTTTGGGTGGTCGGTGATAGCCCCGTTTTGCCGTCGCTTGGCTGCAATTATTGGTGGATCGAGGAAAGATTCAGATATGCGAGAGTAAGTTTGCGGGGGTGCTGAGGTGGTCCGTGTGATCTCAAAGGTAGGGAACTATGAACTCCCTCGTCGCGGGACCCGCCGGATTGGACAACTAATCCCAATAAATATTTAGCGACTAGGCCGTCCTTCCCAAGATATTCTGAGTTAATGTATTTAGTGTTGAGTGTTGAGGATGAAGGAAGATTCTCTCGCTCCCTCATTTTCCGTTTGTCGTACGCTCACCGAGCCCGCAGAGATAGAGTTTTCGCCTACGAGCGCAGCAGATTCGTCGCTAGAGCATGCACAAACACCCCTTCGGCCTCATCGGAATTTGTGTGGAGCGAAGACCAAACCTGGGTTTCGCTTGCCTCGTCGCCGTCGATCCTTCACCTAGGCAGCACAAGTGTTGAAGTTTCTAGTTTCACCCGGCGAGTGAGTTAGAGTGACTATGTGCTAACGTCTCTGCGCGGACAATGAGCTGCTAAGTATATACCCATCTTATTTCAATTATCCACATCTTTTACCCAATGTGCAACTAGCAAACGCAACGATACTGACGATATAGTTTATCAAGTGGCCTTTTTGCTGGGGCTGCCGCTGATAATTGCACAAACGGAAGGGGCGACAGATATGTATCTCATGGTTGTTTGGTCCTGATGGAACATCGATATCGATACATTCTCCCGTCACATCTCTGGGACGCTTCGGAGCACAGCACGATCTCGTAGGTATGTTGTTTGTCGAGCTCTTTTGTTGTCCTTTGGTTGCCGACATTCTCTTGAAAGAGATTCTCCATATGTCATACACGTTCTCGCCGCATAAGTGTCGTTGTCAATTCCACAAGCAAATGCATCAATTTGTTTCAACAACATAGTGTTTATCAAGGAAATGAGACGAATCACGCATGTCTTTGAACGTCATCACCGTCACTCGATAAATCGGATATCATCTTAATTTTCGCGCATCAGAAAGCAATACCAGTAGCCGAGGAGACGCAGACGCATTGGCAGTGAAATTTCCCCACAAGAATTGCTAATCGCCATGCACGCTATAGGAACCCACCGCAGAATGGGGAATATACCTACAGGACTGGATATCCTTACCACTGACCGGCTTCATTAGGGGCACTATCCCAGCCATCTATTCCAGTATATAACGTTCTCAAATTAGCCGACGATCAACTCCAACAACTACAATACCAGCTTCATTACATCCACCCTCCTCATCGGTCACGATATGCATCACACGCCAATCATGCGTGTTCCCCTACTGGCGACAGCGGTCAAGATCCATCTATCAGCTTAGATAGCTGAATAACTTAAGTATGGGAAGCGGGTGACAATCTTTAGGAAAATGGTTTGCGGACGTTATCAATTGAGAGGAAAACATCTGGGAACGCAAGTAATATCACTGCGCTAATCAATCGAATTGGCAATGAGAAGTAAGTATTAACGTTCCAAGATTGGTAATAGGCCTTGCGTTGATGCGATTCCATGATCGAGCTTGAATAAGTTGAAAGTGGGATCCGGGATGAGTTTGGGGCGAAGACTATATTTTCAGTTATTTTACGATCTATTATCGCCGTCATGTCCTCCATGCATGTATCCTAGATATCAATAACCCCTTCTCGCAGTTTCTTCCCTCAATCATAGCCAGCGCCTTCAGATCTTTGTCGCGTTCGGTTTTCTCTCAAGAAAGGGTTTGATCGTTCGTGAATCGAGCAACCGATGTGTTAAGAGAAGAAATATTAAGGCAAATTGTCCAAAATGGGAGTCTTTTTGTTTCTTATGGGACAATTCACTGAAATTTGCTCGCGGCTGGTAGATATGTGGTGTTTTGCTACAAGTTAATGAAAGTCAATGAACAATCATTCAAGGTTAATGACTCGAGTCATTGCAGCTTAATGACTAGTCACCACTTTTCTCAATCTGCCCATCACAACTCCCAAACACCACAAAAAGAGAAGATGCAGGAAAAGGTGCAGCACTTCTATATTGAGGTAAATTAGGATGGGATAAAAAGAACATCACATGTAAGGTAAAAATGGATTATTGGACTGTTTTCGCACGATTGTTTTGATATGTAGAAGAGAGGTGTACTTTTCTTGGTCCCAGACTTTTCGTCGCGCTCGCAAGCTCGAGTGCGGCGAAACACCCTAGCATCTGTCTGGCAAGGCAAGGGTTATTCCACATAGCTCCAGAATATGGCTTATCCTGCATAAAGCTGGTTTATGGGTTCTCTAGAACCGCGGTGTCGTGAGGCTGGTTCGTTATTGTCAACCGCGCCTATCCGGATGTCCTGTGGTTTGGAGAGGCACCATGTATCTCTTAGTTTTCGCGGTAGAGCACCACTTTAAAGTGCACATGCTGTTTCTTCAATCTTAGGACCGAGTAGATGAGCGAGGGTGTATATTGGACTGATTTGCCCGGAAAAAGGCTGATTTCCTATTGGAGTTGGGAGGATGTGAGGTAACTTTTCATACTAACTACGGAATAGGGGCAATCCTCCAGGCCATTGTTCAGGGGCGGAAAATCGACAGGTTGCCGATAGCCCAATGTAGGCAGGAGTAACCGTAACATACAGATGAATAGGAGATATCGATGTGTTCAACCTATACACGAACTTTGCAAACTCGACAGGCCAGTTCGTGAAGTAGGGCCGGTTTGCAAACGGGGCAGGAAATCCATGGATCTAACTGATGTATTAGATTTAAGCTATGCATAACAAGACTGTCTCTAGGAAATAGGAATGTACCGCTGCTGTGACTTGTTAATCATAGGAGATGCTGTACTGCTATTGGAATCTTGAACCTTCCGTCCTCCCCATTTGGCTCCCATTATGTCGCTTTCTTCTGTCACTAGGCTTGGAGGTGGACGCAGTGGGTCAGAGAAAATCCCGATTGAAGGTCTTAGAGGTCAAGGTAACATGCTGTACTCGATCTCTAGTAGTCTATAGTGCTCCGGTGCGAGCACGAATGGCGTAGACTGTTATTACCCGCATTAGAGACTCACGTTTATGGACTAGTTTCTCAAGTTTGCGAACCAGACAGGTCAGCCGGCGAACCAGATAGCAGTTTGTGAACCGGGCAGCTATGTTGCAAACCAGTCAGTCGTTCGCGAACCGGCCAGAAACTATGCATAGTTTTCATGGATCTGGGGAGCACAGGAAAGCAAGTTGATTGCCAACATACCAACCTATATGTCATTTTGATGACGGTGACACATGCCAGTAGAACTGAAGAATACGGAGTTGCAAACGCCGTGTACAGATACTACACAGCTCTCGAGCTCGAGATTCCCTCATGAAGTAACCGGTGACGCGGGTATAATAGATCCTAAAAATATTATTGCCCAATTTGCAACAAATCACTCACACCATCTTGCTCGTCCCAAGCCTCTCGATTCTATGCGAGGAGCTGTTTTATTGCTTCTTGTGGCCTGGCGCAGGTTGGAGTGGTAATGAGCATGGCTTTTCGTATTGGGAAAAGATCGGAATAGTGCAGGTTGTGTTGGCCTGTTTTAAACGTATCGAGATGGAAATGGTGCATTCTAGTTAGATGCTCATTCAGGTGGATCATAATATATCACCCGATACCTTCGTTATCTCCATGATTGGACTGACTGCTTTGTATCTCCCCTCTCTCCAGCTGCCTTCCGAATAAGGTAATCTAGAAGTTGAGGGGTTCTACTCTAAGCTCAAATTCCAATTATTCTCGAGGTCGAAACCAGGGATCCCTCTAACTTCAATCCTGTACATTGACTCTATATTCCGATTAGACTCTTAATTTTTCAGTACGGAGCCATCACTCCACAAACCTATATATATTAGCGTACGCGGGCGTATGCACACGAAAATCACCCAGCCTTCAGATCCCAATGCGTTGATAGGTCGTGTTCGACGCCCCGCATTCCCTCCGTAACGGTTTGAACAAATTCATCCATCAGTCGACACATCCCCGGTTGCCAGAATTAATACCGGGAATTACTCTAGCTCCAATAGAGAATTCCGAAAAACGTGATTACCAACCTGTCAATATAAGGTTGCAAAAGGTAATATTTAAGAGAGTAGGTGTGAATAGTCTGGTGCACCAATCATATATCTCTACAGTCATGTCCCGAGGGAATGGATTTGCGAAACAATATTTCCACAGGCTCAAATTCTCGGGTTGTTAACGTTGGATTGTCGGTAAAGCAAACAGATTGAGTCGGGGAATTGTGGTTCTTGCCTTGGACACCAGGAGCTGCAGTGTTGCTATTGTGAAAAATTGAGGCCTGTTTGGTCACTAGGAGCCTTGTAATCAATCTTGCCAACAGTCGAAGCATGTAATAACTGGATTCTGGACGCCGGTGGGCATCGACCGGACATTTTAAATTGACATCGTTTCCGAACCATCTAGTAACTACCGTTTGCGTAGAGATTTTGTATGGTAAACCATGTCATAATAGAGGCCTCCAAGCTCATAGTCGCGAGTTATGATGAAGGGGTAGCCTTGGAGGATGTGCGGTGATGTTGCAAGTTGTCATAATTTTAATCTTTAGTCAACTCCAACAAAGCTTATATTAAGTATCTGTCCAACGAATACACGTTTCTTTCGAAATATCCTATATACCTACCCACTCCCAAGTTATGCCTAGCAAGCGAAAGCTCTTGATCTAACTGCAAAACTCTCACTCATTGATTTTACTTCTAAAAATATATTCTCTGCCATGCTTAGGGGAAATTATGGTAATTATAAGTCGGAGACTCTGGATTTATTCAAGATTACTGAATGTAGAATATATACACTTGAGTCCCAAGATGCGGAGGCAGGAATGGTTACACTTATCCCTTGTACAGGCAATAGAAGGAAGCAGGATCGCCGCTTTACCGGGTACATTTACAAGAAGATCATTATCCGCAAAGCTATCAGCTCAGATCCGCAATAGCATCTTCTACTGTGTTGCCACTGCACTGTCCAAGTGGTCGATACAGGGATAGACTGTAGTATTAGCGGCCAGGGTATTTAGAAAAGGACCGCTTCTCGGTGACCCAGGAATATTCGAACCTCAACCTCTCTTTTGCACAAAACACAACTGGTGAGCAAATCAAGGATAGGTTGACAAACTTTTCTGGATCCTGCAGGGCAATCCCTTACACTTCTTTGAAAAGATTGCAATATAGGCGATTGTGTTGCCTATGCTGTCGGACTTTTAGGTGGCGTATATTGCCCTTCTGGTGTTTTAACGGAGGTGACGCCCCTCCGGATTGTACGTCCCAGCGTCTGCCCAAGACCATGAAGTGCGCGTGTGTGGGCAAGGTCAAAGCGGCTTTCCAGTGATAGAATTCACGTGCCCCTTTCTTCTAGATCTCCACAATTATCACAGTGACAATAGCTTCGATATCCCCTACGCACTCAAGAGCTTTACTAATGCACTTATTCAGTAAGTAATAGAGGTGCAGTTTAATGGCAAGTGCAGCTTGCCAGTGGACAAAGAAGAGTTTTCTCACTATAAAAGTGTGTTCACAAGGAAAATTGATTAAGGAAGGAAGACAGGTGGTAATAAATCTTGCAAGTGATGGTGATTAGGACGAGGAAAAGGAGGACGCAGCGAAGGAAACAGAGGTAGTGGAGGAGGAGGTGGTAGTGGTGGAGGAATCCTCACTCTCATGGCATTATGAGTTGAACATGCAGACTACAGTTCTTTTGTTAGACTAGATGTATCAGTTGTAATTTATCTTGCTTTCACTATAAACTTGAATCTCTCTCTAACACTTTGGCTAGTGTTTCTTGGCAACAAAATATCTTGGACGCACGCTGGGACATCGTCCGGAGGGGGCCTCGTCCCCATGTATATCACGAGGTAGAAGCCCGCAGATTTAATCCCGAAAAGGCGGGGTAGGTGTAACAACAAATCGCATTTTTTTGCACCGTACGCTAAAAAATGTAATATGATCTAAACCTTCTCCTCCTTCAAACCGTGCTTCCAGAAGATGAAGTAGGGCGTGGTACCATCCTCACGATAGTTTAGAAGGGCGACCCTGCGATATTGTATTAGATTGTGAAGGGAGGAAGGGAAGAATGTTGCCGCGTTGCACATACATTCCACTAGGGTCCATCGACTCTCCGGTGTAAAACTCCAAATCTTTAAAGTTAGCAATCAGTTTCTTCGCTGCGGCTTGAGCTCCCTTCTCAAATGCCGTCACTTCCTCCTCCGGTTTTCCCGCAGCCTGCATCTTCCCCTTAACGGACTTCATGTAACCTAACCCGCCTGTCAGCATCATAAATCTACCCCAATCTTTTCCCAGGACGCACCCTTCAGATACGTAAGATACGACTTCTTGTCGAACTGGGTCTCGTTTAGACGGAATGAGAAGACAATATTGTTGACGGTCTCCATTCCTTCCTCGAGGTCATCAGCGGCTTCTTCGGCGGATGCGTTGGCGCCGATGTCTGCGTATGTCAGCGATGGTAAGATGGGGGACTCGGGGAGAAGGGAAACCCACCGACGTCGGCACCCTTCTTAATCGTGATCATCTGACAGTCGGCTTCGTAGAGAACATCATCGACTTCTTTGAGATTGTAGACGTCCGAGATCATCTCATCGCCGGAGATAACATCCTGCGAGCGAACATGTTAGGTCTGGACCTCAATCCCAGTGTCCGGTGGATAGAGTTGCGCAGAAAGTTGCGATGTGTCCATCCGCTATTACCCCGCACTCCTCCCACTCTTCCCCCAAACATGGCTGGCGAGGGGTATCCTCACCTTGAAGATAATCATTTTTGCGGTGTCGTGCAAAGTTGGATATGTACGGCTGGAGAACTGCGGAGCGGTGGAGGTGGCGGAGGATGGGCTTTCTTTTGTTTAGGCGGGACAAATGAGCGGGGAAAGAACAGTCAGAAGCCAAGCAGGTGGAACGCAAAATTAAAGTATTTTCTGCGCTAGGCCGACTACGGAGAGCACGTGACCTGGCAATCTGAAATCGATGTATTGATTATCTGTTTGTCGCAGGTTATTGGAGACGACATCTAGAATGTCTGAGTGGAATCAGAAGGGAAGCATGTATTTTTTGCACGTTGAGGGAGTTATCAGATGGCGCGTGATATTTGAGGTGGGTGACACCAGATACGAAGGAGACCCGAGTGGATGCTTCGGATCCGGGGAGAGATGGAAGCCGGCTCGGCGCAGGCGCGGAAGAACGTGCCGGCGAAAAGGGGCCTGGCCTGTCATTGTTATAATTCAAACTTCAGTACGGTGGTATTTTAACATTACGACGTCTAAGACGGTGATATTCTGGCACCACGATGTCCTAGTTAACGGCGAAGAGAATGGCTGAGTCTCTGGTTTTGCTTGTTCGTTGCGCTTACATTGACATTTCTCACGCGATACGGCGTTACCTATAACGCTAGCCTGCTGAGTGAGCTGGCGTTGACAGTGACAGGACGATTTGATTGCGACTGCGTATGCCGACCTTATATTCTCTTCCTTTCGCATTCTTACGCCGTCGTCCTCCGGTGCATATATTGATTATTCATTGTTCGTGTTGCTTGTCGCTAGCGGAGCCCTCGCTTCGTTTGTCCTATTAATTTGGCAAAACATACTCTACCTAAGTACGTACGTCGAAGAACATCCAACACCCATCACCCATCACCACACCACTCGTCGCCTCCCACGACAACTACTCGTCTCACTCACTCCTTCTACCTCGACTAGTTGACTAGCAACGCGGTTTCCTTGACCTCTACTTTCTCTCCCTCTCTCCCCCTCTCTCTGTCGCTCGCTCTCGCTCTCTCTCGTCCTCAATAAGTACTATTACAATATAAATATACCGCGCTACAACACCGTCGCCACTGCCTACTACTAATCTAATCTAGTCCGAGAAAAAAACGATTCACCCTAAAAGGATCGCTAATCGCCTCAGAACTGTCGCTCCTTTTCAGCCCCGTCGCTCACCTCCGCCACCACCCGCGACTTCAGACACCATCACGGCCTCCATAATGACGATGACAATGAATAGCACCCTCCTACATCCTACATTAACGCCTCAACCACCACTCCTCCCTCCAATAACGGACCACTGGGTACTCCTGATCCTACCCATCGTCACCTATTGGTCGTTCTCCCTCGTCTTCCACTTTCTCGACACCCACGACCTCCTCTCGAAGTACCGACTACACACTCCCGAGGAGGTGCTGAAGCGGAACCACGTTACGCGCAGGGAAGTCGTTCGGGATGTGATCCTGCAGCAGATCATACAGACAATAGTCGGTGGTATAACGGCGTTATGGGAGGGCGTGGAGATGGTCGGGGCTGAGCAGCTCGAGGTGCTGAAGCTCTACACGAGGTTTCTGACGGTGGAGCGGTGGGGATTGAAGGCGTTGGGGCTTGCAGGGATTGACGGGCTAGGACTGGAGGAGAAGATTGCGCGCGGGATCGTTGCGGCCGGGGGAGACGAGCTGTTCCTGAAGACACTGCAGTTTCTCAGGTTGGAGGGGCACCAGGACTGGCGGTGGAGTGTGGCCGAAATCGTGTACTGGTATATTATGCCAATAGTGCGGTTGTGGATCGCCATCTTTATCCTCGACACCTGGCAGTACTTCATGCACCGCGCCATGCACGAGTCGAAATGGCTTTATAGTTTGTCTCCCGCGTCCTTCCCCCGCATTCACCGCTGACGCGAGTAGAAACATTTCACTCCCGCCACCACCGCCTGTACGTTCCGTACGCTTTCGGCGCGCTCTACAACCACCCCTTCGAGGGTCTCCTTATGGATACCATCGGCGCGGGATTGGGCTATAAGCTTTCGGGGATGGGCACACGGGGGGCCATGTTCTTCTTCTGCTTTTCGACGTTGAAGACGGTAGATGATCACTGTGGATACTCATTGCCGTGGGATCCGCTGCAGAAGATGTTTTGGAACAATGCGGGGTATCATGATGTACATCATCAGACCTGGGGGATCAAGGTATTCCCTCCTCATCCCTAAGGACAACGGTAGATAACTAACTTCTCCACGCTAAATAGAACAACTACTCACAACCCTTCCTCATCTGCTGGGACCGCTGGCTCGGAACACAGTGGCTCGGCGGCGACGCTTCAGCACGATACGCGGCATTACGCGAGCGCATGGCTCTCGCAAAAGACACCGCAGCCCCCGAACCAACGAATGGGCAGGCCACGAACAGGTCAGCTGTCAAAACCAATGGGTACGCAACGAACGGCAAAGCCAACGGGTATGCCTCGACGACGAACGGCTCGACCAACGGAAAGGTGAATGGCGTGCGGCGGGAGCCGTCGGAGGAAGCATCGGTAGTGACAGTGGGAGAAGAATCGGGTCTTCGGAGGAGCACAAGGAGGGTAAAGACTCGGGCAACGTAGGATGCTTAATGTTGGTTGCGTTGCGGGCGGGCGTAGGCGGGGGTGGCGTTTTGTTTTGGGAGAATGTGCAGTAGTGAAGTGACCATGACATGGGCATGGCGAGGGTGTGGAAAGTGTACTAATTGTATTTGTCTGCGTTTGGCTTTTTCGTTGGCTGGAGGACGAAGGTTTTGAGTATGAAATGACCCTGAAGCTTTTTCAATGGAATCCCGGCTCGTTTTTTTCTCGATGCTTTTTTGGTGCGGGGTGGGCGGGTGAATTGGATGGGTGGGTTCATACGGTGGTGGTAAGGGGAGGATATGCGTTATATTTCTTCCCATTGTCCGCTTCCATTTCCTTCTTTCCATTAAGCTTAGGGGTTATCGGGGTTCTTTTTTTCAAGTTTTTGCGTGCTGTATATTCATTCGTGTGGACGGACTCGGATTGGGATTGGGGATATACTTCTACTATCAACGGTTAATATCATGTGTATCGAGATACGTACCCTAGACGTGCATATCGGAGAGAGAAGTGCGTACAATGGGGCACCGAGGGGGGTGAAATTGGGGGCGGCGTTGAGTTTTGCCGGCCGAGATGGATCAACGCGTGGGATGTGGGGTGATAGTGGATATGTGTATGAAAAAGGTGGACAAACGCCAACAACACGACTCCGTGGCGCAAGGGTAGCGCATCTGATTCCAGTCCAGAAGGTTGCGCGTTCAAATCGCGTCGGGGTCAATTCTTTTGCTCACCTCCGATTGTATTCTCTTCTACACTAAAACTATCGCTAAAGTGACTAGGCTATGCATCCGGCGGTGACATGCGTACGTATGCGGTACTGGTTGAATATGTGGGGGCAGGATGTAGGAGGTAGGAAGTAGGAGGAGAGGGTGGAAGGATTGGAGACTTGCATTTTTAGTGATGGGACTTAGTACGTATACCAAGCGTATTCGAATTCTCATTGTTGATGGTTATTTCGATATCATTGTGTGAAGGCGAATTCACAAATATCATAGCCTAGTTCCATTCAAATTTGTTTATATCATACTTAAGAGGAACCGGGCTGCCCTGGAATCGAGCTCCTACTAGCACCCATAGCGCCGTATATTTAGAGATTCTCATAGTTTCTGGGAATAAAGTGTACTTTATTTTCTACGATGCTACACAGTTTATTCTCACCTTTTTCTCTGAATGTTTTAGTCGGAAAAGGTAGGATTCAGGAATGCATGTTGTCGCCAGATGGTACTCCTCTCGGTTCTAAAACGATAGATAAGAAGTAGCGGTAGTATGATAATCATTCGAGGGTGCAGACAATTGCAAAATTGAGATATGATCAACTGCGGGGTTCTTCAAGCCTTTTCGGCTAGGTGTATGGTATATCACTAACTGTCGACTCGGATGGTAGTGTTACATATATAGAACTAATATCTCGAGTCTTTCTCCTTCTCTCTTCTCTGTAACACAGCCTATACGCCTATACACGGTTGTTCCCTTCATATTGCAATAAGTAGGGTTTTTATATTTACTGTTACGATATGGAAGGGGAGAACCGTGTGCGTAGATTCCATGGTACAGAGCTAGAGAGAAGAGAGAAAGACTCGAGATATATACAGAGAATCTTGAGGAAAAACTTCGGTATACCTTTGCCACCCATTGCCACTCGCCACTCAGATATTCAACATTTATGTTACTATATGGCCTGGAAGGAAGTCGCCGATACACTGGAAGTCGGCGAATTGACTCACAAGCTGCGGACTCATACTCGTAGATTCATACACGAGTTTTCACTCGCCACTGGTACTTCCAATCATGGACTTCCATAGAATTCCACCAAGCTCCATGCTCTCTTATATATAACGACAGAGATTCTCCTTTAGATAGTTCAATAGACTTCTTCCGCTTCACATTCGCAACAATTTACTCGCCGTGTCTCCGGACAGTCAATTCAGACAGTCAATTCAGACAGTCAATTCAGACAGTCAATTCAGACAGTCAAACCGCAACAGTCAACTTTGACTTTCACATCTACAAAGTCCTGAAAAATAATTAAAAGATCTCAGGGAATGCACAAGTTTTCTTGTCTGGGTCCATATGTGTCACTACTTGTGGTGATCAGCCATTTGAACTTTTCCTGCCAGTAGTTATTACTTATGGCAGATTCTCAACCGCTGCTTCTATAGATATTATTGTTTTGCTCTAAAGAAAAATGATCAAAAGTTGCTCCTATAAACCCAACTAATCGACAAGAAGAAATACCGCAGTGTAGAACTAGATATTAGAAAGCATAGCGTGTTCAATGTAAGTACATGTCCATTCTACCAGTAACCAAGACTACGACCCCTGAAAGTCCAGTAAACACTGCCTCAACTCACAAACAACTTCTTTGTAGAATACTTCCTGTAGATTCCTCTTGCTAAACTCATACTCATTAATCCCGAAATTACATGCGAAACACCTCCGAACGACATTAGCATATCGTGCACCCACAAAGCCCGACAGGTCCTGACACACTTCCTGCACGGTGAAATATTCTTGAAAATGGTCCCAGCTCTCAGGCGCCGGTACTTTCAACGTACGAAGACGGTTGCCATGTGCAATTTCGATAAGAGCTATTGCTAACGCAAACAGCTGCCTGTCTTGGGCCAAGCAAGTACCCCTAGGCAGATTGCTGTCAACCGCCAACGCATCACACGCTGGAAAATTCACAGCTATATGGGGGAAATCGATGAAATCGCCGTTATTCGATATTGACTGCTCTTGAAGGAAAAGGACGTCGTCGCTTCTCCAGTTTTTGCTGAACCAGGACGTTGACGACGATCCAAAATGGAGCAACGAAGAAGCAAGAACGAAAGCCAGTCGATACCGACGTACCATTGGAAGAATCGGCATGTTTGACGGCCCCTTTGGGCGAGTTCGAAAACGTCCGGGAGAGATATACGAGTCACTGCTGGTTTGAGTGGTTCTTTGTACAACAGGTGTTGATGGGTTTGATGTGGTAGTAACCCGATACACAAAGATACACTTTGACTGGCTGCGGCAGCCTTTAAGGAGGCGCAGAGGTTGGTTATAGGGGGCTGCGCCAGGTGGCTCTCGATCCGGACTGCAATGCAGGTGCATTCGGTCGTGGAAGAGGTCGATTTGACACTGTCTTCCGAAAGGAATAGACATAACAACGGCTCTGGCGACCAGGAAAGTGCAAACGGTGGAGGCTTTCCAGTTTGCAATTCGCTACGTAACTGAAAATAATACTTATGGCAACGACAGTTTGCAACTGAAGCCACCGCTTCATAAACTCGTTCTGCAGTGTTTTGGATATCTAACACCGCCGAAAATGAATCGGTCGAAGCCGCATTCTCGGCTTGGCCTGGGGGAGGTTGTTGTTTCGCATGGTGCTCTATCAGTTCCGTTCTCTGTATTCGTAGATCATGGAGATCCGAAATTGAACATCGTAGATTGTTTAGCAAGTCATCTATGGTCTTTGTTTTAGACGAAAGGCGGAATCCTCGGTAAGCAAGCTTTGTCCGTTGCATAATTGTAAGATCAGGATTCGGCGCAGGAGCATTTAGCTGTCGAAATACATGTTAAAATGGATCTTTGAGTATCACAACTTGGATGCTAATATACCTTACTTTGGCTGATGACTTTCTCAAATTCGACCTCCAACAGTTGCAACGTCTCTCCTATAACCCTGAATGGTTCAATGGTATTTTGAAAAGAGTCTCCTAAGTACTCCGTAAAGTCTTTCTGGAAGTTTTGATCGTTCCAATTTTCATGCTCGATATTTGTCAGCATCGCCTGGATAGTATCCAGGTCAAACCTGGTATTGCTGAATAGAAGTTGGGTGTCGTTCCGGAATTTCGTTTTCTGAGTGCGAAATTGGGCCTCGAATATCCTCAACCGTTTGGGAAAGCTACGGGATTCGCAAAGCTTCTGATGCAGGAGCTCGATGCTTTGGTATGTTGAAACTATAAAGGCAGCGGCGCTAAGGACCACGCCAGTCAATTCCAATGCCATATCTTACTTAGTCGCGGCTTCCGAACTCCTCTGTAGGTTGAAAATATGTCTTTCCGAGTAGTGCATAACGCACTGGAGCGGGGAGGGAGGGAGTATTGTTGCGTGAAGCGACCAGTGTTACATCCAGTTAAAGCGGGGTTCGTGAGGCTGAATGGATGTTGCACGAATCTATGAACATAGGAGTTCAGTTCAGCCCCCCGCTTTTCATGCCACACGATTCACCATCCAATGCGGCCATGAGTAAAGCCGGCGGGGAACAGACCCAGGGGATCCAGCCCGAAGTATGCGAGATTAATTGCATCAAAAAACTTTACTGTCTATGCATTGAAGCCTTTCAGGAAATTTCAAGTCGCAGTTCATATACCTCTGGGAAGGCTTGCGTTGACGTCGTGAATGAAGCGGGGAGATTGCGACTGTGGGGGGATGGATTCAATCCGGGGGAAGGCAGATTGGATGCTTTACTTTTGCAGTCAATAGAGCTGAAGGAAACAGCGGTGGTAATGCTTTCGAGACTCGCTCGTAGGCTACAGAAATGTAAGGTATATCACCACGCTTCTGTTCTTCGTTGACCTTCAGACGTGTATGTAGTTGTTTCCTCAGATTCCGACCTGCATCAACGGTTGATGACGGTCATTCAGGAATCGCATGAAATAGTTCTCGATCCATTGCAGGCCGATGAGGATGACGGGAGTGATTACACCTCCGAACACGAGTATCCGGAAGGAATGGAAGAAATTGGTGTTCTGATAGATTGCTTGTACGAACTTATACCTTATTTTGAAACGATTCCCAGAATCCTCTATGGAGACCGGTACCGAGTGGGTGATCGAAACCGCCCACTACAAAAAGTCCCCAACGAATCTGCACATGAATGGGAACATGACAAGGACCTTCTTTTGGAGACACTTGGACCGGAAAACATGCCATTAGTCGATGGCCTTGCAAAAATTAATTGTGCTAGACGCCGTAGACTCGAGGGACAGAGGATGTTTACCGTATCATCAATTCAGGAGGACTTGCGGGGTAGTGATTGGCAGTCCAGTTCAACCACATCATCCTTAAAGTCAGAACTTTCCAAAGGGACTGAAATACCTCCTCCGCCCCTGAAATTAACGGCCGAAGTTCAAGAATTTCAGTGTAACATCTGCTTCCAGACGGTTCGAGATGTGAAGAATAAAGATGATTGGGAGTAAGTGTTCTGACTATGCGCTTCTTAACAGAGTCATTGCTAAAAAATTTATTTAGGAATCACGTTTTTATGGACCTTCAGCCTTACAGTTGCACTTTTGGTAACTGCCCATCAGCCTCAGTAACCTTTGGTAATCGAACCGACTGGATTAACCATGAGATGACTCATTCGGCCGACATTGAGTGGGTTTGTATCGAAGGTTGTGGAAAATTATTCCGGCACCGGAACGATTTCATATTTCATCTCGAAGAGAAGCATTTCCTCACGGCAACGCACGGCCTTGACCTTGACCTCGTTATCAGCAGGTGTCAACGCTATTCCACTATTAGGGCTTGTCCATTTTGTAATAAGGAACTAAAGTCGAAGAAACATCAACACAAACATGTGGGTCGACATCTTGAAGAAATCTCACTCAACTCCTTACCGTCAGATATTTGGCACACCAAGGCAGATCTTGGCCATCCAGGGCGGAATAGCGACAGTAGCGCATGGTCTGATTTACGAAGCAAAGGAAACGTCGAGGATGAGGCAATCGCTCAGATGGATAAAGGAAAAAGCGTAATGCCTATTGGGCTGTCAGACCACAACCAGCGGCGTCCGGTAGACGCAGTCAGACCCGAGCCGGTAAACGTGGGACTTGGAAACATGAGCCCAGGAATGACAACCACTGCCACTACCACAATGACTATCACTATGGCCACTCCCTCCGATGAACCGTTGGAGCCCTCCTCCACTTTCGATACACTACCTCATGACTCTACCGTGATCTTCAAGTGCCATAGTTGTACAGCGTCATTTCATGTATCCTCGGCTCATGTCCTCACCGAGATGGGTTCTGGCCAGCGCCTCACGATATGGTGTCCCCGCAGTCAGTGCAATGCTCTCGTTTGTCACAGTAGCTCCCTGCCTGTGCAAGAAAGCTCGTCTCTGCCGGCCGATTGGAAGGAGGGGACTAGCGTGTTATCGAAAAATGCGCCGGGAATGTACTCTGTATGTGAAAGCTTAACCTATCGTTCTGTCTGATGGTGCTGATAATTTACAGCTTGACAACTTCCCTGCGCATCCTAAACGAACTAGCTCGATAGATATTAACCCGCCCAGCCCTCGAGATTCCATGCACTACTCTAACACTATTGCACCACTAAACAGCCCTAGCCCGAGCGAGTTGGATGTGATAGCAGGTATTAGTGGGACATTTAACACTACCAATCTGCGTTGCTCATCGGCTAGCTCTACATATACTACTTCACCGCTTACGGGTGGAGCGAGGAAGGGAAGCGCCGGAAGCCTTTCGTTGGTAGGCGCAGCGAGGAAGGGAAGCGCTGGAAGCCTTTCGTTGGTAGGCGCAGACTTAGTACACCCTATCGCTGGGGTATACGGTGCGCCAGTGACGGAGAGTCCAAGGAACTCAGTGCTCGGTGAAGGGAACTTGAGGAAGTTGACGGTGCAGAGCAACATGAGTTTCGTTAATGTTTGTCTAGCTTTTCCCCTCTCGTATCCGAAGCTTACACTGTGGCAGGTCGGACGTCCAACCCTCCGCACCCAAACCATGGAGAGTACCTCCACCAGCGTCTCAAGGAGGGACTCGGATTTTATGGATGACGAAGTCGCCGCCCCCAAACTCACACGAACCTCCGAAACCGCAGGCGTCGCACAAGACCCCGAAGCTGCGTCTGTCGGTCCCAGTTACTCCTACCTCGCGGCACCGTCCTCCAGTCAAGACATGTCGCCAGTTCTCGAAGAGAAGGAAGTCGACCGCCAACCTAACCTGGAAGTGGCAGCAATAGCTTTGCAAAACACCTTCGACTCAGAAGAACACGCAGATGCATGTCCACCAACTCCGGTTCAAAGAGAGAGCAAGAGAAGGAAGAGTCTACAGAGGTTTAAAAGGTTTATGTTGAAGGTAGTGAAGTTTGTCACGAAGAGGAGGCGTATGCCGCCAGTAAGGGGAAAAGGGAAGAGAAAAAGCAGAATGTAAGAGGGCGCAAAGGAAAAGGAAAAGGAAAAGGAACGGGAAAGGGAAAGGAACGGGAGGAAGTTCGGACTGGCTGTCCTGAGCAGGTCCTGACCAACACGCAGGATCCTTTGACCGGCGGCATATTGGTTCCGTCTGCATCACTGATTGCCCTATCGCTGCCCCGCTCAATACAGAAAATTCCACTAGCATCTGCACCTGCACCGTATACTCTCGTGGAGGCAACACCAGTTAAACAGGGCAGTCCTAGCCAGGTACAAGAAGGACCTATTCGTGGAAACTTCAATATTACCGAGCCAAGACGGGAAGGGATGTAGCCGGCACTGTCAGTAGGTTGATGGAGGAGGAGTATTGGAGGGCCTGGGTGATACAGATGGAAGTTACTCCTGAGGCGCTCGAGGCTGCTGCCAGGGAGTGGAGGGATGAAGCTTAATGTGGCAAAACGAAAGCTTTGTGAATATATGACCTCCATGTCACTTGGTGGGGACTTTTTTTTCCTTTTCGTTTGGTTCAGCTTTTCTTTTGGGTTTGACGTTTGTTGGTGAGTTTCTTTTGATTCTTGAGTGTAACTATTCCAGGCCTTGTCTTTGATTTTCCTTGGGAAGATGATGACGTTTATCACTTTTTTTTTGGCTAGTAATAGCCCTATTGCTGAGATAGGACCCCGGTCTTGTGTTTCGGCGATAGCATTATGTAGCTGGGATTTATTCAGAGTGATCTCGGATGTTGCTGGATACACAGTGAACTTCTGAGTGATTGCTCCCGGCGCGGTGTGAGCGAGGAATTGATGTGCTTATACGCTGGCCCCCGCAGACTCTTTATAGTTAGTCATAGAACAGGTGATCAGCTCCTCATTCATACACTAAGTAGGTTGTCAACCTTTCGTCATAGAGAGATGCCATTATAAATGAGTGATACCCCGTGCGTAACGCCCTACATAAGCAGGTACTTCCTGCGATGCATGAAAAGCATACAAAAGAAGCTTGAACGGATGGTGAATCTACCTGAATCTGACTTCACAAGAAATTTCGTTAGCACGTTGGTAGAAGTCAAAATCGACATGTGACATTAGTTAGAGCGGCTAATCCGCGGCCATGATGTACAGCGCGCTAAACAAACGCTGATCATGTAGTCGAAATAACCTATCGGAAAACACCCAATCATACTCGCACAACCGCCCTAAAAAATATACAAAAGCATTGCGAAACACTTCAACTTGCAATTGAGTCGATCCACGAACTGAGCTTTACACATATCCGCCTCAATGCTCTCAAACATGAACTTCAGCTCCAGGAATTCCGAGGAACCTGGAACCCCTTTTTCTGGCACACCTAACTCCCGAGCTCCTCACCTTCAATCGACTGCCATGTCCCGCCCGTCCCGGATCACAGATGTCCCCGAGCTCTTTTACCAAGTTCTCTCCTACCTTTTCGACTCCCCTCGGGACCTGTACACCTGCCTCTTCCTCAGCCGCCGCTGTTATATGCTGACAGTGCCATCCACGTGTTGCAACACAACGACCAAAAACTCAGCGCCCTCAATCGCAGTCTCGCCCACAATCCGATTCCTCTTTCATATATCCGGACGATCCAGGTATTCGAGGATGGACAGCGCGTCCTTGAAGAATCAACCTTGATGTTGCCGACGGAAAGACAAGTTCCCGACGGCTCGCCTCGGCCGGTGGTTGTCTTTGCCAGCTTCTTGTCGAAGATGCACATGCTCCGGGAGCTGTGGCTACATGATTGGATTCAGAATGAAGGTATGTAGGAAGTATTTGGAAGACGCACGCTCACCCCAATAGGTACCCAGCTCTGCTTCGTTATAAACATCCTCCTCCGAACCGCAGTTGAGTCCTGCCCCAATCCGTCCTTCCGGATAACGTTACTAGACTGCGGTTCACTGCTCTAAATTAGGCACCTTAGCCGCAACCCTAGTGTTGTTGCCCACCTTCACCTCGGCTACCCTAGCTCCGCCGAACACTTCCAGGCCCTTCGAACGCTGGTTCAGCGTGCAGAGAACATACAATACCTCCATCTTACTTGTATCGAACCCTCAAATTATTTCAACGTCTTCCGCGATTACGAGGCGCCAGAGCTGGAGCAGTATGACTGGTCCTTCCTCGTTGATCTTCCGGGGCGGGTCACACAGCTGGGGGTATTGGGGTTCTTCCCCACCGCACTACCATTACACCTGGAAGCACTGAGCCTCGACATGTGTCCGCGGCTGTCTATCCAACAGTGGAACATGATATTTTCGCAACCAACGTTGCAGTATCTCGACATCACAGTCAATGGCGAGGGCGACGACGATTCTGCACACCGTAACGTGCTGACCATACCATGCACTACAAACATCCGCACGCTAAAAGTAGACTCCTCTGCCGGCCCGTCTACACTCCCGTTCATCTTCCCGCAGCGTTTCCTCGCCTCGGTTTTCGAAAATACCCCTCACCTCGAGGAACTCACTGTCTACTTCCTCTCCGCAATCGAGCTGCAGGTGCTCCTGGGCAGCTGCAAAAACATTGCCGCAATCCGCTGGCTCGGCGGTGAAGGTATTCCTGGCGCACTTGGCTCTGAACAACTGAACACACTGCTATCCTCAGACACGCTCCATACCCTCGTTCACCCAAGCTGAGTTCGGGTTCAATTGGTGGATGCTGAAGATTCTTGAGAGCGTCCTAAGCTGACAGAATGGCGGCTTCTGCGGCAGCGGCACGGGCTGAACGATTTCATGCGAGACCTGATGGAGGGGCGGTTTTGGAAGCGGGATTTAGGGAATGCGGAGAAGAACGGTATGAGTTGTGTTGGGAGAAGGTGAAGAAGCCTGAAACGAAGCAGCAAAGGGAGTTTGTGGGAAGAGAGGAGAGGAAGAAACGTGGGTTCTATAAACAGTGTGTTAGCTACCAGAAGGGGTTTCCACAAAGAGGGAGACCGTTGTGAAGGAATACGAGTGATGTGTGTTGGTTACAAAATTATAAGGTGGATGTGGAGGAAGCGAAGAAGTGGCGTCCCGGCGGTAGGAGCAGTGACACGGTATGTACAGTAATGGAATCGTAAGGTCAGATATTTGTAGGGGTTTGATGATATTATGATTAAGAGAGTGTGCTATTGTACCAATAGATGAACAACGAGCATCAGCGGCTATCAGCTGCTCTGGTACGTGGCTTGGAGAATGTCATTTGGCGACGGTCTCGACTTCCTCTAAAACTAACTATTACACGAACCACGTTATACAGGAGATATCTGTATTTTCAGTGTGTATAGCATTGTTAAGACATACGAGATGCTTTGCTTCTAATATGCAGGCATATGTTTCATTTCTATGTTACCGCGGGGATTAGTTCTGATCATCACCCGCCATTCGGTAAACTTCGAGTTTTTCGCCCCGCCTAGCGACATCAAACCTAGCGTTTATCGCCTACCTAGCGCCAGCCCCTCACTACAACTATAACCTTACTACAGTTCAGACAACAACACCTTAGACGCCCTCGTCAGCACTTCCGACAGTCTCCTTTGTTATTGGCAGAGTGGTAAGCTCCAATACCCCTCCCACGTGCTGTAGTTGGTCCACGGTCGGTTAGCTAACCGCACATAGTCATGTTTGATCAATCGATTTTGTACTCCAAAGACGAATGCACTTGAATATTATCCACCGACCACTGATATATACCTAAGAACCAAATGAAGAAATCCACCACCTATTGGAGGGAAAGTGGGACTAAGTCACTTGGAGGGGCATTGGATATGGTATGTGCTTGGGGTTTCTTCCGTTGTCCGTGAATACTCTCATCCACTCAGTTTGCAATCTCAGATCGCCATATCCAGCTTGGCCAGATCATAAAGCTGGTTGCGCCTTTTCCGTTTAAACTTAAAAGTTGGTTGGGCTCTAGAGGTGGGGAGCAATTTTTGTGCCAACCTGCAGAAAGTCATTGAACACTATAATAGGTACAGCTGGTAGTACATACTCAACAAAATTCGAGATTGCACCTCATGCATACGGCCCAGGCGCCTTATTAGGGGCGTGGGCGCGTCAAGCGCCCACACCTAACAAGCCGCTAGCGGGGCACCTCGTAACCACCAGAGCCACCTCCCCCGCTCCCAGCTCCCACATCTATTCAACTTTGATCTCAATTAACTCCATGAGTTTTACTTTGACCAGGATATTGTTTATATATGAAATGTAGTTAACAAGATGCTCTTTCACTTGCTTGCCTCCTCTTTTAGTTTTCTCTAATATTCAAGGAGTTGTTGTAGATCAAGTATGGTGGCTTAAAATATACTCAGCACTGCTGATGCTGCTAAGCACTGCTTAGCACTACTGGTATTTTGCGCCAGGTAAATTATTTCTACCTGATGCTTAGATACATGTTGTATACCATCAGGTAAATCTTTTCTACCTGACTGTAAAGTGCATCTGTGATAAGTGACAGCTCATGACTCAAATGTAGTGACCTAAACCAGTTCACAGACAGTTCTAGTATCTGCCCAAGGATAATGCGGAATCTATCTACATATAGTAGAGCTACTCTATGCAAAAGGGCATGGAATTTGACCCAGAATTGGCAGACTTATGGGGGGTGGTTGGTAGGTGGGCAAGTGGAAAAAAAGGATGACTACCTACCCCACTTGATTTCTCCATCAGTTCTGGTTGGAATTCAGTGCCCTTGCTGCCAGTGTCTCTTATGCATACCAGAAGACTATTCAGGGTCAGCTTGGCAGTTTCTAAGTAGTGTAAAATGTCATGTGGGTGAAAATTCACTGAGTTATGCTATTGCAGAGTGCCTCCCAGTATTGTAACTTCAACATTGTATCTATTACAACAATCACCCATCCAAATATGCCAAGACCAATACTAATTGACAGCCAGTAAGCCATATATGCTCTGATATCATCACTAGCAAATTTGATTTACAATTGGAGATAAAACAAGGGAGTCAAAAGAAAGACAAAAAATCCGCCAGCTTCATGGACTCTCACTCACATTTTCAACTTACTCAAAATTGGTCCATTTGACTTTATTTTTTTGGATGTGTATGTAGGCCTTGCAGTTACCTATCATACTGCGGTCTCTGATCTTCTCTCTATTGTGTTGTTGTTGAGTAACTTGCAATTTTGAAAAAATACTGGGGTTTCTTAGTGCAGTACAAGGTGTCCCGCTAGCAGCTTGTTAGGTGTGGGCGCTGGGCGCTGGGCGTGCCCACGCCCCTAATAAGGCGCCTGGGCTGTATGCATGAGGTGCGAGATTGTGTTACACAAGACTTGGCATACATGTGCAAGAACGGCGCCTCATTCTGTTGCATTATCTTTAGCTTCGCGATATCTATAGTTACTAACACCTTCAACACTAGCTTATCCTGAACCGCGGTTACATTATAGAAGAGAACGAAACAGCAGCTTGTGATGTCTTTTGGCTTCAGTGTAGGAGATTTCGTGGGAACAGGCCAGCTTGCGTTGAGGCTTTATCGAGACTACTACCGCGTTGCCCGATTCGCGCCTCAAGAGATTGAGCTACTCCGGCGGGAAATCAATACCTTGCATTCGGCGATAGAGTTGTTACACGAGGAGATCAATGACGAGGAGTCGATTTTAAGACGGTCCGGGGAGGATCGAGTTCGGATGGTCAACGAGATGATGAGCCGCGTTGCAGATACACTGAACGAGTTGGAGAGAGTATCCAAGAAGTATGACAAGCTCTTGGGTGCTGCCTCACGGCCCACGTGGAAGAAAATTCGAGACAGGTTCAGGTTTTCCGTGGACGCTCCGGATCTAGATGCCCTCAGAAATAAGGTGCGAACCTCCGAGTCCAGACAGGCATCAAATCCCTTACTAATTCGTGCCTACGTACTTTGTAGTTGGTGTATCACAACGGGTGATAAACTTGTTGCTTACCTCTGTTGGCAAGTACGTTCCCTCAGCATTTCTTGTGTCAGGAATCGATATTGATGAGGTTATCCTAGCTCTTCGCTACAGCGCCTAGAAACCACGACTATTAAGATCGAGACGCGAGTTAATGAAATCAAAGACTATGTCCGACGATCAGAGACTGGTAGCTTATCGCTTCCAAGTGTTTCTGGCCACCCAGGATTGGGTGATGATGAAGTATTCATAGCGTCCTTTAGTGCTGCCGTTAAAAAGGAAGCCCAAGTTTCGCAGCATTGGGCCTCGATAGGGCTTTATGAATGGATTGGGGCCGGAAGATGGTGGCTACTTAAAGTAAGTTATAGGCGTTCTTCTAAGGCACTACCGACTCATTCTGGCAGTCTGAAATAGATCTTCACTCAATCGCTGCACCCAAAGGAACCGGACTCGGAACCGGACTCGGAACTGATTCGCGACATAGATATCTATCCCTCATCAAGGCCGCTTGGATATTAATCGATATTATTGTACTGCATCCTCAGCTTAGCTATCTCGACGATTCTGTTCGGAGTGAAGTGGAAGCGCTCGCAGAAGTACGTAAAGATATTGGCTACAAAATGTTGAAGCTGCTAACCTATATACTCTTAGACCATAAGAGAGGCCATCCGACGTGAATCTTCAGATTCCTAGCCTTGAGATCTCCGGTTGTGACCTACAAATTTGGGAGACGCAAGAAGGCAGACCGACCATACAACTTCGGACTCGCACTCCGGGAGTCAGTCAAGAAGAGAGGCATACTGCAGGCACACGGAGTGACGAAGGTGGCTGTCTTCAGCGACTCGCAGGCGGCCATCCGACGGACGGAGCACCTGGAGCCTGGGCCAGGGCAGCCTCTAGCCAGGTTGATTAACCGCAACGCGAGGACCCTTCGCAAAGTCGGTATTGAAACAGAGATCCACTGGGTTCTGGGACACACTGGCATTCCCGGGAATGAGGAGGCAGATCGCCAAGCGAACCTAGCTCGAGAAGGCCGCAGAGCAGGCACAGTACGAGAACGAATATACACCTCGGCAGCGAATACGACCAGACGAATCTCTGAAGCAAGGGCGGCGGCAAAGGCTCAATGGGAGGCCGACAAGTGCAGCAAACACTACGGCTACAGACTGAAGGGCAAGGCCGGGAGCAAGAGACCCGTCCCAATGAATAGTGTGAAGTCACTAGCAGCCAGGTTCTACCGACTGAAGTCTGGGCACGCGCTAATAGGCACGTACTTGAAACGGTTCGGGCACCGAGACGACGACAAATGCTGGTGGTGCGGCGGTGGAGGCAGAACGGCCCAGACACGGGAACACCTCTTCCGCTACTGCAGCCGATGGAAAGACCAGCAAAAAACGCTCTGGAAAGCGGTGGGGAAGGCAACGGGATGGAAAGCGGGCAGATGCCGACACGTGCAGGTCTCTGAGCTGTTTTCCATGGAAAAGTGCGATAAAGCGGTGATGGACTTCCTAGCGGCTACTAACGTCGGAAAGTTCCCGCCCAAGCGAGTGGAGGAGTAAGAGTCGGCGGTCTCTCTTTCTGGGGTTTCCTTTGTTTTCATCAATCGTTTACCTGCTTTCTTTTGTCAGAGGGGACGACGGGTAGCAGGAGTGGAGCTCCGCCATCTAGCCGGCCAGCCCGGAGGCGGAGGTGATTAGGGGTCTGTCATACTCTAAATAGAGTGAATACAGTATGATTAAAACAAAAAAAAAACCGACCATCAACCTGGACCCAAATCGGAGGACCAAGTACGATTTTGGATAATGACAGACGAACATGTTATGTTTCAAAGACAAAATCCTAGCATTATCTCAACCTAAACAGTTAGCTACAGATCTAACCTATAACTCAGATTTGCCCAATACCAGACCGATCAGCAAAAAACCGCTATTCCGTCATTGGTACTACTGCTAGTGAACAAGAAGCAGAAGCTACCACGCCTAGTTATCCATGATCAGAGCTGGAGATGATTAGCAGATTTCACGGGTATGTCAGCAGCAACAGGAGCTGCTGTTAGCGACTCTACACTAACCTGGCAGTAGTGGAAACCTTAAATGCAAACACTCCCGGGTGCGATTCCAACGTTACTTCTATAGGAGGCAAACGAATTATATTACCGACATCTTTAGGTTTGATATCACCGACGTTCAGTTTCTATCTTAGATACAGCTAACAGAACATTATTCATATAAGGACATGACATGTGTCTTTTTCGATTCTGATTGGTCGTAATTCTGTGGCTGAGTGGCTGATTGTGGCAAGTACCTACCACTTAAACTCAGATCCCAAATGACCTGCTCATTTAATTCCAATGAGTGTTTGGCTCTGATTACAAAGTGACCTATACACAAAATGTGGACTATGTCCTCTTTCACCTCCCAGTCTTAGATTTATGATATCTCTTATATTGAGTCAGAAATTGTGAATCAACAGCATTTTGGGGCTTTTTTTTACAGCTGCACTATGAATATTAGTGATATAGTAAATTGGAGACCAGGAAGTGAAAGAGGATCTGTTTATGTATAGTTCATGTATAGAACACTTTGTGATTAGAGCAAAACTCATGGACTTAAATGAACTTGAATTGATTGGAGTTACCCAGTGAAAGGCATCTTCCCAGTTGCCAATATGCGTGCTCTAGCCACAGAAACAATAGAGACTCACTTGGACTTGGATCACTGGGAGCTGGCCGAGAGATGATCTAACAAATTTGAATTCTAGGAGTATGTTAGAGCCATATACATCTGGAAGCATAGGAGCTGCTAAAAATGGCAACTCTGGTTGGCTGGGCTGGAGATCTATCTGGGCGCCTCCAAAGGGCGGCGAAGCCGCCACCGTACCTTGTACTACTACAGATGCGCAACTACTCTATGTCATTTTGCTCGTATATGGGCAATGCCTCTTTCCCTTTATCAGCGAGCTCCAGCCTTTGGGTTTGGAGACCCACTGCGCCTTATTTCTCCTAATCGCCATGGAATTATCAACCACGGACGTCGTCGCGCGTCTTGCAATGGAGCAATACCAGCCTCAGAGTGACGACCCTGAACCCAGTCGACCTTTTCTCGCCATGGTTAAAGCAGCAGCCAAAAGTTTCCTACAAAGAGCACCACATGACACACACGGCGCACCAATTTTTGAACCTGATGGAGAGTCACTTCTCTCCTTACTACCAATGAAGGCCTACCAAGGAGCTGCAAGACAACTGTTGAAGCACAAAGCTATCGATCTTCCTGAAGACAATCTTGAGCAGTGGTTGTCTCCAGATAATGTTGTTGCAGGATGGACTATCTGCCAACACGGTTATTCGGGGGTGCGGGTTACTGTTGCACGCAGCTGCGCACGGGCACAACTAGATAGTCAGAAAGCTGCTCCGGGCGGGAGCCGACATCAATGCCGAGGTGCATTCCAAGATGACGGCACTGCACTGGGCAGTTGAAAATGGGCACGAGGACATTGTCCGGCTACTCCTCGATTGCGGCGCCGACATCCATGCTAAGGATAAAAGTAACAGGATAGCCCTGCACGAATCAACTGGAAACGGGCACGAGTCCACGGTCCGGCTGCTCCTCGACCGCAGCGCGAACATCAATGCCATGAGGGGATTCTACTACATGACGGCACTGCACCGGGCAGCTAATAATGGACGTGAATCCACAGTCCAGCTGCTCCTCGACCGCGGCGCCGACATCAATGCGAAGGATATCGAGGGAATGACGGCTCTGAGTTGGGCAGTTGAAAACGGGCACAAGTCCACGGTTCGGCTGCTCTTCAATTGCGCGCCGACATCAATGCCGCGGATACCGAAGGAATGACGGCTCTGCACTGGGCAGCTCGGCAGGGACATAAGTCTAGAGCCCTGCTGCTCCTCGATTACGGCGCCAAGGACGATACCCGCGGGATGACGGCCCTGCACGAGGCTGCCCGGAAGGACGCACGGTCATGGCCCAGCTATTCCTCGTCCGTGGAGCCAATATCGAAGCTAAAATGAATAATGGCAAGATGGCACTGCGCTTGACAGAGGCAAATGGGCACCAGGCCATAGTCTCAATACTCAAGCTCCAGCTCCCGCGTTCCGCTACTATAGAAAGGCGAGACATAGCTTCTAGCAACGTCAGGTCGTAAGAGATCTTTGACGAGACATCATAATGGGCTGACAGAAGTTGCGTATCGAAATGTGGATCTATTTTGGGACTCTTTAGTTTGTGCATATTTCTATCAGATTATCGTGCTATATCGTCAGCCATCACCGGAAACGAAGATACAATGTGAAAGACAGGGCAGAAGCGTCATGTCATGGGGAGTACGGAACGACACTATGAGAATCTTATTTCCCGGGTTTTACCATGTCATACATTTCATAGCCATTATTTAGGAGTGCGCAATAGAAACGAGTGAGTCTTTGGCAACCTTTTTTTATCACTTTACTTAGGAAGTTATGGGGATTGTTAGTTATCTACGCGAGGCCCTTTCCGTTATGATCCAGGCGGGTGGAGACATTAGGGCTCAAAATAATCTGGGATATACAGTATCCGACTATGCATATATATGGCAGCTAGGTTCAATATGGGAAGATTCATTAACAGCCTGTGGACATAATGCTAGCGAGATTTGCGGGGATCAATTTGGCATCTATGGTAACGTGGAGCGGCAAACGGGACGTGTGATTTCTGACAGAGAGCTTCAGTCTTGTGGTTACTCTGATTGCTATCCTGGCCACATGTCCGTCATAGTTTTGGAAGACGGCCAATACGAAACATGCCGATGTTGTCACCAGATGAATTTTCGCACTAAGGGTGATGTAGAGAAGGGTGGCGGTGTAGGCTATAGGGTGGAGAGCCAAACACCAAGTGAAGCGATTGCGGCGGTGGAAAGGTTGTTTCATATATCGCATGATAGGGAATTGCTTTTTGGTTATGATTATTAGAGAAGGCTGGTACATAAAGTGCTGGAGTTGTCACTTGTGGAGTTTGCAAATATGTCAAATGTTTAAAAATCTGCACGCGATACTCTACACCTGCGCTCAAAATCCACCTACTTCTTTTCTCCTCCGGCAAGCGCTTGTGCGTGACGAGAAAATCTGGGGACGAGAGCACTCTACATTCGGTATGGCATAGTGAGATCAGAATTTGACCTGGAAACGAAATTAACTCTACCTATCCCTTAAGCACTTGGTAAGTATATTCATGTGTGTCACAATGTATCACTCGACAAATCTGAACCAGCTATCACTTATGTCTCTGGTTTCCTAATAGCTTCATAATATCGCAATGATTCATTCAGTAACCGTGGACAGCTGTGCTCTCGTCCCCAGATTTTCTCATTGCTCACAAGCTGGTTGCCGGAGGCTAAAAGAAGCGGCTGGATTTTGAGCGCAGGTTAGCTGCTATTGTTGGATGCTTATGATAGTAGGTACATACTTAAGTACCTAGGTAAATATAAGTACGGCCGGGCCGCTTAGGAACACTGGTTCACGCTAATAGACTAAGATCGACAGACGTCATGATTTCGGCCACCACCCATGCATTCTCTACCCGCCACTCCGCCAGTCTGTGCTCACAGGTGCGTTTAACTGCATGCTCCCGGGTCGATTGGATCCAGCCCGCTCCAAAAACACAAAATTGGCCAGCGCTCAAGAACGGTTGGGCAGATTCACCATCTGAGAGCCCGACCATTTAGAGCGCATCGAATAGATCATTTGACATCAACAAATGTCTCAATCGGAAGTATATTCATAGAGTTGGCATGGGTGGGTGGTAGAATTGATGGAATTTCTCTGGAATAACTATACACTACTTCACGTCAACTCCATCAGTTGCGATCTGATTAAGGCGCTTTTTGACGTCAAATGATCCATTCGATGCGCTCTAGATGCTCGCTTTCACAGATCATGAATCCGCTAAGCTGTTCTCGAGCGACGGCTAATTTTGTTTTGAAGCGGGCTGGAGTCAACCACCCCGGGAGCACGGAGTCAAGTGTACTTGAGAGCATGGAGTCGTGTGAACTTAGGAGTTTAGTAACGAGTGCACCTGTGAGCATGAATTTGAGCGCACCTAAGGACATAGAGTCGAGTGGACCTGGGAGAATCCAGCACCGTGCATAGCTCGAGCGCAGTTCCATGGTACGAACTATCATGACTCTAAGGGCATTCCACTTTCCCCACGCACCCACGTTCCATAATCACCTCGTGCAATCATGTTCCAGCCCTGCCAGATCCCAGAGAGGGCTAGACAAATAACGTCTCCGATTTGGTGATCAGTTTCCCGGTGTTATCTCGCGGTTAAGAGGTAATAAGCCCTTCAACTCTACACTAAAAATAAAAAAATAAGTTTATAGTCACAGTCTATGTAAATAATAACTGCTCTGCTCTTAACTGGAATTGTTTGTGTGTAGTGGAGGTGCTCTGGTATATCTCTGATGTCGTGCAGGATAGATCTAACAACTGGGGGGGGGGGTTCGCGAATTCGGCCTATGCATCGGCCAGCATTGAGGGCTCTCCCACCACATAAACAATTTCAGTCAAGTGCAGAGCAATTATTATCTACATAGACTATAATCAAATACTTCCTTTTGATTTCAGTATTGAGTTCAAGGACTCATTGCCTCTCCGAACTGTTTAACCTCGGGGCAACACCGGAAAATTAAAACTGTTCACCAAATCGGAGACGTTATTCGTCCAGCTCTCTCCGAGATACCAAGATCTGACAGGGGCTGAAACACAAAGCTTAGGATGTTACATATAATATAGATCTGACGCAAGCTGACTTGAAGCGGGGTTAATGGCAAGGCTCAAGGCATACAACTCTTTTATATATCTCAAGTCTTTCTCCTCTCCTCTCTATACCTAAGTTCTCCGTGTGCGCAACAAGGGAGGTTGCAACAAGACACTCCGATTCGATGTTGTCAATCCACAATCCTTATCTTAAGTTCCAGTGTTCCTAAGCGGCCCGGCCGGCCGGCGGGCTTTTCAGATATCTGCAGGCTGGCTAGGCCTGTGATTTAAAAGCCGGGCCGGCCTGCATATATTCAAGGCCTGCATAAAGCCTGCATGAGCCTGCGTAGATCTGCGTAAAACTATAAAGCCGGACAGGCCTGCGGATATCTGGCGGCCAGCCTGCATATTCTCGAGGCCTGCATAAATCTGTGTAAATCTACGAAAGCCTGCAGAAAGCCCGAATAACCCCTGGAAAGCCACCAAAGCCGTCAAAGCCTGCCAAAGCCTGTATTGAAGCCTGTAAAACCCCTGAACCAAAGCTTGCCCTCCTTATTAGCCGCCCTTCTAGTGAGAGTAATGAAGTTATATATAAACAGAGCTTTCGTACTTACTGGAATGCGAATATTCGGTACCTAACTACTGACCGCAACACCACAATGGCTTTCCCTTCCGCCATCCATCACCAACATCACAATCCTTCTGACCTCGATACTGCATTCGATGGTGATAGCTCTGTCTCGAATTCCATCTATGTGAGAAAACATTTAATACTGATCACAATCAGCTTCCATTCCTACACTGTTTATGGCGCTCAAGAAATGACCTAAGCATCGAAAGTGATACTGCTGGTTCCCATGCAATGACATCGAATACGAGAAGTCACCAGGGAAGTTGCGGTGGAGATGTGCACGTTGTGAGTAGTTCTATTAATATTCCGGTTAATTCTGCCAGTCGTATACACAATGATTTACATTTATCTAGGTCCTCGAATGCAAGCACCTACATATCCCTACAGATGGATCCACTCGAAACATGAACAAGCATCTCGATATTGTCCATACTGTCAGGTACAGAAGTGACTCAGCGCATTGGACAAGCGGAAGGACTGATCATGAGGGTTATTGAATGAGAGGAGAAGCAGAAGCGGAACAGAATGGCACGCAGACTGTAATGGCGTGAGCAAGAGAGGAAAGAGATGGCTCGCAGACTGCAATGGCGTGAGTGTTTAACTTTGTATTCATTTTGTAGCAGTGTTTTTTGCCTCATACCAATGAATTATGTCTATTTTTGGCAGAAGGATATTTCATTGTGGTTCAAACAAATGTCTTGGATTTTGGCGGCCGGCCTGGTTTTTGGGGCCGCCGCTAGTGCCCGACTTCATGCAGGTCGGCCGGGCCGGGCCGCATAGGAACACTGATCTTAACGCGGCTAGGCGGAACTCGAAAGAGCGTCTGCATCCTCCGGCTCACATCGTATCCCAACGCGACTCTATAATTACCTCTACACTTCCCTTCTCCTGTGGAATTCTCACTACGGCTATTACCATCTGGATCAGACTCCCGAAAAACGCCTCTACAGCCCTCAAAGAAATATTATCACAACCTACAGACACGAGACTTCCCTCTCAGAGGTTGAACTTTTCTGCAATGGATTGAATGAAAGGAAACAACCACCTGCCACCCTCCAGTCCAAGACAACAGAATGTCTTTCAGTATCGATCTGCAAATCCCATCGTCTGGTGGTTCCGGTGGATACTAGAGGTACTGATTCCATCCCATTGCTTGATCCTAGCCTTTCGAATTCGCGGGGAATATTTGTGGACCAGAGACTGGAGATGAATTCAGGACCCAGCTCACAAATACCGGCGCTGCGGAACGTGTTGATAGGGACGCCCCTAGTCTTAGTAGCTAGCTATTTAAGATGCTCGCTCCGATCCAGGTTGATGACATTGTCGCACAGAGTGTCGGCAACACCCAATGGCCATATCAATCGGTCCCTCTTACACCGGAAGGTTCTGTGCCGGTCTGGCCAACTCAAGGCCCAATGTACCGAACGGTATAAAACAGCTCGAGGTGCTGAATGGAGTAGCAGTGATATGTTTCGACTCTTCTCTTTATATCCCTTTTGTACCACTCTTTGAGTATTCGGTATGTAGATATTAAATTGATTTAGCTTATCTTTCATCTCTGCCTCACACCTCCGGGACAATTCCTCCTCCATCAACTTTGTGTTGAATTTATGGATTTGTTTGGACTTTTTTGTGCTGTTGCAACTACGGGTGTTTCTTTCTAGTGGTTACGTCATGTCAAGGAAGAGCTGCGCAGTATCATCGAATTCACACGCACAATGTCGCATACATAGTTAGAAATCTTTACTTTTAACCATCGTTTAGCTTTTGTTTAACTTTCGTTAATTTTCGTTTAAATTTCATTAGCTTTCATTAACATTCGCTTTAACTTTATTAGAACCGCGTTTCTTCCGTTTAAACCTTCATGTACCATTTAAGGCCTACGTTTAAAGGATCCGTGTTTATCGCTAATGGTGAGGAAGAACAGGGAACCCCCGCATTGATTTCCTCGGGCCCTACCTGCATCCTCAGCCGTGCGGGGAAAAAAAAGAAAGTTGATGGAGAGAAGTTTTGGGGATCTGAGTAAACAACAATCGACGATGCTCAGCAACTGATTCTTGATTTTTTGTTTTCTTCAGCTGGGATTTCGTGAGCGTGAAAGTGTTGAGGAACTTAGTGGTTAGGCTATCGGAATATGCTATACATACATGATTTGCTTTTGGGTATAGAGTAAATGCATCTCGGATCTCCACTTTGCCAGCTGCTGAACCTACAGAGATGAGTGCAGTACAATCCAGCACTTCCTTCGGCAGTGAAGAACACCCAATGATAAACTCTATCTCTCAGCAATATTTCCATCAACACCAGACAACTCGAGTACCATGCCTGGCAAACCTAGAACAAACTCCGTGACAACGCCATTTTCGGACGGAACCAACAGAAGGGTGTATGCACGGCATAGCACAAAGAAGAATTGTAAGAAAAAAGACTATTGTTCAATGCAACCGTCCCAATATGCTGCAGTCGTCTTAATATGCTGCGATCGTCGTAATATGCTGCGATCGTCCCAATCCGCTGCCATACCCTGTGTTTCTAGCGTCGCACGGGCCACTAACATACCCTGTGAGGTGACATTGTGACACTAGAATCCACGAGCGGGGTACTAACCAATATTCTCAGTGTCGCTGCAGCTTTACATAGAACATTACGCAGACAACCCGGTCGCATATTGCTGTTCCTAAACTAATAAGTTAGGGGAAGCTACAAGGCTCAGATCCAATATATATAGTCAAAGGTTGTCCGGGACTAGTGTTTTAGGCTTCTGAACGTTCTATTCTACGATTTTGGTGTGGATTCAACAAATTTCGCCATATCATCAGCATCAGCATCAGCATCAACAGCAGCATATTTGTTGCTATCTGCATTGCTAGATATCACTTCGAACTGTCAGATCCTCCATACATACTCCCGCAACCAGCGATGCTGGGTCAAAATACAGAAACCATCAAAGATGCTATCAATTCGAGTAGTGCAGTTAGACCCCATAGCAATTCTAGTGCGATAAGTTCAGACCAGACTTATGACCATAAGCACTCGAAGCCTTTGGTCACGGCAATTGAGGAAGAGGCCTCATCTTCTCCGTCCTGCACGGACTTGCCTGCCCATTATCATATCGATAAGAAGTATAGGGCTACACGCTCCGAGATCTGGTCTTATTATACATACTTTATTGGCAACTCCGGTGCTACATTATCCAATTTTGCTCCTACTGCGTTTCAAAATCTCCTTTCGCAAGCTTCAGGAGACTCAGGTGTTCTGCCCTTTGCTGGAAGGTAAGCGATTTCTACTTGACTTGCAAAAGTTTGCAAGCCGTACATTCAGAGATAACACACTCTCTCGTTGGCCTCAGAGATCGTTCTGTTAACAGCATTGTTCTTCTCTCCAATGGGATCGCGTTCGCTATCCAAACAGCATTGTTTTTAGTCGTGGGAAGCTTCGCAGGTAATAGCACCCCAATTCCCATTTATCATATAATGTTGATAGTCATAAACTCAACTTCTATAGACTTTGGAACGTGGAGGCCGAATATACTGATTTTTATGACTCATTGGGATTGGAATCAGCTTTGCATGGCTTGATGTTCACACATCCGATAAGTGGATGGTGGGTACTGGATTGTATATTGTTGGCTGTGAGTAACAATTCGTCCCTGGAAGTATTTGCACGCTTATTGAGCATATAGTGATTTCATTTCAGACATGCTGGACTTTCTGGGTAGCAGCGTGAGTTTCCCTTCTTGGGTCCGAGGCTGAACTAATAATTAATAACCTAGCTTTCCTGGTCTTGCAAGGAGCACGGATGCGCTCCAAGAAAAAGTGGAGGCATACAAAGCCGGCGCCATCTCTCGTGCTGAATTCGATTTTGCGGATAGCATGAAGCGGAACGAAATATCGAACATGTCATTTGCTGTGGGATCAGCTGGAGCAATTGCTATCACAGCCGTGGGCGTCGGTATATTTTCCGCCGTTCATTCTAATGCAAGTACTGAAAATAACAACTGGGATCTTTCAATATTCAATGCGTTCGGTGGTGCGGCAGAGTTGATGCTTGCGGTACCTTGGTTCATTCTGGAGAAACGACGGCCGGGTCAGCCGACTCCGGCGGGGATGAACATTATTCAAGCAGGCATTTGGCAAATCTATCGAGCGGCACTCGACATTTGGAAGCTGAAACAGAGTTTAGCATATCTGATAGGTATGGTAGCTATCAAGTCTTATCTATGTGTATGCTGAAGATGGTACCCAGGTTATTTCCTCCTCGGTGATAGCTTGAACACTACAGTCACCGTTGTATCGACCCTCCAAAATGAGGCCCAAGCCTACAACAGCTTTAACTTAGCGTATCTCTTAATTGTCAGTGTAGCGGCTCAAGCTGCTGGCGTTTACTCTTACTGGCTGGTCCAACGCAAATGGAAGTTCAGCACCAAGTCAATGTTTAATACCACAGCACTAGCGGTCGTGCTGCTCAACTGTTATGGTATGGTTGGGATTTGGACTCAAACCGTCGGATTCCATCAACGCTGGGAGTTTTGGTGTTATCAAGTCTATTTTGGATTCTTTGTATGCCCATGGTACAACTATTCGCAGACGATGGTAAATTTGGCCCCAACTACCTCTCGGAGCCTTTCCTTCTCGTTTGCTGACAATGGAAATTCAAGATATCAGAAATCACACCTCACGGAAAAGAGTTCCTGTTCTTTTCTCTGTTCGGCATTATCGGAAAGACGTCGTCGCTGATTGGGCCTATTATTTCTAGTGCAATTATCGACAGCTCGCCACATAACAACAGCTCATCACCTTTCTACTTCCTCATGCCACTGAGCGTAGTTAGTTTTGTCGGGCTGCTGATCTTCGTGGATGTGGCAGAAAGCAAGAGAGAACAAGAAAAATTCTTACAGGATGAACAGGTCGCTAGAAAAAAGGTCGCTAGAGAACAGGCTGCTAGAGAACAAACTGCTAGAGAATAGCCGAATATCTAGGCTCAGGGAATGCTAACATGATCTTCATTGAGTAGCAGCACGGAATAACTATCGCTCAAGTGAGCGGAATGAGTCTGAGATCAACTGCACCTGTCTATTAGGTCCAGAGACTGAAATGTGATGAGAAGACGATGACGATTTCCTTACTAGCTAACTTCTGAAATTAAATCTCCATCTTGTCTTATATCATATCGGTACTGTAGAGTACAATGTACATACTATACAAGTCTATTACATAATCATCAATACATGTGTTCTGACCTATACGCGAAAATTTTCCGTTGGCCAACTGGTCGACCCATAGGCCAAAGAGTTGACCACTTGGCCAATAGGTCAACCTGTTGGGCAATGAGAAATTTGGTGTACCGGTCAATCCATTGCCAAAGTAGTTAACCAAGAGGTCAACCAATTGATTAAGTTATGAAATCACACTAGACTATTACACTTCTTCCATTCGCTAAAGTATATTAACTTATTCCTTCTGACTTTGGGTCACGGTCTACCCAGTACAAACACATTTTCAGTATGAGTTGTAAATGGTGATAGGTTTCCAGTCATGTTCATCTGCATGGCAATAGATTGAACACTGTATTTGGGTTTTTCATGCAGCGGTGGAGGCAGAAGCAGTAACAGTGGCAGAACTGGCGGTGGAAGCAGACCCAGAGGCAATAGCTGAAATGGTAGATATAGTTAAATAGAGTGAATTTTGAGCGGACTTTAGAGGCAAAGGATATCACAGTGGTGAGAACTGCAATAGTGATTGATAGTTGAAAAGAAACAATTGTGGCTCGAAGTGGGCTACAGTGATCTCGAATTCCTACTTGGCACCTCAGTCAGTGGGTGTACAGGTCGACCTATTCGCCAAGAAGACAATTTGGTGTATGGGTCGACCTGTTGGCCAACCGGAAAACTTGGCGTATGGGTTGGAACACATGCTCTCTTTACTCTATGCGCATAACTTAACATCTCTATTTTGCGTTTAACATACAACATCAAAAACACCAGTGATGTCAACCGTCCCGTCCATCCGGGATCACTGCGGACGGGGACGGACGGCAATGACGGCGAAGTAGCCGTCCCCGGCCGTCATCTGCCGACATCCATAGATCTCGTGCAGTGTACATTACAAAATCTCATAAAACTAGTTACATCTAATCTCTTGACCTCGAAGCAAGATCATTCTGCATCTGCTCCATCTTAACCATGTCTGACTCTGTTGCTCCAAGAATAAACCTTGTGTCACCCAAGAATTCAGACACTCACAAGCCTGAATGATATCACCACCCAAGCGATTTGGTAGGTCGCTGATAAGCACTTTGTTGAGCAGGTACTTCGTCCACCTTTGTAAACACTTCATTTATCTTTACTTTCGCTCTTGCACTGTGGTTTTATACATAGATAGAGTGCATCACGGTATTTATATATTTTACCGCACGCTATCCAGGCTTCATTGGGTTAAATCCAAGTATATACTCTAACCGCCCGATGTCGGCCGGGGACGGTGGATGACGGCCGGGGACGGGGTTTGTGCCGTCCCCGGCAGGTCCCCGGCCGTCTAGCCGTCATTGACATGCTTGGACGGGACGGTTGACATCGCTGAAAAACACAATGAACTGCCCTTACCTAGACTGCTCTTACCTAGGGCAGTTAAGAGACGAATAGCAGGATAGAGGTACGACTTCTCCTGCCACAAAAAGCGCGTTGGTCATGACGGTCCCAGAGCAGAAGAATGGAATAAACGCATCGTCCAGGCGAGTGAGATACTGGCTCTGGAAACCCGCATCTACTATTGCCTGGATTTGGCACGAGACGACCTAGGTGATATTTTATAGGAATGTATACAGGCACATCCGCCTTCATCCAGATACAACCCGTAGCAATTCAAACGAATATCTGGAAAAACTTGACCTAAATATTGTGATACCTCCAATCTCAGTGAATCACGGCCTATGCTTTCCTTAGGATCTTTACATGTGGCATTATTGCGGTCTTCAAGCTTTGCAAACTAGAGTCACTAACTAAAAACCGCCTACGACGCTAGACATCCCCACCACCACCAACCGACGAAATTTACGTGTCAAGGCCCAACCCCCTCCAAACTATTATGGGCGACTCGAATCCCGTACCGAAATTACGTACAGGATGATGTGCACGGTCCGGCTAAGATTTAAGGGTACCTCCTACGAATAGTAGCCTTGGAGGTAGCTATACCAAAGAATCCTAAATCCGACGATTGAATCACACACTAACGCTTTGATTAGCCCACTTTTTCGGCATACTTTGTGGTGATGAAAACATTGGTTATTACTATTTGTAATTTCTGCTCTATCTTGTGGATATCTGGAATGCTCAGGTTGAGGATGTAATCTAGATCTTGTGTGCTGGCTCTGTTCCGTAGGTGGGTGACAGCAACAAAGCCTCCAACGGTGATAACCTTTGATTAGTACTGTACTAGGCCATCAGTTTTAGTCTAAGATTTTTCGATAGTCTGATTTCAGTATCGAGCAGATGGAGCGTGTTACGAATGTAAAGCGGACGAAGTCTATTGTACTATCTAAGGGAGACGCTCTGTCTTTATATACATGAAGGCCTGGAACTCCATGGAAGTCTATGGAAGCTCATGATTGCAAATGCCAGTGGCGGTGGCGAGTGAACACTCGTGGATGAGTCTACGACTGTGAGTCCGTAGCCTGTGAGTCAATTGAGTCAAGTCGGTAATCTCAGTGTATCGGCGACTTCCCTGCAGGTCACATTGTAATAGAGCGCTATAAAAATTAGTGGATTGAATATATGAGATGCAGTTAGTGGCATTGCGGCGATGATGGCTCAAGCGCGAAATGGTGGTCAGGACTTCTCTTTTCCACATCCTCGCCAGAAGAATTATACGTATGATATTATTCTCAAACTTATATGTATAGGGAGACTTCAACGACTATGGGCGTCGGGCAGATGGGAATGGGTATCAAGTTGACAAGTATTGTGCTCGCTAACATCATTATCTACTGCGACCACTAGATATCGTGTTAGGGGCCTTTATGTCATACCCCCGTGAACGCACTCACGTCTGCGGTGCTCACATCGCTAGCATCATCATTGACTCTTAGAGAAAGGGAATGAAAAAGAGAGAACACACTTATAAGTGCATCTACGGCGACTTCGCCCGCATTCACCAGGAGAGAAGAGAGAAAGTGCACTTACTACTGCACCTACGAGTGCATCTAATCATTCTTAAATTAAATTGGAGAGCGTAGGGTTGCTTACTTTTTGTTTTATGACACTACTTGCAACTCCGGCATTTAATCTGGAACTGACGCATGACTCTAAAAATTACGATTATGTCAGTAGGTACTTACGTAGATATCTAGCTGCCGTTTCTAGTGTTTGCCCCTCACTAAACCCGGAGGAGCGGTGTTGGGTTGGTTGCCGTTTTGAGCACAAGCTTAAGTAGGATCCTAAATAAGATGAGTCGTTGTTCCAAAACGCTCCTAACCCAGGTCGCCCGAAGCAGACATATTGATGCTTGAAACCATTAACGGCTAATCACCGTTTCTGGCGTACAACACCTCTAAGGCTCTGAGGCTACGGAAGAGCCTCATCATTTTCGTAACTCTATGACCGTCTTTTGCTTCTGTCACACTAGCTACATTAATGCTAGCAAATGCGCTTGGCTGTGGTTTTTAGATTACGTGGGCAGTTATACATGAATTATCATTCAGAGCGGAACTAGAAGTGTTCGTCTGCTACTTAGTTTCAGAAGATACGGGGGGAGAATGCCTGGAGGAATGACCATGATATTTTCCGGCAAGACTGTAATAAAAAACTGTAGTGGCGGATTTTATTAATAAGGGAACGGTCAAAGCGACTAGTACGAAGTGATCATGACTTTCAGAAATAACTGTCTAGAGACCGGGGGAATATCTCAAGCGTATGTGAAGTACCTCCCGTGTCTCGATGTAACATTTAATGTAACTCCAAGTACACCAATTCATCGAGTCTACTAGTTTTTCCTCATACGTCAACGTTACCCACTAGTCTTTTATGCGATATCACCTATCAAGTCTCGGGCATTGATACCACTTGCAATAACCACCCTCGGAGCGCTTTCTCTGCTATATTTGGTAGTCTCAGAATAGCCTGCCAGGATTTGGAGGTAATGTACTTGAACTCGTTCACCTTTGAATATATCTATAGTTGATGAAAAGAATCCTGTCTGATGGTTTGTACACGATCGTCGAGTGATATTTGTGCTAAAATGTGCGGCGATCACGCGATATTTAGTTACACACACCACCATTAGGGCTTAATTCCCTTTAAAAAAGTCCCGAACCCTTTGCCCGTACCATCTTTCAACATGAGGGCCTGTACGTCAGTTCCTCTCAGAATGTTTGATCGCTTCGTATGTTCGGATGAACCAGGACTAAGATTTGCGTGCGCATTCGGATTACTCTGTGGGATTATCCTGTGACATGATTTATTGCATTCTCCATTGCAAGTGCGGTATCTGTGGCTATTCGATGCGATTATGAAGAAAATCCTCAAATACACTCTTGTGAGCAGAGAATGATACATAACCCGAGTCCTCCAACTCCGTGATGCAAAGAAAACTAAGATAAACCGCGCTCAATGCAATTGAGTTTATATTTAAATCAATCTCTGCAATCCACCTGGACCTATACAATCATCACAGCAGCTTGGGGGTAAGCACTTTGAATAAGACTACCTGAACCAATTATGCCATTAAGCAAGCCACTCACTATGAACCTTTAATCCTTCCCACAACGAAAAAACCATACCACGATGTATCTGGAGTGAGATGTGCACTGCGGGTTAAGGCCCTGGAGACCCCCACGTACGGGAGGGAAAATTTGAAAAGACGACACCCTTGACATCTCTGAGAGTATCATCTACCTTCTGTTGCAGCCCAGGAACCCAGCTACATATCGAGTGGCCATTATTGCAGTAACCGTGGTTCCCACAGCTGAAAAAGTGTAAAACCGGTATGGCTTTCACTGTAGCTATAATATGGTTTAACGGAGTGCTCTCGGAAAACACTGTGCGAGCTCCACCGAAATGGAAGGTGCGGTATAGATGGCCTGCATGTAGAGCATCACACTCAGCGCTGAGCCCATAGCTGGATTTGCAGACAGTATTTTTATCATAGTCCTCGCAAAAATAACGCTTCTCAAGATCCTTGATGTACGTTCGTATCGAGTCTATGCATTGCTGACGCCGGAGAGAAATTTCATCTACTACAATTAGCAGTGATTTTGCCTTTGACCGCTTTCATAATTACCAGATATTGCGGATGGTACACTCTCAGATAAAGACAAGCTATCGTCACCAAATACCAGGCCATCGCTCGATTCCAATCCCCGCGAGATCAAGCTTCGCGAGACTTGGGTGAAGATATCTTCAGGACCAAACATCCAAGTAATCAAGAGCCAGTCCTCGGGGTAGGCAGCAATAGAGACCCTATCCGCTTTCAAAGAGTCCGTCCATACACCTGCCATCACCTGCAAGCCCTCATGGAATCCATACTTGTCACAAATCACGGCGACGTGAACCATACTCTGCAATGTTATCCTTCGTGGAACGAGGTAATTACGGACATGCAGTACTCGCAACACCACTCCCATCGTCTCCGGGTCATCGTCTTCCAAGCGCACGACTACAGGTTCCCCGGAATCTCTAGACTGCCGTAACGCAACCGCCTCTGCAAAGTCTGAGTCCTTTCCAAGCATCTTCCGGAAAACCGCCGATGTAGAGCACAGAACCCGCGAACATACGAGGTACCGCATGATTTCGGTGTCTAAGGAGACGTGGAGGATAAGATCTCCGTCGGGGATGATTTGTATTGGCGCGGGTTCAGTTGCGGAGTTGGGGAGGGTTCGGTATCCGTTCTCATCGCTATTGGTGCCATTAATGGTTCCTATCGCGGTGCCCAGCCAAACTTCACCAAATCTTGGTGTACTCATTGGGCCAATAGGATGTGGGGTTTCAGAAGGTAACAAGTTCGAAGTAATCGTTTTAAGACGTTGTGGGCGCGGAGGTGGCGCGGAGGACAATACTAATGTGGGTGTAGTGTAAGGATTCTTCGTGTGGCGGGGAAGGTGGGGAAGTTATGAGTGGAGAGGCTCGGCTCGGAATGGACAATGTGATTCGAAGGCATAGAGTACATCACTGTACGTGGGTACTTATTTTGCTGCAGCTGCTTTGTAGATTAGTAGAGATCCCGGTCCTTTGCATTAGGTACAAGGAATATGTATATGACGTATCCAAAAGTATCATAGACACAATACTTCAGAGAAAAATACGCAAACAAAAGGAGAATCTTAGCATAGCCTTTCTCGAGGCTTCGTTAACGCAATATTTCGCAGCACTAGTACCAGTGCGCGAGATATTTCATGATCGGAGGTGCGGGCTACATTCTCGGATAGCATTTGCATCTCTCTGGATATACTAACTACCATTGTGAAAACATGAGGTTGGAAATCCCGTGTTCGGCGTGTTGACGCTCTGCCTCAATCGATTTTGACTTGAATTCGACGTCGATTGGTGCCAGTTTTGCAGGTGAACGTTTTAGCGCCGTACCCGCTGCGTGTATTTGGACAGTTCGGTTTTGGCAGTATGTTTTAATTCCTCAATTTTACTCAACAGCGATCATCAGTAGTAGGAGTACAGCGAGTCCTAGGCGACAAAGTAGCTCGATTATTGCCTTCGCAATGATGCAAAGAAGTTCTCAGGAACACAATCATCGCGAGCGAGCGAACTAGAGGGGGAATATAGGAGAACAACACACGAAGGAATTGGTGTTGTTGAAGGGTGGTGATGCCTATAATGAAGTGGACGAAAACGAGATGTGATGTTGAAATAAACTTAACACCCCCACAAAGGACTAATCACATGACTAACTAGAATACCGTAACCCAACATGGAACTCTATAGCACACTCAAAACGCCGATCTCCAACGCGGCGGGGATCTTCCCCCAACTTATGTGTTCCGTAGCGAGAGCTGATGCACGCACTGGACGCTAGAAAATGATCGATACTGTCTATACGGACGGGCCGAAACTCTCGAGATTTCAGAGGGGGTATGAGACAAGAGGGAAAATCCCATCCGTTTATTTCTTCAAGTACTGCGAGAGTACTTAGTCTCCAGTTTAGCAGAGTTTAGCGAGGTTTATTTACAAAATAGCACAGGTGACCACTCCTCTATATTACGCAATACTCAGCCTTTACACCACAACGACCAGTCCTTCGCATGAATTATATTTACTCTTATACAAATAAGCCGAGCAAAAAGAAACTGAAGTAGCAAAGTCGTCAGTCCAAAAGTAACTTGAATGGACATACGCATATCATTTCAAGCGCTAAAAATATCTTTTCTTGGAGAATCTTCTCCATGTTTTTGACAACGGCAAAGATTGGAGTTATGGCCACCCATCTTGGTATATTACTATGCGTTCTTTCCAGTCAACAGTGCAACCGCTTCACATGCTGGGTTGGCACACATACAGCTCCGAAACACCAGCTAGTGACCTCTGTCCGCAAAAGCACTATGACCGGCACCCACAATGGCGACCTCGAGCAAAACGTTTCTATCATTTGTCCACCTCATCAACAGCGATCCATGCTAATGTATTCGAGCAAATGCCTCCATTGAACACTAATTTTTTCAAAGCTAAAGTCTTGGTTCCCCAACATACCTAGCGATGGGCATGAGGTTTGTTAGAAGGAAGATCTGCGTTCTTAGTGCAACGGGGCGGCAGCCTCGAAGTACAAAAGTTCAAAAACTAAAATGCGACAACGACATACCACAACAAAAAAAGTTCACTTGTAAAGCTGCAACTGGACTCAGAGTAGAGTAATTGTTTCTGAATTTAGTTTGCTTGGAACTTGGCTGGATTTTATAGTTATTTTTAATTTTGATGTATAGTCATTGAAATTTTGATGTGTTGTCATTAGAATTTGATGTGTCACCAACTGCGCTTATAATGACTGATCTTTACAAGCCATTTGCAGTCATTACAAAGTAACCATTTACCCATTAATTTTTATACCTCCCCACTAATTAAATACCCATCCCTCCCCCATTATTTCTACCCTCTGTCCCTAACCCACTTTCAGGTGATAGTGCAGATTGAAAACCTAGTAATTGCACTTCAGTGCAAAAGTGGCACCTGCCATAATTTCTCTTCCATTGTCGAATGTTCAGCACTACAAACACAGGGCTCCTACTAAGTACCAACCCCACTCCAAGAGATCCTTCCACCAAATTGTGCCTCCACTATTACTCATACCTAAAGTTATATACTCAAATTAGTACTAATTAGTTAGTAGTTGATACCATTTGTCGCAGTTTACAAGCGAACTTTTTTTGAATGCGGTATGTCGGTTGTCACTTCATTCTGGACGGAATTGATGGATCCTCCAGTTTCAGGCTGAATCGTGATCCAGCGACCATAGTTATGGCGAATCCAGTGATCTTTGTATGCCAAAGGAAAGATGTGGGCAGTCTGGAACCCAACCCAGGCACCTCGACTACTGATTACCCTGCGTCCTGTGATAACACATCGACGATCTCGGTCACGGACAGCATCACAGAACGGTGCGACACGAGTTCCACTAGCCACCAAAATTGTACGCTCTAGCCAAAGCTCCTCATTGACAGTGATAGAACCTATTAGAATTAGTAACTTAATGATGTAACCTATTGAAGGAACCTACCATTCGTGACAATGTAGAAATTGCCGGGCTGCAGCGGATAGTCGTCCCTCTGAATTGTTATGCCGCCTTCATCTCGCAGGAAGTAGTTGCTACCGAAGATAAAGATGATCTCTACCATCAAGTAGAAATTGGCACTTGTCACACCGTTTGTGAGGCTAAGGCCTCCGAGCACCGTGACGGAATCATTCACATCGTAAATGTGGACGTCACGTCCGGCCGAAACGATTGGCAGCCAACATTTAGTTTGCTGTATCTCTGTCTGTCGATGACATCGTTATTCACTGTTCAAGTGATGTGAAGCAGGATATGCTTTCATTGACGCGGAGGGGCTCGCTACCTAATCGTGGCTGCGCGCCAAGGGTCTTACCTCATGATAAAGCATTCCTCTAGCACCACACTCAGCGACGAATTGCATCGAAACAAATTGCAGGTGGCACAGACAACGAACACATCAAAATAAATTGACAAAGTAATCCCGTTGCAATGCAACCACTCATACAACTCTCGCAAATATAACAACATAACTCAATCAACTCACAATGACTCCTCTCTCCATCAATATCACAACTCCATCGTAAATATCATCCATGTCTTCCACCGGCTACATTCGACACCATCTCAATTCAAGTCAGCACGCATCCAATACCCTCAACCATATAACATCCACCGCGTCTAATCTAAGGGAGTCGGAATGCACTTCTTTAAAGGCACCGGAAAATAAACGCACTTAAGTGCAAGAACTGGATTAGCCTTTTTCTCCACGACTGTCCTCTCCGTGACTTGTCGCCTAGTAACATTCCTCCATCTACCTTTTCTCCGTACCTTGTCTCCCTGTGAAATCTCTCCCCATGCCTTTTCTCCCCTACGCATTTTCTGAGTATTCTCCGCACTTATCCTCTGCGCCTTTTGGTGCCTTTCCCCTCCCAGTGTAACAAAATCAGCAAGGATCCTCGCCACTCCACACTAACCAAATGGACTAACTATTAATGGAAGCACCGACTCTGTTACCCATCATCTTAACACTCTTGCCACTACTAGTTCCCTCCTTGTAGCTTTTGCCCTCTGCACCACGCACTGTCGTTGAAGTCTCCAACATTGGTGCAGTCTAGGGTGGCGTGGAAATGGTAGCGGCAGCGGCGCGGTAGTGGTAACGATTAGGTGTGGGCAGAGGAGGTGGCGATGGGTGTTGTAAAGGAAGTAACGATACGGTTCGCAGCAAATCGAGAACAATCACAACTTATCATTTGTGGCTATCTGTCAGTACTCACACAGAGGCACAAATAAAGGCATTTCCAGTGGTATTCTAAGTCTTAAAAACGCAACTATTTCAAAAGCACAACAGTAGAACGCTATGGATTTAAGCACCTGTCCAGCATTTTCAAAGCCACAAGCCGAAAGGACACGCAATAAAAGGCATTAGGACTTTCAAAAGGGCACGAAAACGAGTTCCAGCACCTCCTGGTGCCTTTTCATTTCTCATTTGTATTGGGAAAAGGGCACGAAAAGCACATTTCCGACCCCCTTAGTGCAACAATCAATCAACATGCGCTGATTCTCCTATGTTACGTGTCCGTCACTCGTAAGAGTATCTGGAGTTTAAGCGGTTTAGCGAAGCGCCAGAGCCTCCTAAGAACGGACTTTGAAGCGCTGCCCCGTTCATTTGCTGGCACGAGAAAATATAAGTAGTGGCCTCGTCCACGTAACTAGTCTCGTTCCTTTGCTCACTCGACATCACTCCATTCACACAACATCAAGCAACGAATTTAATTCCACATCCTCCTAACCTATCCCTTAAACCATAAGTCCACACAGTAACGACAGTAGAATACTAAAAAACACAAAACACGAAAACACAAGAACACAAAAAGACGTTCAAACATTCACCCTTCATCAATCCCATCAAATCATCACCTAATCATTCTTCCCCCCCACCACCAACACATCCCCAAACTCGACATCCCTATTGATCCTCCTTCCGGCACTACCCCACTTCCTCCACCTCTTAATCCCCTTCCACCCCTCCACAACCGCAAGATACACGCCACAGCACGCTACAACAACACCCCACTCCCATGTGATACCCATATGCTTAAACACCACCGTGTTAAACACCGGCACATATATGACCGGCCAGGTAATCAGGAACCCGGCAACAACAGCCCAGAAGAGGAACCTATTATACCACACTGCATGGAACACCGCAAACACACCGGTATGTCGTTCGGGGTTAAGATTGAACAGGGAGCGGGTGAAATGCTTGACCTCCCACGCCGTGAGTAGGAGCAGGAAGCTGAGTACTGCAAACACTGTTGCACGGGCTTTGAACACGGGTTCGCAGCTCTCTGAGTAACCATGGTTGCAGTTGACTCCCAGGTTACCGTCGTTGGCGCCGAAGATGACGATTACAAATGAGGCTAGACAGAGAGTACCCATTGTTACACCGTAGAGAGTTTTGTCGATGATGACTTCCCATGTGAAGACACCGGTTTTTAAGTCGTGTGGAGGACGGGTCATGACATCTGGACTGGCCTCTTCGAGTCCCAGGCCGAGCGCGAGAAAAGAAGAGGTAATCATGTTGACCCACAAGATCTCGAGAGGGGAAAGTGGGAACACGGAGACTCCGTCTGAGTCTTCGAATGCGAGACCGATGAGGAGGAGGACGACTTGAGAGATGTTCGATATCAAAAGGTGCATAATAAACTTCTGGATGTTGTCAAATAGTCTTCGTCCTTCCTCGACGGCGCGTACGATGGAGGCAAAATTGTCGTCGGTGAGGACAAGGTCTGCGGCGTCTTTGGCCACGTCCGAGCCGCTCAGTCCCATGGCAATACCAACGTCGGCACGTTTGAGCGCGGGAGAGTCGTTGACTCCATCACCGGTCATGACGCAGAAAGCGCCGCGGCGATGAAGTGCTTCGACCATGCGAACCTTGGTTGCGGGAGAGCATCGAGCGATAACCTTTGGAAGTTCCGGGAGAGCGTCGATGTCGGATTCTGTCAAAGCGTCGAAAGCGCCTGCAGTCATGACCATGGTACTGGCGAGTGCGGAGGGCATAGCAGGTGCAAGAATACCGACTTCGTGTGCGATGGCCGTGGCGGTTCGGATGTGATCTCCTGTCAACATGTGCACCTCGACACCTGCAATCTTGCAACGGCGAACAGCATCCCTAGTCTCCAATCTGGGTGGATCATAAAGACCAACCAACCCCAAAAAGTCCATTCCCTCCTCGACAACTTGACGGCTGGCAGCGTCGGAACGGTCAATTCGTTTATGGGCAACACAGAGAACACGGAGTCCCTCGCCAGCTAATCGCTCGATCATGTCCATAATCTCTCCTTTCCTAACTTCCGAGATGTTGAGTGTGGGGACAATAACTTCGCCGGCACCCTTCATAAAAGCTTCGATGGTATCCCGGCCCTTGTGATGGTGGACAATACTCATTTTCTTGATGGTCGAATCGAAAGGATGTTCTGCGAGTAGCTCCCAGTCGCCAGTAGCCATAAGATCTCCCCTACCCTTCCCAAACCTCATGGCAAGAACCTGGAGAGAGATTTCGGTAGGTTCACCCTGTGCAGTCCACTGTCCAATGGGTTTTTCGGAGGAGATACCGGTTTCTTCGTTTCGAACCACAGTCGACAAGTTACAGATAGCGATACCTTCTAGGAAACGCTCCAGCGCCTTATTCTTACTAACCAATGCTCCATCGATGACAGTGTCGTCGAGAAAAACCTTGCCACTGGTTGGGTCAAAAGGTCCTTCGACACCTTCAACCTTGAGCTCACCGAATCCGGGGATGAAAGCTTTGCGGGCAATCATCTTTCCTTGGGTCAAGGTACCAGTCTTGTCGGAGCAGATGTTGGTGACACCCCCAACGGCTTCAAGTGCTTGCATCTTACGGACAATAACGTGTCCTTTTGCCATGGTTTTCGTGCCGACAGCCATTGTGATGGTAAGAACCGCAATAAGGGACTCAGGGATGACAGCCACAGCAACACAGATTCCGTAAATCAAATTTTCATCATTGATTCTCCACTGTTCACGCATTAGCATAGTCCGCCGACGAAATAACAGAAAACAAACCTTCGAAGTGGAAAACACGATGATCGCAAGTAATATAGCAAGGCCAAATAACAACAGCGCAAATTTGCTGAGCTTGACTTGCAACGGGGTACCAACGAGACCCAGAACATTCTTCCCCGAGTCCTTAATCTTGGTTACAAACTTCTTAAAAGGTCCGCCTTCCCTCTGCTTTTTTCCTCTGAGTAGCTCCGCAATTCTTCCGACCTCAGTGTTCATTCCCGTGGCAACAACAAGACCCAGACCACGGCCTTTGGTGACGGTGCTCGAAGCCCAGGCCATATTGTTTCGGTCTCCAATAGGGCAATCTGCATCTTTGACGATAAATTCCGAAGTTTTCATGATGGGCAAGCTCTCTCCAGTGAGCAGAGCTTCATTCGTTTCCAAGTTCATAGCCTCAAAAATCCTAAGGTCCGCAGGAACGACATCACCGACATGGATTTTGACAATATCACCACAAACAAGCTCTTCGGCGTTGATCTTTTCGACCTTGCCGTGATTTCTGATGACTGTGGCGATAGGTGCCGACAAAGAGTGAAGAGATTGCATAGTCTTTTCTGCACGATAATCCTGGACGAATCCAATCACAATATTGAGGACAATGACAGCCGCGATGACGGAACCTTCGATATAATCCAGCATACCGTAGGAAGCCACCATGGCAATGACCAGAACCTGTGATAAACGTTAATATCATTCGTTTGCAAGCGATTCGTTGCATCGTCCGGTAGAGCTCCGAGTTTGAAGTTTATGATGACGAGAGCACACTCTCTGTCACGCGAACATGAAATAATAATGATACTTCGAGTTTGGATTTTCGGTCCTCTCTCTCTGTACTCTAGATGCAATAACGCAGACAAAATGTAAACGACAACATGATTCTCCTCAAGCAATCAGGACCTAACCATCAGCACAGAAGGGAAGCAGCAAGTGGTAGAACGAGTCTGGCCACCGACTCCATACAAAGTGGTTATTGTTTTCCACATCTCCCGCCGACACACACTGTAGTCACCTGTGCACCCGCACGACAACACTAGTAGCTGCTCGAATGTGAGGGGACAGGGGACACCAGGGCAAGTGAGGGATTTCGGATTAGTCTCTTCTCCGGGGGGGTAAGTAAATACAAGACAGTCGTACAAAACAGGGAACATTAAATGATCACGCATGCAGCAATCCGCAGGTGAGACGAAGGGTGCAGGCGGGTTACGGGGGTATAAACTCTCCGAAGTGAGGTTTAAGTTTCGTACCACCAACCAACCTCAACGGACCACCTTTTCCCGCATTGGGGAAAACCGGAAGAGATTGGCAGTGGGTCCCCGCAAAAAATCAAAACGACTGGAATGTAGCAAACAAAGTAACAGGATCACATACCAAGGTCAAGCTGTTGGAAATCTGTCTCAAAAGAACTCCGTACCAAGTAATCCCTCCATCGCCGGTCAGCTTATTCGGGCCGTCTTGATGAAACTTCTCGTTCGCATCCGCTGTTGTCAATCCGTAGGCCAAGTTGACCCTAAGTACCGTGGCAACCGCGGAAGCTTCCACCGTGTGTGGATTCTTTCTGTCGTAGCGATCGGGGGCAATATCGATTACAGAGTCACCATAGGGAGGATCGACTGCAGTCGTCGAGGAATTGGTAGAAGCTGCATCGGACGTTACCGCAGTCTCAGAGCTAATCTCGTTACTACTAGTAACGTGCAGCTCCACGCTGGAGCTCGACGGCGAGGCACCGTAGTCGCGAATTCTGATGCCGTGGACGCCGGAGCTCGTGGCGAACTCTCCGGTAGAGATGTGTTCTCCCGTAACTTGGGGCCGTGCAGTCAAGTTGTCGGGTTGATTGTTGGGGAGATGAAAGCCTCCTGCCGGCAAACGGTGAATATCGGATGCATGTCCGGTACCGCCGGCAGGAGGCTGCGGTATAGGAGGCGGGTCATCGTTACAGCCTTCCTCGTTTGCTTGAGACGTGAGGCCAGAGTGCTGATTGATGGCCGGGGTAGTTGGGGAGGAGGAAGAAGCAGTAGAGTTCACCATTCAATAAAGTTGAGTACCGAAGAAAAGTGGCAGTTGGGGGTGGTTGATTGAGCTGTGTGGTTGGTTGTGCTAGAGGCTATCGATTGCGGTGAGACTCCGAACAGATCAGGGGGGGAAGAAGAAGTAGGGGAGAAGAGGAAAACCGTGGGGGGAGCTTACGGATTTATCTGTGCGGAACCAGCAGGGAATCGATTAACTTGAAAGAGAGAGCGGATGGCGATTTGATTGCCGCTCACTAGCTGCTGCATGCCAAGCCCCGAGCTCGCATCATGCAATCACTTCAAGCACTAGCCATTGAATGAGGTCACAGTATCGTGACAAACCATCGCAGCGTGGAAGTCGCCATCACACAGCCACTGCTAAGTACCGCAATCATTAAGATTCGGAAGCTCAAATGCTCGCAAACATGTGAACGAAACAGTCACATCTAGACTCTCCCCTTCGCTTCCATAGGTATGCACTCAGCAGAGTTGCCTTCCCCGCACACCACGATTGAGATGGCCCGCCGGCGGCAACCAATACCAAGATCCCACCGGTTGAACAAGAAGGGTTATCTTGCACGAGCGAAATGCAAAAGTGACGTTTTCGGCAGCATGCATTTCGTCTCCCCACCCGTCACGTGCCATGCTTTCCACAAGTCAATTTTGCACATTCCCTTCCCGGCGCGTTAAGTGGAAATTGCTTACTCCACGGGCACACCAATCGGAGCGAACACGTGTGTCTCTGGAAGTACCTATATAAGTAAGTGCCTCTGAGATATCTGTTCCACGTGCAGCGATATCACAAACACCGGCAGAGTACAGCACAGAAAGGCGGGGAATTGACAACGATCATGTAGTTTAACCCTGCACAATCTGAAACGAAAAAATAACCTCTTGGCTCTTCTCGGTTGCCCAAATTTGTTGAGATGCATGCAGTGTGCCACTTTGTCGATGCAGAGATGGATGGCCTGGAGGGAAGATCGGTTTGATGTTATGATTTTCTCGGATAAAGTGTTTCCGACTGGTGGAATAAACGCCCAAGGCGCTAGACGAGTGATGTACTATGATATGGCGATCCGAAGCTCAATTGTGGCAGTCGTAAACTTGCACGCCGAAAATACCAACTATAGTGATGGCTGCGAATTTCCATCAGCAGCAATAAAGACTAACGGAAGCCAAGTGATATCCCTACCCACCCACAAAGATCTCCAGTCGATCGCACTGTTACTTGGCTAGAGTGAATCGGTGACGTGAGGCCGATAAGTCTCATATGAGTGTGGTTTTGACCGCTGATCAACGGATCCCAAACATATCTAACCAGTAGGACCGCCAAAAAACCGCTTCCATCCCCCCACGTCAACCGGAGTCTGTTTACTCTGGGGGTTAATCCGTTGATCGACATACTTCCACTCCACCAATCCGGCCGAGAATCGCGATCCCTCAGTGGCAATTGATGCAAATCCCCTCCACAAAAACGTGGGGTGCGCATCCCCAAGACGGAGCCAAGCCGATTACGCGGCTTGCCGGGCACTGCGCTCGTTAGTCTCCGAGGGTAGTTCCTAGGGTTCCGAGACTCGTAAACAATCCGGTTACCGATACATAAACGTCACCCCTCCATCAGCGATACCCGTATATAAGCGTTATGCCCCCCATTCTCTCAAACGTGCTTAAACTTCGCAAAGTCACCTCATCATGACAACTACATCACGTATGCCAACGATCCGATACGATGTCAACAGGGGCAGTCCTGGTAGCAGCGGCTTGGGACGCTTGCAAAGTCTTGGGAGTTTCTTTGGAGGCTTGTGAGTTCTTGGAGTCTTGGGTACGGCATCTGGTTGCGGCTTGTGATCTGGCAAAGGAGTAGGAATGTTCTAGTAGGTAATTGTGCAATTTCTTCGTTTCCGGTGGAGCCTGAGAATCCAGCCGCCAGGTGTTGTAACTTACCTGCCCACCCTTACCCCACATCCCCAGAGTATGTACCAGCCCTCCTTTCGTAGTTTTAATTGAGAGAGCGGCACCACCGAACTTGCATGGCACACGAGATCTGAGTAGCAAGGGATGAAATATCTCGAGGTGTTTGTCGGTCCCGAGAAATTCCGAGATTCGCGAGTGATGCTCTGTGACCAGAAACTAGCGCGGTTCCTGTAAATTCAACACAGTGAGATAGTCTATATAGTACCCAGTATATCCCTAAGCATTCAATATCTGTTGTGGGATAGATATTTTCCTCGGCTAGAGTTGGAATAGACACGTGGAGATGGAGAGCACCGAGATATGGTGACAGTCTGGTCTTGGCTGAATTCCCCGCAAGGCCTTTCTCTGGTCAACAGTGTAGACAGATGAGATCCCGAAGGTAGTCGTTCTTGAAGCTATTCTAAAGACCAATCCACTTCGCTGGTCTATACAAGTTCCTACCTGCCATCCTTTATTGCCCTTTCCTCCTGTGAGACCTTTGCCCAGCCTTCTCTCAGACTCGGTGGTGTTTTGAGAGCAATAAACGAGAACTTAGGGATGAAAGATCGATAACACGTGAATTGGTCTTAGTGTAAAAGTCTTTTGGAGTTGCTTGATCGTGGTGGTGGTGGTATAAAGGCTAATGATCATCCGTGGTTAAAGCGGGATCAGACAGATCTAGACTTCCGCATGGTTAGATGCCGATCATCCCATTAATGACCCCAAATATGACTATCACTGATGTAAACCAAAACAATTGCCAACAATATTTCACCAGAAGTGAGTCGATTGTTCTTTAGAAGGACGCCGGGTATGCCGAGACTAAAGGGAGCCCGAAGGGAACCTGAGGAGAAAGAATAATACACATTCGTCGATGCCCAAGTAAACTGTAAACTCCAAATTATGACGAACAAGAAAGAGACAGTGTATATGTTCCGACTCGTACGCCAAATCTTCCCGTTGGCCAACCGATCGACCCTTAGGGCTAACTAGTAATATTTTGACCTACATGCCAACTCAAGGGGCTGGCCAAATATGCCAAACACGGGGTTGGGATTTGGGGTAGGCCCATAAAAGTATGTTCCGACTTATACGTCAAGTATACGGCTTTGTAAGTAAGTCGGCTTGTTTGTCAAGAAGTCAACTTTGTACACCAGCCGCCGTAGTTGTCAGCTAGTCAACTTACCTACAAAGTGGACTTCTTGACAAATAAGCCAACTTGGAGACCAAGTATATCATTCGAAGGTGAGCTAACTACTACACTGCTACACCCCTCCAGCAGTAGTAGGAGCGGAGCTCCGCCATCTAGCCGGCTAGCCCGGAGGCGGAGGGGAGTAAGGGGCTGTCATACTCTAAGTAGAGTGAATACAGTATGATTAAAACAAACAAAAACAAAAACACCCCTCCAGCACGCTCTGCACCACAGCATTACTACAGCTCCCTCAGCAACATATTATTTACCAAGGTACTTAAAACCTCTGCGTGATCGGAGGAAAAGATGCAAAGTGGCTGTAGATGAGAAGCACAGCAACTTAAAATCGATCTTCCAATAATGGTGTTTCGACACAGACTGAAGTTGCAAATTCAGTATAATACTGCTAACGACTTCTGCAAATGTGGGGGGTGATAAGTGGGCGAGTACTTAATCATTTGAGGCTACAATTACAATATGCACACTGTAGAGATATGTGAGTTTTCATAGCAAAATAATATTCCCGTAAGTTGACTTATTTATTTTAGTCGACTTCTTTACAAAACAGATTTCTTGACGTATAAGTCGGAACAAATATATTGCGAAGCACAGTGTTTTCCTCTCAACTATCGAACTTCTACACCACCGTGACTATCCTCAGCTTTAAAATTCTCCAACTACAAATATGTCTACTAGTACTATTGCTACTGCTTCCACTTCAAGTTCTGCTACTGCTCTCACCATCACCACTCTCACCACCACACTTCCGCTTCCTACGCCACCCTGCACACCAACGACAGGTTCTCGTATTCAGTCTGCTAGAAGTTTCTAGCCTATCTATATAGTAATACAGTGACTACAAACACCTCCTTTAGTACCGGTAAAGTAAGTGAGTATAAATACAGGTCGATTTTCCCAAGGAGAAGCCTAATGCTCTGAAAGGTAAGAGTCGTAACCGAGTATTTTCGTTTGAAGTTTCTAATCCACTATAGCGGAAGGGAGGCCATTGGAATTTGAAACTGTGGGCTTAATACACTGATTGACCAGTTTGCGGATTAGTTGACCCATATGCCATGTCTCCATGTTGGCCAACGGGAAGATTTGGCGTACGGGTCGGAACATGTATTCTACTCATAAATCCCGGGAACTGGGGTAAGACTAATTCCCTGAGAGAAGAGTTACTCGTTTGCTCCTGTGGCAAAGGTCGTGATGCCTGCAAGCATTATCGTTAAAGATATAGTTGGGGTTGTTGTGATCTATTATAGCTGCAGCCCTTTCGACATGAGACTCTCAACCCGCCCTTGCTGCACTGAATTGCCGGAGTTTCCACAATGAGGTGCGCGCGTATTGGTGCTTTGACACGGCTAAGAGACAATGCTGTCGCACATACTATCGTAGTTTGACACGACCGTTGCACTTCGTAGTGTTTTCGATTACTTCTAATTGGAGAAGGGTTAGGTATTGTACTAGTATAGTTAACTGCCATACACCGCTCATAGGAAGTAAACAAATTGTTTAGTTGCCATATAGGTATTTTGCGTGAAGAGCATGATTGTAATGAGTTGTCGTGGTCATATTCTGTGGTGCGAACCTTGTGACAGGCATGATTAATCTCGTCAACCTCAAACTTGTCTAGAATGGAGATGATCGAAGGAAGCCACTCTAATTTCAGTGATACTTCATAAAAAAGAGAAGGAAATCTATAGTTAAAGTTGACTTGGTTGTTTAGTTACTTATATTTCACGTGCGACGAGGATTAGATCCTCTCTCAATTTGCTAGATCCGTGTCCGACGAAGAGTATAACGGCTAACTAGCTTGAAGGACCGTTGATGCAAAGATGAAAAGAATATTGGTGTTGTTAAGCTTCGTGTTGATGAAGCTAAAACAAAAAAGTTGAAATTCAGGTCCCTCTATGCAGATACAACCGTACGAACATGCCATAGATAAAATCAAAACTTCGGACTCCACTACCGTCCTAACCCCATATACCAACACTTTCCACTTCTTTATCCCACATTTCTGTCTCAAATTATTGTAGTCTGCTGGACAGCGCTGGGTACAACATATGCTCGGAGACCGAGTATGACTGACTACATGGGGGTTCTCCTCCTCCTGACATCAGTCAACCATTTGGTTTTGCTCCCAAACCCCCACTGACAAACACCACCAATACTGCAGCATATCTGTTTTCTTTGATCAGTGGTTGCCCATTGTGACATCGGATATCACGTACGCAGCTGTGGATGCAAAGATTTCTGCTCTACGGGCATTTGTGAGTGTACCGACGGCTAATGCAAATATCAACGTCAGACATCCTATCATGGCTAGTCGTCTACCGTCCCTCTTTTCAAAATACAGACCCGCTATCGCGCCAACCAGAAGTATTGCAGAAGCAAGTACTGTAATTCCGTTCACGATCCAAATGATATATCCCTCAGAGAAGTAGCCTACGATGTCTTCTTGTTGGGATGAATCGGGTTTCCGCTGGGCCAACGCACACACCAAATTGGTTAGCATCGCCTCTTCCCCGCACCAGTATGCAACACAAGTACCTGGAGAACACCTCCCAGTCGCTCCTGCAAAAATACCGACAAGCGGTCCTGTCCTTGTGCGGGCTTGAGGGCAACCAGGTCCTTCTCATTGTCAAAGAGATCATAATCCAGCCCCAACAGAGGGCTATTCCATTGAAACCATGTCTTTAGTATCTTTATTACCCGTGGGGTGGGGTTTGAAAAATTGAGAACTTCAGCCTCGAGTTTCAGAGCCTCATCTAGAGCCGTCAGAGCCGACCTTTGCGTCCACACAGAGAGGGGTCAATAATACGGTATCTAAAGCTGTCAGAACTGGTCGCACACCTATACAAAGTGGGCCAAATACTCTTTCATCAGGTCTCGCAATCTCTTAATCTTCTTCATCTTCTCTAAGGACGCGGCGGATGACGGAGAGGAAGCGCCGGCCTCCGAATCGGCCAACAAAGCATCAAAAGATCGAGCAAGCAGGTGGGCATCATCTGGCATTTGTTGCTGGGCCTTCAAATCTTCGGAGTCGAGGCGGTCCAAATCATCCTCGAGGACCCGAAGCTCAGCTTGCAGATATAATATGTTTAGGGAGCTGAGGCGGCGATACCGTCGATACACTGATTGTTCTGGGTCCCTTGAGATAAACTCTGCATACTTTGAGAAGCCGTTTGGATAATCACGATTTGGCGTCGCCATTTCAGGCTGTCGTTTGGAGAAAAGTGATTGAATGGTGGTTGGTAGTTACTTACATGACATCATACGACTCTGTCGTGTAACTCGATGCTGGCTGAGCATTCAGCTCAACACAAATGCGATATAAAAGCGGGGCACAGCCCATTCTTGCGGTCCTCAACCAGCCAGCCGCCTTCACCATTAATCTTTCAACCGCTTCCTCGAACGGTGACCTCAAATGGCGGCCCCAAATGGCGACTACCTCGATGCAAGCTTTCCCCCGAACGACGATGACCCTCCTATACGCGAATATATACCTCACCGGGAATCGAGAACGAGAAGAATAAGACGACGGCTAACAGCACAAGAACTATTTATGGTGCTATTCCTGGAAGCGAAGGCGCTAGAAACCACGCTCACAGAAGCCACGCTCAAAGAAACCCTGACGTGGGCCTCAGCTCACTTAGGTAAGGTACCGGAATTGCTAGGATTGGGCGGAAAACTTCTAGGGAAGGCGGCTGCTCTTGCTCTACGCCAGAGGTCTGGACTGCAAGGGTGTCTTGATGGACACCAAAGCCTTGTGTTGGCTGATAGCGGTTCAGAACGGAACATCATGAGGGAAGATTATGCTCGGCGACGTGGTTATACTATTGACAACTCCCCACAAACTCGCACAAAAGTTAAACTACCTCAAAATGGCAAATATCTTCACATCATCGGCCGAACTACTGCTAGCTGGGCTTTCGAGGAAAACAGATCCCAAGTCTACCGCCTCGACTTTGACGTGGTATCCAACTGCGTTCACGATCTCATCATTGGGAACCAATTTCTTGATCAGACGAAAACCCTAACTGAATATAAGCATCGCCTGGTTGCTATGCCGCCTCGCTTTCCTGGAAGGAATCGGTTGTCCATCAACAGCATCGGAGCATCACATCAGACATTACCGATGCTTGTCCGTGGGGACTGGGGTGGCGAGATTCGAGCGGACTGCTTACCCGATACTGGGGCAGAAGGCGAGGTCATATCGGAAGCATTCGTTAGGAAAAATAAACTGAGACTAGAGCATTCCGACACAACCTTCGAGTTTGCAGATGGGACGACGGATGATTCCCTAGGGCGTGTCTATCTCGACATGTCTTTTGAGAACGAACCGGATAAACGCATTTCTACATACTTCGAAGTCATGCGCGGTAGTCAATACGACATTATACTGAGTCATCAGTTTGTATTCCAACATCGCATATTCTCGGATAAAGTACACAGTTTCGTCAATGTTATCGGGAAGCTTGGTTTGAATGTAATTTCCTTTCTTCGAGGGTGGAAAAAAGATACAGGTACGGTTTACGAAGCCTCCCTAATCGTCAGATGGCTAACTCGAACTCAGACCCAGCGGTTTTGCAGGCACGGCACCTCCTGACTAGAGACCATCAAGCCCAAGCCATGAACGTGCGTGGCCAGAATGTAGCTAAGCAATCGAATGTACCGTCCCACACCTCTTCCAACGTTACTCCAGCAGCAGCGGTTCAGAGTTTGTCTGAACCTGTTGCGTCCACACAAGCCCCAGCGCCCGCTACCCGTCAACGAGGACACCATCCGTCCTGGTGGAGAAGACTGTTTTGCTAAGGCTGGCCCTCCCCTTCGCCGTTTTGATAGAAAACGTACTGTACCTGCCGTAGCAACTTTTTAAGAGTGCGATTCACTAATGGTGTCCTAGTGATTTGATTTCTCCATTAATTCAGATGGTGAAAGGGATCTCTGCGATATCCTCTACGACATATCGGTGCGAATCGAAGTTCGTAGCTTTGAGTTAAACATTCGTTCCAACTCACCCTCGACGGCACACTCAACTGATCACCTTCCTTAGTCTTGGTCGGCAATGCCCTTGACTATTTTGTACCAACTATACTGTCATACATACATGCCATGGAGACAGTGAAAGGGAAAAAAATATAAAAAAACCGGGAGAGTACCCCCACTGCTTATGTGTATTTGTTTTTTGATCTTTTGATATCGGTTTTGAATTTCGGTGCTGGTTCCTGCTGGAGTATATTGTTTTTTGTATTACATTGTGATCTTTAGGTCGGGATTTGCGGTGATATTGGATGGAGGGAGCAAGAGGTGGATGCTGCTCAAAGTGAAGAGCTTGGTCGCTATTGTTGCTGTGTTTGAGGTGTGATTTTGATCTAGGAGGCAGGAGTGGAAGGAGGAGAGATGGGAGGAAATAATTTTATTTTTGCAATTTCGACTATTTTTTGTAAAGCTGGGCAAGGCAATGGAACTCTTTATTTCATCGGGCATTAAGGAAGGATAAAAATGACGCTGCTAGTGTTCGCAACTTTTTCTGCAGAATTTTAGAGAAGCCTAGCCATGAGCCTTGTCCGTTTTCAAGCCTTCTGCGGGAAACGGAGGCGCAATCGCTAACCTCGAGTGTTACATCCATACGAGTATATCTACCCTAAATCTCAGTTGGGTCCGGAACTTCATGAACTATAATGAAAGATCGGTGGAGGCAGTTCAGTAGCCCTAAGGTACAAAACGTGTAGTCTAAATATCACGACAAATTGTGGTGGCAAGTATACGAACCCTGTAGTGTAATTTATGGTGTGATTTGTGTGGCAATTCCCCTACCATACAATAATTGACACGATCCCTACATCCCTACATATAATAGACGAGGTTATGGATACATGTATATTTACCCGGCCGAGGGTAGAGTATGGCGACTTTACGAACACTGTCACACGCCCAAAGGAGCCAACTTTTAGCAACACATTCTCGGGGACAGCTTTGATTCTAGTTGACTTTTCCTATTACTGGGCTGGGCCGTTGCAACTGCAACGGGTACCACACAAAACTTTCATGTGATCCACACGCTATATGGTTTAAATTCCACTAACGTAGGTTACCCGGCAGTCGGACGCCTGTGCGCCCGCCTCGCGGTCATAATCTACCCCACCATTCTCATGATAACTCCACAACCAACACCACTATTGACCCAAAACTCAAAAGCAGCAGACTATATACAGTTATAAAGACTTTAGTAGAGAAAACCCACACTCTCTTTCATCTCACCTTCCCCTTCCACTTTCTCCCATTCGCTGCACCATTCCATTCCCCTTTGCATCCTTCCCTTCAACCTTTACCTCCTTCGTTTTCTTGGCTTCTGTCACCTTCCCCTTCACATAAAGCTTAACCCTCTGTTTGCCATGTACTTTGAACTGTTACTGGGTTGTGGATTTGCGATCTGACGAATGGTGATAATGTTTACTTGTACTTGTTTCGGGGTGGGTCATGAACTATCACTTGATTGGAATAGGGTATAAGTGTAACTAACAGATAAATAAATAATTGTGAAACTGGAAACGTAGTTATAGTACATGGGGTGCAGAATTTCAGGCCAACCTATGAATCTCATGAGTATATATATGCACCCACAATGAGCACCCAGGCATTTATGAATGCCACCTTTCGGTGTATCTTGTGAGAAAATGGCGCAGTGTCAAGTATTCGAATGAATTATTTACAGTGCTTTGCTGATGAAAACTACACTCTGTTCCGTATGTGAGGGTGAAATGGGCCAAGAGATAGTACCCAGACATGGCACAACCATTTCAAAATCAGCTAGGAAGACAGTGATATATCTCTTGGGCAAAAGATCTTCGTTGAGTCAATTCTTACATGATTGCACATGGAAAAGTCCTACAGCGCAGCAACTCCACTTGACGATAAAGTCAAATTAGATCTTGCGGAATCAGATGATGAGAAAATTAATTCCAAAGAATATCAGACCATCATTGGCTCTCTGAAGTATATAGTCCTGGTTACTAGGCCCAATATATCTTTTGCAGTGGCTGTGCTTAGTCGATACTATTCTTGCCAGAGTACTCTTATTGGATACACCAACTAAAAATAGGCTTCCAATAGCAGCGACCAAAAGTCACAAGACAGGCATATCTCCATATCAAATGGCCCGATTTCATGGCTGTCGGTGATATATGTTCCAACTGACAGGCGAATCTGTCAGTTCACAAACTTTGAAGGACAGATTGCAAGATATTAGCCAGTTTGAAAACAGCAATAAACACATGCAAACTGGTTATTTTATACAAACTCAAAGAACAAAATATATTATGAGTATGCACTACAACCCTCTTCCACTTATGTCCCTCTCTACAAGCTGATATCCGGATTCTATCCACTCCCAACAGCCCATATTGTCATATTAGTAACGGTAAAGCAGTACTTTTATTGCATTCTTGTTCCCCAGCAAAGGAACCTATCTAGTTATGCAGTAACTATCAGGACTGCAGTTTTGTCCTCGTGCATTCAACCCACCACTATCCACTAGGTGTAAGGCTTTTAGCGTGGTTGCAGATTGTCCTCTTGGTTCGCAGATTTCCCTCTGGGTTTGCATATTGTCTGTGGGGTTCGAGAACAGCCTGAAGATTGCGATCTGAGCTAACGAGTTCCCATACCTGTGAAGGTCACTTAGTGGTCAGAACATATATTCGACTTCAAGAGTGGAGGTGGCAACTAGATCCTGTTTTCATAAAGGCCCACACCAACCATATTGACGTTTGCTACTATAATAGTCAACATCTCTCGCAAATGTGGCAGACATATTCAACAAGGCCCTTGGGTGAGAAAACACCAAAAGTTCACGAAAGCTAGGATCTGGTAGATTCAAGATTGTAGTGGATCTACAAAAGGCACGACACACTTCTTTCATTTGTCAGAAGGGGACGACGGGTAGTAGGAGCGGAGCTCCGCCATCTAGCCGGCTAGCCCGGAGGCGGAGGGGAGTAAGGGGCTGTCATACTCTAAATAGAGTGAATACAGTATGATTAAAACAAAAAACAAAAAAAACAAAAAAAAGGCACGACACATAGGACATTTGCTTGCGTCCCGCCAAGCCTGGACGCGAGCAAGACTATCATCAAATTCCACCGTATCCCTTGCCTCCGGAGGTGCTGTGCACTCGGCAGAACCCCCTAGGCGTTTCCCGCATTGTCTCCCTCTTGGCTCCCTGTCCTCTCTTGGCTTCCCGTTGCTTCAGCAGCATTTACTTCCCGAGAAGCCCTCCCACGACCACGGCCTCCACTGCCATTACTCCCTCCACGTTCACCACGACACTCGCTGACCTCGCCGGACGCATCTCGGTACGGACAGTCGTAAGCCCAATGCCCATCCTTGCTGTGGCGCCAAGTGCATTCGTTGGGTGCAAGTGGGGCTCGGTTACCCCAGTTGCGGTTCGTGTTCTGCCCGTACATTACCGCGATCTCAGCGGCCTTGGCCTTTTCTTTCGGTGGAGCAGTCGTGCTGGAGTCAGGAACAAATGACATCGCCTTCTCGAAGGTCGGTCGCATCCCATCTCTCTTCTGAGGCTGCAATACTGGACAAACCGGCGGTAGGCCACCTCGTTTGGACGTAATTTGGCCGCATACGCCTGGAGGAGCTGTTGGGATGTCATTGTTGTATGCGGGTCAAGTTGGAGTCGCAGGCGTCGGAACTCTGAGTTAAAAGAGGCTACATGGCCCTTGGCGGGGATCGTAAGCTGTCGCCACTCGTTCTCAAAATTTCGGAGTGCATCCAAGGGTTCTAACGGTCCACCTAGCATGAACCACGGGATGGTAACGGGACGGGATTTGGGATGCCAAAATCGCGAAATCTCGGGCAGTATGGACGGGTTTTTTGCCAAGCCGCATTTCTTATCAGAGCTCCATGTCCTCTGGCTCTAATCAAGATCGTAGTACACAGTCTAAGAGAGAATCTTCTTGGCTTCAATTTAAGCCCTTATTGAGATTATTCGCCCAAGATTTAATGAACATAGCTGGGGGAGGTCATATTAGGTTTTTGGGACTGACCCCCCACTAGCGGACCCCCAAGTAGTCCTCAGCATGCCCCAATACCTGGCCAGCAATAACGCGGAATCCATCTACATATAGTGGACCTACTCTGTGCCAGAGGGTGTCCAATTTGACTGAGAATTGGCCGAGCTATGGGGGTGGAGTGTGTCTCTGATGTGCTCCCCCCTAGCTCCCCCTACCACCCCCCCATAGCTCCACCAATTCTTGGTCAAATTGAATGTCCTTTCACACAGAGTAGGTCTACTATATGTGAATTGATTCCGCGTTATCGTCGGCTAGGAACTGGGACTGGTTGTAGATTGGGTGGAGGGGTGGGTCCACAACCCCCCCACCACCTCCTCCCTTACAACCCAACCTCATAAGTCCGCCAAATCTTGGTCGAATTGGACACCCTTTGTCACAGAGTATTTCTATTATATGTAAATGGATTGCGCGCTATCGTTGGACAGGTACTGGGACTTACTGAGGACCACCAGGGGGTCCGCTAGGGGGGGGGGGGGTGGACACACCTCCTCCCATCGATCCACAACCAGTCCCAGCACTATATCAACGATAACGCGGAATCCATTTACACATAGAAGACCTACTTCGTACCAAAGGGCATCCAATTTGACCGAGAACTGGTAGAGATATTGGGGGGCTGCTGGGGGGGGGAGCAGAAGGATGATTCACCACCCCCTCATAGCTCCACCAATTCTCGGTCAAATTAGATGCCCTTTTGCTCAAAGTAGGTCTACTATATGTAGATGGATTCCGCGTTATCATTGGCATAGTGCTGGGACCTGCTGAGGACTACTAGGGGGGGTCTGCTGGGGGAGGAGGAGGGCTACCTACCCCTCTCAGTTTCTCTACCAATTTTGGTTGGAATTTAGTTCCCTCATTGCCAGAGTCTCTTGGGCATGTTAAAGACTATTTGGGGCCAGCTTGGCAGTTTCAAGGTACTGTGAAATGTCTCTTGGGCGAAAATTGTGTGACTTATGCTACTCTAGAGGGTCTTGCACTTTTGCAACTTCAAAACAGTATCTATCTCAACAACCACCTGACCAAATCTGCCAAGGCTGGTGTTAATTGACAGCTAGCATGCCATATATGCTCTGATATCATTACTAGCGAATTCGATTTACAATTGGTGATGAAACGGGGGAGGGTAGAAGGACAAAAAATCCGCTAGCTTCATAGACTCTCACTCACATTTTCAACTTCCTCAAAACTTGTCTAATTGACTTAATGTTTTATTGACAGGTAGCTCTTGGAGTTATCTATCACACTGCAGCCTCCGATCTTCTCTCTATTCAGTGGTTGTTGAGTAATTTTTGATTTTGTGCAATTTTCGAAAAAAAAACCCGTCCAGATAACAGGCCAGCAATAATCCCGTCTTGGCAAACCCAAATGACAGTTTCTGGACAGTAATCCCGTCCCGTTTCCATCCCGTGGTTCACACTAGTTCCACCCGGCCGTCCGTGGGGCTGTCACTCCGCCTGCAGCCATTGTTGCAGTTGTAGGGGTTGTAGGTCCAACTGCCGGCTGGAGTCGTCATCGTTCTTCTCCCTGCCAACACTCCTCCGCTCCTACCTCCAACCACTCAATAACAATCACCACCATCTCAGCCCCACACACAGGTATAAGCTCCTCCTCTTTTTGCGGCCTCTCTCCAAAAATGCAATCTCTACTCCCTCACCATAACGCTCACTCTAATTACATCTGGCCAGGACTCTACGATGCGTGTGCTAGTCCTCGGTTCTGCAGTTCTCGGGTCTTCTGTGCAGGAGTAGACTTTCAAGAGTGGCACTCCATGTCTCAGGACAAGGTCAGAACATTCCTCTCCAACCTACATTACATACTCTGTATGATCAAGACCCTTCCTAGCTCCGGATTCGCGTAGAGTGGTTTAGAACATACACTAGCCACGCTAATATGTGTTGTACATAGCGCCGGGTGCTCAACTGGGATTCCCTGAGACTAGACTTGGCAAGGTGGACAATTCGGACTCAGTGCTGTCGGTGTCAGGGTTGATCTTCGTGTCGCAAATGTCTACTCTGAAGGCCTCTGTCCTGGATTATCTATACAGTGCTTTCCATTAGCAGTACCTCCGAGGTACTCACAATAGGCTTCTTGTTGTGCATCTGGGCGACGTCTCCCCCACAGTCTCTGAAGTCCATCTTGTACGCATTCGAATGGCTTCTGTCGCGTTACCGTCATCGTTGTCATTCCCAACACTATCCTGCATGTGGATTTCAGTGTGTTGTCTGGAGTATACAACCCCGGAGGAGTAGACGAGAGAGGAGGTAAAAGTGCAGCCGGAGGTCGGAAGCATGAAATGAAGTGGCCGTCTATTTGATGCAACACTCATTGCTCACTTTGTCAACAAAGGCCATTTATTCCTTAATGTATGTCTGGTCTGGGCTGCTAGTGTGACTTTTGGGTCAACCTAGACCTGATATTAGCAGTAATAATAGTTCTAGTGAGAATGCTCGATGGATATAATGGCTAAAATGCAGACGTGCACAATTGAGAGGGCAGGAACTACACAAACCTTTTGCTTTCAGTTACTGGGGTATGTACTATACCTTTCCCGGGGGTTGCCGAGTTTAGGAAGATCGCACGTATTCTCGTATTTTTGTTTGTTATATTCATACTGTATTCACTCTAACTAGAGTATGACAGAGGCCATATCCCCTCTGCCTCCAGGCGAGCCGGCTAGATGGTGGAGCACCACCACTACCCTTAGTCTCCTTATAAACAAAAGAAAAATTGACCACCTCTATACCCTGCAAGACAAAAGAAAAGAGAAAAGAGAGAGACTGCCGCCCTCCACACCTCCACTCTGCACCTCCACTCACTTACCTGGCTATCAGCTCGACTAAGCAGGTTGCTTGCGTCCAGTCAAGACATGGACACAAGCAAAATGATTGGCCGCCATTACACCGCCTTCATACCACCCTCATGTGGGCGGGAACTTTCCAATGTCAGGGGCCACAAGCAAGTCCATCACCCCCTGGTCACATGTCTCCATGGAACACAGCTCGGATATCTGCCCATGCCGACATCTGCTCGCTTTCCAGCCCATTGACTTCCACACCTCTTTCCAAAGCTCCTGCTGTTCGGCTTTCCACCGGCTGCAATGGAGGAAGCGATGCTGCTGCATCTGGACTGTCGTTCCTCCCCACCACTAGCACTTGTCGTCCTCGCGGTGTCCGAATCGTTTCAGGTAAGTTCTCCTGGACGCATGCCCACTCTTCAGTTTGTAGAACCTGGCTCTCAATAACTTCAAACTTGTCATTGGAATGGGTCTCTTGCTTCCGGCTTTGCCCTTCAGTCTGCAACCGAAGTGATTGCAGCACTTGTCGGCCTCCCACTAAGCCTTCGCCGCCATCCTTCCTTCTAAGGTCCATCTAGCTCTATTCGCAGCCGAAGTGTATATTTGCTTGTGTACTGTTTATCCTCGGCTTTCTCGTACTTTGTTTGCCTGGTGGTTAGCCTCTTTGCTCTCGGGAATCCCTGAGTGCCCAGGGACCCAGTAAATCTCGACTGCAACGCAGTGGTCGCGGAGGGCCCTGGCATCCTCGTTGATTGATCTCCCTAGCTGCTGCCCTGGACCTGGGTCCAAGTGCACCATCCATCTGATGGCTGCCTGTGAGACACTGAAGATCGCTAATGTCGTGATTCCGTTCGCCAGCAGTACCTCTGCTCTCTTAGCGGAATTCCGAAGTGCATTTCCAATTGCCGATAGCTCTGCTTTGAACGCCTGCATTCGTCCCGTTCCTAGGTAGCTGTGGAACACCCTCCACCCGTTGTCTCTGTGTGAGCACACCGCTAGGGCTCCCACTCTCCCGTTGTCGGTTCGAAAGCCATCCATCCACCACATCTAGACATCGGATCCGACGTTGTCTTCCATGTCTCTCACCCATCGCTTGGTAGTTCTCTTAGCTGCGAAGTCATTGTCCAGTATAATGGTCTTGATCGCCAGTTCTTCTCCTGGCTCTGGCCAACACATGGTATCTGCCATCCGACCACGTTCATAATGCTCTGCCTTGACTTCTCTGCATATCGGTGCGCTAGATGTGGGGTAGTCATGTAGCTCCGTCAGCGTGGTCCCTTCTCACGCGTTTGCTAGCCTCACTGCGAGTCGTTGCTATCTGGAGTCCAGAATGACTGCTGCAGGCGTGAGCACTGAATCACTGCATCCGGAAAAAAACCAGGTCGCACCCCGGGCATACGTAGGTTAGTGGCGTTTCACACGTTTGAAACACACCCTCCTTGGGTAGGAGGGAGTCTGACCCTGCAAACATGGAATTATGACCGCATACGTTGTGTTTACACATATGGACACAGTTTTCCTTAGAGACGTAACACTGCACTGTGGAAACATACTGACAGCACTTCATTCAAATAACACAGAGTTCATTGTGCCTCATGATAAGATGCAGTATTCACTGTACACATTGTTAGTACCTTGTCAAGAATTGCATATGTATCTCATGCATAGGTCACCCCGTAATGTAAGTAGATTTGCATTTGCACTGTGGGATATAGTCTGCACAGTGTTCGCAGGCGGCCCGGTCAGCCCCCCGGCAAAATGCAGGCAGCCACACCGGTCAGGCCCGGCATGAATCCAAGAAAACCCACAGCCGCCCGGTCCCAAACTTAGAAGCCGGTAGGTATCAGATAGCGAATAGTCATTTGCAGATATCTATAACATTTGAAGATATCTTAGGTATTTGAAGATATCTAACGGTATTTCAAGATATCTGGCGGTATTTGAAGATACCCCCGGTAGCTGAAGATATTATGGCGGCTTGACAATACCTTCAAATACCCGTAGATTCCTGGAGACATTAATGGATATCTGACGCTCCCTGTTAAAGCCTGCAGATTTCCTTCAACTGTGCCCTTCACACCTGGCGGCACTACCACCCGGTCCGGCTTTGAAATCGAAAGCCCGACCCCCAGTTATCTATAATTGCCCATAGATGTAATAAACAAAAGCCGCCCAGTAATAAACGGGCCCGGCACCCTACAGAAATTACTCAGGCTGGCCTGGTCAAGGTTATGCTGGGTACCGTTTAACCGCCTACGAACACTGAGTCTGCACAACATTGCTCAAAATCTATATTAAATAAGGTTTCTAATCTGAATGTAAATACCAGCATCCAAGCTGCAGCCCACTTGCAGCAAGTGACCAAATTTACAACCTGCAAATCTGATCCCAAACTCTATTTCTAAATGCCCTCCTCCAAGCCGCAGTCCATTTGCACCAAGCTGTCTAATGTATTCTTACCATAACGGTCATTTTCTAATTCTGAGCCCCACCCTACCTTCTCCGCCTCCTCTGCGTCCTTCTCCTCTTTCTCCCTCTCCTCCTCTCTCTCCTCCTTTCTTCCTTCTCCACCTGCACATCGTCATCAATCTCCATATTATTTTCTGTCTGCTCTTCACCATGGAATTGCAGACGACGGCATAACTGGACGCACTGCCTGGCACTACGGATTTCATCCTTCCTGTTTTTCTTCCAAACTTCAGTGAAGTCATCAACAGCATTCTCAAATTTGAATAGTTGTCATTTGGTTTGGAGATATCGATAGTAGAGATGATTGGGTCTTCTATCCATAGCTTCTGCTATTTGGGGCTCTCTCTTAGCATGTGGTTAAAGGTACTAGTAGATTGCAATGCGAATACAAGGCAGTGATGCAGCCCCTGGAATGATTGTCTTGCATAACACCTATTCGTAACAACACTTAGTTTGCCTGCCAAGTTTCCTTTATCGGGGATAAACTTGGAACCACCTGTCGATTGATTAGTGGACCTCGTAGAGGACACTAGCGGATTTATGATACGATGTCTAGGAGGCAGCATCGCGACCTTAAGTAGAAGTTGAGGTGTGCCTGCTTAGACTGTCCCAGCCAGAGCCGTAAATCAAGAGCCACACGATCCCCTATCCCCAAGTGCACCTCTAAAGTGCGTTTTCTAAATGCACTTTCAGTACTCTCTAGTGTGCTTACTGTTCTCCCAAGCACACTCCATGCCAGTAGAGGTAAGAAATCACCACACTATTAAGCCTGTTTAATGTTCTTATCCTCTTCATCCATTTTGGATTACTCCCATGTTCGTTTCAAGTCACTTCCATGTATACTCCACACTTCTCCAAAGCATGCTTCCTATCCGGAGTGATCAGAAACTGATTTGCCCACCATACCGGTGAGTTCATCTGTAGCCAGTGGATTTATCTCTTCAACTTCTGGTAAGTCTATACAATCTCCAGGGATTGAGTAAAAAGCATACAGCCTGGCTACCTCAAGTCCAGCTAAGTCGATTAGTTTTGCTTCGATCACAATGAAGTATGCATAAATGAGCCCTCTTTTACCTCCCGGTGTCTGGTTTCTGATATCGCTAATAATTATAATGTAGCCATACAAAAACACCAAAAATGCTGTTTTCTATAACCGCTCACTCTATATTAGAAATATCGTAAATTAGAGACCGGGAGGTGAAAGAGTGCATACTTATGCACATTTGTGTATAAGATATTTTGTAATTGGAACAAAACTTGTGAACTTAATAGTGCTCGAAAGTTTGGATTTCAAGAGGGTAGGTATGTACTTCTAACGAACCAATGGGGTGCTTCTTGAGGACAGGCGTGGTGCAGGACCACGTCTATATACATTTGATATTATACAGTTTTAAAGTCTGTAACAACAGATTACTTGTACCATAGGGAGTTGATGAGGCAGATGTGAGGGTCGTATTTGTCAGAATGTAGAACCTAGTGGAGAGAGAGAGATGTCGGTAGAGAGCTACAGACGAAGAGAACACAGAATCTATAGTCTGCATAAGGTTTCTCGCTTACATTGCACTTAGTTATCTCGACCCTATGCATATCCTGACAACCTTACCCTTTGTCCCCTACCCCACCACCTGCACAACGAAGACCTCCCTCACCCACGCTCCGCTGAGCGCTTCTTTTGTTGTGTTCTACACCCATTGTCGTCATCAACTACGCCAGCTTTCGGGTAGTTTGGTGCCTGTTTTGTGTTAAAACTCTGGTTGACGTCTCTTTCTTTGCCTTCGCAGTATCTTAAGCGTCTGCTCGCCTCCACCCTCAAACCCCAATTACTCAAATCTTTCTCTCTCTTTCTACTAGCTTTGATCATGGCTGAAACTGAGCTGGATAACCTATCAGGATATTTTGCATCTACCCGGAGCAAGTGTGTTGTAGAGATCGAGGTGCAGGTTCCATGTTCGGTGAGTGACTTTGATCGAATGACCAGCATGCACGAAAAGACAATTACAAAGCTCGCCTGTTTCGGTGATGCATCGGGGAAGCCGACCGCCGTCAGGCACATCGTGGCGGTTTTCAAGATCGAGGGACAAGAGCCGGAAGAGCAGGAGGAGATGCCGTTCTGTACGTGATCCCTTCTTTGTGGTTTATGTGATCTTACAATAGTTTGATGGTTGGTTTAGACTGTGGAACAGTATTTGCCTTCGGCAGACAGTACCTACTTACTGCAAAGCACAATATTGGGCCATTTCCTGAACCCAAGGAGAAGAGGATCCTCATGGGAGTGTGGCTTTCGGATCCAGATGGCCAGCCAGAAAAAGAACTCAGTATCATCCATTGACCCGTATGTTGACATCGCAATTTTGAAGTCAACCAAAACCCAGTTCCGAAGGCTTGCATTGGATGTCCGAGATCCGCTGCCGTATTCAAAGGCATACACATTGCACTTGCTTTGCGATTCACCAACGGTTTATACTGATCGTGTGCTTCCTGGGCAGCCGGAGAAACTCAAACAACACATTGATACGCCGATTTGCGAAGGGTTCAGTGGCGGGCCAGTGTTAAGCATTGACGGAACTGTTCTAGATCTCATTTCCAAGTTCCATGACTCCCCTGTCAGGAGATGCACATACATCAGGACCAGTGCTTTTATTTACATCCTGCAACTTTTGGATCACGGCTACTATTGCATATACAGGTCTCAGCCGGAGACGGAGATGTCTCGTATGGCCGGAGGCGGAGATGTCTTGTATGGCCGGAGACGGTGATGTCTTGTATGGCCGGAGACGGTGATGTCTTGTATGGCCGGAGACGGTGATGTCTCGTATGGCCGGAGATGACTGTTGACTCTGGTACGAGCTGATGGCATTCAGCCGTACTTGTGCTTTCATATATATACTGGCCTTGTGGCCCTCTTAGATAGAATACAATTAAGCTTCTCTAGCATCACTATTTCAACAGCTACATCAATTACAAAAAGTGGAAGATTAAGGCCATTAGTATGAAGCAAACCTCCGTGAAGCTTCTTGCATCCCACCGTCCGAGTGCAGCCACCCGCCCCTGTTAGAAACATAGGCTCCCCAAAGGGCTCCGGGAGTAGCGATATCTTTGCCCGAAAGAAGTTCAGATTTTTCGAAGAGGAGAAGTGGGCTCCAATGGCGGAAATGTATCCAGCAAAACAAAAGAAATTCAGATTTTTCGACGAAGAGAAGTGGGCTCCAATGGCGGAAATGCATCCAGCAAAGAAACCTACTTCGTAGGGCGTTGATGAAAGTCGTGTTGAGAGCAAAAGAGAAAGAACGAAGAAGCTCAATTGTCTATCGATCCAAAGAGAGAGAGAATGGCAGGTTTATATACAAGGAAAAGATCATACTCGGCATGGGGGCAGGCGAGGCAATGGGGGCCGCAAGCCACCGGCCTCATGCCCGCAGCCTTAGGCCGATGGGGACTGTAAACCCCCGAACGCTACCGAAGCCACCAGGCCAAATCTCATGCCAACAAGTCGAATCGTTTACGAAAGTCAAATGTTAGAAAAGTTGGGTGGTTTGCAGATGCCAGAAACTGCTGGAATCCATTATGTTAATGCTTATGACGCTGTTCTCGTCGATGATGCTGTTTCTTCGCTTAGTGGCCGGTCCGATGTTGTTACTGATAAGAATGCTTTCAGTCATCAAATGGGTTTATTCATGCAATTAGGAATGGTGAGGATGCGACGGTTGTTGATGATCATGATGTTTTAGGTTGTGCTGAAGAGGGAGGATTAGTAAAAGGTTCGGCATTCTGTACGTATATAGGCTGCGCGTTCGAACTTAGATAACATCCAGGATCCAATTCGCTTCGACGTTTAACCTGTTTTTGAGACCTTTCAGTGCTTTCTTTGAGTGTCCACCTAGAAAGCTGGCAATTCAGTACCTCCAAATGTTGTCTTCAGTGTGCTCACCACATTCTACACAACACCTGTTGGCCATGCAAGTGGTATTTCTAAAGTGAGTGATCAGCACATAAAGACACTACACAAAAGGGAGAGAATTATCTTATTTATGGACAGGTGTAAAGCAAGTGACAACCCGTGCACTTCGATGGCGGTCAACAAACTAAAGTAGTCATAGATATGAAGTAAATGGTACCCCTAACCCATCGATTCTAGTCGGACTGTTCGAACCTCTCTGGGTTAAAGACAACAGACTAATGAGCAGACATGACAGGTTTTAGGAAAAACCCCGACTCTGCGGACGGGTGGAGGTTATATACTACCAAAGCTTTGAGGTAAATTGAGGCAGACGTCCGGGAGGACAAAATCGTTATGACCATTCAGAAGGAAGTCAAAAAAGTCCCAACTGAAATTATCAAAACTGTCAGAAACGGATTACTGTACCAAGCGTCAAGTTTCGTACGTACCACGTCTGTACGGTATTTAAAGACAAATTCGTCGCTCGTCTCAGACCTCGTATGTACATATCTGCTGGGATACGTCAATTTCATGTCATGCATCACGCACAGCGGTTAAGAATCATAACTCCGCACTCGTACCAGCTACCATTATACTGACTGTCCTCGCACTATTTCCCCCAGAGACCTCCGACAACACACCACACCACCTTTTAGTTTTGCCAAGACCGATTTTATCCAATCAAGTTTGACATCGCAAGAAAATTTTTGCTTCGGTTTTCAACTGAATAAACTTCAGTCATCCAGAAGCTACTTACGATGAGTCTCTTCGGAGCCAAAATGAGTACCACCTTTCAAAAGGTCAAGGAAAGAATGGACAAGTACGAAAAGGAAGCAGAGGACCGTGCTAGGTCTGTGGATACTTCTGTTGAGAGCGTTTCCAGTGGAATTGGAGCGCAGATGGATATAGCACGGGGTTTGCAAGAGCAGGACCCGGATGGAACAGCTACAACTTCTGAGATCGCTTAGGAAGGGGTTGAGGAGGTGATGGGGAGACCTTTGGTTTTGCCCAGGGAAGTTTATAATGAGGCGGTGAGGATTAATAACCAGCAAGTGGAGAAACTGGACATCCGAGCCAGGTAGTGTCGACAGTTCACGGAGGAAGCAGCATTGATGACAAAGGAAATTAGGTGTGCATGCAACTGCGAGTTTACACCGTTCAAAGTGACTATGGTTCTTTATTGTCGTCACCACCGATTACGAGTTATGGAGGAAGCGATATTGCCTTCCCTACGAGGACTCAGTCTACAGTTTACGAGGGGAGCGTTAAGGCGTTTCCACCGAGCACAATCCCACAGGATTCTTTTTCAGTCCCTAGGGCGAGTGCTGGAATTATCGCGAGGAGGTATCATCAGTCGGAGGAAATTACCAGTCAACCCGAGGAGAAAATGGAAAAGGAGGGGGGAGTGGGCGACGCTGTGAAAAGCTATACACCCATTCCGAGGAAATTTGAAGTCAGCAACGACAGCGAGGCCGAGGATAATACGATGAGGGAGGTTCAGTGGAGGGATGAAGAACCCTACATGACGCCAACGAAGAAGGGAAAAAAGCGCAATAAGGGAAAGGGGGTTAAGAGGCCGGTAACGCCCGATCAACCAATCCCTAATATGCCTCAAACACCAAGCAGGAGGAAGTTCGATTCGGATTGGGTGAAGCCTGCGGAGGAAGTAGCCAATGGAAAAGGCCTGGGTAATCATGAGGAGTTTATTGGTGAGTATCTCCGGAATACTAATGGACTGAGGGATTTTATGTTGGCCAAAGAAAATTATGACAATAGTTACGCGGATTGGTGTAGGAAGCAGGCCGAACATGTGGCGGCCAGGCAGAACCATACGGACGCGGGAGTTACATCCATTAGAAAAAAGTCAGAAAGACTTTTGACCGAGATTGAGCTGAGTAGGGAATATGATGAGGAGAAGTCGGGGAAGCTTGATGGTAGGTTGGAAAAGATGAAGAAGAGGTTGGCCAAGATCGCCCCAGTGAATATGGCTAAGACAATTGAAAATGCACTGTCTGGGTGTATGGAAAAAATGATTGATCAGCTGACGGATCGGGTGGTGAAGAGGTTTGAGGATGCAGCCGAAGAAGATCGAAAGAAAAGAGAGATCCGAAAGGGGAATCAGGTGGAGTGTCCCCTGGAGGATGAAATGAGTGATGTTGTTTTTGAGCCAGAAGCGACTTTTTCGATTGAGGAAAATGCAAAAGTGGATAGAGCTATCCAGGAAGAAATGGAGGTGGAAATACAGGAGTTGGAGCAGAGCAAGCATGCTCCTGTGATTCCGCCCGGAGGAGTAAGGAGAGAGTTTCCGCGCCTGGAGCCAGGAAGGGTTACAATCTCAAAGAAGAAACCAGTGGTGCCGGCGGTACCGCAACAAAAGAAGAAGGAGGCAAAAAACCGGAGGTAAAGGAGGTACCAAAGGGACCAAAGGCAGAGGGAAAAAGCTGGAGGTTACGAAGCCATCAGGAGAAAAGCCGGGAAAGAAACCGGAAGAAAAAAAGAAGGAGACATGGGCGCTGAGAGTGGCTGCACCACCACCACCAAAGAAGAACCCTGAGCAGAGACAACAACAGCGAGGGGAAAATAAGAAGAAGGGGGATGGCTTTATTGAGGTGAAAAGAAGTCAACAAAGGAAGGAGAAGATGAAGCCGGTCCCCCCAGGACAAAATTCGATGGAAAAGAGCAGAGTTACGTCTAAGAGAGATAACGGACTGCTGCTTTCCCAGAAGAAAGACTTGGATATTTCGTCGGAGGTGAATAGGGCACTTTTTGAGGCAAAGGTTCCACATTTTGTACGCATTCAAGGGGTTATGAAGGATACCAGTGGATGCTTGACAACGATTACAACCCCTGGAGCAACTGCCGAGATGCTGCTTAGGTACAGGGAGATTGTTATTAAAGCGGCGAGAAAGGTGGACACAGGTATTGTGGACATCAAAACAAATAAGCTCTGGGAGAGAGTGAAGATGCACAGTGTCAATTTTGACAGGTATTTGGGGAAGAAGACAGGAGGAGGACTGGAAAAATTGAGGCAGGAACTGCAGGCTGAAAATGAGGGGGTGGTGTTGCCCCTCGCAATCAGCTGGATTGGAGAACTGAAAGATGTGCAGAACAAGAAAGGGGAGGGAAAGAAAGCATCTACAGTTGTGTTTGCTGTCAAGGGTAGTAAAATGGCAGAAAAAGTGTTAAAAGGGGAATTAAGGGCAGCAGGAGTGAAGTATGATGTGGAGAAGTTTACAACTGCCGGACCGGATTCCTTTTCTGGAGTATGCAGCAGGTGGGGACATGTTGAAGCGAAGTGTGGTGCTTTGAACATGCCGGCTTGCATAATATGTGCGGGAAGACATTTGACTAAGGATCATAAGTGCAATGTGGTAGGTTGCAAGGCGAGCGCAGGACAGAACTGCACCCATAATGTTGACAAGTGTGTGAACTGCAAGGGGAACCATATTGCGAAGGGCAACTGTTGTGTTAAGAAACAGGAGGCGATAAAGATGGCAAAGGAAGAGAGGCGAACCTGGAAGGAGCGAGAGGGGGAATGCCGAAACATGATGACAGATCGACAGATGAAGCTGCAACAAACCGAAAATGGGGTACCATCGACAAATGAAGCGGAAGAACAGGTTCAAGATGATGAGCAGAGTGTAAAGGAGCTGGAGGTCCAAGTTGTTTGGACACAGGAGACACCCAAATCAAGCTCTAGCGCAGGGATCTTAGAAACCCTCATGCCACAATGGTGAGGTGCATAATGCACAATTGTGGGAGGGGGTATGATGTGATGATGATTGCGCTGGAGAAGGGAATTGTTTGGGGTGCTGATGTTGTGATGATGCAAAAACTGGTGGTAGAGAAGGAGGGATACAATATCAGTCACCCAGGATATAGATTGGTCAGAGGAGGAAGAACGATGACCGCAATACGAAAAGATACACACCTGAAGTTTTCGGAAGTGGATATGGGGGGAGACGGAGATGTGCAGGTGTTTGATATAAAATATCCCTCTGGGAGAGAAATGAGATTGGTGAATGTGTATGATCAGCTGAGACAGGTGGAGGGGGTGAGAAATCAAGGCAGGTCGGCACAGACAGCAAGATGGATGGAGATTATGGGGTGGAACAAGATCCTGTTAGGAGGAGATTAAAATGTTCACAGCAATAGATGGGATCCGGAATGCCCACCAAAACGAGATGATGTCTTTCTAACTGATCGTATGGATGAACATGATTTGCCGGATGTTACCGATGGGAAAGCAACCCATACGAATCTGAGAAATGGCGAAATTTCGAGATGGCTAATAGATTTCTTCATAACAAAAGCCAGGATGGCTGATAATTTGGAGATATCTACAGATTTGGCAACTACTTCGGATCATGCGATTGTGTGTGCCCACTTGAGATGGGATGAAGGGGAGGGGGCCAAAGTATCAAGAAAGGTTAAGGGATGGGATATTGACGGTCTCAAGTCGGAGGGGGAAAAAGAAAATTATGAAAAAGCTAAAACATATTGGTAGGACAAGAGCTCGGAGAGACCTGTTTTGACTGAAGAAAGCAACGAAGAGAAACTACAGAAGGAAGCTGAGTGGATGCAGCAAAATTTTGTTAATCATCTTAATAGGTGTGGCAAAAAAGTTAAAGTTTGTGCGAGGTCTAGGAGGTGGTGGAATGAGGAGATCGCAGAAAACAGAAAGATTTTGGGCTCTTTAAAAAGGGCTAGACAAAGGGTGGAAGCGACGCAGCGACAGGTGAAGAAGCAGCGAAGCAACGTCCGATGAATTATATGACAATCGAAAATGAAAATATGGCAGGAGTTTTTATCTTCAGCTACGACAGATCAGGTATGGCAGGCTTTGAGGTATACAAAGCCGGGGGGCCAGCAAACAATAAAATCTTTGAAATCCAGGAGCGGAAGGGTGGCGGAGTCCTGGGAGGATAAGGCAGAGTTGATTAAAGAGGAAGCATTTCCGATTCCTTTGAAAGGTGTGGAGAGAAAGGCCCAAGAGGAGGGAGGAGGAATGTGGAAGAAGATTACTGATGAGGACATCTGAATGGCTCTGTTCAATCAATCAGTTAAGAAGGCTCCAGGTCCAGATAGGCTGGGGTTTAAGGCGATAATATTATTGTGGGAATGGGATACTCCGAGAATAATCACAGTCGTCAAAACGTCATTTAGATTAGGAATACAGCCTCGAGTTTGGAAGGAAGCGAAGGGGGTGGTTATACCAAAACCGAATAAACCAGATCACCGAATCGCCAAAGCATACAGGGTAATTAGATTGTTAAATTGTTTGGGAAAAGTGGTCAAGAAGGTGACAGCAAACACAATAGCAGAGGAGTGTGAGCGAAGGCAGTTACTTCACGACGGACAGTTTGGATGTAGAAAGAGAAGGTCAGCAATAGATGCGGTTGGGAGGTTGATGAAGAGAGTTGAAAAATTGTGGGGAAGGGGGAATACCGCAGCAGTGTTGTTGATGGATGTTAAGGGGGCCTTTCCACATGTGGCAAAGGGAAACCTGATACAAAGAATGGAGGAAATGGGATTTGAAGTTGATCTGGTGAGATGGGTGGAAAGTTTTATGGAAGAAAGAAAAGTGATTATGTCGATGGACGGAAAGGAGGGAGACAGTATGGATGTGGAAACAGGAGTTCCGCAGGGGTCGCCAGTGTTGCCGGTACTTTTTGCCATATATCTTTCTGGATTATTCGGCAGAGTTGAAGAAAAGGAAGAAGAGTGCGGAAGCGAGGGCATATCTTTTGTCAATGATGTGGCATGGGTTGTAACACCGAGAGATCCACCCTAGGTCCTAATCAATAAAAGCCCCTAATAGCTTCTGGACTAATAAAGAGAAGAATGATTAAAGCTGCACTCAGGATGCATATAGGATTATCACCCAAGGTAACAAGGTAACTTTTCCGTTCTCTGCTCCCGAAAGATAGTATCAACTAACGAGTATCGTCTTTACGCTACCAATATACTGGATCACACGATTCAAGAGTATCCTACTCAGAAGATCCTTGAACTAACACACTATTGTGTCAGTCTTCAGACTCCCTTCAGACTCAGGAGTATCGGCCCAGCAACTGGTACGTATACCCGAGGATTGACTGTCCTTAAGTGCAACAACTCCAAGTATTGACCTGTCTTATACAAAACAGCAAAGTAGTTTCGCCTCAGCAGAAGGAGTAGGGCCGACTCAAGAGTATCCTCCAAACCACCACGTTTATTCGGGCTGGTCCTTCGGACTCTAAAGTATCGTCTTGCTCTCTTCCCGATCAACGACTTGCTTCAACGAAGGTACTAAGAATAACCAAGTATAAAGAGTGATGGGGTTTATCCGTGATATAGATCTGAAGAGGAACGTACAACTATGAACTTCAAAAGAGAAGTATCCTTGTTGACTTCGATACAGAACTAATAGATAATACACGGGAATAAAGTTAAGGCTTAACCTCCAGGTTGAGAAGGTCAATAGGTATCCATAGATAAATCTGAATGTAGATTGTATGTTCGATAGAACTGTTATCGATGTTCTTCCTCCATGTCAGTATCGCTGATATATATCAGACGATCCACACTCTTAACAATCCTAAGACTGTCAAAGCCTGTTTCGGAGTTCTCATACATAACTGCCTTTGTCATCCTTGTTTTCTACCATCAATGGTCAAGTTCTAACTCCCAGGAGTACTAACTATGTCATCAAGGTAATAAGCTCGTATTGCGACACTATTGCTATTGGCGATACCTCGTATGAATACGACCTTATCTGAAGCCAATTATCAACTAATAGGTTTATGTCACCAAGAGCCAGTGAGAGTGCCCTCTCATATACCCACCGGGTACGTAACGGTTTAATGATTGCGGCAAACGACAGGACCCTTAATTTGACTACGCTTTATTGGAGCCAAATATACAGTATTCTGCAACTGAGCTGTTTTGCCATATATTGAACGGAGAGTAGTATCCCGCACCACTCAGGACATATGAATCGTAAGTCCCATTCGCACCAGACCAAGAAGGTGTGGTCAAAATAAGGGTTGATTCGTACAAGTCCATTCGGTCGACTGGGCTCCGATATATCAATCATTGGTTATTGACTTATCCCGTATATGACTCTGCACACCTCGAGATGTCATAATGGTTTGATGTTGAAGACACCTCATCTCCCCTAGGTCAAAACCATTGGAGCATGAGAGAGTAGTCGTTTGCTCGGCGTCTAAGGTTTCCTGCCGATAAGGAATAGCCATTGACAATAGAGATCATACGATCACTACCGGCTTAAAGATAATATACATCTTATTTGCACTCAGCTCAATCGCTGTCGTTGGTCTATTGATGTGAGGGTAGGGTAATAGCGATATTACCAATAGGTGAACAGATCCGGAAGGTTGATCCAATTAGGAATTCCGAGTGATATTTCATGAGTTCGGATTGAGTATCCATATTTGGATTATCGAGTGATCCTGTATGATCCCGGAAGTCTTCCTGTAACACCAAAGGCGTAACATGGGTGGTAGAGGGCGAGGATGTGGGGGAATGCACACAACAACTGGAGGGATGCGCAAAAGAAGCACAGAAATGGGCAAAGGAAAACACCTGTCAGTTTGACATTGAAAAAACCAAAGCAATATTGTTTACTCGAAAGAGAAGCAATAAGGAACCAAAGATGAAGGCCAAGATAAGGGTTGGGAATCATGAGGTTGATAACAACAAACAAGCGACAAGGTGGCTTGGAGTATGACTAGATAGTATGCTTACTATAAATGATCACACGAAAAAGATTTTTGCGAAGGCAAGAAGAGCTCAGAATAGGGTGTGATCCTTGATGGTGATGAAAGGATTAAACCCGGAAGGATGTCAATGAATTCAAGTTGCTGCAGTACAGGCCGTTGTGTTATATGGAGCCGAACTGTGGTGGAAGGGACAAAAGAACACAGTACAGGAGGTACAAAGAATTTTAAACGAACAAGGCAGAAGGATAACCAGATGCTTTAGAACGACACCTCAAGGAGCTTTGATGAATGATGCTGGACTTAGACCAGCAAATGCAATTCTTAATAACCGTGTGAGGCACTATAAGATGAGGCAGATGATGATGCCCGATGCTACAGGCAGAGGGAAAATGATAGAAATGAAAGGAAATGTGGTACCAAGGGTGGAGGGGATTGATGAGTTGATTCCGGAGGATTACCCCTTGGAAAGGAGAAGGTATGAGGGGACCACATTACCGGAAGTTAAGAAAAGGCTGAGAGGCCAAGTGATAATTCAGGAAGAAGAACAGGCATTGGAGGAGGCAAGAAAAGAAAGAGAGGGCTTGGTTCTTTGGACTGCCGGGTCGAGAAAAGAAGATGAGTGGGTGGGGTGTGCAGTGGTATGGAAAGAGGGAAGGTGGAATAAGAGGAGGGTACACCTAGGCCGACAGGAGGAGGCGTTTGACGCAGAAATGTATGCGATGTCAGAAGCAGTGAAAATTGCGGATGAGATTTGCAGAGAAAGAAGAGCAAGGAGAGTGACAATTTTTACGGACTCCCAAGTGACTTTACGAAGAATACAATCGGGCGAGCCAGGACCAGAACAGGTGTTGGCATTACGGACAATGAATTGGGAAAGCGAGTTGACCGATAAAAACATCCAGGTGAAGTACCGGTGGGTACCCGCACATAATGGTGTGGAAGGCAACAAGGAAGCAGACCTACAAGCAATGAAGGTGGCATATAAATATCACGGAAGGTATACCAAAACACAGAATCCGCTGTCGCATTGGAATCATGTTTCGTTCGCCCAGATTAGTCGAAAGTTAACTGAGATGAAATGGGAAGAAAGCATGAAAGAAATAAAAGAGATGAGGATGAAATCGAAGCAGAGTTACCGGTATGATTTGGTGAAAAGGGGGGGTAACAAAGTGGTGATGGGATCCAAAAAATCGATCACAGCAAGGTTTTATCAACTTAAGACAGGACATGCTCTTATGGGGAAATATCTAAGGTGGATCAGAAAAAGAGAAGATATGAGATGCTGGTGTTGTGGGCATGAGTATCAGACAAGAGACCACCTTTTTAAGTGGTGTAAAAGATGGAAACGAGAACAGAAGTGGCTATGGGTAGACGGGCAAGAGGGGGAAGATGGGTATGAGGGCGTTGAAAAAGTTTTGAAAAAGCTGAAGATTAGTTTGCCGATGTCTCTTGTTTTTGCAGACGAAAAATGTTCGCGCGCTCTGTTAGATTTTCGTTATCGTACAGATGTTGCCAGGATTAGCGGAGTGGCGGAGGAGGCGGGGAACTCAGAGCACGAGGAGTCGAGTGATGGGGGGGGTGTAAAAGTTGATGTTGGTTTTGTTTGGCGGTTTCGTTTTGTTGTTTTGGGGAAGAAGGACTTGCGACTTTGCTTTTGTTTTCTTTATGTTACGGAAGAAGCGGGGAGGAAATATGTACGGGATATATGCCATGGCCACCAGCGGCCGAATGCAATATGATTACAAACAAAAAGCACTATTTCCCCACCGCGGGGCAAATCTAAGATCAATGCAAAAACCCGGGACATACTCACACCCCACCGTCTACACCCACCCTCATATCCAGCTCTCCAGCTTCCCCCCACAAGCCAACCACACCCAGCTCCGTCCACTCCATCTTCAAGAAACCCAAATCCAAGGAATCATACCTCCACGCCACCAAAGACACATCTCAACGCCCCGGGGACGCCCACCAGACGAAACGGAATGCGTTCAACGTCCGAGTATGGTACAAAACTCCAACTTGAAGCTTTCCAGATCCTCAAGGATGGGGGTCCTGATTGGAGTGACCTCCGTTTACGGGATCCGGCTGTTGTCAGGATGTATGTACATAGCAGTAACAATAGCATAGTTCTTCAAGACCTGCTTCCCTGATTACATCGGCGATTGCCAGAAACTGTTAATTCATAAGTTCCCAGGTAGTTTAGCCTTCACGCATCTCCGGCCAATTTGTCACGGTCGACCGCAGCCCACGGTGCTCTCTTCTATGCTGTCCTTAACTGACCGTAACCGCCATCGGTGACCCATACTCATCCTGGTGGGTCTATGTGGGACCTCCTGCCCATCCCCGCATGAGATCTCGCTGTGGTAGTTCGTTCTGGCAGTGGAAGTTTGCTTGCTTGGACTTTGTTGAGCAGGGCGAGTTTGCCTTTACCGCCTTACCGCCGTTCGCCGCGCCGTTAGGAAGAATCACTTCTGGGTGGTTTGTTTGTTTGTAATCATAATGCATTCGGCCGGTTGCGGCTATGGCATATACCTAGCATATTTCCTCCTCGCTTCTCCTGTAACACAATGAAACAAAAGCAAAGTCGCGAGCCCCATCGAACCCCTAACAAAAGAAACCGTCTCACTTCTGGGCGGTTGGGTGTGGGGTTGAGATATTGGTACTGAAGACAGGAGGGAGCTAGTGTTTCGTTATGACGTTGACTCCGGTTTCATGACGCTGCCGCTCACTCACAATCGCACGTTGCAATAGATGATATGTACCCATCCCATTCATGCCTCCGCCAAATCAGCAATCTATAATCTACAACCCCTCATATCGTATCCATCCCGACAGAAAGAAAAAAAAATATGTACATCCGAAAGCTTTGAAACAAAAAAAAAATCCCGCAAAAAATCGCACAAAAACTATTAACACCTCCCAAACAAAGCAAACCCACATCCTCATCCGCATCCTCCTCACGTTTTTTATACGTCTCAGTCATCCTTGGTATCGTGTGCACATCTACTGCAACTTCTTCGCCGGAATGCTCTTCCCCTTCTTCGTGTAGCTCTCCACAAAGAACGCAACGAACAGATACGTCAATGGGGCGAGGTAGACACAGTTCGTGATGGTCGCAAAGATCTCTCCGTCATTGGACAGACAGGGGGTTTGTTTGTCGAGGTTGACAAAGAGGTGCAGTGCGGCAAAGGACCCGCCGATGATGAACTGCGTGATCTGGAGCGTGGTGAGGGACTGCTTCAGCAGACCCGGAACGCGGATGTGGAGCGCCGACAATGTGTAGTAGGTGTACATTAGCGCGTGGATGAGGGAGTTGAAGATGCAGAAGATCCAGATCGGGGGAGCCATGTAGCTACTTCTTATTAGCGGATATTGAGTAGTAGTGTAGGGGAGGAGACAAACCGGATGCCAGCCCACATGCAGATCATAGCACCAGCATGGTGGTACGTCTGCAGCAGCGAACTCTTGCGGCCCTTGAGAATGATAACAGCGGTATCAATAACCTCATAGAACTTGCTAAGATAAAACCACCACCCGTACCACGCCAACGCCTCCTCCCACAACCCCTCAATCTTAATCGCACCTTCATACCCCATATCCGCTATAGCAGTCCCATTTCCCATCAATGGGACTCTTGTCTCAGTCCGGATCTTGCACAGGCTCCCGACAACGTTCTGAAGACTCGATTTGTCGAGGGCATTGTGCATGCCTCGGACCATCCCCAGGAACGTCCATGCCGAGTATACGGCGAGGAAGACGTTGTGGAGGACGACGAAGATCTTGAAGGCGCGCGTGTTCGCGATCCGGTAGGGCTTGCCGGTAGAGTAGTGGTTTGCGAGGTGTGCAGAGATTGCGTACACCGTTGCGATGGTGAGAGGAACGCGGACATCGAGGAGTGCCGTGTAGACGTTAGAAGGGATCGGGACGCGCTGAGGGACGATGAGGGAGGGTTTGCCGGCGGCGAGGGCGGGCGTGAACGGGGAGGGTGGGAGCGAGAGGTGGATGCTGCTTAGACTGAAGAGTTTGGTCGCCATTATTGCTGTTGTTTGAGGTGTTCGGCAGAGGAAGGGGAGGAGGAGGATATATGGAGGAGGAATTGGGTGTCTGGGAGCGACGAGGAGGAGGAAGACGGAACGAAAGGAAAGGGGAGAGATAAACTGGGGAAATAATTTTATTTTCCGTTGGGCGCATATTTGGAGATTTAGGTTAGTGCTACCCAACCCCAACAAAACCAGGGACCGCCAAGCTTCAAGGTGAGATCCCTGCATAGCCTGCCGACAGACGATGGCGTGAATTATGCCGGCCTTTTCGCTGGAATTATCTATCTCGGTGTGAAAGCACGCAATGTTTCTCTATATCTCCAGCTCTCTATCCACCGTCAATTATCTCCCTCTGTGGGCATTGCGAGAGATAGTCGTCGTGGGGGGTGACGGGGAGCTGCATCCATCTGTTGAGGTGTTGAGGTGCAACATTAGAGTTAGCAGCTCAAAATGCCGACGCAACGCTCACGTGCGCGTTGCTCTATGCTCAGGTTTCTCACAATTAACCTCGGCAATCGGCAATACCAGTATGTACAGGTATCGCCATCGCGGCTTCGGATGTTCAAGAGTCTTTCCTTCTTTCCTTCTCTGCCGGAGAAGTGGTTGGGAAAGCGTTGAACTCGGGCAGCCCGCTCTATCGTGCAGTAGCGCGCCCCTCGTATCATCGGCAATTCTGGTGCGACGCCGGGAACAGACATAGATCTGGATCGTGACGATAAACGTTTCGAGAGATAGAGTACAATCGAATACAGTGATATCGTCCTCGCGCTGAACATGTGTCTGCGACAACGCCCAATGTTGTGGCCTTGAGACAATCGTCGGAATTGTTGGGGCTGATCTTCCCCACATAGATGTGTGCGATTCTGGGTTACACTGTACCTGCGGCTCAACGGTTCGTTTAAACTTGGCATCCGAGCATACGGTCCCGGTGAAGCGTAAGGCGGTGACAGCTTGTCAACAGTACCACCGGCCCGCAGCTTCTGTCTCGCGGAAGTACCCGTATCATGGACTGCCGCTTGCCGATCCCACTGCTCTCGGAGGCCAAATGCGTCTTTTGACCAGACACTGCCGATTTTCTACCATTATTATTGACCCTCAACAATTTCTAACACTCGGTCACGATTCTTTGGCCAGATATCTTATCAGGAATTGCTAGTCAAATTTCGAAAAAGTCAGACCAATGAGGCGAATCGACATGTACTACGCAGGTATTCAGTTCCAAAGTGGGACCGCTACCTTGATTTTCTTCCCACTCGAGCCTCGGACCGGTACTTCTCCACTTCTCCGTCGAAGGCGTTACATAAGGTCGCAAGTATGTCAAACACAACAAGCTAAACATCAAAGGCAGGATGGCCGAGTTGGTTATGGCGCCAGGTTAAGGTTTAGTCTTAACACGATCTCCTGGTTCGGGAAACTGAGCGTGGGTTCAAGTCCCACTCCTGTCATTACCTTTTTGTTTTGTTTTGATGGTGGCAAGTATTAAGCTTGGTAAGATTTTTGCGGTAACTATTTGACAGACTAGTCATTGTTTAGTGAGATTTGGTCGAGGTAATTTGGACTTACTGTAGAGGTGTTTCATATTCAGACACTGTCCTTGATGATAATAAGGCTCAGCATTACGCCAAAGGTTTTAGTTCGGCGTCACTCAGCGGAAGAGAAAATTCAGGATCCGAGCTTCGATGTATGGTTCCTACACCTGCATTCCACCAAGTAACCTTCCCTGCTTTTAATCGGGATATCGGCTCCAATACTTGACAGATCCCATGGGTTTCTACACCTGGACAGCGCGGGAGAGTTTCTGCCAAACCACGGCGCAAATCACGAATACAGAGCAGACTCGGATCGAGCTTGTTATTTCTGGTATGGGTATGAGGGTCTAGCTGTCGGGCTATTCCCAAGTGATGCTGAACATCAGGTGTCCATGACGTTTTGATATTATCTAATAGTGTGTAAGCTACGGTCTACAGCCGTGATATCAGTGTTATCCTTCCTTCCTCGTCCATTCCAGCCACAGACCTTGGCTCACCCTATGTGCTCATTACGCCGCGAGTCGGTAGAGCCTGCGGGCCAGACAAAATGGATTACGGAGGAAGGGACGGGTTGCTTTTGTTGCTGCCGGCGAATTGGATCTGGTTCTTGGTGAGTATTGGTGGGGCGGTTGGAGCAAGTATAGCTGGGCGGACTCTGCACTGTGGACTTGGCCTTGGGCCGAAGCAGAGGATGATCGGAAGAGACGGAGGGTGCGACGTGGGAGAGGAATGAAACTCAGCACTGGAAAAGATCAATGCCATTCGAAGTGCTAAAATAAAGCCTTAAGACACTTGAAGACCTCCACAGCCGCCACAAAACTCAATTGCAAGCCTTCTCCAATCTCGAAGACTAATAACTTTACCAATGAACCCTGGCCTATCCTATGAAGGTCACCGCCTCTTAGATTCTGCCAGCACAGTCGCGGTAAGAAATTAAGTTTATCCTTGAAGGTTCTTTTCGGTGTTGATCATTTGGCGCATAAATGGCTGTACTCTACATCGAATTCAGTGTTAATTTGATTTATGTATGCCAAACACCAGTGTATCACAACAAAAAATGGACTCCGTGGCGCAAGGGTAGCGCATCTGATTCCAGTCCAGAAGGTTGCGCGTTCAAATCGCGTCGGGGTCATTTTTGTTTTTCTTTCTTGGTTCCGCCCAGCCATAACATCATCTTCAGTATGAGGTTACGAGTATAGAAGGAAGCATGAGAGATTTTGAAATTTCAACCCGCTGAGAGGGTACGTTATCTGCGGCGATGGTATCGCCCCTCTTTGGAATGGTTTAGTAAATTGCAAGAACGACTTCAGGAACACCCCAATTGAGTTGATAGTACTTAGATGAAGGATTCTGAGTGATGCATGGCACGGATGACTGGTCATAAGGAGACCTCTTTAGTTACCTCTCGTGCTTGTACATAACGAATGACATATTCCCCTCTATATTCTATGGCATTAGTAAAGGTTAGAGATTATTTGCTTAGTGGGCAGTTGAGGAAATAGGCTCAGGCCTCGAACTCTTGCCGCAAATATTTACTCCGTTGGTTTCTTCTACGGTTTTTGTTCAGGATATCCCTCTAGGGGACCCATGCAGCGTAGCCCTCTCCAGTTAAGAATATTGTGTAGCATAACCTTTTCATACGAAAAAGTCAAGAATTAAAGACTTAATTGTTAATTTTGCGGGTCTATGATTTCTTCAGGCATCTTCCTGTCTTGGTTGTGCTTGAGGGTTGTGAGAGATCAATTGACAATGAGTCAGTAATTAGCCTTGACAATGAGTCAGTCATTAGCCCTGACATGACTACTCATTAATTCCGGTATGACAACTCATTCAAGCTGTTATTAAATTGCAAAGCAGTATGACCACCACACCCTCACAGAATGGACAGAAAGTAGGCACTAAATACCCAAAAATTTCCCAAACTATTGTTTTCATATTACCCGCTTTTTAGTTCAACATTTTGGTAATGGTTATCCTACATAAAAATCGGCCAAGAGGGTTACACTGCATAATATGATTCCCTAGGGGTTATCCTAAATAAAAGCCGTTTTTCTAACTAAGGGACCTATGAGAGAAATGGATAGGTGAATATTCCGCTCTGCGTAGCTTGATAAACCTTTAAACTTCGTTAATGGGGACAAGAGGGAGTGGTTGAGAAGTTGTGCTCGATATTTCACAAGGCGTGGTATTCCTGGGCCAATGCGGGTCCTTTACAGCTCATGGGATGAAGAAGATGGCTATAGTGTGTGAACGTCCCTAGCACACACTTTAGCTCTTGCAGTACCCCAACATACCAACATATGATGAAATATGATTTATGCAATGGGAGTTCGAGGTTGATTGTTGTGCGGGCTCACCCCCAGACTATTATATCACTACTATGCTAGAGTTTTGTCTTCCTATGCACAACCTAAAGGGATGCTGCGATGTGCGGAGCTCCTCTTTGTATACAGCTGGGGAGGTGCTTATTGCGTATTAATTTGAATCCGGATCTAGAACGGCGAAGGTCCGGCTGTCGTTAATTGTGAGATTTCAACTCTGTGATAATACCCACGACTCGGGTTTCTGAAACGGGGCTCTTGCACGGGCCAGCTGAATGATACGTATTAGGTCGGGATCATGATTTCTACATATGGCCATGGTATGGACAAGGGACCGTTAATAGGGCGAATGTATGAGAGCATAAAGAGATGTTACTTATTGGGATATCTCGCTTGCACGTGACGGTGGAGAGGTTTTTGCGGCACTTGGTAAGTTGTCTTAACGCTAACGTAGGTACTTAAGTAAACGCATTAATAGCTTCCTAAGAATATCAGAACCGCTTCCATCCTTCGATGCGTTTCTAGATATCACTCACTTGTGGTTTTAAAGTCTGTTTCGTGGCGATAATATACTTCGTTGGCAGAATCATAGTGAATGAACCAGAACCGAGCCGAAGCTGGCATTGATGGTTATTAATCGTGAAACAGCGATTGTGGATATCTTTGGTATAGTTGTGGGAAGATGCCCTGATACAACTGCTGGTTTGGGCTCTTGACCGTTAGAACTCTACTATTGTCAAGAATGGGATTGTGAAATACCGGTACCCAAAATAATCAGTGGTGCACCGTCGCGTGCGCATAGGCCGACAGGCCTTGGATGCGGCAATTGACTTCCAGCTGCATGGCGGCCGAGTGAAGTGGTACACATGTATGCAGGGATGTTTCCACTGGTTGTGGCGAGATTGGCTATCTTGGGTACGCTTGTCCATGAAAACGAACAAACATCTTGAATTCCAATATCATAACTAGACAAGAACAAGATAAGTACAGTATTAAATGATGCTCCAATAGCACATAAGAGCATAGAGTAGAGTGGTTAGGTCCGAATAATCAACAATCTTTACGACCCGGAAGCCAGCCGAAAAACTACATGCCCTCTAAACTCTAAACATAATGCTAGCTCGATCGTTGGCAATCATGAGAAGTGGATGCTATACATGGGTAGCGATTAGTCGATTGCGACAGAGTACAATCCAAAACAACATAGTCGTTCATTTCACTAGTTTGATGAGGCTGTGGTTGTCCCACCCAAAAACATTGGACTCCCGGTAGTATCTGGGCGGTCAAGCCGAGCCAAGCATTTGAGATTGTGGGAAAGGCAACTTATGTCGCTTGAAATATTTATTTGCAATGACCCTATCAGAATCTTGTTATCTTTGAATGATGGAAATGGGTAGTGAATACTAGCAGTTGGCGCATAGCAGTCTAGAGCACCGTAGAAATAGAGTGACCCGGGTTCGGAGAGAGTGTAGTGTAGGCCATACTGCAGATTCGAACATAACAATCACCCAAAACCTTTCTACTCCAATAAACGAGCTCATATACGCCGCAAACCCGGATATCTTAGGCGTGGATCACCTCTATCTGCAAAGTCTTCAAATTGCAACGACGCGAAAGAGAGTCAGGCCTTAGGTTCTAATCCGTCGTTCGTCGCGATGATCTCTTTGCTAGATGTTAAATGTATACCTACGTAGTTCAGAACCGTTCGCACGAGGGCTTGGGATTTCACTAACCAATTCCTTCTTTAAATTTCCACAAATAGTATTGCCGACCAAGACGATCCAGATGCCGTATTGATTCTATATTCAAGGACATGGAAATTAGAATTCGTTTTTGTATATGCCACTCTGGTCTGCTAACCGTTTCCTCGAACACTGTGTAAATGACAACTGTTTACATCCAAGGATACAGTTGGCGGATCGCGTTTTAAGGTTCCAAAACTGGAATACTGACTGCATAAAATAAGGCCGGTGCCAAGGGGGGGGCGGTAAAATAGCTGCCAGGCCAGCCTGAATCGCAGGCCTCTTAGGAACACTGGTTGAGTTTAACGCGGGTACGTGTAAAACTACCATATACCATTGTTCCTATTTCACCAATCCAAACTTTTTGCATGCTTCCTCCGAGCTCCTCTAGTATTGTCTCCCCTTCTCATAACGTAGAGGGTTCTTCGAATGGTCTACTTGATGATTAGTTTTTAGTCGTGTTGATCTTCCTGTCTGGCGGAACCGAGTAATTGAAATGAACTGGAACAGACCCTGCCACATTCCCGATGCTAACTTTCATTTTGGTTGCTATGGTGTCGTCTGCAAGTTGATCTTCTACCGCGCAGTTTCGACAATACCGGTTGAAAACCGCGTTTATCCATGGTAGAATCCTTGCAAGAACCACGCTCGCACCAGCGAGACGTGGATTTGCAGCTCTGGGATTTCGAAAACCTCTGCACCCGCAGAAATGGATGTAGTAGTGGGCTTTTTTACGGCCATTTTGTGTGAGATGTGAGGATAAGGTGTAGAGGGAGAATTCGGTATTGAAAATAAGGTATCACACAGAGAAAGTACTAGTTGTGAGCGCTTATTTCGGGACAGAGAAAGAAGAAAGGAAAGAGCGGGTCGGGGGAGATATTTACAATATATATTTTTAGCGGTTGATATTTGCATGCTGTCACCATGAGAGAAGGAGGAGGGCGTGCGTAGGTCTATATCCCGCTTGTCAAAGGCAACAAGTAGCTTCAGGTCCATTCAAGCAGAGGACGGCCTCATCCCTTGCCAGGCACCACCAACGCTGCGTGCGCTGTGATCCTTTAACTTCTGGTCACCTCTCATCTCCCGTTTTGGTTTCCTGCCTATTTACTATGGTTATCAAGGGTGGTGGTTGAAGTATGTGTTTGTAGCGTTGAGTGCCGAGCCCCACGGGAATAAGAAATCGCGGGTTAGTTGATGCTTGCCGACTTGCTTTGTGCAAAGATGGGGGAAGCTGGTATAGTAAGAGTTATAGATATCTCTCAGTTCGGTACATTGATCGATCCTGGTGGATTGTGAGTAATTGGTGATAGTGATGGTGGTTGAGGAGGTGGTGATGGTGGTGGTGATGCTTGTCAAGAAGTCTGACATGCCAAGTGACATCAATTATAAGGGCAAAACCGTCATTCATTTTCAACGTACAACTTCTCTTGATAGATACAGTGCAGAATAAAACATAAAATCCACTACACTTCTCATCCCTTCTATTGGCCAACAGCACTTATCATCCGGCAGACTTGATGTTACTATGGAGCGAACGGAAAGATTTAAGAAAGGACCACAAGGGTGAGATTTCATGCCCAAGTAAATCAACACTACAAATCCAAGCACCATAAATCCAAGCACCGCAGAACGCCCATAAACCTCTCCCAACCTACCGTGCACTATACATCCCTAAGCTCCCCACGCTCCCCCACCTCATAGTCTTAGCCCTCTCCAGAATACCTCCGCTACCGCTGAGGGAATTTTTCTTCCTCCTCAACTTCTCACTAACACCACTCCCTCTCCTTCCCCCCACATTACTCTCGCCGTCCCTCTTTCCTCCAGGCTTTTTATTCTCCTTCTTCACGCTCAACGTGCGGCTTCTAAACAATCCCTTCTGAGGAGGAGGAGGAGGAGGGCCTTTCGTATCTGCCGCTTGGACTATCGGCATCTGTGCGAACGTCTCCGCGGGTCTGCCAGGGGGCTCAATGAACTGCAGGGTTTCTTCGCGCCGCCAAAAGGTAGAAGGTGGACGCCAGTGGGAGGTTGGGTCCAGTGGAGATCCCGGCAGCTCAAAGGAGTCGCGGGTAGGGGTCGGGAAGTACTCCGTCCGTGGGGAGAGGGAGACCAAACTTTTCCTCCATTAACAACGCATACACCAGAGGATGGGGGGGGGATACCTAGACCGCCCACTTCCCACCTCCGTTTCCGCAGCCGACATCTTCCGTGGCGTAACAGGTGCCGGAATAAACACGGAGAAGTTCCTATGCAGCTCTCGGCGACGCTGCATCTCCGACGCCTCTTCTGCAGCCGCAATTTGTTCACGTAGCGAGAGGATGTGCGTATACACACTATTATCTTCCTGCTCCGTTGTTGCAGTTCCTGGGACAGCAGACGGAGAAGGATAGCCGGTGGCGTGGTGGAGAAGGTCCGCCCCATACTCTTCTGCAGTGGCTGCACGGAGCTCCGAAATATAGTTGTGGCGGGTGTAGGCGGGGTCGAATGCGAGGAAACTCTTGGATGCTGTGCGCCGCTGCTCGCGCTCGCTGTTCCAACGGGTGAAGCGGGGGTCAGTGTGGAAGGTGTAGTTTGGGTCTCGTGTGGGGGGTAGACTTTCGGATGAGCGGCGAGAATTGGAAGACGGCGTTGGCGTGTGGGAGGAGATGGAAGTGCGGGACGCCGGGGAGGAGTCGAACTGGAGCGTGGATGCGTTTGAGAGGCGGAGAAAGAGGGATTGAGCTGTCTGGGCTACAATTGACGATGTGCTCGACGAGCGGTGGTGGGGTGGGGGTAGTGGGGTTGTCATTATTGTGTGCGGGCAGTGAAGTGAAGTGAGTAGTGTTGAGTTGGCTGCGTCTAGAGCATAGGAGTTGATTTCTTGACCGAACAGAAATGGGGCAGCCGAGTGAGAGTTTGTGCATCAGAAGCTGCTTTCAGCAGACGAAAAAGGTTTAGCGATAAGCGGGGACTCTAGTGGTACCATTTGTTAACCCCACTTGCCATAAGGCACCCAGCACTGCAGGCTCTGATGTAGGAGCGGCGAAGTAATATAAGTACTTGACCACAGGGTTGGAACAAATATCATATTAGAGCTCGTCTTGCTACAAACACATAGTTCTTCTAGATTTTCGTTAACCTAGGATTCACGCACGCTCGTTGATTATCACGATAATAAGTATGCATACTTAAGTACAAGACGATCTAACCCTCCATCCGCTCCACTACATCGCAATATTAACATCGATATCGTTCTCTTCCACTGCTCTGGGTCGTCCACTCGTTGACGACTGTTCGCGTTCCTCTCCCACGACTCCGCTCGTCGAAGCCTGTTCTCGTCCCTCTCCAATGCCTTTGACCTCATCCGTACCTCCGCTTCTGTCCATACCTTCGCACTCTGCACCCACATCTACACATCGTCTGTACTATTCCATCCCTGGCCTTCTGATGTCCCCCCGCGCGGTGCGTCACGGTACGGCAAGGCTCCTCGATTTTATACGCTTCAGTCCAAGCCCTTGTCTATGCTGAGTATTCTCACCGCGCGACCTCAGCTTATTAGTACTATTTGTACTTGCTCATGTCAGGTCTGGGCGGACACTAGTCTCTAGCACCCACCTGGACCTGACATAAGCACCGAGCGATTTTTATTTATTACAGAGTATGGGAGCATTGCATCAAATAGGCGGCCACAAGTCACTTCATGATTTCAAGCCCTGACCTCGGGGGTCGTCTCTCCTCCGGACTCGGCTCTCATTTCTCCTCAGTCCTCGTCTACTCTGCTGTTGTATACTCTGCCCTCGTCTACGCGCAATTTACGTTATCTACGTCGTCTACCCATCTGTCCCCATCTTGTGTCTCCTCCACGCCGTCGTCTACCCGTCTACCCGCCTACCCAGTGTCCCCTACTGCGTACCATCGTCCACGCCCTACTTCAGCACCATCTACCCCACCACTGTCATCTATCACACTACCGCCGTCTTCTCTCACCCACTGTCATCTCCTCCGCGCCGTCGTCTAGATGTTTACCGAAGTGATGAAGGTCTAGTTGGCACTCGCGGCAGCAGAAGTAGTATACCTGGTGGGATTAAGAATAGATTTTACGCACTGTTCACTTTAAAATACTATTGTCACTCTATACATCTTCCCTAACTGCCATGGACCAAGTTAATACAGGCCACCGCCTTAGCTGTGCTGTTTCCGGAGAAAATGCTGCTTTAGCTGAGCGGTTGCAAGCTGGACAGCAATTTGACTCGTTTCAGGACGTAAGGCTGCGATGAGAGGGATATGGATATAGTTGAAAAATTAACTGTAATTTGTGATAACGCTGTTTAAAACCTAGGTTCTATACACTGTTCTTGTTTACCGTGGCATATGCTGCAGGTTGTTCCTCTCCATATTGTAGCTGGTTATCATCTATAGGGAAGAAAAAGTGAAACCCCAGGTGTTAGAAGGTTATCCTACATAATAGCGGACCTCGAGGGGGTTACAAGGCATAAAAAACCGTTATTCTATTAGTTTGATAACCGCAATTTCAGGTCTTGGACGAATTCCTACCATACCACTCCTTTATCTGAACATATACACCGCATTCTCTTCTCTAATCCTTCTACGTGTCTTCTCACTGTTTAATAACCTCTTCACCTCAAGCCACTTAGTCACCTAAATTACCAAACCATATTTCCAATATCTGCAAACCTCCAGGATGAAGTTCGCTTTCCTCGCTGCTACCGCCCTCCTTTCCACTTCCGGAGCTCGCAGGGGTCCACTTGCCTATGCTACCTGTCAAGGAGGATGCGTAACTCTCGTAATAGCGTGTTACTCAGCTACCGGATTCTAGCCTTGTTCCCGGCCCCTCGCAGAGGGTCTGGTGTAATAAAAAGCTCGGTGTCCCAAGTCACCCCGACTAAATACAGTTCGGACAATATACAAACTCAGTTTGAATTTCTATAGATTCCGGAGAGTGGTAGGTATTATGTAAATGGGAAGAAGTACATCTAGGAACTGTAATTAAGTGAGGATTATATCTAAAATCCTGCCCGAATGATCTCCGAAATGCTATCTGACTTCGGAACTTTTTTGGAACTGCTGGTAAAATATGAGGTGCTGCCATGATATCCGGAGGATGCAAATTACTTCCTACCTGAGTTAATTACCTTCAGTTACTTCTGAATAAGAGATAATACACCAGACCCCCAGCGATGGGTTGGGAATGAGGCTACGTGCTTGGAGCTACTACTTCCAATGAATGTCCTACAGGTGAATTGTGAATTAGTTGGAATGTGATAACTTGGATGAAGGCTGTGTTCAGGGTCTCAAGCCCTAACCCTGGCTAGAGGAGGGCTCGGTTTGCCCTGCATATATGACTATGCGCAGGTCCATATTGTGTCATTGATTGATGTACTGGAAGATATTGGCCTGCATTGTCCATATGATACTGGGTATGTCGAGCAATTAACTGGTTGTGCATCTGCTCCATTCAGTCGCGGTGCTAACTATATTCAATGTGGCTCCTCGGGGATGCCACAGCTGCAATGTCTGCAAGAAGATCCTTGGGTACTTTCAGCCGAGTTATGGACTAACGGTGGAGCGCTCGAAAACCTTCCGAATTCGAACTGCGTCGAGAGCTGTAGTTGGTGTTGTCGTGGGGTGTAACCATACAGAGCTCAGGTTACACAATGAGCCGCATTGCAGCGTGAACCATCTGTCCTCATCATCCATAGCTTCAACACAACCCCGTCTCCTCTCCACCACAACCCCATTCGACGACGATGCACTCCACCGTAGTCCGTGCCCAAAATGTCTTTGGATTCTTCACAACAGTAGCCTTCGTTGTCGGCCTCTTCACCGCGCTTAGCGTCGTGCTGTATCCGCCTTCTCCCACTGCAACCGTCGACGTCGCCTCCGTGAAAATCATCAAGGGCCGTCCACAATACTATTCCTCAAGACAGCAGGAATATGCATTCATCACCTTCAATCTCGATGCTGACCTGGAAAGCTTGTATAATTGGAACACTAAGCAGGTGTTTTGCTGGTTGAGCGTGGTTTATGGCGGCGGGAGAGGATCGAAACATGTGAGCGCGCACCTACCTTCCTCCCCTGACACCGCTAACAAAGCGCCCATAGTCCGATAACGAAGCGATAATCTGGGATGCTATACTACCGAGCGTTAAGACCTCGCGCCTCAGTCTACGCAACGAGAAAGCGAAATATACTATCAACGATATTGCCGGGCGCTTCCTGGAAAGGAATGCGACGGTGAGGTTCGGATGGAATGTTCAGCCGCATGTTGGCGCACTTACGTGGGGGACTGTGGAGGTTAAGGATGTGAATGTGGTGGATGCTGACTTGGAGACGGGGCAGGGTGGGAAGAGAGGTGACGGGTGGAGCTTCACGTTCCCGCCGGTTGGAGGGAGGAAGAAGGTTCCGGCTGAGAAGAGCAAAGCATAGAGGAGGGGTAGACGATATCAATTGCTTCTGTGTGTGCGTATTGCTTTGACTAGAACGAGAATATTCCTTGCCGCGATTGCAGTTGCGCGGTTGTGGAAAGTCATCGGTCCTAGGTAACCAGTGGCACTGTGGATGCTTCGGGTCCCAGTGCAGACCCCCTAGACACCCGACGACGTCGAGTACTGAACGCTGATAGCGCCGTAATGTACACAAATGTAGTGTTACTATTCCCATATTGTAATTGGCTGAAACTCACAATATTAACCCTCATCTAACAGCTCCTGTTTCGTGCTATAGCTTTAGTACGGCAGATTGAAATCTACCAGCTGCAGTCTAGTGCAACCAGTGGTGTGTGTGGGTTAGGGATCTATAGAAATGCACGTCACATCTCTTATAGATGCTCGACCCTGGAACTCTCCTTTAGTTTGACACACTGTGTTTGGAAGCTTCGAGTCGAGTGAGCTGGAGCTCTGAGTGCTTGGGAGCTTCGAGTCAAGTGCATCTGAAAGCTTGTAATCGAGTACATCTGGGAGCATTATAGTATCCAACGCCCTCATCAAAAGTTTGGTGATCATGACTACTTCATGTACAGTACTGTACTATACATCTAAGTTGTGTCAGATGCATCTTATCACAAACAGGTCCGGAAACTTGAAAATTCGGCGAGTAGAAGTCGGTAACCTCCGAACGGGCGGGTAAGCGCAGGCTAGAAAGCTTGGGGCGAAACACTAAAACCTCCAGTCCATCTTCCTCTTCCGAATCCTCATCTCGCTATCTCACCAACAACAGCAAAAATGTCCGCACCACCTGCTCGCACTGGTGGCGGCATGTCCGGCCTATATGCGAACCTTCTCGGCGACACCACTACTTCATCCTCCTCCACAACCATCTCAAAAGCACCGGTTGTATTCGCCAAAGCTGGTGCCTCCGCGTCACCACCGCCAGGACACGAGGATGGAGCTTCTTCGTCATCCTCGTCGCAGAAAATAATTAATGCCGGTAGTCTCGCGCATCGGGTTTTGTTACTCTAAGATTGCATTGCTCACGGCGTTTCTCTTGCGACGATTATAGCTGCGCTCCGATTCCAACCCACCATCACGAAGCGCCCAGCGCCGGCGCAGAAGAAGAGTATGAGCTTCAAGCCTATTGGCATGGCCTCTATCGCAAATAAAATCGAGGATACCGCTGCCGTTACTACTATTGCCCCGACTACTACTGCAGTCGCGAAACCCGTCGTTAAAACCACACTTGAAGACTGGGTCGGCGATGATGAAGATGTAAACGGATTCTACAACTCAAATCAGAAGGATCGCCAACGCGGCGGCAGAAAGAAACGGAAAAAGAATAAAGCTACCCCTCCGCCGCCGACAAATTGGGACGATATCTACGATCCCCTCCGACCAAATAGCTATGAGGAGTATAAAGACGGCGACGAAAAGATCAGAGAGATGGAGGATTGGCGGGAGCGGCTCTACGGAAAGAAGCGGAGAAGATATGATGACAGCAGCGATTCCGAGGATGAGAAGAGACCGGCGATGGGTAGTATGTTTCCCCCGTCCTAGCTGTACGAAGATATGTACTGACAGGTGAATAGGAGGTTTTGCTCCTCCGATAAATTACTCTTTTGCACCGCCGCCGCAGTTCACTCCGCCCGCCGATACTACCACGCCGCCGCCGCCTCCTCTGTCCTCTTTGTCAGCGCTGCCTCCGGTAGAGATTCCAGACGATGCTTCGGGCGAAGACGCGTTCGCACGGCGGATGCGGATGTCGCAACAAGGCGCAATCGGGTATTCGGCGGTTGCACAACCACTTGCGCATGCAACACCCCCGCCGCCGCCGCCACCTCCACCTCCTCCACCGCCTCCCGCGCCCCAACAGCAGCCCTCTCAGCCGCTCCCACCCCCATCAACATCCGCAATCATCTCCCGCGCCCCCGTCCTTTACCAACAACCTACCACCAACTCCTCTCCGCCTCGTTCTCCGCAAAACCCATACTCTCCTGAGCCCGAAGCACCTGCCGAGCCGTCTTCCCGTCCCGGTCAATCCGGCTTCGCAAAACGCCTCATGGAAAAGCAAGGGTGGAAAGCCGGACGAGGCCTCGGTCGCGATGGCTCCGGCATTACTAAGGCAATCCAGATGGTCTCTTCCGGTAAGAAGGGGCAAGCAGGGCGCGGCAAGATCGTGGACAAAAACAAACGACGTGAAGACCGGAGCAACGCCGAGCGCTCTGAGGTGGTGGTGATGCGCGGGATCATTGACGGAAAGAGAAGTCTTTTTGACCACACGGAACTACTGCAGAAGGTTGGTGACGAGTATAAACGGTATGGAAGAGTGGTGCAGATTGTGATCCAATGGGATGATGACGATGATGATGAGAGTGAAAATGCGGAAGAGGGGAGTGAGAAGGCCAGAGTTTATGTGCTGTTTGCGGACGAGGGGAGTGCACAGATGGTATGTGTTTGCTTAGTTATTATGTGTGTAGATGGAATGCTAACAAGAGTGTAGGCAGTTAGTGGGTTGCAGAGGAGAGAGATCTTTGAGGGGAACACGACTGAGGCAGCTTTCTACCCGAAGGAGAAGTTTGAAGCGAGAGAGTTTGAGTAAGCAGTGCAGAGAGGGAGACTTGTATTGATGTTGCCTGATTAATGCTATGGTGATGGTGCGACTTGCATGGAACTGTGGTCCCGGAAATCTGTAATGTGCCCAACTAGCCCCTCGCACTGTTTGTGAATTTGTTTCAGCGGTAGAATTCAATCAACAATGCGACCATTCGTGCACAGGGTTGGAGTATCCGCAGCTGGGGGTACTATTTGAAGATTGCCTTAACATGTATAAAGCGCTAAAACGAGCGGAGGAATGAGGAAGGAAAACGCCTTCCGGAGTTAGTTATATGGGTGGGAGGTTTGGTAGGATATTTAGACGCAATGATCAGTCACGACCCCGAATATCACCCTGGATATCCGACCAAAAAACCAACACCGCTCCCAGCCTATGTGGATATCATTGGTCTGAAGCTGAATTCCCATCTTCGATTGCAAGGCTTGGGTGTGATAGTTTGAGGTTGCGAAACGGAAACACGCATTGATACTTAAGACTATGCCACGAAATTTTGGGTGGAGAGGGGGAGGGGGAGGCTTTGGAGTATAGTAAGGGGGTGGTCCCTATATCGCCATTGCGGGTGATGCTTCAGGATGTACTTTTGTTATTCTAAAGTTGTTAAACTTAAGACCATTGCCTCCGTCCGGGTGGAACATCCACTAGAGTAAAGAAGCTTTCTCCACAAACACGTGATATTGCTCGATCTCTCGAAGTTTCATGTGCCCATACACCCATTCCTTCGGCAAATCCTATAATACCAGTTTATCTCGCCTCCTCGGGAGGGGGCCCTGGACTTTGCTTCTAGAACATTGGAAATCAAAATATATGTCATTGCATTACCCGACTATCCATTTCCGGTTAGTGTAGACAGGTACCCCAACGCCACTCAACCTCATCACCACCAGCCTCACAATCCTTACCATCACCATCACCACTTCCACCATTACCACCGTACCACCACTACCATGCCCCCAAAAGCCGACGTCAACCGCGCCGGCCGCGAAACCACCGACTTCCCTTCCGTCTGCGAATCCTGTCTCGGCAGCAACCCCTACATCCAAATGATCAAAGAGGAGTCGGGGATGGAATGCAAGATCTGCACGCGTCCGTTCACGGTCTTCCGGTGGAGCGTCGACCGCACAGTCCGCAACAAGAAAACCAACATCTGCCTTACGTGCGCACGGCTCAAGAACTGCTGCCAGTGCTGCATGCTGGACCTTTCCTTCGGCCTTCCGATCGCGATCCGTGACACCGCCCTGAAACTCGTCGCCCAGGGTCCCGAGAGCGATATCAATAAGCAGTATTATGCCCAGAACCATGAGGGAGAGTTGAAGGATGGTGATGTTCCCGAGGAATATGAAAAGACTGAGGGTGCCGCGAGGGACCTGCTCAAAAGGCTGGCGAATAGTGAGCCGTACTATAAGCGGCGGAGGGGGGAGGATGGTGGGGAGGGGTCTAGCTCGGGTGTAGGCGAGCAGAGGAGGATTACAAGTGGGCCCGGACCGATTAGGAGTGGGCGCGGTGGGGCGCGAGGTGGTGGGGAACGGGGCAGAGGTGGAGGAAGAGGTGGGAGGGGAGGACGGGGCGGGAGGTTTCCGAATGCGAATCAGCTTCCACCGGGACCGCAGGATGTTATGCCGCCGCAGGATCAGAGTATCACTTCGCTGTTTCTCATGGGGTATGTTCACCGCCACCCTACTAGTTGTGGAACGTTCCTGATGATTGCGTATAGTGTCGAAGACGATCTCGCAGAACACCATATCCGCACCTTCTTCTCCGCCTTCGGAAACATCAAATCAGTCGTCTGCGTCCACCGCTCCAGATGCGCGTTTGTCAACTTCGCCAGCCGCGCAGGAGCAGAGGCTGCGGCGGAGTCGTGCCAGGGGAAGGCCGTGATCGCCGGATGTCCGCTCAGGATACAGTGGGGGAAGCCGAGACCGCTGGGGAATATCGACCACTCACAGACGGCGGGGGCGTCAAAATCTTTGGGAGAAGGCGTAGGAGAGCAAGCGGCTCAGGAGGAGCTCCATGTGGATGCAGGGCCGAGTATGCAGGGTATTGTGGTTGCAAAACCACCCGGAGAAGATGATGAAGCGAGGTATCCTTCCCAGATTGTCAGTTGAAGGCGGACACACTTCATTTTTTGCATGTATTTTTAGATTTTCTGCTTTGCTTTTGTGTTCATACCAGTTTAAAGATTGCTGCGTTTCGTGTCTTTCTGGCTTGCTTGTTGCTCTGGCGTTTTGGGAATAAAAACTGGTATATATATGTTCCGATCGATACATGAACTTTCCTGTTCACGAACCGGACAGGCCAGTTCGCGAACTGGGGCCGATTTCCGAACAGCTCAAAATATGTGAACTCACCTAGGAGCTGCTCTCGTATAAGTGCCAGTGTTCTTCACTTTCACCAAGTAAGCTTGTGAATGAGGTGAAACACTTGGCCAACAAGAGCACCAGGCCTAGGAGTCTAAAGTACAACTGAGGTGACTTGCTGATTCAATTTGGGAAAAACCTTCTAGTGATGGATGGAACTTTGCAGCAGGTACTCCATCATACAACATCTGTTCGGTGCGTGGTTAAACGGAAGCAGAATTACACAGTGCATATTTATCATATATTAGACCTTTAAGCATTGTTGTTTGCCTTAAAAAGGTTTGGGTTGGCTGAACATAGAGTATATCATGAAAAATATGAGACTAGGTTTGGAACTGGCATCTTGAGTTTGTAACTGAACAGACCTGTCTCCAAGCTTTTACCCAACTTGTGAACTGGATGGGGATATGGTGAACTGATTTCTCAAGTTTGCGAACCGAACAGGCCAGTTCAAATTGCTGAGTTCGCCAATCGGTTTGTTTGTTTGTAATCATATTGCATTCGGCTGCTAGCGGCCATGGCATATATCCCATACATATTTCCTCCCCGCTTCTTCCGTAACATAAAGAAACAAAAGCAAAGTCGCAAGTCCTCTTCCCCACAAACAAAAGAAACCGCCAAAAAACAACATTAACTTTTTACACCCCCCCATCACTCGACTCCTCGTGATCTGAGTTCTCCGCCTCCTCCGCCACTCCGCTAATTCTGCCAACATCTGTCAAATAAAGAAAATCCAACAGTGCCCGTGAACATTTTTCCTCTGCAAAAACAAGAGACATTGGCAAACTAATCTTCGGCTTTTTCATCACTTTTTCCACACCCTCATACCCCCCTTCCCCCTCTTGCCCGTCAACCCAAAGTCGCTTCTGTTCTCGTTTCCATCTTTTGCACCACTTAAAAAGGTGGTCTCTTGTCTGATATTCGTGCCCGCACCACCAGCACTTCATATCTCTTCTTTTTCCGATACGTCGTAAGTATTTCCCCAAAAGAGCATGTCCTGTCTTAAGTTGATAAAACCTAGCCACAATCGACTTCCGGGATCCCATCACCGCACTGTTACCTCCCCTTTTCACCAAATCATACCGGTAACTGTGCTTTGAATTTCTCCCCATCTCTTTTATTTTCTTTTCACTTTCCTCCCACTTCAACTCGGTCAACCTCCGATTGATGTGGGCGAAAGAAACATAATTTAAATATATTGGCGGGTTTTGTATCTCGGTCCTCTTTCCTCTACACTTATACGCCGCTTTCGTTGCTTGTTGGTCCGCTTTTTCGTTGCCTTCCACTCCCTTATGGGCGGGTACCCACCGGTATTCCACCTGGATATCCTTTCTTGACAACTCGCTTTCCCATATCATCATTCATAGCGCTAGCACCTGTCCTGGTCCTGGCTCGTCCGATTGTATTCTTCGTAAAGTCGCTTGGGAGTCCGTAAAAATCGTTACTCTCCGCGCTTCTTCCTTCTCTGCTATCTCGTTCGCAATTTTCACGGCTTCTGACATCGCATACATTTCGGCATCAAATGCCTCTTTTTGTCGACCCAGATGTACCCTCCTCTTCTCCCATCTCTCTTTTTCTTTCCATACCACAGCACATCCAGTCCACTCATCCTCTTTTCTCGCTCCATCAGTCCAAAGAACCAGGCCCTCCCTTTCCTTACCCGCTTCTCTCTTGGCCTCTTCTTCTTCCTGTATAATCACCTTGCCTTTCAGGCTCTTTCGAACTTTCGGTAGTGTGGTCGTTTCGTAAATTCTCCGTTCACAAAACTCCTCCGGGATCAACTCATCAATCCCCTCCACCCTCTGACACACACTTCCTCTCGTTTCTAACAATCGCCCTCCTCCCTTAAAATCGGGCATCATCATCTGCCTTACTTTATAGCGCCTTAAACGGTTATTAAGAAGAGGCTCTGCCGGTCGTAACCCCGCATCGTTCATAAGTGCTCCTTGAGGTGTCGTCCTAAAGCATCTGGTTACCCTTCTGCCCTGTTCATTCAAAACTTTTTGTACCTCCTGAGCCCTATCTTTCTGTCCTCGCCACCACAGTTCACTTCCATACAACATCACCGCTTGAACTGCCGCAACTTGGATTCTTTGACAACTTCCCGGGTTCAATCCCTTCTTAACCATTAAGGATCTCACCCTATTCTGTGCTTTCCTAGCCTTCGCCAGGGTTCTCTTTGTATGGTCGTTAAGTGTCAGCATATCATCCAGCCACACTCCCAACCATTTCGTCGCTTCCTTATTATATCGAACCTCATGATTTCCCACTGTTACTCGAGCTTTCATCTTCGGTTCTTTATTGCTTCTCTTGCGAGTAAACAACATCGCTTCAGTTTTTTCAATGTCAAACTGACAGGCGTTTTCCTTCGCCCAAATTTCTGCTCCTTCGGCGCATCTCTCCAGTCTCTGTGTGCACTCCCCCACATCCGCCCCTTCTACCACCCATGCCACATCATCGACAAAAGATATGCCCTCGCTCTCGCATTCTCTCTCCTTTTCCTCAACTTCGCCGAATAACCCCGAAAGGTATATGACGAAAAGAACTGGCGATACTGGCGACCCCTGTGGAATTCCCGTTTCCACATCCATAATATCCCAAGTTTAGGGGGGTTGCTCCAAACACCCAACCACGGATGTTTGGTGTGGAATTAACCCTACAACAATACGATACCTTTCGGTATCCCCCCAGAGGTTTAACGACCGAAGTCTCCCTCTTGTGCTGGTACAACAGTTGGGTGAGTGCACACTGTGCCCTCCTGTGTTTGCATATGTTTACCGGATGGCATAGGTTCCCTCGCTTTTTCGTTGGCGCAGAGCCACCTCAAGACTGCCTGAGGTTATCATGCTCGCGATAGAAACCAGGGTCATAACCGACTGACCTATTGTGCCTTGCCTTGGAGAGATTTATGGCTTCCGCCCCCTCTACCCACCCCAAAAGAGGATCAGGTTGATAATGGCCCACACCAGGTGATGTTCTGCAAAAACTGCGTACTAAGCCATCTTACATCGAGGAGCCCTCCATAGTCAAATAAACTGCAACCAGACCATCCACACTTCACCGTGTTTGCACCTTAAGCCTCGGAGTCCCGTACTGAGAAGTAGTAACTAGCGTTAGATACAGAGCTGAGCAAGCAACTGTCGGAGGTGTCGGCATCGAACCGCTCAATGACGCAGTCCACAGACTCCTCCCCCCCTAAGGCTTTTCATCCTGCACCGATACCGAGTGGCAGCTATTGTTTTCCGCTTGAGACCAACATGGGCATCCGTCCTCTCGGACCAGGATAAATGAGCGGCTCACTCACCAAGTAGGGACTACCCCCATATCCTGCCGCGGCTCAGGGATCATTTCCTATCCCCTTCCCGCTCCAATCCTCCAGCTTAAATTGACTTGGATAGTGCCTGTTCAGTAGCTAAAACCCCTGGGGGGTCAGACGCAGAGCCACCAGCAAGCCGGCTATCATGCTCGCTAACAGAACAAATGGGGGGACAGCCCGAAGACCAGTCTTTTCAAGCACCTTACCGCAGCTTGCCGAAGCATTGCCTTAAGTCACAGCCGCTGAGAGAATCAGCCACCATGTTTCGCCAGCATATCTGCCAATGCCGACTAACCAAGGCTACACTCAGACAGTTCTTCACTGTGAAGCCCGAGGGGTGTCCTGTCCCTACCACCCTTCCCAAAATTCCATAGGCTTTACCCCCTGCGGGGCTCAGACTCACGCCCCACTGGTCAAGTGGCCTGAATACCTTGGACTATGGGTTGGGACTGATCGGTAAGGTCAGATGGTTATCAGGAGAACCGGCAGGTAATTATTCCCCTCTTGAATGATAGCGTGGTCCGCACTCATTCCTCCTGCCGGCCTTGTGACCTCCTTCTCTTCCGTCCATCGACATAATCACTTTTCTTTCTTCCATAAAATTCTCCACCCATCTTACCAGATCGGCTTCGAACCCCATTTCTTCCATTCTTCTTATCAAGTTCCCCTTTGCCACGTGTGGAAAGGCTCCCTTAACGTCCATCAACAGCACTGCCGCGGTATTCCCCCTTCCCCACGCTTCTTCAACTCTCTTCATCAACCTTCCAACCGCATCTATTGCTGACCTTCTCTTTCTGCATCCAAACTGCCCGTCATGAAGTAACTGCCTTCGCTCACACTCCTCTGCTATTGCGTTTGCCGCTACCTTCTCAACAACTTTTCCCAGACAATTCAACAACGTAATCACCCTATATGCCTTGGCGACTCCGTAATCTGGCTTATTCGGTTTCGGTATAACCACCCCCCTCGCTTCCTTCCAAACTCGTGGGTGTATTCCTAACCTAAAATTAACTTTGACGATTGCGATTATTCTCGGAGCATCCCACTCCCACAATAACCTTATCGCCTTAAACCCCAGTCTGTCCGGACCAGGAGCCTTCTTCACTGATTGATCGAACAGAGCCAATCGGATGTCCTCATCAGTAATCTTCTTCCACATTCCTCCTCCCTTTTCTTGGGCCTTTCTCTCCACACCCTTCAAAGGTCTCGGAAATGCTTCTTCTTTAATCAACTCTGCCTTGTCCTCCCAGGATTCCGCCACCACTCCATCCCTGGATTTCAAGGCCTTCGTCGTTTGCTGACCCCCCGGTTTTGTATACCTCAAAGCCTGCCATACCTGATCCTTTGTTGCTGAGGACAAAAAGTCCTGCCACATCTTCGTTTTCGATTGTCGGATCATTCTTCGGACGTTGCTTTGCTGCTTCTTAACTTGTTGCTGCGTCGCTTCCCCCCTTCTTCTGGCCCTCTTTAATGAGCCCAAAATCCTTCTATTTTCTGCGATCTCCTCATTCCACCATCTCTTGGATCTCGCACAAACTCTAACTTTTTTGCAGCATCTATTAAGGTGATTAGCAAAATTCCGCTGTATCCACTCAGCTTCCTTTTGTAACTCTTCTTCGCTGCTTTCTTCGGTCAAAATAGGTCTCTCTGAGCTCTTATCCTTCCAATATTTTTTGGCTTTTTCGTAATTTTCTTTTTCCTCCTCCGACCTGAGCCCATCGATATCCCATCCTGTAACCTTTCTCGATACTTTGACTCCTTCCCCTTCGTCCCATCTTAGGTGGGCACACACAATCGCGTGATCCAAAGTAGTTGCCAAATCTGTAGCTATCTCCAAATTGTCGGCCATCCCGGCTTTCGTTATGAAGAAATCTATTAGCGATGTCGACGACTCGCCATTTCTCGTACTCGTATGGGTTGCTTCCCCATCGGTAACATCCGTCAAATCGTACTCATCCATAAGATTCGTTAGAAAGACGTCATCTCTTTTTGGTGGGCATTCGGGATCCCATCTATCGCTGTGAGCATTCCAATCTCCCCCTATCAGGATATTGTTCCGCCCCATAATATCTCTCCATCTTGCTGTCTGCGCCGGTCTGCCTTGGCTTCTCACCCCCTCCATCTGCCTCAGCTGATCGTACACATTCACCAGTCTCATTTCCCTGCCCGAGGGATATTTTATATCGAACACCTGTACATCTCCGTCTCCCCCCATATCCACTTCCGAAAACTCCAGGTGTGTATCTCTTCGTATCGCGGTCATCGTTCTTCCTCCTCTGACCAACCTATATCCTGGATGACTAATGTTGTATCCTTCCTTCTCCACTACTTGTTCTTGCATCATCACAACATCAGCTCCCCAAACAATTCCCTTTTCCAGCGCTATCATCGTCGCATCATACCCCCTCCCACAATTGTGCATTATGCACTTCACCATTATGTCACGGGGGTTTCTGGGACCCCTGCGCTGGAGCTTGGCTCGTCTGTCGCTTGTGTCGAAACAACTTGGACTTCCGGCTCCTTTGACATCTGCTCATTTTCCTGAGCTTTCTTTTCCGCCTCTGCTGTGGATGGTTCCCCATCCTCAGTCCCTTTCGGTTTCTTCTGGTGCTCTGTCGTCACACTTCGGCATTCCCCCTCCCTCTCCTTCCAGGTTCGCCTTTCTTCTCTCGCAACTTTAATGGCCTCCTGTTTCTTAACGCAAACATTTGCCTTCGCGATATGGTTCCCCTTGCAGTTGACGCACTTGTCAACGTTATGGGTGCAATTCTGTCCCGTATTAGCTTTGCAACCTACCACGTTGCACTTATGGTCCTTAGTCAAATGCCTTCCCGCACACAACATGCAAGCCGGCATCTTCAAAGCCCCACACTTCGCTTCGATATGTCCCCATCTGCTACAAACTCCGCAAAAAGAATCGGGTCCGGCGGCCATTAATCTCTCCACCTCAAACCTCACCCCTGCCGCCCTCAACCCTCCTTTCAAAACTTTCTCGGCCATTTTACTCCCTTTGACCGCAAACACAACCGAGGATGCTTTCTTTCCCTCCTCCTTCTTCTTATGCACATCCTTTGGTCCTCCAATCCAGCTAATGGCGAGGGGCAACACCACCCCCTCGTTCTCAGCCTGCAATTCTGCCCTCAATTTCTCCAGACCTCCTCCGGTCTTCGTTCCCAAATATCTGTCGAAATTGACGCCATGCATCTTCACTTTCTCCCAAAGTTCATTTGTCTCGATGTCCACAATTCCTGCGTCCACCTTTCTCGCCGCCTTAATCACAATTTCCCTGTACCTGATCAGCATCTCAGCAGTTGCTCCAGGGGTCGTGATCGTCGATAAGCATCCTCGGGTATTCTTCGTAACCCCTTGGATGTGTACAAAATATGGGACATTTGCCTCGAAAAGTGCTCTGTTCACCTCCGACGAAATATCCAAATCTTTCTTCTGAGAAAGTGGGAGTCCATTATCTCTCCGAAAAGTGACTCTCCTCTTCTCCATCAAATTTTGTCCTGGGGGGACTGGCCTCATCTCCTCCTTCTTTTGCTGATGCCTCTTTACTTCAACAAAGCCGTCCCCCTTCTTCTTATTTTCTCCCTGACGTTGCTGTTGCTGTCGTTGTTCGGGCTGTTTCTTTGGTGGTGCTGGCGCCGCTGCCCGCTGTGCCCACGTATCCTTCTTCTTTTCTTCCGGTTTCTTTCCTTCCGGCTTCTTTTCTGTCGGCTTCTTGGCCTCCGGCTTCTTAGTCCCAGCCTTCGGCCCCTTTGGTACCTCCTGCACCTCCGGTTTTTTCACCTCCTTCTTCTTTTGTTGTGGCACCGCTGGCACCACCGGCTTCTTTTTCAGGATCGTAACTTGTCCCACCTCCAGACGTGGAAACTCCTGTCTGACTCCTCCAGGCGGAATCACAGGCGCATGCTTCGATTGCTCCAGCTCCTGCCTCTCCACCTCCATTTCTTCCCGGATAGCTCTTTCTACCTTCTCATTCTCCTCCGGTGAAAAGGTCGCTCCCGGCTCAAATTCAACATCGCTCATTTCTTCTTCCTCAGGGGTGGCTTCTACCTGTTTCCCCCTTCGGATTTCATCCTTCTTCCGGCTTTCTTCCGCCATATCCTCAAACCTCTTGACCACTCTATCGGTCAATTGATCCACCATCTTTTCCATGCACGCGCTCATTGCATTCTCAATCGTTTTGGCCATATTAACTGGAGCTAACTTGGCCACCTTCTTTTCAATCTTCTCCAACCTCTGATCGAGTTTTTCCGCCCATTCTTCCTCACCCTCCCTACTCAACTCAACCTCGGTCAAAATCTTCTCCGACGCCCTGCGGATGGAGGTGACCCCTGCATCCGTATGGTTCTGTCTCGCCGCCATATGATCCGCCTGCTTTAGGCACCACTCGTCATATCGCTCATCATGCAACTGGTTGGTAGCCATAAAATCCCTCAGCCCATTAGTGTTCCGAAGATACTCACCAATAAACGCCTCCAGATTAACTACCCCTTCCTCATTGGTCACCACCTCTGCAGGCTTGGACCAATCGGCTTCAAGCTTTCTCCTGCTAGGTGTCTGCGGCATATTCGGGATTGGTCGTTCGGGCGTAACCGGCCTCTTAACCCCCTTCCCCTTATTGCGCTTTTTTCCCTTCTTTGTTGGCGTCATGTAGGGCTCCTCGTCCCTCCACTCAACCTCCGTCATCGTATCATCTTCGTTGTCGCTGCTGTCGCTGATTTCGAATTTTCTCGGAATGGGTGTGCAGACTTTCCGGGTCTCCTCCATTCCCTCCTCATTTCCGCTTGCCTGTTGACTGGCATTTTCCTCCGACTGAATGTACCTCCGCGCGATGATTCCAGCACTCGCCCTGGGAGCCGAAAAAGGATCCTGCGGGACAGCGCTCGGGGGCAACGCCAAAAGGCTGCCCTCATACTGAGTTGAATCTTCCTGAGTTAGCTGCGGAAAGGAAATATCGCTTCCCCCGTAACTCGTAGTCGGTGGTGGTGACAATGAAGAATCATCATCACTCGAAATCGTATGAACTTGCCCCTCAAGTGGTCGTCCATATTTATCTCTCTTTGATGGTCCCCAGACCGGCTCGATAACCTGGCTTGGGTGTCCGCTCTCCCTCGCCTCCTTATTGTGAATCCTAACTGCCTGATTGAAAACCTCCCTTGGCAGTGTAACCGCCTCAGGCTGCTCAACCAGCTGTTGATCGTTTTCGCGTCCCTCACGAGCGATCTCGGCAGTCGTGGCGGTCCCATCCGGGTCGACGAACGGTCCGGTCATAGCATGATGTCTATCGAGTACTTCCCCGATACCGCTGGTGGGGGCCTCGGAGCCAGAACGGGACTCCTCTGCTCTCATCCTCGCCACTGCTTTCTTGAAGGTGGTATTTGCTCCGAAGAGGCTCATTTTGGCTTCTAGGTAACTGAATTCAAAGAAAACAGCTGAAAACCGAAGCAAAAGTTTTCTGACGATAGTAGGTTTGATTGGACGATAAGGGTCTTGGCAAAACTAGAAGATGGTGGGGTGTGTTGTCGGAGGTGTGTGTGTTCGCCAATCGGTCAGAACATATACAATAAAAAACCCCAAATAAGTAGCCTTGAAAACACACTTTGTCCCTCCATTTTTGTTATCCTAAATCTCACGACTGACAACATTCTCCCTGCTGACCCGGTAACATCTTCCCCTTCCCCAGATTAATACTTTCATTATACCCCCTTACAATCTCATCATGTATCCGTAGCTCTGTCTCCCATTAGTTCCCTTCCCTCTTGCACCCTCCATCCAGCGTGTGATACGTACGGTACATATTCTCATCTCCCACCACCTTTCTTCCCGGAACAATATTCTTCAAGATATCTGCAATCTCGTGAGCATTCATGACCATCTCCTGCGCGGCATCGGCTGCGGCAGAACAGTTCGTTTCAAAGCCCTTTCGCAACTCGAGGATGGCAGAGGTGAGGACGGTGGTATCGTCGTGGAAGGCGAGCTTTGCGGATCAGAGAGCGGTAGGCAGCGAGGCCATTGTGCGGTTTTGCGGATGGGAGGTTGGAATTGAGTTGGCAGGGGTTGGAGGGGTGAGAGGGCGTCGATACGTCACTGGAGGTTGATTAGCGTGTTAAGGTGGAGAATCGGCAGATATGAATACTCGAAACTACGGCTGCCTTATGGGGTGGCCAGATAGACCGTCTCTAACCTAGCTAGCCCAGAGTTGCTACCTCTATCCGGCTCCTGGTATGCCTATCTCTACCATCTCCAGCCAACTCCCTGCCAGGTGGCTCCAACCCGCTCTAAGAATTCAGAATTAGCTAGCCGCTTATGAACGACATGGTCTGAAAATGCGAGTTTTTAGAGCTCTCCCGTCTCTAGTTTGTGACATATATCCCTGCGCTCTGTTAAGCCTGCTTCATATCCACCTAGTTCCTTCCTAGTTCGCGTTCGTCACAAGAACGCTTCGTGCACCTTGCAAATGCGCTTCCTACTAATTTCAAGTACGCTTCTGAATAGCACTTCCCATCACTCTCTAGTGTGCTTCTCAGGTGTGCTTCCCGTAACTCCCGAGCTCTTACTGCCAGTGGTTGTGAGAAACGCATTTTCCCACCACAACGTGGCCGGCCAGCTCAGTGAGTTTATCTCTACCGTCTCCAGCCAGCCCCCAGCCAACCCCCAGCCAGCCAAGTGCATCTCTAGCCAGCTCTCAGTGTGTGTATCTCCAGCTCTCGGTAAATCTATTTCTACCGTCTCCGTGGTTAGAGTAAACGTGTTTGCGGCAAAGAGGCTGCTTCAATCAATCAACGCTGATATATACTCTACTAATTGCGACCCGCGGAGAACCGACTTCACGTAGAGTATCTAGTAATTCATAAATATTAACTTGGATTTGCCTGTAGTGCGATTGGTAAAAGTGCTAGAGGATAACTAGATGCATCTGTAAGCTTTGCAACAGGAACTCCGGCCCGTGCGTCTATTCCGACTTAGGTGTAATTATAAGTTCCAATAGGTTTCAAGCGCACGTGCCTTCTGCTGCTTTCAGGTGCACTTGTAAGCGCATATAGCATCAACCGTCACTCAACTGCCATGGAGAAGACGGTACCTCCTTGGTATAGGCGACATATGCACTTGCACCAACATACAGACAGTGTCGACACAGGTTTTGCTTCAGATGTATCATAGGTCTCTCTCTACTATACACACATATCATAGATGCAGAATGCACACAGAATACACAGTATAGACGGGTTGTAATATCTCGGCTCTAGTTCTAATCTAATCTATATATCTATGTGCGGGTAACACACTGGTACCCCGACATGGCGAACGCGGTGGTCATGGTACTCGCGGTTGGGATAAGTTGGTACTGTCATTAATGAAAATGGCGTTGGGGACTACAATCGACATGGTAGATATGATGGATATAGCGATGTAGTGATGTCTGTCTTCGTGTGAATACGGTACTTAGGGTTGCGATCGACGCAGTGAATACGGTGGACTCGATGCTTGTGGTTTTGAGTGAGGCGGCCGATTCTGGATGTGTTGTGTTTAACTTCCTTAGGAATCTTGTCAGTCTCTGTTTAATCCTGTGAATGTGGGATGGGGATTATTGTTGTTGTTTGAACTGAGAAATAGCTTCACCTGGAAAAGTAGGTTGTGGAAATGCACTAGAGACCTCTTTGTGGGAGGTGAAAAATGAATGCAAGAGATCCAACTTCATCTAAGTCTGGCGATGTGACGTCTTCATAGAGTTGTCTTTATCCAGCCCTGGACATACCACGTGCCGGCCGTTTCCAATCCTAGCCACTAATACAAGACGCCCACCATTACCGAAGACTTGAAAACCAGACAAGTAGACTTCGTCACTTTCTGGATAGTAGATATGTACTCAATGTTATATATGGCACAAGAAATGCATTTGTGTCGATCATGTTTAGAACCTGAGATTTAAATATGTCTACCACCACTGCAAAGATCAGAACCACTGGTTGTCGTATTGTATGGTGCACTTTGGTACGATTTTCTTGTGCCTAGTATGGTGGCACAATAAATTCTGCCTCCTGCGAGCTTGCGAGCACGTGGCTAGACAAACTGGGAACGAGAGAAGGTACGATTGGTCGTGGATATTGGTTACTCCGCTTGAAAGGCTCCGGTATGAGGCTCTACTGTATGTGTTACCGGTTTGCAACCTCATAACTACAAGAATAAAAGACTGTATATTTTGAGCAGAGTATGAATAAGCACAATAGCGAAGTTTCAGAAGGAATCCACTGACAATATCCGAAAAAACGAGGCCATGTTTGGTTTTAGGTCTTACCAAGGCCGAAAAACGTTTACTTGCACCGAGAATAGCAAAGCGTAAGATACCAGGTACACAAATAAATGCTAGTAGAAGACTCGCAATCACCGACCCCTAACGCTGCCAATGACATGTGTTGTGGATACTTATATATGGGCCTCACGATTAAACGCTAGGAGAATACAGAGTTCTTCCAACTAAACAACGAGAATATATCCGCCTCCCGTCCAAAGCAACATCATGCCGTTCCTTGCACTCTGCCGAAAAAAGTCTCGTACACAACTGAGAAACCATTGGTCGAGTTTTGTCCAAGTTACAGTGCACCCCTACAGCAAATAATAACTGATTTGTAGAACGAATTTTTGTGGGTCTTTTGCTAGAATACTGGATAGCTATTCCCGCCAATGGCTATCGGTGTGGAGGAGAAGAGTTTTTGCCACCGTATCTATTAGGGGTCCGCGAACGACCGAAAATGTCAAATCTATATAATGACGTGCCTGAGAGTTTGGCGATAACATTAATTGGTACCTTATATAGTCGCATTCAACAATTGATCGAGTAGACCTTAAGTGCAACATATGAAGCAAACAGTAATTGCATGCGGCTCCACGCTAAAGCCTGAAATAACTGTATTTGCAAATGGAGGGTAAAAATGAAAATGAGCTATGCACAGTAATTGGGCCACAAACAGTCTACGCACAGAGTTTTTCTACCTATCAAATGCCCCTAAGCACATGTGATCTAGTGAAATAAAGTCATAATTTTCAACCATCTACGCTACATGTTATAAGATCATCTTATTCACTTGCTACTTTTAGATTGGAACGCATTCCATGTAACCCTCACCCAGACTGCTGTTCAACATCTATGCCTTCCCCGCGCCCCGGATGCGAAAAGATACTTTTATCATATCTTGAACTTGCAAAATTTAAACTTATTACAAACATTATATAATTGTGTTGGGGTGGCTTCGCCGCCTTAAATAGATGTTGAAGTGGCTCGGATAGACTGTCCCGCTGCCTCCAAGCCAGCCAAGAATCAGGAGGTACGAGATTCCCTGTGACTCTGTCTGCATGCTCTGTCCACCCTTAGTGGGAGTCCAAGCAAAGAACTCATATGGACTTGTTAGTTGGAGAGGAAGCTGTCTATTCGCATGAGCAAAGCGATGTGTGCGTCTTTCAATCGGGTACTTCCATATATGTAATCTCCTTCCCTTCTCCCAGCCTATCTCCATATCCCTACGCCCACTTGACCTCTCCCAAGTGAGCTTCCGAAGTGCACCTTCTATTCTCCTAAGTTTTCTTACTATACACTTAAGTTTACTTCTCAAGTGCACTCAGACCTCCCAACGGAGGAAACTGGAAGAGAAATCGGCACCAAACTGCACTATACTGTTTATACCAACTGTATAAGAAATTGGAACTGAACTGCATGTGGAACCAGTTTAGTGAACTAGTTGGAACCAGTTAAAACTGTTTGTATTGGTTTTAACTGTTTAACTGGATTGAACCAATGCAAACCTCTCCCTGCATAGTTATTGGCCATAGTGAGTGCATAATATCTTACTCAGCCCAAATGACTATGATATTGTATCGACAACCTGTAGAGTTCAGGCCAGTTAAACACGCAGCAAACAAGTTCGCAGCAGCAAGATGTCTAACCAAGATTTCACCCATGCAGAGTCTTTTCTCTGCGTATTTCCTCGCAATCATATAAACTGTATAACTATTGGTAAACTGGTTTATTTTCAGATGCCAACTGTATTCCACTGAACTGCGAACCCCCATAAACTGCACTGCACTGCACTGCCAAGAACTGTCATCTGCACTGGTTTGCTGCTAGGAACCAGTATACTGCTAAAACTGTTAAGAAGTATAAATACACTTCCTACTGTAGTAGCAAAAAATATATTTTCACACTTAATACTCTTATCTTCTTAAGTTCGCTTCAGACTACTCCCAAGTGTGCTTCCTACCCATAATAGTGAAGAACAAAATTTCCCACCATACCAGCGAGTCTATCTCTGTCCTTTCCAGCCAGTGCTCAGCACATTGTCACCGCCTGTAGCCAGTGAGTTCAGCTTGTGGTGAGTATACAATCTCTGAGGCTGAAGCAAAAGCGTACCGGTGACAGTGTTCCTACGCGGCCAGGCCGGGCCTGGCGGCTTTCCGGCCGGCCTGGCGGCTTTTCTTGGCGGACTAAGCCTAAACAGAATATTTTGTTCGAAAGATTCTCTGCTGCCTTTACTAAGAAAGTCTCCAAAGTACGAAACATAAACCATATCCAACTCAATCATCGTAGCCCTGCCATTGCCGTATTCCATCCATCAACCAGACCAAGGCTTATGCAGGTCGATGCAGGCTTTTTAAATCACGTGCAGGCCGGGCGGCTTCTGACCCAGGCCGGGCCGGGCCGCCCTTAACGCAGGCTTTCAGAATGGAGGCCGGGCCGCTTAGGAACACTGACTGGTGACTACCTCAAACAATTCAAGTCCGATTAAGTATGTGAATTTTGCAATGATTTCAACGGTCCGGGCGGTCCCATTCTGGGGTAGGGCTTAGTGTAGTGCGGTCTAGTGGAGAGGTGAGACTGGACTGCACTATAGACTGCTAGTCTTGCACTGCACCATTACAGTGCGGGCCAGTCCACTAGGGAACATAGCCTTGCCTTGATTCGGTGAAGATTAATCGCTGAGTAATGCCAAAAATCACACCTCACCCCGCCTACTACTCCAAATACCGATCCTGTGGCCGCCGAACACCTAGCCTATTTTGAAGCTGCGTCAGGACTTAAAAATGACCTAAATTCGCCCATTTTTATACCTAATCAAATATTCAGTCCGCACCGATCCAGTCCAGTACCGTACCAGTCCATGAGAATCGTGGACTGGTCCGATTCCAGTCCAAAAAATTACCGCACTGGACTGGACTGGACACGGACGGTTCCCTGCCCGGACCGTTGAAATCATTGGAATTTTGCAAAGTGTCTCGTGCAAGTCTTTATATATCTGCAGTACCGACACTACTCTATGTATGGTATACAAGGTCTGGTGGCGGCGTTGCCGCCGATAGGATGTGAACTTCGCTGCGTTCAGGAGTTAATATGAAGATTTGGTTAGCACACTTGAGCAGTCGACAAAGAAGTTCTCAAATCTCAAGTAAAGAAGTAGAAAGTATTGCTCTGTATTCGGACTCTCTTTTCACCTTTCCCTTCTGCAGCTATCTCTTCCACTCTCCCTTGTAGCAATGACGCGCGAGTCCAAGGAAAATGACGATGGTGGAAGATCACGATGGTGTTGCGGACGACGCCACAGAAACCAACGCACTGCCACATGCTGAACAATTCCAACCAATTAGCTTGAGGCATCGCCACGCGGAAAAACAACTCCGGCCAGTGAGAATGCTTCGAGGTGACGCAGATGTTTACAATACAATTGATTGGTGACATCTGAAGTTGGCACAATGCAACAAGCCAATACATAATGTGGGCACAGTTGAGCCTCAAAAATTCAAGTTAAGAGGGGTAGGTAGCCTAATTTAGATGCCTGATCGATCCCAAAAAATTACCCACCCTCTAAACATACTGTATCAGCAACACAATTTCCACATTACGGGGAGCAAGCTACTTCTGATATATCCAGAGCTTCCTCTCTTTCAGCCTTGCTGACACTCGCGGCGACCATATCGGGCGACCACAATACTATCAACTACTAATAGCACGACGAACAGTAAATATTGACACCATGAGCAGCCATCGCGACTACACTAATTCCACGAACGTTGAATTCAGAGGCTCGACTATCAACGACGGTGTGAGGTTTATCTATGGCGGGTGGGTCTCTTTCGGGTTGCACGATGAAAGGACGGTTTGCTAACCTGGTCCTCCATGGCTAGAGTTCATAGTCAGACTGAAGATGATCGAATTCAGTTGCACAACAAACTAATGCAATCACGTAAATGACATAATAGAAGAATTTAATTTTAACGGCAAAATCACAATAACTTACTACCCGCTTTTGCTAGTTGAAGCACAAACGGAAAAGAGTACGTTCATAGACTTGCTGCCTACGACCAACCAGAAGGGGCATATATCCAGGATCTCGGCTATTAATCCCGAGGACCCGAAGTTGTGCTGGATCTTACGCAACGCCGACTTCAAGGTTTGGGAATCAGCCAATAGCTCACAAGTACTATGGCTATTTGGTGGACCACCCGGCTGCGCAATGACTGAAGTTTCAGCGCACATCGCCAAGCAACAAGCCTCATGGACGGATGGTGCTGTGTTCTACTTTTCCTGTTCGATGGAGAGTCCAGTTGCTACCACCTTCGCCCACTCTGTTCTCCGCCATATTCTCAACGGTTCAGATCATCGACAGGCGAAATTGATTACCAATACTTTCCTTAGCACTCTCCTACTCAAGATTCTCGAACGGGACCAGTCGCGTTTCCAGGATGACGATTCTTCAATCATGACTGTGGAGAAGATTCTCAATGCGTCAGATGGCGAGCTTTTGGGAGCTTTGATAAAGACAGTTGTCAAAATAAAACATATCCAAGATACGCCGATCATCATCGACGGAATTGATAAAATCGGGCAAGATGGGGTTCTGTTCATACACAATTTTTGCTCGCAAATGATAGCAAGCCCAAAGTTCAAAGTGCTACTCACATGCCGACCGGATCCCGATATCAAGAAACTAGTTTCTGGGGTACCATGTATTGAATACGACAAGGAGCGAAAGGGTTTGGAACACTCCCTTCACTAGTTGTGAATCTAGCTAATTAGCTAATGCAGAGTGCCTTAATTTTCTTCGCCCTGACAATACCCGCTATGATAAGATCTCAAAAGAGCATGAGGGTTCGCTGAGGTGGCTCTGGACTCATGAGCGATACCGAAAATGGTCATTATCTGAAAGCTCTAGCCTTCTATACATCGAAGGAAAGCCTGGTAGTGGGAAGAGCACTCTTGCGAAATATTTCAGGGAACACCTTGCGGAAGAGGATCCAAGTTCTAGCTCCAGTATCATAGCCAACTACTTCTATACTCTCAGAGGAACCATACTTGAACCTACCCACAAGAACATGCTACGGTCGGTTCTGTACAGTATCCTCAAGCAAGACGAGACATTTTTCCTCCATTTTCAAGATGAATTCCGAAAGTTTAGATCCAGCAAGGATTCGGAATGGCCATACAAATCTCTCCAGCAAATTTTGTCGTCTTTGGCATACCACCCATTCACGAAACAGCTTTACCTTATTCTTGATGCTATGGATGAATCTGAGGAGACTGACAGAAGCAAAATCATAGAGTTGCTTTGTCAACTTTGTCAACTTTGTGCAGAGAGTCGACCATGCATTGTAAAGGTATTCCTTGCAAGCCGCCCTGTTTCGCAGCTCAGTCACCGGGTCGAAGAAAGTCACCATATCATAAGATTGCAGGACGAGAACAAAAACGATATTTCCAGATTTGCAAGTTCTTTCTTGGGTCCAGGCCTCTGCCTTCCTCCTGAGATTGTTTGCCATGCCACAGAGTACATTGTTGAAAAAGCTGAGGGAGTGTTCATATGGGTGTATTTGGTTAAAGAGAAGCTACTCAAATTTGCTGAGAATGGCTGTACCGAGAAGCGAATATTTCACTTCTTAAGAAGCCTCCCAACAAAACTCGAAGAACTTTACCGCGCCATTCTCAACGAATTAGAGGAAAGAGATGAACCAGATGATATCGAGGATGGACTCAGAATGTTTCGACTTGTTCTATTCACGAATCGCCCTCTTAGACTTGCAGAACTCCACCATGCTCTCGCTATCCCGGACGATCCTGATGCTGAATTTTCATCATCGGATGAGTTATTCGAAAAAGATTTGATTCATGGTATAGAAAAGCGGATTATTCATTGTGGAGGCAATTTTTTAGAAATTAAGGGTCTTCATGGTACTTGCTTTCCTTAAGACTTCTATTACAACTATACTAATATATCTATAGAAGATAGCAGTGTTCAGGCCATGCATCAAACTGTTCGCGAGTTCTTCCTCCGGCCCAACGGATATGTAACGAAGTCCAAGTTCAGTATGAATAATGATCACGATTCTCATCTTAGAATATCTATTACCTGTATCCGGTATCTAATGCTTTGTGCGGCAAAAAGTCTGCAAAATGAACCTCCAAATATTGAATCTTGGGATTCGGAACACTTCGAAGTTTATGCTCGATATATTAATGAACGGCCATTCATCAACTATGCACTGAGTCATCTCAAAACCCACATGGACGGCTGCAGGCAGAATCCAAATATTTCACATTTCGTTTTGCAACTTGCTGAGCGATTAATTAGCAGCCCAGCTTTCTTCCTATTGGAGAGTTGGGTTAGCTCTAATCTGAACTGGACACAAACTACTAGTTACGAACAGAGCAGGGCTGCCGACAATTTTAGAAACCAGACTTTACATGCTGCGATACGAATGAGATTTCCAGTAGTAGCTGAAGCATTGTTGAGGGCTGGAGCTCAAGTTGAAGCTCGTCTGCAGGGCAAGACGCCGCTGATCGTTTCGGCGGAGAGAGGGGATGACATGACTATCCGGCTGCTGATTGATTGGGATGCCGACAAGGACGCTAAGGACAGCAATGGAGGAACGGCTCTGCACCATGCGGCTTCGAACGGCCACGACTCCACGGTCCGTATGCTCGTTGAGACCCTAGGCGCCGACAGGGAGGCTAAGGACCACTTTAGAGGAACGGCTCTGCACCATGCGGCTTCGAACGGCCGCGGCTCCACAATCCGTATGCTCGTAGAGACCCTAGGCGCCGACGATGAAGCCAAGAATAACAATGGTGAAATGGCTTTGCACTGTGCGTCTTCGAACGGCCACGACTCCACGGTCCGTATGTTTGTCGAGACCCTGGGCGCCGACAAGGAGGCCAAGACTAGCAAAGGAGAAACGGCTCTGCACAGTGCGGCTTGGAACGGCCACGACTCCACTATCCGCATGCTCGTAGAGACCCTAGGCGCCGATAGGGAGGCCAAGAACAACAACGGAAAAACAGCTCTGCACTGTGCGGCTTCGAACGGCCACGACTCCACTGTCCGTATGCTCGTAGATCCCCTGGGCGCCGACAAGGAGGCTAAGAACAACAATGGAGGAACGGCTTTACACTATACGGCGTCGAACGGCCACGACTCCACTGTCCGTATGCTCGTAGAGACCCTGGGCGCCGACAAGGAGGCCAAGAACAACAACGGAAAAACGGCTTTGCACTATGCGGCGTTGAACGGCCACGACTCCACTGTCCGTATGCTCGTAGAGACCCTGGGCGCCGACAAGGAGGCTAAGAACAACAATGGAGGAACGGCTCTGCACTATGCGGCGTCGAACGGCCACGACTCCACTGTCCGTATGCTCGTAGAGACCCTAGGCGTCGACAAGGAGGCCAAGGACAGCCAAGGACAGACGGCGTTGCATTTCGCAGCTGTGCATTGCCACGAAAGCACAGTGCAACTGCTAGCGAACGAGTTGGATGCAAACAGATAAGCTGAAGGTGTTGCGAAGGATGCAGCGCTCCATTTTGCAGCGGTGTCCGGACGCGAAAGCACAGTCCGGCTGCTGGTTAATACTTTCTAAGTGAATAAGGAAGCCATGAATGAAAATAGGAATATTGAATTAGATAGCACTGGATGTTGCTTGAGAAGTGTGGGTTTCGTAGTCTCCTGCGCCATGAAAGAGATTCCTAACACGAACCGGATGGTCTGATTCGACAGCCAGTGAGTTTCTCAAGTGTTCCTAAGCGGCCCGGCCTCCATTCCCAAAGCCTGCGCTAACAGCGGCCGGTCTGAAAAGCTTGTAGGCCGGCTAGAAAAGCTTGCAGAAGCCTGCAGATATCGCATCCATATGACCCAGCAGATCGCTCGGATCTCGTGATACCGTACTCAAGAACTTACCTCAACTGGCAGGCCGGAAAAGCCCACAGGCTCCGCCCGGCCATCATTGAAACCTGCAAGCCGGCCCGGCCCTCATTTAAGAGCCGCCGCTAACGTCGGCCAGGCCCGGCCTAGCCGCTTAGGAACACTGAGTTTCTCCCTAATGGTCCCGCCTAATGGTGGTCCTCCCTAGCGGCTACCGTTTGCTAATACTAGCCCGATAGCCTGATTAGCAGACGAAAAAGGTTTAACGATAAGCGGGAGCTCTGGTAGTACCATTTGTTAACACCACTAGCCATAAGGTACCCAGCTTTTGGAGCTACGATACTGCGGGCTCTTATGTAGCAGTGGCAAAGTAATTTACTTGGCCACATGGTCGGAATAAATATCATGATCGGAGCTCGTGGAGTTACACACACCCACTTTAGATTTTGTTTACCCTAGATTAGGACTCACGTACTCAGCACTCATCCGATTATCACGATAATCATGCATACAAGACGCTATACGATCTAACCCCTCTTCACCCACTGCCACTCTTAACTTCAACCATAACTCGGGAACCCGTTAACACAGAATCCAACGCTGCTCGTACTTTCCACACCAGAGCCTCACCGTTCCCCCGCATGGCATCCACATTCCCAATCCCTAGCGGTTTCATCGTCCTCAAGCTCTGTGGACTTTCCGAGTTCGATGGGGGAGTCTATCTCCTCCCTCGATCGGAGTTCAGCACTCTCGAGGTTCCCCCTTTCTCCCCCTTCCCTTCCCCTTCCCTCTCCCTCTTCGGTCCCCACTCCCCTCAAAACTAACTCTCGCTAGAGTCTCAACAGCACCTTACGAAAATACTACAGCATCAACTCATCCTCTATAAAACGGATAAAATTCACGATCGCGGGTGGACGCAACGAAGTCCTTGCATCAGTGCAACGAGACCACTGGGGGCAACTTTATAGTAATATGGCTTTCAATTGTGTCTCTGTTGAAGAGGACATATTGGACTTGGATGAAGGAGGGTACTGGGGTGGGTCAGGGTATAGTACTGAGAAGAAGTATATTGTTCGCCTATCTATAGGGCTTTGGCCGAGAGTTGACTAGGTTGGCTATGTGTTTGATGTAGTTTCGGGGGATGGCAATGGGAGGGTGGAGGGAGAGTTGGCTTGCGTAACCTATGGATGTTGGTGTATAAGATGGGGTAGAAGAGAAAGAAGAAACAATGACGTATGAGAAGAATAGGAGAGCAAGAATGAGATTTTAATTTGCTTTGGACTCCTTCGGTACACATACGTCACTGACCCACTAGCCAGTATCTAATCTTATCACCATCTCATCATATATACCTAAGAGCCGAATTTACACGAGTTTATCTCTACAAATCACTACCTCGCACTCGAGTAGTCCTCAACTCAATTCCAAATTTGAATCTGTACTACAGATTTAATTCTTTGTGAGGTAGCTGATGTGGAGATCACTCAGTAAGCTCGTTTCTGTGATTTTTTGTGATGCATTTTATTTTGGGAGTCATTCTGCCGGACAGTACAATTCGTGACTATTGAAATCCCAACTCTGTCCGTCTGTACACTGAGGTGTTTCTATGATCTCTGTAACATATTACCAATATTTCACAGTAAGTTGTTTGATATTTGACGGCACGACAGCATATTCGACGCATCACAGGATGCGTGCAAGTTCAAGCCTCGACAGCGTACAGGCTGGTAGTTTGTCGGGTAACACATACATGTGTAACTCCAACGTAATTGCTTTGATTATGATAATCATGCATTACAGATGCTGTGTGACTTTAGTTAACCCCTCACTGCAATTCACTTCAACCAGAACTAAAAGAACTCCTTAACACTCACCGACTACCTCTTCTCCGTCGGAAACTACCTCTTCTCTGTCGGAACCCCCGCCATCGTATCCGCCCGCCGCATGACATCCTCCTTCCCCATCCCGCCGGGGTTCATCCTCCTCAAACTCGGCGGTCTCTCCTCCTTCGAAGGCGGGGTCTACCTCCTCCCGCGTTCCTCCTTCAACACAGTCGAAAGCCTCAACAACACTCTCCGCGAAAAGTACAGCATCAGCAGTTCCTCCATAAAGCGCATAAAATTCACGATCGCGGGGGGTAGGAACGAAGTGTCGGCGTCGGTGCAACGCGACCATTGGGCGGAGTTTTATAACCAACAGGCGTTTGATTGCATCAGTGTCGAGGAGGATTTGCTGGACCGGGTCGGGTACGGAGGGGGTGGAGGGGAGAAGAAGTATGTTGTAAAACTGTCGATGGGGCTTTGGACGAGGGGTGATTAGGCCAGCTGTGGTGTTTGTATGTTTGTTTGTATCATAATGTATTCAGCCGCTTGCGGCCATGGGCCATGACATACAGGTATTTCTTCCAGCACCTCCCCCAAAAATCCCAATCGCTTCCTCAGGGTTTTCAGCCCCTTAGCAAAGTTGCGAAAGCTGTACCCTTTGCAACCTCTGGGCACTTTCCCGTCCCCTGCTAGATCCCTTGTTGTCTTTTAACTACGTCATATAACTTGAAGTTCCTCGGTATTGCCCTCGAGGGTTTCATACGATGTTATCGCAGTGGGAAACCCCAACCACCGCCGAGAGTTGTTCTGGCATCATAGCAGCTACCGCCACATCAACATGGGCACACTCATACCGGTGCTCGCGGTGGCAGAGAAGCGGGTTTTCTCCATCGTAGCCGTTTGAAGTGCTTGGGCGGAGCATGCTGTCCTCAGAGACTCTCTTCATTGAACTCGCTACGCTTTCGCACCCTGAAGTTATCTCCTATCATGCCGAAAGCGTCGTGTAACTGGCGTAAAACATCCGAAAAGGCGAGTTGCACCAAAGTGACTACCGGTCGGCGTCAATGCTGAGTGGTATCGAATGTTGTAATCGGCGAGGTACACTTACTTTCCGGAGGGGAAACGAGCGGACACACTGGTATGCGAAAATGAAGCCAAAGTAAAACCGCGACGCCACCCAAAAGAGGGGAAGTTTTGACAATCCAGGTGGTGAGGAGTGTTATCGAAGGTGTGTGTGCGCTAGCTGTGGTGTGCGGATATGGTGGTTTCGGATGGGGGTGAAACAGAGTGTTGGAGGGCGGTGTTGGAAGCCACTCTGGAGTAGCGGGGCTCAGGGAGGTAAGGGGAAGAACAAGTTGCAGAAACCGATTACCATGGTCTGTTGGAGAGGAAAGGGACTCGTGAGGAACGATAAGTCTGCGCCATCTTGGTGGATATTTTGAAACGCGAATTCTATAATAGAGATGTTGGAGATGTTGGAGCTAAAGTATATCGTCAATCAAATAACTGATTCCCCATCAGAAAATTCTTAAAGAATGCATAGATATTAACTAAAACCCTTGGTATCATCAACTCCCCTAGCCCCACATCGCCATTCGTGCATACCCGCCACCCTGGCTCCTCTGTTTTCGCGCAACCCTTTCCCAAACCCTTCGATTTCGCTCTTGTCTTAATACCTAACCCTGCCCGTGCCCAGTACACAGTATTCGTATAAACCCCGAGCAACTGACTAGTACTCCACACACTCTCCGAATATGTCTATGTATCGAACGACGAAATGTTGTACTTCAACTAAGAGCTAGTAACTTTACCAACAATAACAAGGTCAGTATACACTCCGTACCCCCAATTAAGTCAACAACAGTGTTTCCAAGTGGCCTCCATTTTGAAATCCGCGCTAGCGGCGGCCCGGCCCGGCCATATTTGGAAGCCAGTTTGGTTGATAGGATGCGGCAATAGCAGAGCTACGATAGTTGAGTTAGATATAGTGCATTTTTTGTACTTAGAGGCATTCTTACTGTAGGCAGCAGGCGGTGTCTTTCAAACAAATTATGTTATTTATCCTTTGTTCCATTAAACTTACAAACCGGCAAATAAATCCTGCAGGCCGGCCGCCCGGCTAAGCCTGCAAGCCGGCCGGAAAAGCCTTCAAACCCGGCGCTAAAGCCTGCAGGCTCGGCCCTCATTTGAAAGTCGCCGCTAAGGCCGGCCAGGCTAGGCCAATGCAAAGCCGGGCCAGCCTGGCCGCTTAGGAACACTGGACAACAACGATGACAGATATCCACAAAAGGGCTCCTGCAATCGAATTCTAACCTCGATTTAGCAGTAACATATTTGAGCAAGTAGAATATTAAATAGCGAATTATACTCACCTATAGTGTGTGGTGGTCTTTGTAGAATTATAGCAAGTTTGCGTATTTAAGGTCATGTGAAATTGAGTAGCTCTTCACACTATATGACCCATTCATTTTGAAGGGAAAAGTTGCCTCGCTAGCACTGAATCGAGCAGGAGAGTTCCCAGTCCTTCGGTATCACCACCGGGCCTACTAGCATGGCTATGACATATCTTCATTTGCATATTTGACGATGGAGATACTACTGGACTGAAGTTCCAAGTCTCTGAGCTTACTGTACACTGACTTCCACCTTGTCAAAAAAAAGCCGCAGCATAGCGGTGCTGTTGCAGTTCGGTTGTCATTTTTTACTGTTCCAACCCCACTCTGAAGTTGGCTCTCTTTAAAAATTCTCGGTACCACCTCAGTCCAATCAGCTGCTTTTTTTATACCACTAAATTTTGTATGTCTGGCGTACATGCTCAGTACGCGCTCACATACAAACTTAACTTAGTCACCTTGATTTAGTTTCGCCATTCTAGCAACCATAGTACGCCGCTCTAAAACGTTGATAATTAATCAATCAACAGAACACATGTACGATTGATTGAACAGGATATGAGCACGATTGAAATTTGTAGTTAGTGAAGTTGCGATGTATCCCCTGGATCGTAGCTTTGGCATTCCCGGCCCGTTTGGGCATGGCAACCAACTCCCCACCTGCAAATATTTAGCGATGCAACCACAACTCTGTTGGGGTGGCCTGGGAGCATTATAAACTTACTTTCTTATGTCTTGAGAGAATTTTGGCAAAAATTAAGGACTGTACAGGAATAGGGTGCTGATAAAAAGGGCTGTTTTTGTTGAAAGGGTTGTCTCAAGATCAGCTTCCCAAAAAGTTAAAAATGTCACTGTGCAGCCCAAATGGACAACTCTGCTCATAACACCCCACAATATCCTTCACACTTAGTGCTAAGGAAATGCTCTGAAGTTCCAATATCATTGCACAAAAGGAATTCCATCTGCAATGTGCCCAAGAGTTGAGACTTATAGAGGGGATACCAAGACCCATCGCACAGCTCTAAAAGTAAACAAGGCTAAAACCCACTTTGCCAAACATCACAGAGGGAACATCTTTACCCCTGAGCCAGAGCTGCAGTAACAAGTAATTTTCTGTACTCCTTGAGTAGAGTGTCAGGGGTTCTCCCTTAGCCATGATAATGGTACTAGTATATTGGAGTGCAAATACATTCAGATTATAATCAGGTGACTTGATGCATAATATCCATTTATGACATCACAAGTTGGCCAGTCAGGTAATCTTTAGCAGAGTTACATCTGAGTCACATGTCAATTAATTAGTATAGGCCAATGTGGCCACCAGGGGATTCAGATATAATGATGCAGTTATATCATGATAACCAGGATATTTAAAGAAAGAAACATCAGTAGTATACATTGTTAGCGACTACACCTATTATGCCGAAGCTAGTGGGACAATACACAGTCCAGGTTGCGATTACATAGAAATTTTTGTGGAGTAAAGGACATGCATCATATAAGTACAACAGATCTACAAGCCTAGTTCTCTCAGAAGTGGAAACATCTTGTGGTACTCTGTGGTCATCGAACAGTTGAGACCTAAACATGCACTATTTGAGGAATTAATCGCATTGGCTGCAGATAAGAAGCCTTAAGCGAATCTAGTCATTGAGTTGAGCTAGCATGCAGCATTACATCATAATCTAAATTTACAGAGTATCAATCGGTCGCTGATTAAATCTCTGACACAATTGCTGATAAATATAATCAAACATGAGGTATTAGTATAATTGTCATAAGGTACTGTGAGATTACATGCTGGCAGATATTCCAACTACTGAACAAATATATGCAAGATAGCAAAGTTGAAGCTATAATCTGACATCCTTCTGCATTTGGTATCATGTAGAGGATAGTTCTAGTCAGGAGTGTAATGCTTTAAAACCTCTTATGTATGAATATGATAACCATACAGAAAGCATGGCTATCATAATGAGGCATTATCGGAAACAGGTTTTCCTTATAGTGATAAGCTATTAGACTAACTTGATGTCAGAGCAGGAGTATCTTAGAAGACTCATCCTAAGGACTCCACTATAAAGAGATTACAATGTGTTGGAAATGAAGAGAAGCTAGCTCGAGCAGCAAACCACAGTCAGATTATTAGCAGCAAAGAATACTTTCAATTATTATTACAAATTCTGTTCACTATTGCTACTTCTCTTTTCACTCTTACACCTGTGCCCAAAGACACCCATTACCCCAAACAACAACTCTTATGCCAGTTGTTAGACAACAAGTACCAAAGACAGCACACAGTCATACTGTTGCCATATTTGAGTTAATATATCTTTATTACGATACCTTGGATAGGTTATCCAATGCCTATCAAGTACTACACTATGCTTTGATTGCAGACATTGAATATGACATAGTTCATTATCTCGAAACAGGTCTTCTTCCTCATGATGATCTTCAGGAGATTATTGAGGAATGGGATCTGGCTGTTGATTATTATGATTATTAGTTTGCTCTTGTCTAGGTTGACAAGAGGTTGAGTCTTGGGAAAGACAAGGGAAAAAGAGAAGAACAGTTTTGGATAGGTGGCTGTACTTAGACTCAATAAATATTGTATTAGTTATTGGGCTCTAAGCACCCCGTAACAAAGGGAAAGTATCTGGGATGGTAGCTTTGCCAGCAGGAAAGCCCAGCCAGAAATACCAAATCTCCACCCAAACTTTGCTAGGCATGTTCAAAATGCAAGTAACTGTGGGGTCTCAATGATGAAAGGCATCGTTTTGTAGAATTCAATCACCAGTAAAGGAGAAAGGTGGGTAGTGGTGCATAGACATAGGGTGGATTGCCAGTTCAGAGAGCGAATTTTGGTGGGGCAGTAAGACTTGCAAAGTCACATCACATATAATTTACAATTCACTTGGACAGAAAGTTTTATTTGCTACTAAAGAAGACTTGATAAAAATGATGGCCTCTGATGACCAATTTTGGACGTGTGGTGAGGTGATTGCGCGGGCGGCCCCGTATGGGCCGGGAACCGTTACGATCCAGGGAATACGTACACTCCAGTGTACACCTAAGATGTCTATATCTCTGTGACATGCATTGGCTAGGGTTTATATGCTCTCGTGCCCAGACTTTTTCGCCTCGCTTGCGATCGGCGAAATTATATAAATCGTAGGGGATGGTAGGCGAGATTAGGGTTTATAGCAAGATGTATCAAATCCGCGTCACATTTAATCTTTCGTCGTCAGGCTCAATGGCAAATGAGTTTGAGTTCAGCATCAAGAAACGCACAAACACCTCTAACACCACTAGATGTAATTCAACTAGCACCACCCAAAAAGTCCATCCCGTCAATACGCTTGTCTCGTACCCAGCCTCTCGTAATTAAGCTCGCAAGCCACTAAGGTTTGGGGACGACGCAATCAATACGCTACATATCCAACTCCCCCTCACCAAAATATCAAAAACCAAACTCCTTCCCCAGATTCCTTTTTCTTGTGCTAACCCGCTTGTGCCAATTCATCTGCTCAAAAATTCCACTAGTGCTTTTCGTTTTCCGCTTAGTGGCGCTACCGAATTCTATCCCTTTTTGGGTCGTGTCCAAAATCTCGTGTGCTGCTGCTAGCGTTGGCTGGGAACCGCCTTGCTCTATGATGTCGTCCCAAGTCCCGATCGCCTGCACCAGGGGATCTGCGGGGTTATTTTCGGTGTGAATCGTTAGGTCAACCAACGGTGGTTCTGTTATGGTTGCAGCGGAGGTGTGTTTTATGGCTACTGTCACACCCGGCTCCTCCGGGGTGCCCGATTCCGGCGGCAGTGACGGCGTAGGTAACTTCTCTGTTTCTAAGTCCGCAGACTCAACAGCCTCTCGAGTGTCAACGCACTCTTGCTTCTTCGGCGGAGGCGGTATAGGTGTCCTCTCCATTCCCGAGCTCGCAGATTCAACAACCTCCTTTACATCAATACCCGCTCGGCTCTCCTCGACTATAGCATCATCTTCCCATCGAAGCCAAATGTCGTCCTCAATCTCTCCCTCGTCCAATAAACTGCCCCTCCCATCCTTTATCAACCACTCGGTATCCCCTGCCGCACGCCTTACCGTTCCCTCTCCATACATTTCGACCGCAGCCTTGCGCAGGTCTTCAACATGCCGTCTCCGCAACCCGTCCCAGTCCATACACGGGGGCGCCGCAATATGATATCGTCGGAATCGGGGATCGGAGATGATCCTTGCCTTTTGGGTGGGTGTAGTGGGTTTATTAGTAGGTACTGGATGTTGAGGAGGCGTGGTACGCCGGAGACGGGAAAGAACGACTTGTGCTATTGAAGTTACCATTTTGCAGGATAATGGGAAAAATGAGGAGTGAGGCGGGAGGGAGACCATAAGTCAAGAGGGAGGAAAGTTTACCCCATGGGAAATATCGAGGTTTGCATTTAGTCTGAAATATAAGGTTTGGATTCACGCCTGTGGAGAGAGTTTGGGATTGAGTTCGTTGTGGTCATAATGGGTGACTTCTGTTGGACTTTGCCCGTGGTTAGATGTCTGGGGTGATTAAGGAAGTGGCGGTGCAACAACCCACCTTCGAATCACAACAATACTCTGGTTGGTCGAAGGATAGAAAACTTGTAGGTGAGATAGAGTATATCAGACGGTCCCCAAATGTTGGGGTTGAGATAAGCTTTCGCTTATTTCGCTTATGTCTACGCTAGCCTATTGTATCTAGATCACCACCCCACCAGAACCCCACATTTTCCACTCGCATTCAACAATGCATTATGAAGCATCCTTGCACACCCTGTGCATAGATTTCATGATCCCGTGAGCTAGCGTTGTTAATTGAATTCTTCCAGTATTGTATCACAACAGGGGATACTGCCCTCCAGTTTCAACATTGTCTCGAAGTGGTGAGTCCGTTAGAAGTGATCTATGACTGGAACAGCCTACTCAACGGACGGCTTCCTAAGTCACCATATTTCGAACTCACGGACTTGGGCTGACGCTATGGTTAACTTTCGTAACTGTTTCCAGAAGTGTGGGGCCCCGAAAGACAAACTTTAAGCATGTTGAGTGAACCAATTTTTCCAAACTGGACGGATGCGTGCAAAGTGTATTGTAGTTTCCCAGCGCAAGAGAGTAATATAAACGCAGTACCCTCCGTCCCCCACACACCATCTATATATCACGCTCCCACTTTCAGTCTACTATCGCACGTTACTTCCATCACCGCTGATTCAAGATGCAGGAACGAATTCTCCATGAGAACGCACACAACGCACCCAAAATACACAGTGGATCGAACGAAAGAGGTGGAATCTCTGATGGTTCCGAAAGAGCGGGAGTAGTGATCAAGCGTGGGGCCAGAGGGGGGACATCATTCTTTACCAAGCTAGACTTAGTTTCTGGGTATCACCGGCATCGGGTTGAAGGAAGTTTTGGGGAAAAAGAGGCACCTATCACCGAGCCCAGGCTTTCCACCGTGCCATTTGGACTGAAGAACGCGCCAACGCTGTTTATGAGGTCGACGAATCTCGATTGCCGTCCCATAGATGATACTGAGGCGCAGTGTTCCGAAGTGGTCAGTCTAAAGATTAACTGACTGGTCGAATAAAGTCCTCCACTACGACAGTCTCAAAACCAACCTACTCCTAAGTTCTCTACCAAGGCTCCCATTTATACTCTACAAGTATATCTGAGGTCTTTATACCTCTCGTCCTCTTCGGTCCCACCATGCCTCCTTTCATCACAGACTCTCACACCTCCCGCTCTACGCGCAGTTCTCCACCTCCAGCTTCCAAAGATCTCACAGCGTTTCTTTCTTTTCTCTGAACTTCTAGTCTACCAGTATTCGTTCGCCTCACTCCTGTCCTTAGCTGCGGGTCCACAATATCAACCTCGGCCGCACCTGCCCAAAGGCGATCGAGTGATATCTAATGCACTCGCACCTATAGCATCTCCAAAGAAAACTTTTTCTCGTTCCCCACACAGATCCTCCGCACACCTGGAGCTGGCATATCTCCAGCAACACATCCAAACCAACCGATTCATATTTAAGATACCCGCTTTCTGTCTCATTAAACCAACTCAGCAATATCCTTTTCCTCATATGCCTCGCCCCTCATGCCTCTCTTTATTAGCCCCCTTACTATGGACAATAGATTCATTGATCTCACGCGATTCAACCCCTCACCTCGTACACCAATTTCCGAGAATGGCAACTAGCAGCATTGGTCAACCGATACCCTAGTATCAGCATGCTACCTCCTCATCATCGACGGCCGTGAAGCCCAACCAATTCCACCATTCAGCCACAAAACTGGCCAGCGGTTGGTCTAGTACTACTTTTGCACCAACAAGCTTGGGATGCGATGGCCTGCAGAGCGAGAGGGGCATTGAGAATGCTACTCAATTACCACTACAAAGAGTAGTTAACCTTTGAAGATAATCCAGCCACAGTGCAGAATAAGCTGAAGGAGTGCTACGAGTTCATTCTTGGTGAGCTTTTGAAGGTTCAACCAGCTGCAGCCGGGAGGTTCATGTGGTGTGGTGGTTTGTCGCTTTTTAATTTTGAGCTTTTGTACTTACCGCACGCCGCCCATGCGTATTAAAAAAAATTCGCATTGGGAATATCTAACTTCGCACATGCAGGCAGGTGACAGATGTGGTGGTAATTATGGTGCAGATGGCGGTGGTGATATAATTTACCGCATGGACTACAAAAGAATTATGATGGTGATTGCGGGTGAATCAGTTTGTATGAGTGGTGGTGGTGGTGGTGGTGGTGATTGGGTTGTGACAACCAGAGTCCTCAGGCGTGCCAAAAACTGAATCCACCCTATCTGCGGACGGGTGGATCCGCCAACGGGGTGGAACAAGTCAAGCCAAATTCAATTCAGCAGCTTAGTATGCACAACCAACTTCTACGAAACCTCGCAAACCCCGACTGCCAGCACTCCCTTTCGTCCACCCCGGAACCTACGGCTCTGCCTCGTCAGTACCACATTCAGATTAAAGCTGTTCTCTCGGCTTGTCTCTGCCATCATTATCTCCACCGTTCTCCTCTCGCACGAGACATTGTGGTCCGTTGTAAGCTCCTTCTTCTTTCGCTTAGACTCCTGTAGGTCCTGGTTTAGATGCAGCAACCACCCTTGTTACTTTTGCACCTTCTCTGCATGGATCTGGAGAAGTTCCCCATCCTGGCGATTTCTCTTCGGCACCGCACCAGTTCGCGTTCATTCACTTTGTTCGTGGGGACAGTCTGTTTAAACGAATCATCGGAGTCCTGCAGTGTGTCGCGCACCGTAGTATTTAGTGCTCTGCGAGTATGTCGAGTATATCATCGGTAGTGTCGATCAGGATAACAGAAAAGTGGCGGACATGTCTATGGTTTGTAGTTGATGAGGGAGATATTATCAGTGGTCCCATAATCGTTTCGGGGTTTGCCGTCTGCTTGCGGTCAGTAAAGGCAATTGAAGTGGAATGACAAAAAAATGTACAAATCTGATCTCAATTACTTTCATTTCATTATATCGAGTAAGAAGCTGGTGTTTCTTGGAGTTAGATACATCGTTGGTCAAGATACCAAATTTAATGTGGCATTGTCAAAGAAGAAAACAGCATACATCTGGGATATGCATTTCCGAAATAAAGAACTACTAAACCTAGTATCTCCACATTCCAGGGTAAGTGAACCATTATTGTATTTCTAAACCTTATCTCCGTCGTTCAACTCGGAAACGAATATCCGCTAGTAACAAACCTTCTTAAGGGTCGTAGTTGCGTATCTCTGAACGTTTGCGAACTGTCATGGCTGTCTGAATCATCATTGGTTTTCATGATAAATAAAACAGGGAGATTATTACCAGGGGAATGGATGCAATAGATAAGTAGGATAACTCGTAACACTCAACCTTAGTACCCCTCACAAATCTAGAAACAATTTATGGCACACAAAACCCATACCAATTGCACACTTAAGTTCGTAGAGTTGCGATTTTCCGCATTCCTTGGGTAGGTAGCTGAAAGATTAGGATCTGACGGTGACTGTTATACTTTGCAATGTTGATAAATAACTTCCGGTAAATGGGCGACCTACAAGGCGGTGATATTGCTGTTATATCTATAAATTGAGGGGCGTCGTGAACCCACTCCCAAGTAGAGTTCCTAATAGTTCCCGAAAGCCGTCAATATAGCTCCATAGTCCCCTCAAATTCCCTAAGCGACGTTCAAAGAAGCCGGCAGCTTCGACGCCTGTGGATCCACCTAACCGCCATTCCCTTTCCCTTCCCCTTCCCCTCCCCTCCCCTTCCTTCTCATCCTGTCCGTCTGGGATCCCCCCAACGCCGCGAGCGCGGCGCCACGGGGTGACAGCAGATATCGCCCTAAACTAACGAAGACGGGCCCCATTCTCGATGGTGGTGTTGGCCTCGTGCTATATGTGAAAGCGCTCGCTGGTGGAAACGGACAGGGAGCGGGTGGAAGGGGGGATGAGGGGCGGGAGAGGCCCTGCGTGAAGGAGGAGGCGGTTGCCGACGGCGAATGAAGGGCGAATTGACGGCAGGAAGAAGGACGACGGACAGGCGACAGACGGTGGCTGGATTGAGATTAAACGGCAATAGGAGGGATCGGTTGGCGGCGGGTGGATGTTATGGTTATTTCCCGAAATCGAAGATGTGAACCGAAGTTAATTGTCGAGAATGGCTATATATATATCTGAAACCCGTGTCTCGGTCATGTAAGAACCTTATTTTGACTACTCCATGCAACAGTGGAGGAGAGGCGGTGTTAGTCATGCAAGTATTGCTTTGGTTTGGAGCGGGGGAGTGGTAGTGGCGCTGTAATGCATTCGATCGGAGGTGGGACGAAGCGGTGGGACGCATATAGGGGGCAGCTCCATGAAAATGATAGTGATGGCATCAAAGAATTCCTAGAGCGATGTTCAAAGAAGCTGGTATCAAAGCCATACATTCGATTAGAGAGCTATTTATCTACCAATATATGGTGTTTTGTTTGTTTTAATCATACTGTATTTCCTCCAATCGCAAGGTATCATATACATGTAATGTACATGACTATGCCTTATTTCACCTCCAGGTCTCTGATTTATAATATCTCTAACATAAAGTAAAGGGTTGTAGAAAACCAGCGTTTTTGTAGAGTCGCATCATGACTATTAGTGATCTCGTAAATCAGAGACTGGGACGTGAAAGAGGGCCCATTTATGCTATTTCATGTGTAGCGTACTTTGCGATCGAAGCAAACTCACACTTAATTGGACTTGAGTTGATTGAGGTAGCCGAGGGGATGGCAAACGGTAGAGGGGTGACTAGGACAGAAGTACACTTGAAATCGACGGGGTGTGTACTTGCGAAACGCACCTGAGAGCAGGGTTCCCAACCGTCTGTCCAGACTGGCGTCATGCGGGACCGGCACCATCGTCCAGACCGGGTGAAAACTGTTTGCCCTGGGGCGTCTGGGACCGAGGCTAGAATCCCTAGGGCCCGTTCAGGGCGACTGTAGGTCCCGCGCGGAGATTACCGTTACCAGATGTGTATAATTCCAGCCGGCAACCAGGCTGGCAACCAGGCCGAGCTTACCGTGTTCGCTGCCACACCCAAAACAGGAGGTAGGATCGGAGATTTGACGTGTATTTTGCAGCTTCTCACTCGTTTAGTATAGCTCCCACATCGTTGATCTGCATTTTCTACACTGTTGATCCGCATCATAAAGTTGGTAGGTATACAAGAAGCTAGGAGGTTTCTGAGAAGGGCGGCAATCATGTTCTCACCCAAGTCAAGGGACCAAGAGTTACCGCAGCACAGTCCGGCTCAGAGGTCCCCCGAGGTTGGGGGGGGGGAGCATGCATTGCCACGAGAAAAACACAGAAGCAGCGGGGAGGAGGAATTGTGCCGGGAACAACGACAACGAACCGCAGAGCCAGATAATCATCCAAATGACAGCAGAGGTATAAGTGGCTTATTTCTTTTTCCATCTTTCAACTTTAAACATCACGTGCAAAGACTGTAAGGCCCTGCAGGGTTGTAGTCCGGATATTGGAAGCCCTAGGGCAAAAGCGGGCAGGAATTGGTAGCCCGGAAAACTGTAATCCAGGGTCGGGCATGGCTCTACTTGGACGAGACGGACTGTTGGGAAGCTTGCTTGAGAGTGACGGAGGAGGATATGATGGTTAAGCGGGCTTAACGGAGTGCAGGGACATAGACTGTGGATGGGAGAGCTCTAAATACTCTTATTTTCAGGTTATGAATATACCATACAATTCATAAGCGGCATATCGAATTTTTAGAGCGAGTTGGAGTTTTGTTTGTTTGTTTCAATTATAATGTATTTACTCTACCTAGAGTATGACAGTGCCCGATTCCTCCCCTCCGGATGAACCGGCTAGGTGAGGAAGATCCCCAGCCTTTACCCTTCGTCCCCTTTAAAAACCATGTAAATAGAAAGAAACCAACAGAACGAGAGGTACTAAACAACAAAGGAAACAAAAAGAGACTGTCCGACATAGGAAAGAGAGAATACATAGAAGAATGAGCCTTATCAAGGTTCCTCGGGAATGTAGACTGAAGAGATACACCTACTGGCAAGTGACGGTGCTACTGGGCCGAGAGCTGGTTGAAGGTAGAGATGGACTCACCGGTATGGTGGTACTTTGGGGACTTGTGAAACACACTTGGGAGTGACTTGGGAGTAATTCTAAGTGGACAAGGAGGTTGAGTGGGCTTGACAGTGTGGTGGAAAATCCATTTCTCACCACCACTAGCAGGAAGCGTATTTTGGATACAGGAAGTATACTTGGGAAGTGCACTTGGGAGCACAGAAAGTGCACTTGGGGATGACTAGAAGTGCACAGCGGGCTTGACGGAAGCGTGGGGATATGGAGATGGACTGGGGGAGAGGAAGAAAAGAATATAGTTATGGATAGATGCACACATCGTTTTGCACGTGGGAATAGATAGCATCTTCTCCATTTGACGAGTCGAATTTTTGGCTCGGACTCATACAATCCCATAACCTCTTGGAATTGTAGACATTTTTTTGCCAGGTACCAATCATTTCTCTTACCCTCTTTCGATGCTCTTCATGCCAAAACTAACTTTCTTGGTGGGAATCCTTTGAACACCCACTAAGGGTGGACAGAGGGTGCAGACGGGGGATCTCGTGTTTCCTGACTCTTGGCTAGCTCAGAGCCAGCTAGGACCGTCTATCCGGGCCACCTAAACTTCTACTTAAGGAGGCGAAGCCGCCTCTAATACTCGTATACAATAGGGTTACCGGGCTGCCATGTACCAACCATACCCCCTAATCCTGCTCCGTCCAAAAGAACTTTTCCCACCCGGAAAAAAAGCACCCAAGATCCACCCAGATTCTATCTGAAAGCATCACTCGATCTTCTCCCAATTTCCGGCCATAGCCCGCTCAGTAGCCTAATCTGATCTCCCAGCGTCATACTTTAGCCTAAATAGCACCTCTGGCTCAGTTCCCTAACCCAGCCCGAACATTGATCTGCTTCTCGCGTTGCCATCGTCGCGTTATTCAGTGCCACGTCGTTGTCGTGTTGATCAATAGGTGTCTTCTCGAAATGTATAAAGTTGCCGGCTCGCCCCGTAGTCTCCATCGAAGGTACTGCTCCAACCGGTTGAAGTGTCATCCCTGTTATCATCTCCTATCGTCGTCATTCTCTCAGCGCCACGTCCCAGGCGAAGGAGTCAGGCCCAGTGTTGTCGGTGTCGGTATTGGTATTGGTATCACAGTTGACAAGAGGGCGAAGGAGTAGCTCGCGGTGAGACTACGCTGTACACAACGATTTGTTTGGATAGAGGCTTGTACAATCAAGGAGTCGCCGTATGCACTATACAGGAGGAACATCAGGACACCCTAGTATGGAACAGCATGTGGGGGCAGATTGGGAGTTATGGACAGGGGCGGAGGCATGGACGAGAGCGGATGATTGGAAGAGAGACGCGAACTGGCGCCCACGGGTGCAGAGGCATGAGGATGACAGGTATCGACGAGAGGCGTGGATGATCGAGAGTAGTAGATGGGAGCGATATCGACTTAGACGTTGACGTTTCGATGCAGTGGGGCTTTGAGTCGATGTGGAGTAGATGTTCTAGCGGTATGCTTGTCTCGCACCAACCACCCACGTGATGCGGCTCCATTCATGACTTCATTACTCGGGAAGCGGCTGCGGTTTAAGTGGCGCAAAACGCGACCCCAGTAGGATCGCTTTATCTGGCTGGTGAGAGACAAGCGGTATGCATTCTGGGAAACTCTTTTACCGTTTGGAGAGGGAATTTGCTACTTGAGCAGGCCTTCATCAGGTAGGGCGTAGCCGCGAAGAGGCGTGGCAAGAGCGGAAAATAGCTCTTGCCATTACCGCGATGGCGCATGATCTCCACATATATATGTTCACCGGAGATAGCTTCTCAGTCGGATAGTCGGATAGTAGTGCACGCGTGATCGCCAACGATAGGATAAAATGCTGGGTAACACAATACAGCCATCTTCTTTCAGCTGTCTGCATCAACGAGGTGCTCAACGGCATTTAATCATTTGTAGTGCAATAGTGCAAGGGGATTACTCCCGAATGGAAGTGGCAGTGCAACAGCATGAAGACAATGAATTACCACAACGCATAGAGAACAGGTCCAATTTGATCAAACGTATCAAATAAGCATCAGAGAGACTCTCCAAAATCCTTGTGGAGCCTCAAGAACATGGGGTGGTTGCCTGCAGTGGTACACAGGCTAGCTCGGCTGTGTTTGTCTATGTCTGACACCATCTACCACACAGCGGAAGACCGCAGAATTACCAAACTCGTACACTGAGTAGAATAGTCACACTTGAGAGCGATTTTGTGACCATTCTTCTACACTTTTGCCAGCTCTGCCATTATTTTGTCTGTTGTGGGATTTCACTTGCACTTACAGTGTTGCACGACAGCTTCAATTTGGGAATAAATCCAGCGTGTCAATCAATGGTTTGAATTGGTAGTGTGTCCCTGCTACATTCCTACCTTCGGTGTTGCTCAGCCACACAACTAACATGTTTGTTACCTACGATTCGAGATTCAAGGTGCAAAGGCAATGATGCCTTTGTTACCTATCATCCTTCCACAGTGAAGACGTTACCTCGTTGATTACAGTCAGGCATGTTTGCAGATACTTCGCTAGATTCATTATTTGTGGCGCAGGGCTTTTTTCGTGCCTAGCACTCCTCTTGCTCGCAAGCTTGCGTGAGCACAAATTTAATTTGTCAGTCTGAGCACGAGAAAAGCGCAGGGCATGGTAGGGGCTGTGGTGATTAGGCTAAGTGCAAGGTTACGATTACAAAAGGCACACTGCAGCACATCCAAAGGTTTGAAAATCACACAAATATTTATACGTTCGGCTTCTAACCAAAGAAACACTGGGTAAACACATTTTTTGCTCCACGCATTATATTTTCACAAACGTAATCCCCTGAAGTCTGTGCAACCTAGAATTTGATATACTAATCTCATGCAAGACATTTAATCCAATGGCACATGCGGGGGGTTCCGGAGGTGACCAACATTTGCCATCGGTGGCATCCAATGATTCCTTCGGCCGCTGCATGTCGGCCACGCTTGCCGACCTCGTTTCTCGACCCAGCGGCGATGTCGGTTATCTCAGTAATGCGATCAATATTGCCGAAGAAGTTCTCGCGGAAGCGCCTAGCAATCTCTGCATCCCAGCAGACGTTTGCAAAAATTTGAGTGTCCTATTCGAAAGGAGATATCAGCAGACGAAAGACCTAGATGACCTTCAAGCAGCAATCACATGGGCTGAACAAGGAGTGGTTGCAATCCTGCAAAACATTGACCAAGTGCTTTGTCTGAGCAACCTTATTGTCTGCCTGGTTTCCAGGTATGAGCAAAGAGGAGAACTGGAGGACCTTTGTGAAGCTGTAATGCGAGTGAATGAGATACGTGCCCTAGATACTCTCCTGCTACCTAATAACATTTTCGACATTCCTATCATTCTCAACTTCGAAAAAACCTTGGCGCGGTTAAAAGTCCTTTGTGCATCAGTTTTTTCAAATTTCAAAACAATTTCGGATCGCGCCGCGCAGGGCACTAATGATCTTAATGACCTCAACAATGCTATCCTTTTGGCCGAGAACCTTTTAATAATAGCACTGCCAGATTATACCTTCCAAGCTAGCTATTTCAAGAATCTCAGCACAATGCTACATACGAGATATATTCGCGTTGGGAACCTCGATGATCTTCAGAAGGCCATTACATTTCTAGAGCTAGCAAATTCTGTACCCCTCCCGGACGACGACGACCGAGCGGTAACCATGAGCAACCTGGGTGCTATGCTTGTACAGAGATTCGAGCACACAGGAGACCTAGATGACCTGCAGCGGGCGATCTTGCAGACTGAGGAGGCGATGGCCGCATCCCCCTTGGACCACCCTAACCGTTCGGAAGCCATGGAGAACCTTAGCGGTATGCTGAGAGAGAGATTCAAGCGCACAGGAGACCTAGATGACCTGCAGCGGGCGATCTTGAGGGCCGAGGAGTTGGTAACCGCAACTTCTCTGGACCACCCCGATCGAGCTAGCTATTTGAACACTCTGAGTACTATACTGAATAAGAGATTTAAGCGCACAGGAGACCTAGATGACCTACAGCAGGCGATTTTACGGGCCGAGGAAGCAGTGGCCAAACCCTCCCGGGACCACCTCAAACGAGTTGTCTGTATGAACAATCTGAGTAGCACACTGTACCAGAGATTCCAGCGCACAGGAGACCTAGACGATCTGGAGCGGGCGATCGTGCAGGCCGAAGAGGTGGCGGCCGCATTTCCCCTCCATCACCCTATGCGAGCGGGAACTATGAGCAACCTGTGTTTCAAGCTGATCATCAAATTCGAGCACACAGGAAACCTAGATGACTTGCAGCGGGCGATATTTTGGGCCGAGGAGTCAGTAACCGCAGCTCTTATGGACCACCCCCATCGAGCTGGCTGTTTGACCAATCTGAGTACCACACTGAAATGGAAATTCAAGCACACAGGAGACCTAGACGACTTTCAGCGGGCGATCTTGAGTGCTGAGGAGGCGGTGGCAGCAATCCCCCTGGACCACCCTGACCGTGCCATAAGCATGATCAATCTGGGCGACCTACTGAGTTTGAGGTACAAGCTAACAGAAACTCCGCATGATCGCGAGTGTGCCGTTCACTGTTTGAGAGAGTGTGTTGCACTTAAGTCTGCGACCCCAACTAATCGCATTAGTGGAGCGTTAAGAGTTACTTCAATCCTCGAAGAAGATAAGCATTGGACAGATGCCAGCGAAATGACAGAGACTGCCGTTAGTCTTCTCCCACGCGTTAGTTCACGATCGCTTGGCCAAAAGGACCAGCAGCACATGATGAAGCAGTACGCTGGCCTGGCTTCTCGTGCTGCTGCTGTGGCCCTTCAAGCTGGAAAATCTGCAACTGATGCCTTAAAAACTTTGGAAATCGGTCGAGGAGTTATAGCCAACCTACAATTCGAAACCCGAACAGATCTTACGGTTCTCAGAGAGCAACATCCGCAAGTAGCTAAGGAATTTGAACAGTTTCGTGATGACCTTGATTCATCGAACAGTGGGCCCTTATATTCTACAGAAGAGTCAAAAACAGTATCGTCCCAACGTCATGCCACAAGCTTAGAGCTGGAAAAAACGGTGAACAGAATTCGATTGTTGCCAAACTTTGAACGGTTTCTACTTCCTCCGACTGCAAGTGAACTGACGATGGCTGCTGCTTTCATGCACCCGGTAGTTTTGATCAACGTTTCGTCTTTACGCTGTGATGCATTCATTATTCAACAGCACAACATTACAACAATTAATCTCCCCCGCCTACGCGAAGCAAATATCAGAAGGGTAGCCACTGCTATGAAGTCTCGCACTCTGACAAAGCACCAGACGTTGGAGCGGTTGAAATGGCTCTGGGATATCTTAGCAGGTCCTGTTCTAGAGGAATTAGGATTCCTGAAGACCCCGACAACTGGGGAGTGGCCTCGCGTATGCTGGATTCCGACAGGACCGCTCTGTCTCTTGCCAATTCACGCCGCTGGATACCATTGTGAAACGAGTTCCCGGACTGTGCTTGATCGGGTCGTGTCTTCATACTGTCCATCAATCAAAGCCCTACTATATGCGCGTCGGAACGAGGCTCAAAGAAATCGGAGTCAAGCTTCTGTAAAAGCCATACTTGTCTCAATGGGCACGACACCAGGATGTTCTGAGCTTCCTTTCGTAGAAAAGGAGACGAATGAACTGCATAGTCTCTTTCCTGCTTCAATCCCAAGAGTTACATTGAACAAGCCATGCAAAAAAGAGGTTTTGTCCGCCTTAGAGGACTGTTCAATCTTTCATTTTGCCGGCCATGGCCAATCGCACCCTTCCGACCCGTCGATGAGCACCTTGCTTATGGCCGATTGGCAAACGAACCCACTGACGGTTAGAGATTTGGTCACTATGAAGTTTCACCGAAATCCTCCTCTTCTCGCATACCTCTCCGCTTGTTCGACAGGAGATAACAAAGATGTTGAACTGCTGGATGAAGGTATTCATTTGATGGGAGCCTGTCAACTTGCGGGGTTTCGGCATGTCATCGGATCGCTGTGGGAAGTATCTGACAAGCACTGTGTTGATGCAGCTAAGGATGTCTATAATACCATGACAAAGGCTAGTATGAGCGATGCATCCGTATCACAGGGTCTACACAATGCTGTACTGAATCTTCGAGATGGCCGCGATGGGACTGGCATGACTAGGGAATCTAGAAACGCGCGCCTGATTGAGACTGAAGAAACCCAGGAAAGCATGATAGGCGACCCTTTCATTTGGGCTGCATATATCCATATGGGAATCTAGCTTGTGAGCTCAATATTTTTATTCCATTTTTTCTGGGAATAGCATTACTGACCGACTTTTGTCCCAGCGACACCAAGACGTTGATGAAAGCAGCGGTGGAGGGTTAAGTCTCTAGTGTGGGAGATCGCGATGGATGGGAGTTCCGGGGTGGAGAAGACGAGATGGGAGTTGGGCTTGGATCTTTGTTTTTTGCTGTTAGCCAGGGGCACCTCGTGGCCAAGAGCCAGAAATGGATGACGAGCTCGCGAGGCGAAGGCTTTTATTAATCGGTCATTATGTAGGATGTCCCCTGAAGGACGCGAATTATGTAAAATAACCCTCGACTTTTTTTATATGCAGGATAACCCCGAGAGCTCGTGCCTTCGAAAACGCCCCGCCTGCGGATGAGGTAGTCCTGTGGAATGGGTGGTTTTTAGCGTAATCCGCCATTAGGTACCACCCATTCACGGAATCCGCCGACAGGTAGTACTTTATGTATGGTAACTTCAGTTGTTGCCACCACAGCACCACCACAACACTATCACTCATAAATTAGCCTACGAGTCATCACCATCACTACCGTTGACGTGCATCGTGCATCGTCAATTTTTTTTTTAGCTGCACTGTATCACCACCACCAACAGAAACTTATGCTCATTGTTTTTTTGTTTTTTTTGTTTCTTTTTGCACCAAGTATTAAGCCAGCGTAGGTAGAGTATAATAGGCGGTGGCGGTTGGTGTGGCAGTGGTAGTGGTGGTAGGGTAGCAGTGTCACTAGCAATGGTGATGATGATCATGGCTTGCGGACTAATTTGATGAGTGGTGATGGTATTGTGGTTGTGACATGACGACCGAAGTTACCAGACAAAGTACCACCCTGTTGGCGGATTCTGTGAAAGGGTACCCCAACGGCGGATCATGCTAAAAACCACCCATTCTGTAGAGGGGGCGCCCCATCCGCGGACGGGTGGAACAGCTCCATGAACTTTAATGCTCGGTCTCCTATTACTGACACTACATAGACGGCCGTGACCGACATTTTAATAACCTTAATGCATAGTGTTGAAACTCGACTCAACTCTGCACCAGGTAGAGAAAGAGCGACCAATCTAGTCATGACTTCACGTATAAAAAATAACTAGTAGATAACCATAATACAAGAAGCGCGAGGAATACTGCATGAAATAATGTATACATATAGCGGCAGTGAGTCATCAAAGGCCCGGAGATTACTCTATGCTGACTGCGAGAGGGGTTGCTGAGCTAGCTATTATGTCTACTCCCGCAACTTGTAATGACTTTATATGGGTAGAGTTCACATAATTTAGCTAGTTCGCGAACCTCTTGTCCGGTTTACGAACGGAACAAAATATTGCAAACTGACTAGTCCGGTTCGCGAATTGACGGGCTCGCCAATGAGTTGGAATATATATGCATGCCGATGGAATTTAGCAAGTGAATGTGAGATTCTACTAACTTACTAGTTCTTAGATCTTCCAAATGATATCGGTGATCCAGATTAACTAGGTGTGGTATTCACCCCGCATACATCCCAAACAGTGGGTTTCCATTCCATTCCATCCCACATATCTCTCCGGAAATTGTATGGACCCTGTAAAGACCACATTTGTAGCAAATGTGCTGACAATAGATAAACGCGAGGGCGTAAGTCTCAATGGGTTCCCGAGTTCTCAAATCGGGATGCTTCGAAATTATTTGATGTTCCTGGTGATCATGATTGCCCTAGTCCGTAGCAACCAGTTCTTCCGGGGTGTCAAGAACCGTTTTCACAGGCCCATGCATTCTTGCAGGCCGCCCTTAGCGCATGCCAGCCCCTCAGGGCGACTTGTATCGAATGATGGAATGTGATGGTAGATACCCATGCTAATTCTTGCTAGCTAGAGAACTCCAGACCATGTCTGCAATCGAGAATAGAGCTCATAGTTCCAGCACCGTCATTCCCATCGACTAGGTCTCCGTAGATTTATCCAGGTCGCGGCGCGAGGATTATAGGCGTATCTGGATCTCTGTAGGAAGCGTTGATGGCTATTGAAAAGATACTAATGTTAGATGTGGCGGTGTTGGTACTAATTGGTGGCTTTAGAGATATAAATAAGGTAACTATGATAGGATTAGGCGAGGATATTCCTTGCGTGTGTAGTACTCTATCGCCGAGACCACTCATCAGCTAAATTTCACGAAGCCAAATTCGTATGTCGCTTTGTGCCTCTTGCTAAATTTATAGATTATCAATGCGAGTGAAGGTGAATAAGTTACTTGCGTAGTACGGGTCCAACAATTTAACCGGGGGTGCAATTATCAGGGTGAGGGTGACGGAGTAATAGAAAAGAGACCAAAAAGGGAGTGAAGTCTTCGTTTCTGGTGACTGGATGATAGTAGGTTCCAAGTTGAACAGTGTTTGTGATAAGTGAATGTCTTAGAACGGCTAGCAGCTGGAAGTGTCGATAACTAGCAATGAGTGATAATCACATGCCTTAACACTAATTATTTACAAGACCAAATTCTTATCCTCTCAAGTCGTCTGCATGCCAAAATACCCTATTACAATGTATCTAGGAGACATCAAAGATTCATCATGACGTGAAGAAAACACAGCATTATCATCTAATTATATTACAAATCGCTGAAACAAAACACCTCCCAAACTCCCACGTCCATGAACAAAAAGCAAATAACGCCATTTCATCTCTCATCTTACGATTCCTTAAAAATCCCTGTAATTCTTTTGACGCCTTTTGAACTCTTTTCCTTCAACACTCCCGCCCTGTCTTTCACCGATGCTTTTGCTTTGTCCTCATCTCCGCTACCCTTTAACGTAGATACGCGGTGTTTGAGTCGGGACTTCATACCGAAAAAGGACGAGGTTGATGAAACGGATGGCGACGAGGAAGAGCGGCGGAGGAACCAGGTAGAGTGGCTTCGTGATTGCGGGTCTGGGTTTATTTGTCGGGGATGATCGCTTGCAGTTAGTGGGTTTCCTGTTGTCGGATAGGAATGATGTTTCTTCCTAGCAGGGACGTCGATATGGTTTCCGGCTGTCAGATCTGTGTTTATTTGTTGCAGGAGATCATCTACTTCGTTGGATTGGTTCCCGATTGCTGGATTGATGTGAGGTTTCTCGTGAGCAAGGTTGCTGCATGAAGAGTGCAAGGTAGTGTGTGGGGGTGTTTCTATGGTGGCGGTAGTCTTGGAGGTGTCTCCTTGGCGCTCGTCGGAACCTTCGAGGAAGCGGACTCTCGGTGACCTATCATCTCCCTTTTCCACTGCCGAACACGGTCTCAGCAGGCCTCCATTACGATCTTCGAGATATCGTATCCTCAGCGAGCCTTCGTTACTCTTTACAACGGCAGAATAAACAACTGGGGCAGATGATCGCCTGGGGGGAATAATCGGGGCGGAGGATCGTCTAGGCGGAATAACCGGCGGTCCAAATACCACCTTCTCCTCAATAGTGCAAATATCTGGACCACTTGTTAACTACGCCGCCTCACAACACGGATGAAAATACCAACCTTCTTCAGACCTCTTCACCATCTTTGAGAGCAACGATTTCCTCTTCACTTCCTCCTTCGAGCTCCCCACCGGTGATCTTGTAACTCCACGATCAACCACACCAATATCAGCCTCCGACCTCGTTGGCTGCTCTAGCTGTCTCCGCCGACTCTGTTCCTCCAACGTCGAAAGCGTCTTCGCAAATCCCATCGTGAACCGTCTCAGCGACCCCGATCCAGTTCTCTTGACCACCGGTGCGGTGTTGCTTCTCTTGATCGTTCCACATTCCTTTTCAAACTTCTCAACAGCAACGCGGGAACATTCGGCAGAGGATCCAAGGGTTGGTATACGACTCCAGTTCAACCACGCAGGTCTCCCGCCGTCGGATACGTGTCGGGTAATTCGCGGATTATCAATCTGATTGGAGTGGGTTGCACGAGAGTGTGTAGGAGCTTCCAGCGTGAGCGGTCCCCGTGGCATCCAATGACCTGCGAACTGCGTTGCTAGATGGACGTTCTCGTCGATACGCCCCCTCCTGTTGTGGCGAGGAGGTCGGACTCTCGGTACAATGGGAGACGGTGCGGAATGTTCCGGAGATGTCGCACGCCCGTTATCCTGAACCCCCCGGGGTCTCATTGGTGCAGAAGACGCCACAATTCCCTTATCCCCCCTACGGCTCCTCCATTCCACCCGCATCGGATACACTGGCGGCCAAAAACCGCGCATAACCGGGTGCATTTGTACCACATGCGCCATCTCCAAGTAGTTCTCCGACGCTGCCGAAGTGTACCATCTTCGTACAGCCCTCAAAATATCCTCTGGGACTCCATCCAGCATTATCAACAACACATTGATGACATTCTGTCGACTTGTGGGATGCATACTGCTTGTAACAGGGCCGGGGGGGTGTGCTCGAAGGTGAGTTTGCAGCGCAGCTTTGTATGCTGCACGGTATATGGGGTAGTGGCGGAGGAGGGTGTACAGGCTTGGTTTGTGGTCTTGCATGTTTGTCGCGATGTGGGGGAGAGAAGAAGGGACAAAGGTGGTGGGGAAAAGAGGCCGTCACACACAATTCCAGAGCCGGAATGAAGTGTTCAGCATGCGGGGGCTCCAGCCGTAGTGGGATTGTCCGTCATGCGGCTGTGCGGGTTTGAAAAACAACAAAAAAACCCCGGCCTCGGCGCCTGATAGCTATCCGGAAGTAGCCGGAAGCTGAAGCTGAGATGGGCGGAGCTTGTGCGGACGTTCGAACAGAGTTGAATAGCTTCCTGTGATTAAGAAGGTTCCTTGAATGGCTGTAGTCCGCAGAGTTTTCGTCGCTGCAACTGCAGGTACGGCTTTGTTGGAAAAAAACCTGGCCTCAGCGCTTGGGCATAACCTGGAAGTTGCCGGAAGTTGGATGTGCGGGTGTTCCAACTGACTGGAACTCCTTCCAGATCTTGAATTCTTGAATTACTGTATCGGTTCGCTATCCGCACTCGTCGTTGATATCCCCGCACTTTTCCCCAGAATTTTCGATCGCTCGTTCGTCGTGCAGGGACACGTAACGCCAGCCACCAAGTATATATACGCACCGATCACTAAGGCGAGACATTGCTCGCATTATCGGTAGACACGCACCACATTGAGGATCGGCCCTCATGCAGTGCCAAGACATTGCCCCCAATCCCGAGCACTCGGTGGTGTCTGAGACATCTCATTTCCGACCACACGCATATATGTTGGTGGTGGCTGGAATTTATAATTGAACTGCGACCGATATCTTCAATGCTATATAATATAACGGCGGCGAGTAAAAAATTGATGTGCATCTCTGCCATGGGATGGACGGAAGGTGGATATCTTTCGCTAGAACGTTTGGTGTCTTTACGACTTAGGGCCATCTCTAAGGTTCCATGGTAATCGGCTGTTGGAACTCAAATATCCGTGATCTATCTGTGAGATATGGTTTCTCGTAATAAATCTGGCGAGGTCCGAGTAACAGCTGGTGACCCTACAAAATAATGTTGGATAGGGTGGGTAATATGGTACGTAAGCTTAGGGGATGGTATTTCGAGGACCAAATCCAAGATCACTAACCAATTAAAGTACCGGATCTTTGACATAGTAATACAATCTTTGGTAGTATACTCATGCAGCCGAAAAGTGAGTAAATCACGTGCCATCACTTTTTTCTTGATGCAAAGAAAGAGACTATGCAGAGGGTACGGTTATGTATGCGGACAGAGTGGACTAAGATGTCAATGGAAACTGTAAATAACCGCTGTGCGGACTTCAAGAATAAGCTAGAGCTTTGTGTAGAACATGAAGGCGATAATAAATTTGATGGATGATCTTTGCCGTACCATATGTGGCAGCACGTGATTTACTCACTTTTCGGCCGCATGAGTATATGGAGATACTCGGCCTGGTGAAAGACCACTTCTGCAAGTGAGGTTTGAGACCAAAGACTTTATTGAGCATCAAGATTCGTATGAGATTTGGAATGTGCTGAGGTTTTTTCAATACCAAATGCCTACAGTAGGCTAAAACCGTAATAAACCTTCGGACGGGCCCTCCGCGATGGGCGACGTACGAACCTTGACAGTCAGTCGATACAGCGTATTTCTTGTCATATACGCCAAAATCACCATTTGACTACTTAGTATATACTTAGAGTCCGGTTTGAGTCAGGCAGTGGTGTTTTGCATGAAATGGGACGATACATGGGCCGGAAGGTAGACGTAAAGTATGTCAGGAATACGAGACGTCTAAGTTTATGATTGAAAAAGAAGGTACAGTCTCCGGAATATACAACCATATACGTTGGATTGAAGCCATGGCAGCATGTCCGTAATATGTGTTCCGTACAACGGGCGACCTAGCAGATTTTAGACCACCAACTGCCCTAATGGGATCCTATGGCCCGGAAGTAGCTTTAGTGGATCGAGTTGCACGGATTCACGTACACTCGAGTAAATTTAGGCTCGTGGGATATTCTTTCGACTCATGGCCAGGCCTCTGCAGCTCATCAACGGTTATAATCTCTGAGTGTTTAGGATATATCGCCTTGAGTATACGTGCAACAAACCCAGTGGCGGGATTTTCATGTGGCGGCGTGAACGAAGCCTCTGATCGAGGAGATGGTAAATCGATACGTGCTCGAACTTCGCGAGAGTTGGTGTAGGGTGTAGCTATGATATCTGGTAACATGTTTTATATACTGAATACGTGAATGACTGTAGTTTGAAAGGTTACTGTTACTGGGATTTACATTTTGTCACGATATGCACACTGAGGGTATTGCTATTGAGAACATTCACAATCTCTCAAACATCAATGACCAAGGGTATGTATTTACCAACACCAGAAGAGCAGCCGTGTAATCCTCTCCAAAACCAACAGCCATATACAAACGAAAGATATAGCCCTAACCCGGAAGGTCCGATCATGCATTATGATTCGAAGTTCGAGTGATCAATTATGTGGTACATTTGTATCAATTCTAGCACCATTCTAGGTATATGGACCTAGGTGAGGCTCCGCAGGTTCACCCTTCGTATCAGTCAATTTGTTCCCAAGTCACGCACGATACGCAATCCGGACGAAATGGCTACACCAAACAGTTTGCCCCCAATCCCTCGGAACTGTAGAATTCACCCAGCTCAATCCCACAAGGAGCGTTACCCACACCTTGACCGACCTCACCACGCGAGCCTCCTTTACACCACCAACCTCCCCAACCTTTCATCAAACATGTCCTCTCCTCCACTCCCTTCTAACCGCCAGAAAACGTTCAAACAGTTCATGGCCAAAGTCGAGGAGCAGAAGCATCAGCAACTGCAGCAGCGGTGGCAGGTCGAACCTTTCCAGACACCGCATAGTTACGAGTCTCCGTTCGACTCAACTGGTCAGCTGCCGCCTTCGCTGGAGCAGTTGCGCGGCAATGCCGGTGGTGAGGTCCAACAGCTGTTCGGAAACGAGTTCCTCTTGTCCAATTCCGAAGCTGGCCCATTCGCCGAGCCGAGTCCTTCCCAAAACATGGGTCTGGTTTCGCCGTCTCCGATGAAGCAGTTACCGTCCCCTCTCCTCGGCAGTCACAGAATCCGTTCCTTATCCGGTGACTCGTCCATGTTGGGCTCACCTTCCCCGAGTGGTGTCGCTCCTGTTACCCTGAGACACCGCTCTGGATCTGCTGGATCCTCATCGTCTCCGTTTTCCAGTGTGCAGAACACGCCATCTCCATCGCCACTTAAGACTGCGACACAGCCGACACTTTCTCCTATCAGAACCAGCGAGCTACGCGTGCCTACTTCAATGCTTGAGCCAAAGTCCCCGAGCAATCCTGGAGCATTCTTGCGCTACCAGCAGCAACGCCAACTCGAGACTGCACTCCACAGACTTCCCGTCGAAGAATGGAACGATACTCTTAGTGCCCATCTTCCGCTGGCGCCTGAGACCGAGATGCAAAACATAGCCAGCCCTCTGGATGGTGTCACTGGAAATCAGAATGCATCCAACCCTTCCGCCGATCCCAAGGGAAGGCAGAAGGTATATAACTCTCTGGCTGATGGTAAAGGCAAACAAAAGGTATCAAACATACCAAGCGCGGGTCCCGTCAGAACCAGGCGGTCTCGTTGACGCCGCACAAACAAAAATTAACAGTGTTCAGCAGGATTCGCCAGTTCCGCGCCAGTCTATCCAGGCGTCTTCTAACCTCAAGACTTGGCCTCCACCCGGTCTTCCCGTTCCGAAGTCGCCAATCGTGTTCGGAGACTTGACCGACGAGAATACCGAAGAGCCTCTGCTACTCAACATCAAGGACGCTAATAGTCCTCCGCAAGCCAGTCCGTCGGAGTCCAGCAACCCTGTTGCCAAGGCTTCCCCGCCCAATGCTCTTCCCGACAATCCCGCGAGTCTGTTGTTCCACAGCCCACTCTGGATTGACACTAAACGCAAAACTCTGGACGAGGCATACTTCGGCCGTCCCGGCGAACTTCCGGACTGGATGAAATCGAAGACTCCCCGAAAGATCATCCCGCTCGATGAGCTTAGTAAGCGCACTAAGTCTGAATGGAAGAACCACGGAATGTGGCCGAAGAAGGAGGACTGTCTTCCAGGAATTAAATGGGATGACAAGCTCGACATGCCTTCTGGATTCGAAAATCCCAAAGCTGCGCGTGAGGGAAGGAAGTGGTGGGATGTCGCTGTTGCCATGGCAAGCAATGTCGATGAAGGTATTGATAATATGTCGGAGACTACCGAACAGTTACATCATCGTGGGGTCCAGATGGAGGCCCAGCAGGCTACCCAGAAGCTTCGCAAACACCTGGCCCAGCTGAAGGAGCAACAGGATGGTGCGAAGCACGCTCAGCAGGATCTCCAGAGTGAGCTCTCAGAAGGATTTGCTGAAGCCCGAGCTGACGGGTGTTAGGTTCTGCTGGTAGAAATGTCCAGATGAACGTTCCTGGAGATGGAACACAGGGTGCCGATTTTGATGCAGGGGATTCTAAGCTTCAGGGTGCCTTCCGCGCACCTGGCGGACCGGTTGAGGGGCGCTATGTAAAGAGTCAGCTTCAAGGTGGTGTGTGTCTCTTCCGCGCAGCTGAAAGACCAGTCCAGCAAAATCCCGTCCAACAGAACCTCGTCCAGAACGACCGTCCTGACAATCAACAACTTTCCAACACTATGGGCCAGCTTAATGTCGGACCCGGCAATCATCGAAGACGCCAAGCCTGGTAAAATTTCAACCAGTCTCTTGTACCACCTGTAGTTTTGAGGATTTGAACTACACTTTTGGTCACGTTTTCTTGGTCACGTTTTCTTGGTCACGCTGTTCATCATTTCAGTTCTTCAGACAGCTCCAGACTATTGTTTTGGAGCCATACTTTTGAATTCCAGTCACAGTATAACAACTACATGTAGCAGAAACTACTGAATACAGTTTCTTGTGGGTAAACGTCCAGATTGTGACCTGACGCAAGTTAGCAATGCAAATCGTAGATACAAGCGACATTAATAAGGTGGTTTAAGGTACTAGTAGTTTGTTAAGTTTTAAACAGTATCCGCAATTCCGGTTTTTGAAATCATCTATCTCTCGATGAGTCTCATAACCATAAAAATCGGAGTACAAATCATAACCCCCATAGTAAAATTTGTTAATTAGCTCGTTCACCAGGCCTGTGATGACACCACAAACAATGTGTGTACTCGTCCCAGTTTAAACCACTCCAGTGCAAGGCTATCTTGGAGTGGGAATCGACTGGTCTGAGGTTTCATTAGGCTGGTCCAGGATCAGTCTGGACTGGTTCGGACCGCATAGTTAGTTAAGTAAATATCTAGACGGATTTACTGCTATTGTGGTCGGAATTGGGCCAAGGTTTAGCTTAACCAGGCGCTACCAGAACATGCTTAGGATGGTATTTGTTGAAATATGGAAGGGGAGAACCGCGTGAATAGACTTAAGATACAGAGACTGAAGAGCAGGAGAAAGACTCGAGATATATACTAGGTAGTTGGGTGCCTTATGCCCTATCGGCTGTGTGCCTTGACATCAGCTCAGCTGAAGCTCAGCTCGGTCAGGCTCATGCAACAGTATTTATGGGGCTCAGCATGAGTGATTGTGGGTGTCGTGCTGGATTACATCGTATTTCTAGCATGACTCAGCGGCGAATTCAAAGCCAAATAATGATGTACCGGACTGGTCCAGACCGGAAAATGTGGTCTAGTTCAGTCTGAAGTTTCGTTGGGCTGGACTACACTGGTCTATGCGAGAGCATGTGCTCCTGCTACCACACTATGATAATACAATACTTCACTCTCTCGTTGAACTTGATAATTCAAAGCGAGAGGCTCCATAGTGTACAACTTGAGACGAACGGATAAGTCAAGTCTATATCAGCGCAGCAAACCTGATCGCAAACAGAGGAAAGCTTCCTAACAATAGCAGACCCGGGGCCGACACACAACGGGAATTGCAGGCGGCGGGATGGCTCTCCTGGTGCTGTGAATTTTGTTGCTTGCAATACCGGATGATTACTCATATTTCTACTGGCCCCAGGCGGTCGCACTGTAACCTGCAGGGAGTTGATCTTCTGGCCATTGGTACTACTTCCAATATCGCCCCTTTGTAGAGTAATCACAGGTAAACTTGAGCCTATGCTGTACTCTTGTGCTGCTATTATCAAATTCCAAACGCACAATGCACATTCTGATAATGCATACTCGTCTCCTTTGGATTTGGGGAATTTGAGCCCAAGAAGCAGTGTTGCCAGCGGTCTAGGTGCGTGTTGACTAAGAGTTTAACCATCAGAACTAATGCGGGCACTAGATTAATTTCGGGCTTGGTACGGTACCAAATTCTCCGCGAGCCTCGGGCTTCGGCTGAGTGGTACTTCGCTCTAGGTATGATATCTTTTCTTATTTATGTCTATCTTATTCTCTCTTTGTACGATAGGTAATTACCATCTTTTATTCCCTTTTTTGATTGTTTTAAATAGTGCTGAACAGTTCAGACTGGAACCGTCCGAGTCCAGTCCACTCAAATTTTGCACTGGGATCAGACCGGTGTACAATTTTGGGGGACTGCCAAATCAAGCAGCCTGATTGTTGGACCAAGTCTAGTCCCATCTGGAAGCATATCTCAACTGATGGGTGCTGCTGCGAAATCCGTGATGCGTCTCTTAACTCTCTCTCAATTGTCTACGATAAGTAGTCATACAAAATTTGCAAGGAGTACGCCACATCGAACCCTAACCCAATGTCATGTGATATCCATACTCTACTCAAACCAGCCCAACAGCACTGAACTGACAGGAATGATATCCGAGGAGAATGATTTCCAGAAAGAATACTATCCTCGGAGACTGATTTCCAAGGAGAAGCCACTCTTATACCGTGGGTCAAGTATCACTCAAATTGTTAGCACTGGACTAGTTCGCACCGCACTGGTGCAGTGCAACGCTCTAAAATTCCAGTGCAGTGCCGTGCGACCATTTTACGCACTGGAATACACTGAGCCCTACCCCGGGCCGGGACCGTCCGGACCATTGGCAACATTGGCATAGAGCCGACACCCAACAATAACACGGAGAGAAGAAAAGGCCAAGTAAACTCCCTGTTGCTTGGCATACTCTCTAGATAGAGCTAAGTACAATGCACTGCCTCTCAGACCGAGGTGGTCTGATTTTATGGGAAATAGTACCAGAGCAGCCACGTGACATCATAACACTACTGTAAAAAACTGTAAATTCTATTAGAGGCCGCTAGTGATAATTGCACTGCGAATGCTCCAACATGAAGAACGGATTGTCGTACACTAAGTACTCCCGATCAGTTGTGCGCTATTGATACCGAATACTTTGGCCGGATTCGCAGCCCTTGCATACACATTGGAATAGTGCCAGTCGTCGAAAACATCTTTCTGCCTGTTTCACGGCATAAAAGAGGCCATACAAACTGGCAAGAATATTAGGTCAAGAGGAGTGGTATCTTTTACTGATTGAGAGAAGGCACTCTTCTAATCTAACACACAAGCCACCTTGGCGGATGACTTCTTCCAACAAAATAATGTAAATGCTGATATGAAATGAGCAAATCTTCATGGGCAAAGTTAGTGGGTATCATATTCGGAACCTTTCAAGTCAAATGTTCGAGTGAGTTAGATTGTCATTCTGTGCAATTTGAATCTACACCGATGACCAATAATTACTATAAGACTGAGAATAGTCATAACTCCTGCTAATTCATCTACAAAACAATGTTGATTAATAACCTACGGGGACTAGAAGAAAGATACTCTGTGTAAGGGCAGACGCCGCATGTGTGTGCCGCTGCTTCTCAGCGCCGTGAGGTCTCGTCCATATCCCCGCCATCACTCGGTGCACATTCCACGTACACGAACGTTTCCCAAATCCCCATAATGGCCTGAGAGGCAAAATTTCACACCTTTCCTTTCGAGATGCTCCCCAATTCACCCACAACACGTTTAAAACGGCTCTCATATTGTTCCCCGAAACACTTCCAACTCCGTATCCCTCTATCACAATTATTCACATATTTTTGTACATCTTTCGAACAGCCTTATCTGCAGCAGAAATGTTTCCACGTGAAGCCCTTGGCCGCAAAACCAACATCACCGAGACCCCACACGACAAGCGTGGAAACAGTATCAGGTAATTCAGTATCCGAATGGAGGGATGTTAATACTTTCTAGTAACCTGTGTAGTCGTTATGCACTCACTAACCCTGAAATTACCGATATGATTGAGCGTCACGAGGTTGCCATGGAGTTGGATAGTGAAAAAACGCCCAAGGATTTGAACAGGCAGTAAATCTCTGACCTTTCGTGTTTGTGCCTCAGCCCTGTGGAGTGGAGGCTAATGATATCATTCAGCCCCGAACTTGCAGGAATCTATCTAGATCCTCAAGACGCTCGCAATAAGCGTGAAGTCGAAGAAAGGAAAAAGACTCGTTTCAGGCAGACCACTCCGCCGTTCAAGCCTCATTCTGCTCCGAGAAAAGTGGCCACTGTCAACGACATCAAGCTGCCCGAGAAGCGTAGTCTTCCGTGAGTACCGTTCTCTTTTCTTGAAACAGTTTGCTTGTGCCCAAGTCTCTACAATCCGCATTGCAAACGCTTTTTCTGCTTTTTCGCAAACATTATCTTCCACGCATTGTTCTCTTGATCGAAATGCCCTCACTCCTCCATCGCAATCTTTTAGAATACTCCAACGATCAAGATGTCCGACATAAAAATGACTGATGCCCCCCCTGCTTCCTCTTCCAGCGACGAATCCGTCTCTTCTTGGGCTACTAAGACTACCATGCCGCTAACCAACAGCACTAATAGAGGGTCGATCCTTGCTGTCCGCGAGGTATCCTTCAACAAGTCGATTGACAGCACTGTTGTTGGAAACAAGGCCAAGCCTAGCGACCAGCCCATCATCATCAGCGACGAAGATGAATACTACAGTAACGAAGAAGACGGCGAAGGCAACAACAGGGATTCCAAGGCTCCTCCCAAGCGCAAGTCTTTCTGGACCGGCAAGCGTACCGGAACCATGACCAAGGAAGAGATCGAGTACCAGTTGAACCTTTCTCCAACCCCACCTCCTCCTGCTCCCAAGACTCCGGAGCGTACTGCTTCCGGCGATGAGTGGGATAATTTTCTAGTCACTCCAGTCACTAGAGAGATTTGGCCTGGTCATAGCGGTTTGACTCTAGAGCTTTCTCCCGGATGGATCCTACCTTGCGCCTAGATCTAGTGCGAACGTCAGCCAATTGAAGACATTTACGAGGGTGTTGAGTTTCCTGAGGTACATTCTACGCCCCATTATTCTTCGAGGATATTCTGACAGACTGTGGCATAGTTCACCATCCCCACCGATCAAGAGGGGAAGGACAAAATGATTGAGGAGCTTGCTACGGATAACCACTCCCTGAAGTATCAGGTTTTAAACCTAATGCATCAAGATGCCAAACGGGAGGAACAGCTCAATAAGCTGTGGACGACGGTCAATATGAACGCCGAAATAATCGAGGCAGTTCGTGGAGGAGAGCAGGCCCGCCGTAATTTGGCCGTCCTCATAGACAATGGCCGTGCTCCTCCCTCCCGCCAGCCCGTTGGAGAACTCTCCAAGCGAGGCCTTGAGAGGAAAGATGCCGGTCCTCCTAATGGCCGCAAGAAGGTTCGCAAGAACTAGACTGTAGCCTGCGGGCAACATGAGAGCGGGTCAGTTCGGGCACGCTAAGGGCAATGTGGGAGGAAAATAAACGATTTCTCTAAACCTGCTCCTTGGCTACTGTGAGTATGACACTATAAATATATGAAACCAACAACCAATATCGGCGTGATATGAAGTCTTGAGTAGTAGGCAACATTCCCAATAAGTCCCAAGAACTACTACTTACCGACATGCATTTGTCGCGAAGTACATACTCATAGGCTGTTCAGTTGTATTATCATTCGTACAGCGATAGTATCTGAACTCGTGAACATCCCCAGTGCGTACGTATGGGTTCAGGAACTTTAGTTTCATCATCAAGGCTAATTCTAGGCTGTAGAGGATCAATCGGGGTGGGCATGTAGATACCTACCGTTGAAGCGACAATGTGATATCTGGTGTGCTCCCAGTGGATATCATCATTTCAAGCTTTTAGTTTAACATACCATCCTTGTTGGTTGATAGGGTAGTATTGATTTTATTTCCACAGCTAACACTGGCCCAATTTTGCCATCGATAGTTTGCCATACGAGTCCACTTGTGACCAACTATTCTCATCATGTATCTATCCGCATCGATGGTAGCAACCTCATCTCTTTATGCCATTCCCTAGCATTGTATTATGCAGAGGTGAAACAGATATAATCACAGTTACATCACAATATTGAGCTGTAGCTCAACCATCGTGTTAGTTGCATATGTAAACCCCCCGTATTAGATTCCACCTATTGGCCAGGTTCATTGGTGGCGGTACGGTTGACTGTTGGTTTTTTTGGTGGATTTGTCCATCGAGCTGTTAGATCCGATTTTGCGGCTGGGTTTGAATCCTTAGATATCCTGCATCCGGCAAAAGCGATCTGAGTTTATGTATTTAGCACACAATACCATCAGAATCTTCACAATGAATCCGCCCAAACTGAATCACTATTAACTAATCTCCCCACCAAGTTGAACTCCCCCTTCATCTCGAAACCCCCTGTACCACCACTATATCTCCCTCCATCGTTGGTCTCACACGTTCCCACCATGGCCCGCAGCAAGTCTTCAAAAGTCCCCAAACGCATCCGCACACCCTGCGTACACTGCCACACGATGGCGATTCCCCTTCCCGGAGCTCCAGTAATCCTCTTCCCCTGCGATGGCGAACATCATTACCATGAGGTGTGCTGGGACGTAGTGTTTGCATCATGGACGGAGTACCGTCGGCAAAAGAAGATTAGCATCTGGCCATGTGGATGTAAGCTCAAGCGGTCGCAGCTGTATGCGAAACGTGGTGGGAGGAAGGTGAAAGAGAGGAGAAAGGAGAACAAAGAGGCTGGGAAGTAAGTGCCGTTGTACGTTTACGAAGTTCCTGGGCTTGATATTTTTTCTGCGGATTGATGTTTTAGTCTAAGCTATAAAGCATTAGTACTGAAACGAACGTAATCGACGATCTGGGTCCCTGATTAGGTCAGTACGTTGCTGCAGTCACCAATAACTGATCATGCATCCTGTTGCCACGCTGTTCGCAGCGAAATAGCTTGTAAATTTATTTGACCCAAAGGCCCTCACATGATTTCCCCAAACCACCAAGACTCGCTAAATCAGACGAGCAAGGGTCAAACCCTTTGTGGCTTACAACCAAAAAAGTTGTGGGTTGAGGATCATCTGCAGTTATATATAGCCGCTAGGCCTAGGCCTAGTCTCTTCACCCCGTATTCGATCCCAATCTCGACATCCGAGATCTCTAGAGCTTCCAATGCCTCATAACTCACCCCCGTCGTCTTCAGTAGTCCTCCTTCCCCTCGGGATAACCATCGAAGCTCCTAACGCGCAAGCAGGTCGACTCAACCCCCTGATGCTACTCCTTCCCAGCTCCAACGACCACCAAGAAAACACCCTCTCGATGTTCGCAAAGCGTCAGTAGCAACCTACACGACGATAGTTCCGCGGCTCGCGCCATGCTCCTCTACGATCTCCGCGGCACAGTCTCAGCGCTGGCACACTCACGCAGCCAAAACCACTTCCTCCATCTCGAGGTAAGCCACTTGCACTCCGAGAATGATGCTCTTGTTGCAAAGATGGCGGGTCTGTCTGAGCGTCTCAACGCCGCCATGTGCGAGAATGACGTGTTGCGCGGAAAATTTGCCAGTATGGATGCTCTGACGGAGGATTTGAGAGCTGAGCTGCAAGATATGCGGTGGGAGAAGAAACTGCTGCATACGGCGAATGAGAAGTTAGATTTGGAGTATATGCAGGTGGAAGGCGAGAGAGTTAGGGCGGTAGATGAGAAACAAAATTTAGTGGTGGAACTGAGGGAGGAGAAGAGGAGGATAGCCGTGGAGGAGGCGAAGTTGTGGGGTTACGTTGAAGAGATGGAAAAGGTACTCGCGTTGGTGGTGTGGGGGATTGCGTGGTTCTGCTAGCTCTAAGGAGTGCGGTTGGGAAGATGCTAACATACGGTATGTTGGAATATCGATGCCCATAAATTAAAGTTATTGCGGAATATTCTGAACCTACCTTAGTGTAGCAAGAACCCTCTGGCCAGAACACACTCGTTTTATCAATCAATAGTAGTATTATCGCCTGAAATAATTGGGGTAAATCTCCAAGTTTGATACCACTTCGCACAACTGCAGACAGAATACGAATGCAGAATTTTCGATTGATGATTGTAGACAAACCCATACCCACTCAACCTTGCACAGCCCGTATGATATCCAATCCACCTCCAAAATACCCCACCCAATCAAAAGCAAAGACAATTTCATCTTCGCCATTCACTATCCCATATCCCTTTTGTTTCCATCATATTCCCTTCCCAAACCATTCCCAAAAAAACGCATCCCGAGCGACGGGGAATCCAAAACATTCCCAAACACAACACCCTTTCCACCCTAACCTCCCTTTCGAACCTTACGTTCCTTTTTGATACTTCCTCTCTTGTTAACCTTCTTAATATATCCGCCACGAGCACAATCCTTGATACGCATCCCCATACCCTTACCAGTATCAACCTTGACACCACGCCCAACAGGAGCCGTCTTCTTGTAATAAGTCGCTATGCGCTTCTGTTGCTCAAGTTCGCAGTGATAGGTGTAGACATCAAAATCGGGGCTTTGGGTATACAGGTTCTCGATCTCGACTGCGGTAAGGAAGCGTGAGAAGGGATTGTTGGTAAGAGACTCCTTAGAGGGTTGGAGAAAAGCCCTAAGAAGGTTAGCTAAGGCCATTGTTCCGAAGCGGCCAGGCCGACCGACCTGCATGAAGCCGGGCCTGGCGACCGGCCGGGTAGCTTAGGAACACTGACTAAGGAAGAGAAGGCGAGAAGGAGGTATGATCATACTCTTCGTTGTGGTGGATGGGGTAAGAGTTGGAGAAGCTATTGATACTACGCAGCGCCACGTTGTCCCTCCTAGCAGGCGTCAGCTGTGCTGCGAGGAAGAGGGAGAGGAGAGGAGGAATACTGGGCTCGATTGCTTGCGAGACGGGTAACTTCGAACTGAAGTCTAGAATGGGCACGGAGATCGACAGACATTTTGTGTTGTTGTTAAATGGCGTCGAAAACGAACGGATGTTAAGTGCAGTGGGTGTGATGTTGAAACGAGAATATGCATGAGAGGGGATGGAGAAGCGAGTTAAGGCGGGGGAAGCAAGGTATATAAGGTGAGGTGAAGTCACATAGCGAGACGGTTAGCGTCGCAATTGTTCTCACAGTTCGTTGCCATTCACACTGTCTCGCTATCCATTTGCGCATAAGCTACTTAGCATCTGACTCCTTCGCAAGCTTGGTTTAGGACCGACCTTGCCGACTAATGAAAACTGTGGGCAAAAGAGCACTAGCTATTAACGTTCAACAGTTTTCATTGCTCAAATTGCGTCTGATGCCAAATAGTGGATTATTTCTGTAGTTCATCCACCCTGAATAGAACTCCAACCACTAATTAAAGCTTCAAATAGAAGGTTACCCCCTCTCTATCAGAACGTTCTATCCCGAATTTTAGAAATATCTTTGACGTTCCTATACCTCAATGGCAAGTGCCACCAGTCTAGGAACAGAATCTGTTACTATATATGGTCGGTCAGACTTACGGATACGAGCTAATGAGATTCAGCAGCTGGAGATGCCGGCCGAGTGAGCATACAGGCGCGCGAGGCATACGCGGTCTACTGTATATATGAGCATAGAAGCTCCCACGATAGAGAGATAGATTCAACGATCTTCATCACAAAGGTAGCAGAATCAATTCATCAACATTGTTGACACACAAAGATACCAAGACCACAAGCATTGCCTAAGCATGCAGCACCCAAGCCGTATTTGAACCTTCTTCTCCTCTGCTTGCGCTCCCTGTGCGATAATGTGTAGTCTGCGCTACCCCGTATGGTTCTACATGATGTGTTGCATATATGGTTAATCTCCCTGACGTATGGCTTCAGTTGGGCTGATGCATAATCTCTCTAAGATGATGGTCATTCCAGACTCAGCTGGAGATGCCAGCTGAGTGCGCATGCATGCGTACAAGACATACTCCGAATACCGTATATATAAGAGCAGGAATGTACCTGTACTTGAGAATACAAGCTTCTAGTAATCAGTACATTTCAACATGATGGAGAAGGAGGGTGACGAGTGATAATACGAATGGCAGGCCTTCATAACCCCTAAACATGACTACTAATACAAAAAATGCTCACTTTATGTAGAGTAGTGGTACTAGTTCCACCGTGCTCTGCCGTAATAAACACTATAATTGATCAAGCAGAGGGCCGCAGGTTTGATCTTGGCTCGTCCCCAGTCTCTCGTTGCCTCGCTCGCAAGCTCACTGCCAGAGGCGAATGAGCTTGCGAATGAGGCTCTGGTGCTGGGCACGAGACAAGGTTCGATCCCAGAGGAGGGCATTTCTCATGTACTGCCAGGCGCTGTGAGTTTTTGTTATCACATCTAATGACATCCCCCTGCTTTTTTCGAATTGTACTTGATTGCCTGCTACCTGCCTACCTGCAAAAGGCTTCCAAGAGCAATAATTGTAGCGCCCATGGAATTAGGTGGAATTGAATTCGCATTATTTGGTAGCCCCTTTGTCAGCTTTGCCTTAAACTCAATTCGAACGCCTGAGTTGGTCCCCAGCCCCAAAATCCATACCACCATTTTATAGACCGCTGTTCCCCTCCATAGTCCTAGATTGGAGTTGTTGGCCTGTTGTCTCTAGCTGCCAATGAAAATCGATTGGACGATTATTGCATACGCCTATCCAATCATACTTGCATTTTGTAGCCTCAATATCAGCTGTGGCATATATCTGAATACTCACTCCAAGCCGCCAGGTTCACCAACAGATATTACAGTCTTAAGCGAGCATAAAAATCCCGTTCTCTCACATTCGTTCCTAAAGTAAACCGAAGACTCTACACAAACAAGACCAGACGACATCCCAAACCCAGGATAACAGCATCCAAAAAGGCGTTGCTACTCCTATAGGTGTTTTGTTACTGATCAGGAGCCCGATCAAACACCTCTATTCCTCCTCGCTGCTAACCTCAGCAAACTCAGCATACTTCGCAGTCTCCTTCCTGATCTGTCTCACATACTCAGGAGTCTCAGACTGTGCCGTTGCCTCATCCCCCTCATCCTCATCGTCAGCATCCTCCTCCTCTCCCTGTCCGACAACCTCCTTTGCCGCCTCCGCAGCAAGCCGTTTCTTCTCCGCATACTTTTCCCTCCTCTTCCTATTCCTCTCCCTCCCCTGTCTCATCTTACTCTTCTGCTTGAGCTCAATAATCTCCTCCTGCAGCATCTTCTGCGCTTTCTGCAGGCGTGCGGTGAGCTTGTGCTTTGCCCCCGGAAGGATGGGTTCGTATTCCTCTTCGGCGGACCAATCGGAGTCCGCAGATTCACCGTTGGGGCGGTTAACATGGGTGTCGGAAAAAGTGAGGCGGAACAGGAGGGGGTAGTCTAGCATTGTCAGCGGGGGGAGGGTAGGTGGAGGAGGAAGAGACAGAAGGGGTTGTCAGCATTGTTGAGGCGGATGTCGTTTACGATCTCTTCTTTCGTGTAGGGGTAGATACGGAGTCGTTCCCAGGCTTCAGGAAGGGCATCGTCGGATTCGGAGACTTCGTCTTCCGAGTATTGGAGCGAGAGGTTTGCGGCTATGAAGTGTGGAGTTTTTGGCTTCCTGGCGGCGCTCGCTTGCAAAAATTCGTCGAAATTGTACCGAGAGGGATGATTGGCTGCTCGCCGGGGATGGGTGCGAGGTGGGGGCGGAGAGCCGTGGTCGGAGGGGCATGTTTCCTCCGGTTCTGGAGTTTCGGTTGAGGATGATGCTGCCGAGGAGGAGGAACTTGAGTCCATCTCGTTGGGGTGTTTCTAGGATGTTCAGCTCAGTGGGCGAATTAGCCCCCAAAGAGGGATGAATGCGAAAGTAAGTACCTTCTATTCTGTAACTTATGCTCGTGTGGTAAAATGATGAATGAGGAGAAGGCGAAATAGACGGGTGAATAGAGGTTAATATTGTGTCTACGAAAAGGCATAGTAGTACATCCTTTGCACATCGGGAAACATTTCTACAACATTGAAATGACAATCGCGATTGCATACTACATTATCTTTGAAAACGGAATGGGGAATAAAGGTGTCACGGCGTTGGATTATTTTAGCCGTCAAAACACGTTCTGACAAAAGTAACTAGTGCAATCACGAGCGCTATCGAATTAGTTCGCGAACGCCCAAGTGATCGCGAAAATCACTATATTCTTCGAAAGACCGTATCGTACGACCGAGCAGTCACTTCCAAAAATCACTCTGCGGTGTCTCCTATGCTGATAAGATATCATCGCTGAGTGAGCTTAGTCTGAACCTCAGGAGAAATTAAAGTTTGTCTCTTATCCTCGCCTCCATATTCGTTGAGCATCTTGCACTGCAGTGCCTATATGAACCGAACACTAAAAAGCTCCCCCTTCTGTATTCAAATCTTCTCAAAAGGCTAGCTTTATTCGAATTTTGCATTGAATTATCGTTCATGTTAGATAGAAGCCAGCTTGCCAAGTATCGCTAGTGACGGCTCGGCCCGGCAGACAAGCATGGATGACAGGGATAAACCTGCGCTTGGGGCACTACCGGACTTTCGATATTTCTAGCAATAGTCAGGGGCGAGAATATATCCCAATTACACACATGTGCCTATAATAGCTTCTCCATATGTATTTTCTCAGTTCCCTCCCATACAAAATAGCTGTTTGGATTTGGACGAGCATTCACCCAATTTTTTGCGAACTCAGACCGAAGTCAGAGGAGGCAGCCTGGGTTTCGTTGACTAGTTGTAGGGTAGATATTGTTGAAGATTCAGAGTGGAGTATATGTTGTAAGCGTGAGAATAGTAGCTGTTGTACGGTAGTAGCTATCAGGGAGCTATATCGGTGGAGATGAGCCTGATAGAAAAGAGATGATACCATACACCTCGCTATGTCTCATCCTGACACACCATGCATTGTCACAGACGTTCTTTAGAGACTTACTGGGACTGTCTGTAAACCAGTCTGCGAACCTTTCACTTTTGGGAATGATGATCTTTGCAGTCCCGAGATGGAGGCCTCGAACATCTCGTCTCGTACCGAAAACGAGGGACGCCCGATCTCCTGAAAGTATTGAGGAGGCAGACAAGTGAGAATCCATACCCAAATCTGAGCGGGCTTACACTGGTAAAACATATATCCGGCAGCACTCCGGCCATCACCATTGGCACCCAGAGAATATCCGGTAACCCAACTTTCCCGTGATCAATACATGCTCTCCGCTTACTCACTGCTGGATAAGATCCAGACTGTACGTTCCGTATGTGCACTTCCGCTAGCAGTCTATCAGCCACGGGTTGCTTTACCCTCCTTGTAGATACCAGTGTCTTTAGATGTGGCCGAAGACCTTCTGATTAAACAGAAATCCAACGGATATGCTTTTCCCATCTGATGCAGTACTTGCGGTGCGGAGACGACATCTCTGACGCGACTAGAGCTTAGACCTGAAGATCATGCAATCTTCACGTGTGCTCGTTCATCGTTACTAAATTATAAGCCGCCCTTGTTTGTACATTGTAGGATTTGGCCCTCGCGTTTGTACAGTGAATGGTATCTGTACATACTGTCAAGTGTATATGTACAGTTTGTTTCAATACCTAGAGTATGTCACGGTCGGATTGTAAGGTGTCTATATACCGGATATTTGGACCCGATAGAATTATGCATGATGAGACAATCAAAATGAGGGTGCGGAAGATGATGATTGATTGAACTGTCTATCGTACAGAGAGAGAAGAAGATAGACATATATATAGAGAAAGAAATCATCTCAATCACTAAGAGCGAATCAATAAGAGAAAGCACTAAGCAAAAGCACTAAGAGAAGAAACACTAATCAGGCCCGAGGCTTGCGGGGAAATAGCCTCCGCACCAAGCCCGAGGTTCGCGGAGAAATAGCCTCCGCACCAAGCCCGAGGTTGGCGGGGAAATAGTCTCCGCACCAAGCCCGAGGTTGGCGGGGAAACTAGCCTCCGTACCAAGCCCGCTAAGTCTCATGCATGCATTAGTCTTAATAGCCTGCGGGCTAAATCCCTTAGTCAACAATGCACACCGACTGAGCCCCACCGAGCCACTCCTTTGTCTTTGACGCGAGGCTATCAATAGCCAAAATAAGAATATCGCCGGGAATTAGTTCCAGATCATCAGACTCCGTAGTTGCCTAGAGTACCAAACGAATGGTAGGCAGTATCAGCTGGATAATTTTTTCTCGTGCACTGCCTCCTGCGGTTGGATACGAGAAAATGGATAATTATTCTACCGGAAATCTCGCCTTGTCATTGCCATCCCCTAAGTGCTGTCCTCGGTCAAGCTGTGAGCGGGGATCCGGGGATTAGCACTCAGGCTTGGACACATACGAGCGTAGAGAGCATGGCAACGAATAGTTAAGCAAGGCGCATGAGAATGAGTGGCGATTTATTCCGCACTGCTTTTAATGCAAGAATTCAGAAAAGAGAAGATCATTTCTTGTTCAGGCAGGAGGAAGGAGAAGATGTCTTAAAAGAGAGAAGTTTTTGCTTACACTTTAGGTGTGCTGCATCATACTGTAGCTCAACGCATGATTTAGAACAGCTACTGCCCCGCAAGGAAATTGAAATTCTGTTCTCGTGCCCAGCCTTTTCGCTAGATCGCTCGGTTACACAATCTACCTAGAAGGCTAGAATTCTGGTCTTTTTCCGCAGCTTTTCATGGACGAAGCAGAACTCGAGGTTAGATTAGATGGTTAGATAAATTAGGTCGATTTAATAGTTCGGCCCGGCCCGTCGGATCGATCTGCCAGAGAGAAACAGGAAACGACTATCCACGTTGTATGTACGGTTATATAAGTAGGTATGCAGGGGTAATTGGCCTGGTGCTATTGCAAAATACCGTAAACTTTTAGTATAGAGTCTATCTTCGATGTCGAAACCGTCACTAAGTTAAAAAAAAAAAGTGTATCATGCCAGCTCAATCGTCCGGTCCACTAGCATATTAGAATCTGAATTGCAACTGAACTGTCAAAATACAATATATCTACAACAGCAAGAGCTTTTACAAACATACCATATATCCTACGTAGAGCCTATCACTGTGGTGCAGTGCCCCTTTAGTACTGCGTCGAATGTGAGTCATGTTAGAATTGCTTGGAATTGCTATTCTAGTACACCGAATGAATACTTAAGTACCAAGTGAAAGCCCAAAATATCAACCAGGCTCCACCAGTTAACACGGCTCTAAATTTTGGCCGGAGATGCAGCACAGTTGCGCACACTCTACTCCACGCGCCTACCTGAAAAACTTTTTTTAGGTGGTGTTGTAAAGATTCCGCTCTTTAATCTAAATTCTATGCGCAGATCACTTGGTGAGGCGACCTTGCAGTGCAGCTTACCCTCCGCGGCGAATCATCGCATGACACATTCGATGCTCAGCCCCCTAGGACAAGGCGTGCAGAATACTCCACCATCCAGAGACATCATTTGAGCCGCACCATTATAAGTGTCGTCGAGGCATGATTCCCATAAAGTTTCTACTCTAGGCTACGACACGCATACCATTTACCTCCTTTCCAATAACTATTTGGACACACCTTTTTCACAACCCTTACCGATATTCATTCGTGCAGGTTGAATACCACGATCTGGGTCGTCCGGATGTCAAACAAGGTGTATGTTCACGTGATGTGATTGGACTCGTTGAGCTGACGGGCGCCGGGCGGCTACAGCGGCCATACTGAACTCAAAGATGCTCTTAACGCCTTTCGTCAGCTTCTCACTCCAGTAGAGTATTCGGAGCTTCTGAAAAATTCAGACTTAGCAGCGTCAGGTGTGATCGAAGTCACTGCGAGCTTGGACCGGAAAAAGTCGAAGTATGGTAGGAAACGGATCCTACCATTTCTAGAGTCCGTACATCAGTTTTCAGCCATCGTCGACACGTTCATTCAAACGGATCCGAAGATCTCTGCATTGGTATGGGGTAGCGTTAAATTTGTCATCATGGTATCAATCCTTAGTCGTGGTAATTGAAAAGAAATTTATATTTACCAACGTTGTATCACCGTCAGGTTGCCATGAATTTTCTAAGCTACTTTGAGAAGCTGGCGGAAATGCTGGAGAAACTTGGGTTCTGCTGTCCCGTTTTTGACCGGATTCAACAACTCTACCCTGACTCTGTCGAACTCTGTGATGCAATCTGCGCCTTCTACGCCACCGCTATCACGTTCTGCACGGAAGCTCTCAAGTTTTTCAAAGCAGATGGTACGAGAATGTTCCTAAACACTCTAAATTTTGGTCAATTTGTACCTTAAGGTAATTACTAACGTGTATTATCCAGGTCTCCGACAGTTCCAAAAGGCTCTATGGCGACCTTTCAAGCTACAGTTCTCCGATATCGAACAGCGTCTTCAGGACCAATCGGAAAGAATTGACCGGGAACTCGCTATTGCATCTGAAAAAGCAGCTTGCCGGGAGCGACAGGTTGCATGTTTATATCGACAGGAGGGTCATCAACATCGCACTCTGCAGCTAAAACACTGGGAGGAAAGCCGAGAGTGGAGGATACAACAATACGCTCTACAGGAAGGTAAGAAATGTCCTCAAGTTGAATGTCGGAATACTGATGTACAGATCGTTGTCTGCTTAGAGGAAAGACGTAAGCGCTTGCTAAATAATTTATCTGATTACGACTACACCTATACCTTTTTGAGAGCTCGATCTCTACGTCACGAGGGTACTGGACAATGGATAGTAGATACGGACGAATTTCAACAGTGGCATCGGGAAACCCGCTCCAGTGGTTTCTGGTGTAATGGAATCCGTAAGTGGCACAAGCCTGACACATGGAGGTGTGATAGTAATATTGGATAGCCGGCTCGGGAAAAACGATCATGACAACTGGAATTATCGACTATATATTTTCCCACCCGGACCGCCGCGACTCATCGATGATATGCTATTTTTTTTGCGACTTCGCAAGCCGTCGTTCTCTGGAGATCCAGACTGTGTTGAGTAGCTTTGTCAAGCAGATCTTGAATGTGTTCGCAATAACACCGGAGCTCGAAGAAAAACTAGAACGCCATTTCGGGGGTGTCCAAAGGCCGCCCACCATGGAACAGTTATTTCAAATACTCGCCTCATCCGCCCAACTGCCGGATATCACATACTTCATCGTCGACGGGTTAGATGAGTGTAGCGACAATGACAAACGGCGTTTGTTGCTATATTTAAAAAGGTTGCTGGGGATTCGTGAAAGAATCAAAGTTTTGGTATCCAGTCGCAACGAAGCTGAAATTTCCCGGTCCTTGGAACTGTTTTACAAAGTTTCACTGGATACCCCGAGAACCTGTTCGGACATCGAGATATTCGTTGCAGACAAATTACAGACCAAAGTTGAGGAGGGAGGCTTGATCCTACAAAGCTCATCAATGATAGATGAAATAAAGGAGACTCTAGTGCGTAAGTTCGACGGAATGTACGTATCACAGTTCCAACCGTCAATTCAACCTGAAGTAGTTTATGCTAAAATAAATAGGTTTCTTTGGGTTGCTTTGCAACTTGACGATATTTGTAAGGAAAATAACGACGAAGATATCCGTCGGGCTTTGCAATCGCTACCGCGCGGCTTAAACGAAACGTATGCTAGAATATTGAAGAGGATCGTCGAGTACCGAAAGCCCGATATAGCCAAAAAAATAATTAACTGGGTAGCTGGTGCAAGGCGGCCTTTGCGTTTGGACGAGTTGGTTGAGGGCGTCTCTTTTGAAGTCGGAGATACTTATTGGCAGCAGGGCCGTTCGCGGTTTCCGGCGAGTGAAACTAGAATGCTGCAGAATTGCGAAAACCTGATCACGATGACACACACGGTTGACGGCGATGTTCTTCAGGTCATTCACTTCACTGCGTTCGAATTCTTGCTCTCCCAGTCTTCTATTGCGATAGGAGTTGACTTTCACATACATATGCGAGAAGCTAATAAACTAATTCGTGGAGTCTGCCTTACTTATCTAAATCTTGTGGATTTCGAAACTCAAGTTACGCCATTACCACGATCTCCGATGGTATCGGAAATTGATATGTCACCTTCTGGATGGATCCCGTGGATGATGTCGAGTTCGATCATGCGACGCACGTGGAGTATCGCTGTCAGGCATTTATGGCCGACATACGATACACAACCTATTGACGTTCGAGAGGTTTTGAAATTGAATACACCTACAACCCCCGAACTGCCACCGGAAACCCTCGAAAAGCAATTCAGACTTCTACGATATGCCACTGAACACTGGATCAATCACTGTTCTGATCTTTCTCCGGATATTCAAGACGAAGAAAGCTCGTGGAAGTCATTCGCAAATATGACGCGGAACGGGCGTTTCCCCCTACCTTGGGATTTGGACGAGAGTTGCGATAATCTCCCTTACGCTGCACAATTCCGGTGGTCCGTTAGGAATGGCCACGTGGGACTCTTCCGGCTCACCACGGACAACATAAAAGCAACAATCGGGGCATATACTAAACTCGACTGTGGAGGAGGACAGACTGCCCTGTATCTTTCTTGTTCACTCGGCTATGAAGATATAGTGCGGATTCTTCTAAGTCTTGGCGTCGATTTAAGTGCGCCATCTGGAGACCCGACGATGCTACAAGTTGCGGCAGCAGGAGGTCACTTGGCAGTGGTGGATCGGCTGTTGCACGCTGGGGCTAATGTCAACGAACCACCGGTCCCTCCCGATACTGGTCGAACCGCTCTACAAGCTGCGGCCGAAGAAGGCCACCTGGACGTAGTGCGCCGGTTGCTGTTGGCTGGAGCTAGAGTCAACATGCCCCCAGCTTACAGATCTGGTTGTACAGCGTTGCAAGCCGCAGCAGCAGGAGGGCACTTGACCGTTGTAGAGCATCTCCTTCATGCCAAAGCCGATGTCAACGCGCCAGCAGTCCCTTTCGGCCAAAGAGCACTGCAGGCTGCTGCTGAAGGGGGTCACCTCGCCGTGGTAGATCGACTTCTACTGGCCAAAGCAGAAGTGCACACGTCGACAGTTTACAGAGGGGCACGAACGGCATTACAGGCTGCCGCAGCCGGTGGACACTTGGACATGGTAGACCGACTCCTGCAAGCGGAAGCTGACGTTAACGATCCCGCGGTTCCTCTGGGTACTGGCCGAACAGCGTTACAAGCCGCCGCTGGAGAAGGTCATCTGCCCGTGGTACAGCGCCTTCTGCATGCTAGAGCTGATGTCAATGCGTCAGCGGTCGAAATTTCAGGCCGAACTGCGCTACAAGCAGCAGCGGAAGGAGGTCATTTGGATGTGGTAAATCGGCTCCTGCAGGCCGGCGCAGATGTAAACATACACCCAGCTTTCAGATTTGGTAGAACAGCTTTACAGGCAGCAGCTGGGATGGGTCATCTAGACATGGTCAATCGCCTATTACAGGCCAATGCTAATGTCAACGCACCTGCGGTCAACATTTCGGGTCGAACAGCACTGCAAGCTGCTGCTGAAAGGGGTTATTTGTCTGTAGTAGACCGACTCCTAGAGGCTACAGCCGATGTGAATGCACCAGCAGCTTGCAGATCAGGCCGAACAGCGTTGCAAGCCGCCGCAGAAGGAGGATATTTGCACATTGTAGATCGACTCCTGCGGGCCGGTGCCGATGTCAATGCACCAGCAGTCGAGGTTTCTGGTCGAACCGCTCTACAAGCTGCCGCTGAGAGAGGGCATATAGACGTGGTAGAGCGACTTCTACGGGCTGGAGCAGATGTTAACGCACCGGCTGCCGAACATGATGGCTTATCCGCTCTACAGGCAGCAGAATTAGGCGAGCATATGAAGGTGATAGGCAGACTTCAGAGGACCGCGGAATGAACTTTTGACAATGAGAGGTGATATAAGTTTAGGATCCCTCAATGCTTAGCAGGGATTTGTCAGGAAAGGTAATCGGGGCTGCCGCTCCACGGTACAGCCGTGTGAATGTAACGGAGCAAGATGCAGTCAGGCGACGGGCATATGCGGTCGTTGTATCCTGCTGATGGTTGGGGATGGTAGAATTGGGTTTATTCTTTACCGATTTTGAATCTATATGATATATTGATTACCAAACTACGGAGTGAGGGCTGGCGTTGATGTTACTATAGTACTTAGGAGAACCGCGTGTTGATTCTATGATATAGTGAAGAGAAGTAGAGAAGGAGAAAGACTCGATTTATATACAGAGGATCTGTTGCATGTGTACTTGGATCGTGAGTCTCAGCACCGTCTGATGTCTTGTATGAGAATGAAGACTTGTATGAAGATGGTTGCTGTATGAGGATATGCATCAGGACCAGGGTGATGCGTCTCAGGTCAGTGGAGCATACGCGTACGCATATGGGAGGTTATACATATACGGGCCTTAGGCCCTCGAGATAGAGATGCCAATCAAGAAGTCACCGAACCATCCAAAGTAACAGGATCATCGGAGAAAACCTTGACTCTTCACTCTGAGTCACTCGCCACAGGATATGTAACAGTTGAGGCAAAAGTAGTACTTGAGTGATGTAGCGTGATGCAAGTTACGAACGGCTGGTAGCCCCTGACTTTCCGAGGCTCTAGGGTGATGCTTTTCAGGATTGCAACAGGTATGCGATGATACTGAGAGTGTGGTGAGGTGATCATTTGCACTTCACTGCAAAAGTACACTTCCGTCTTAATTGCGTTATGAAAAAGCTGTGCAGCAGAAACGTTCCAAAATGACCGAAATTTTTCAGTAACAACTGTCTACTGTGCCTTTCGCTACGTTCGTCAACCCCACAGTCGTACTAACCCACCCTCCATTGGATCTCCTACTCTCTATAATCAATACCCCACTAGAACTACTTATCACCCCATTGATATCCACGCACAATCATCCCGACAGCGACAAATCTCGCACTATCCATCCTAAGGAAGCAGCCGATAGCTGGTGAGCGAGGCTAAAGTGTGGGCACGAGAACAGAACATAGTGCATGATTCTTGTACCCTGATATTCACTACATATGTTGAACCCCGACTGATAATATCATATTGAGGAACGCTTCTAAATCAAGAGGAGTTTTATGAACGTAACCTGTCCGTATGTACTAAAACTCCATCCCTACTATCATGGTTTTCAAAAATATTTACAGGGTATTCCAACGGTTTTCAGAACTAAATAAATGGAAACTTAAAAACAGAAACCACCGTTTAAGCACGCCTGCCAGATATCGAGTTGGGTGGGAATGAGAGAAGCAAGAAACATACAAGGTGGGGTTCTCATCCTCGCCTGCCTGTAGGGCAGACTTTGAGTGCGGTCATCACGTGGTGTTAGGTTAGGGTTGAGCGGCGGAGCCGCATTCACTTTACTTGTGTACGTGTCAAATAGATGATTAGACAAGTCAATATACGCATCACCAATTTGGCAGCTGCACCATAAGTCAACGTACGCTTCCCTCTGCGCCAGGATTGGTCCAACACTGCCGCCGTCTGCCACGTGCGCTTTGCGGAGCTGCACCTAATTCTAACGTTACTCGTGGACTTTTAACCGATGTGCTCTTCCAAGTTTAAAGTTTAGTGCTGATTTCGTAAGCTCGGTTGTTAGACTTGCGAGCTTTGAGAGAACCCCGACTATCTAAAATTATAACTAGCGGTGAAGAGTGAGTAGATGGAGCTAGAATGTTGGAGAATTGTGGCTGCTGCATAAATGTGAAATGTAGACTAGGCAATATCTAAAATGACAGTAAGGATAGTAGTTCTACTAAAGGGCTAGTAACTAGTGTATTTTGTTCAGTTAATAGTTTACCGCTTTTACCATTGTCAATCATCCAGTGTTCCAAAGTGGCCCTGAGCGGTGGGCGCTGGGCCGCTTAGGAAAGCTGTAACCATCTCGTCGAACATTACTGATGCGCTTCAAGAGCATTATTTTCTAGCGGTTCATTGACAAGGCTCGTTCATCGTATCATTGTACGCTTCTGCCGTGCCACTGTCATAATCAATATCTCTTCCACGCCACAGATTACGGTATTGCATCTTCTTTACTATCGCGAAAATCCAATGAGGACCGAGGTAAGCCATTTCTTTGTGTTTATTCGAATTCTTGGTCTTAGCCTAGTTAATCTGTTACATAGGCTTGATTAGAACATTTTTTGGCTAGCTCTGGATCGTGCGGTGCACATTACACGGCAAGGACGCTAAGTTGGAGACATTTTTTGCTTCCATCGAAGTCTTTTTTCAGCAACTAGGGTGTTGCGATATGAAGGGGAAAACTGTGTGCATAGACTAAGATACAGAGAGAAGGAGAAAGACTCGGCATATATACAGAGAACTTCGGTTATATTTTCGGGTATGCCGGTGCTCGCCACTCGGATATTCAACATAAGTTGTGCTTCTCTAGCTCCCTCCAAGTCTCTGAATGGCTCTCTCTTTCTTCACTTGTGCTGAATTCTGTTCAGAGATCATATTCTTCACAGCCAGAGTAATTGATGACCTGCAAATGGTTGGAGTAATCCGTATACCAATTGTTTCTCCAGTACTTCTCTGATCTTGGATAGATTTCAATCCTGTAGAATTCAACCCGCAAAGAGAGCTAAGCCCAGAACCTACGCACAAGCGCCCATGTTACGATATGGAAGGGGAGAACTGTGTGCGTGTATAGACTAAGGTACAGAGAGAAGAAAGAAGGAGAGAGACGCGACATATATACATGGTAGTTGCGTGCCTTACGCTCTACCGGTCGAGTGCCTTGCCCTCAGCTGAAGCTCAGCTCGGTCAGGTTCACATGCAACAGCCCAAGCCCATATGCAACTATGGTGACGAGTCCTCAATGCATCGATGCCAAGGTAGAACCATTGCCACAATGGGTGCCACTGCCGAGGTGGAATATGGATGTTGTGGGTGAGTGGCGAGCCCACAATGTGGCACTGAGACTAATACACTAATAACAGCTGATGAGTATGGTCGATATCTCACCAACCCCACAGACCCGTCCATAACAAACTTACATACCTTTTGGCAGTCCCAACGCCAGATCTTTCCACTGCTCTTAGTAATGGCACTAGACATTCTCTCGATTCCGGCCATGTCAGCAGGGGTTGAAAGACTATCTTCCCAATGCAAAATCATGCTTACAGACCGGTGAAACCGAATGCAAATTGATGGGATAGAAGCTGTAGAAATGTATAAAATCATGGGATGTATTTGAATTTGGTCTTCCGCAGGTGGTGGTTACTGGTACCGCAGTGGAAGTAGTACCTCTACATGGCGGGCAGCTGGATGTAGAGACTGAAAGGAATGATGAGGATGATGAGGATGAGGAGAATATGGATCTTGATGTATTGTAGTAGAGGATTGATGTAACCTGACATGGCTGAAGTTAAACTCCACTCAGTATATTCGATACTGACACTGGCCCGTACCGGGATCTTCCAGTGCAGGACTGCCAGTCTGTGGCTTGGTCCGGTCTATTCTTCTCGATGGACCGGGTCGTACTGAGCCCTATCTGAGACTGGAATCGTCCGGATCGGTGGAAACAGTGGCTCAGCCCAACTTCAAGCCGTTCCAGTGGCGGCAGCCTAGCCCACGAGCTGTCATAGGGAAAAACTACAAATAACTGCTTGCCAATGTAGCCGGCTGAGTTATCTGGATCACGCCCGTAGAACCTAACATTACTGGGCGAACCTTTGAAAGTAGGATGTCTTCGGATGCTTAAGAACATGCCTCACAACTTGTCAATGCCGAGAACACGCGCTGGAGGTCGCCAGTTTTAACGCGAAAGAGTATGTGAAATGAGACCGCACCGCGGAGGGAGGGCTCAAAAGTATCTAAAACTGAAGTTGAGTATGGAGGGGATTCGGGGACTGAGCGCTTACAGAGTTATAGTCGTAGTAGAAAAGGAACAGGGTCCATAAAGATCTTTAGACCGACCGATATAATAGACTTAATCCGTTACATTTGCAGATATTTTGTCTGCAGCCAACACCCGTAGTTCAACAGGCCGGAAATTGGTGAAATTGCTGCCCAGAATTCACAGCAGAAGGACACAAATTCACAGTCCAATCAGACGGTGGTGGTCAGCATGTTCGAGGTTTAAATAACTGGCGGTTTTGCTTCCTTTGAATACTTTCTATGATGGTGAACCATGAAAGATCTAATATCAATGTTTGGTGATTGTGTTGTGCTGTGCGAGTGAGGCCATGGTTTGATGATGAAAAGTATTTCAATTTTCATTTGTGCTATTTAATCGAACGTGAAAAGGAGTGATTAGAAATCACAGCTAAGACACTGTTTGGTTGATGTTGCGATATGAAGGGGAGAACCATGTGCGTGTATATGCTTAAGGTACAGAGAAGAGAAGGGGAAAGACTCGAGATATATACAAAAGGGTTAGGTGCTGCCTTTGCCCTACCGGATGCCTTGGCGTCAGCTCAGCATATGGTCGTCTCGGTCAAGTTTATGTATGCAACAGTTGAAATAGAAAAGACATGGTAGAAAATAAGTCATCTATATATTGATTTTAACTATCAGATAGGTTCTTTTAAGTAAATGCCTACATCTAACCTTGGGCAAAAAATCGTTAGATTGGGGTGACAAAAACTCACAGCGCCTGGCAGTACATGAGAAATGCCCCCTCCAGGAATCGAATCCAGGGCCCCCTGCAGACCCGGTTTTTACGGCAGGGAAGTGGGATCAAGCGACCACTACGCTATCTGGGCATTTTTTGTACCTGTATGAAGACACAGTGATACTTAACGGCACAGGACTTCATGTTAAGTCAATGGACAAGTGGGAAGAGCTCTCACAAGTTTCTGACTTGCAACAAACCATCGCTCGCCTTCACGACGCTTACACTTTTCACTCTGCCATTAACACCTACACATCACCGTATCTCCAAACACCACCATCGAACAACTACCTATAACCAACACTCTCACAACACAAATGCGATCTACGCCATCCATCCTTCGTGCGTGGCCCTCCCGCGGCCTCCAAGCTACAGGTAGCTCCGTCTCTCATCTTCATCATTCCGTCCTCGCTAACTCCAAGCAACACCAAGGGGGTCCTCCACTATCAAGCTATCGTCGGACTGCGCAGAACCGCTGAGCTCAAAACCTCTCTCCTCCACCTATTCGATGATACAGCCATAATGCGTCAGACCTTATTGGACACTGTGGATGATATAAGGAGGGACGACCCCACTATTATGTTCGGTCCTGCAGTAATAGAACCAGAACCAGATTGGAAAAGGCTCAACGACGGGGTGCAGAAGTGTATCAGACTGACAGTATTAAAGAAAGAGAAATGAAGTTATTGAAGTAATGCAAAGGAATTAAAGGAAGTGTAAGGTACAACTAAAGCTGAGTCGGCGAGGGATAGGGGAGTCAGATGATGTTTAGAATGTATGCGAGCTACTTGAAGTCGGATTTGTGAAGTGGGACTTGGTTGTGGGCCCAGGATCGGGACAGGAATTGAATCCAGAGTTTAGGTAACGCTATCTTTGCCCAACCTTAGGTCAAATAAGTATCTTATTTTCGCTTGCTGGTAGTTGCTAAATCACTACCAGGCTACTGTAATGCACAAACAGTTATCCACAGCACCCAGCACTCCTTCACTCTGTAGATCGTGTGTCACGTCATAGTTTATAGCTTGTCGACTAACCAGAGCCGATACACCCCATGAATTTCAACACTAGTTCCCAACCACCCACTCAGAACCGGTTATTTTCTTCGTCCGTCCACGCAACACACCGTTTCTACATACACCAAACTACGCCATCACCTATCTTCATAACCTTCACGATGCGCCCCACCCTTCCCCTCCTTCTTCGATCTCGACCCTCCGGTGGCTTCAAGTCAACACGTACTCCCCCCCCCCCCCGGCCGTCGTTCCTTCCGCACTAGCACCTGCAGCAACGCTCATCGTCCTCCTCGACCGCGCAGCTACCATGCAACTGTACAGGGTAGTCAACCACCGCACCCGTCGCCTGCGACGACTTGAAGAAATCGACAGCATCCGTAGCCAGGTTTTCCGTATCATGGATTCCATGAGGCGTGCTGACCCTTGTGTTGGGGCAATTGGGCTTGAAATAATTGAGCCGGAGTCACACTGGGAGTTTCTCAAGACAATGCTGCAGGATTGTGACGAGTTCCAGAATGAGACTGAGGAGCAACTAAGGACGGTTAATAGGTATGAGAGAGATGTGAGGGGTTTCAGGAAAGAGTTGCAGGGAGTGGATGCTGGTTTGCATTTGCATTTGACTGAATGAGGGGGGCAAAGGTGCTAAGGGTCGTGCCTGGCTTTTCGAACGTATTGCAAGTTTGGAATAGGAAATGCGCCCATTTTCGCCTCGCATACAAGAAGCGTAGGCTTTTGTAAAATAGATACCAGGGATACTTTTTAGCGATTGAGTTACTAAATTCTACAAACTACAATCAAACAATCATAATACCCATTAGTTCCTTAGTTGGTGGCAGAAAGCAGTATTTGATTTGGGAGCTTTCAGAGATTTAGAATTAGCACAACACTCACTATAGTACTCCCTCGGCATTTGCAAATTGCAATCGATAAACCCTTACTCGTAAGCCATCTCGAGTCCTCAATTTCGTCGTTCACAAACTGTAGTATTGCTATAGTGCAAAGGAACCAATGACAGCGACCAAACGTTTGGGTAGTGATGCTTGACGGCGGAATCATTAAATAACAACCGTGCCATTGCCTTCCACATTTCTCTTACTTAAAATCACGAAGGTGGAAACCCGGGCCCCTTCCATCACGAACGATTCTAAAGGTTTGCGGCTTATGGTAACCTCCTATATGCGGTTTCACCACATTGTGCAGAATTGTACAGGGTCCCCAGCCGTCCGTCCGAACTACAGTTCTTTCGAAGCCTAAAACCATCATCTCGTCTAAAGCATGAGTATAGAGGGACTAGTCCGTCCCAGGCAAAAAAACTCCCAGGCCAAAGCTAAGTATGTACACATGACCATAGTCTTGACCTGGGACGGATAGGGTATATTCGGCTCGAGAATGAGAGTTCCGGGGTATTAAATCCCAGAATAAAATTCTAAATCTTAAGCCGAGATGAACTTGTGCTGAATCGGCGGATTTTAGGCTTTATTAATTTGAATCTCAACTTCTGTAGGGCCAATTAATGGACTATAGGCCCGCAATCCTATAATTTTATTATAGAGTACCCTTGTCCATCCAATCCTAACATCTTAAGCCCCAAAATATTTAGTCCAGTCTCGTGCGTGGCCTAAGTCCTAGTGTTCCTAAGCATCCCGGCCTGACCGGTCTAATCTGCAGGCCACTAAAAAGCCTGGCAGCCGGCCGAGCTGCTTAAAAACACAGACGAGACAAACTATTAAGATGCCTTGGCGCAGGTTTCCGATCAGCCTTTCTAAGTCCCTCTGCTCAATAACTGTCTTCATTTGTTCCTCCAGTGTCTGTATGCCAAATGTCAGTTTATGTCATGCACCATAAGATCAGGAAGTAGAAACCATAAGTGATGAACAGTGATCTTCTTGCACAGCAATCTTCAGTTCCTTAGGGAAGTGAATTACTTTTTCTTGCGCCTTGAGGATGTCAGACTTCTTGAAACGACAGCTGTCCCTCGCGAATTTGATTATTCCAGTTGCTAGCTTATACGTCAACACATCTGAAAGGTTTACGATTCCACAGTACTTGCTGTTTCAAACATGTTAGCGTTGATCTAGTGCAGGGGCAGAAACATGCATTAAAGTAAACGTAATCATATGATATAACTTACTTTCAAATTCCATGAAACTTAGCCCTGAGTTCTGATCACCTCCCAAGTCTGCGTAAGGCTTGACAGTGAATCTTCCATTTTCTCCCACTGATATTTCATCATAAAACGATTCACGTGCAGTCAGTGTTCCTAAGCGGCCCGGCCTCCATTTGAAAGTCTACGCCGCAAAAAGCCTGGCGGCAGGCCACTTAGGAACACTGGGCAAGCTTAGACTGGTGTTTATTCTGCGATGTGACATAACTACTTAGGTAAACATCGTCAACACTCGTGAATTGTGGCACTCGACAGCTTGTTCGTTGAAACGTAAGTAGTTGGTGGATGTATGGTATCGTGAGCTTCTTGGTGCTAATGGAGTAGGTATGTGGGGGTAGGAAGCTCATGTTTGTATAGTAGCGTGTAGTTGAGGAACGTAGATACCTGTGGAGGTTGCACTATGAGTGATCAAACCAACTGTTGTGCGGGGATCTTCTTAGGGCTAGTTGTTAGGGCTAGCAGGAGTAGTCTTTCGTCACTTTCTGGCGAGCTTCTCTTTGTTCTTGTAACCTTTACAATTCACAAAGTTTTCCCCTTTGTTGCGCGGTCGCGTATCTGCACGTCGTGAGATTACGCGTACGCCCAACACCAACAAAACGTCTGTGTCTTTATGGCCCCCAAGAATTAAAGCAGGTACTGGTGCTCGGATAAATTCTGAAATTGACACTTTATCCACAGGTTCGAAGTCTTGGAACGAAGCCGTGGGACAGGTCCGTTTGACGGGGTCGTACCCTATTTCACGACTCCGTTAAACGACCTTGTAGTCTGTGATATGATGCAGTGGATAAACCTAATCCCAAGTGTGGTAACTAGACAAATTATAAAATTCAGACTCTGTCCACGGACACAGAGTACGAGGCTGTAGAACGGTATTTTGGCGGAAAAAAAAGTCCCATAGCACTAAAAAACCATGGAATCATCTCAGGAGCTAGTTGACTCGCTTCACTCTACTCCCTGTTTCTCTATTCATATTTTCATGCGGTTGCTGCGCTTTAGGATTTAACAATATATGCACTTGTGATGTACATACCTCTCTACAACATTGCAAACCAAGAGACACGACAGTGATTATGCTGATTGTATTCCATATCCCTGTACCGAATGCAGATGGTTTACCATGCCCATACCGGATCTGGGGATTTTAATCCTAACCTCCGGATAGCCTTACGAGCCTAATGCGTGTTTTTTGCTTTTCTGGCGGGATGGGTTGAGGATGAGCACGTGGTAAAGTACTTTTTATAATTGGCGGGTATGTAATCCCCAGGCAGATCTTCGTTGAGGACAGACTTGGTATGAACAATTTAGATTCAACGACCGGTAATAAGGGGTTTACAGGCTGTGGGAATTTGCGATATATAGCGGGTGGGAAAGTCTAGGACCAAAAGGGGTGCACCGTACCCACAGACAGATCATACATCAGACGGAGCATAACACTCTAATGCCTGCAGTTTCTGTGCTTCCACTCGGGAACTAAATTATCAAGGACTTCGACGCTCGCTTCTGGTAAAACTTCACTACCTACGCTTGACACCTTGAATCTGATCGCCCTACTATATGAGATACGAGTGATCACATGTCTCAGCCCGAACCGCATGTGTTGCATATACGCCTGTAGATACCCTGACCTACTCTGTGCGTGACTGCTGTCTACAGATGGTCATATCTTCCCACACGGATATGTACACGGGAGCCAAGATAGGCTCTCTCTTACTCAATACAATCTAACTATCTTCGTTTCTAAGTAGCATCATGTCTTCGTCATTTTCCTTTAGGTGCACCGTGAAGGAACTTTTGGTTGTTCTGCATTATAACTTGTTTTCACATTTGCCTACGGGAATGACTTGGAGTGGTAGATCATGCGCTAGAGTAATGTAAAAACTAGTCCAGCAACTAATTCTGTAGCTCGAGGGTTAAATATTCTAACTAAATGCTTGAAGTACGCTCTCAGGAGTATGGACGCTTCTTCAGTTGATAATGACCTACGGCATGATAGGTGTGTGTATGTACATCTCTCGAAGCTCGCGTTTTACTTTCCTGCTAAGTACAATCGCCGCGCGTGCAATAGCTATAGATATTCCTGACCGAAACTGGAAACTGTTACAACAAGCTGTGAAAACTCGAACTACCAAACCCAAACGACCAGTTTCTTCCTCGTCCTCTCGCCAGCGGCCAAAGAGACAATGAAAAGACATTTTGTTTAGAGAAGAAATAATCGAGAGGGAGCAGAGGTGTTTATATATAAATCACGAAGTGGGGTAACGGCTGAATTTTAGCCGACGTTGGGGCTTGGGGTTTAGGGTTTACGCAGCATGGAGCTGAATGATGCCTAGCCGAAGTCAGTCGAAGTCTGCCAAAGTCCACATGGGAAGCTGGGCAGGTGAACACTATAATCTGCTATACTCCCCCGCATCGCCTCACGCAAGTGTATCCCCCACCGAGTCTACAGATTCTCATCACATAACCTAAAGCTGTGAAAACTCGAACTACCAAACTCAAACGACTAGTTTCTTCCTCGTCCTCTCGCCAGCGGCCAAAGAGACAATGAAAAGACATTTTGTTGAGAGAAGAAAGTATCGAGAGGGAGCAGAGGAGGGGTTTATATAGAAATCACGAAGCGGGGTAACGGCTGAATTTTAGCCGACTTTGGGGCTTGGGGTTTAAGGGTTTACGCAGCATAAAGCTGAATGAAGCCTAGCCGAAGTCAATCGAAGTCCGCCAAAGTCCACATGTGAAGCTGGGCAGGTGACTATAATCCGCTATACCCCCGCATCGCCTCACGCAAGTGTGTCCCCCCCCACCGAGTCTACAGATTCTCATCACATAACCTAAAGCTGTGAAAACTCGAACTACCAAACTCAAACGACCAGTTTCTTCGTCGTCCTCTCGCCAGCGGCCAGAGAGACAATGAAAAGACATGTTGGGTTAGAGAAGAAATAATCGAGAGGGAGCGGTGGAGGAGTTTATATAGAAATCACGAAGCGGGGTAACACTGAATTTTAGCCGACGTTGGGACTTAGGGTTTAGGGTTTATGCAGCATGAAGCTGAATGAAGCCTAGCAGAAGTCCGCCAAAGTTCACATGGGAAGCTGGTGTACACTATAATCCGCTATGGACACCCCGCATCGCCTCACACAAGAGTATCTCCCCGACCGAGTCTACAGATTCTCATCACATAACCTAAAGCTGTAAAAACTCAGACTACCAAATACTCAAAGCGACCAGTTTCTTCCTCATCCTCTCGCCAACGGCCAAAGAGACAATGAAAAGACATTTTTGTTTAACAGAAGAAACATACAAGAGGGAGCGGATGAGGGGTTTATATTGAAATCCGAAGCGGGGTAACAGTCGGATTTTAGCCGACATTGGGGTTGGGGTTTAGGGTTTTTCCTGCATGGGACTGCATAAAGCCCAGTCCGCCTAGCTAAAGTCCCGCCAAAGTTCACAAGAAGCCGAGCAAATTAGGCTGCATACTACAATGGGTATGGATATCCCCCCGCATCTCCTCACACAAGAATATCCGCGACCGAGTCTGGAGACTGATCACGTAGCCAAAGCTGTGAAAACTCAGACCACCAATACTCAAAACGGCTAGTTTCTTCCTCGTCCTCTCGCCAGCGGCCAAAGAGACAATGAAAAGACATTTTGTTTAAAGAAGAAAGAGACAAGAGGGAGGAGAGGGGGGCTTATATAGGAATGGCAAAGTAGGGTTACCATTAGATTTTAGCCGATACTGGGGCTTGGGGTTTAGGGTTTTCTTTGCATAGGCATAAGCCACGCCCGCCCAACTGAAGTCCACCCAAGATCACAAGGAAGCTACGCAAATGTAGGCTGCACAATGACTATGGACACCGCCGCATCTCCTCACACAAGAATACCTCCGACGAGTCTAGAGACTCTCATCATGTATCCTAACGCTGTGAAAACTCAGATTACTAATACTCAAAACGACCAGTTTCTTCCTCGTCCTCTCGCCAGCGGCCAAAGAGACAATGAAAAGACATTTTGTTTAAAGAAGAAAGAGACGAGAGGGAGCAGAGGAGGGTTTATACACCCAAAATAAACAGTTTCTTCCTCATTCTCTCGCCAGCGGCCAAAGAGACAATGAAAAGACATGTTGGGTTACAGAAAAAAGAAGTGAGGGGAGCGAGGACAGGTTTATATAGGAATCGCAAAGTAGGGTTACAATTAGATTTTAGCCGATATTGGGGCTTAGGGTTTAGGGTTTTCCTTGCAATGGGATTGCATGCAGTCCCGGCCCGCCCAGCCAAAGTCCGCCAGTTCAAATGGGAAGCTAAGCCGATGAAGCCAGAATAGCTACGGATGTTCACATATCCTCACGTAAGTATAACCCCGCTCCGACCTGTTGGCATCAGATTTGGCCCGGTGGCTTCGGTGGCGTTCGGGGGCATACAGCCCCTATCGGCCTAAGGCTGCGGGCATGAGGACGGTGGCTTGTAGCCCCCATGGGCCTCGCCTGCCCCCTTGCCAAGGAGGGGGCCTAGCTCCGGCACTGGTACTCGGCTTCGGGCACCGGTTGTGATACTCGGCTTCGCCGAGTATGGTCTTTTCTCTATATATAAGTCTATTGTTTTCCTTCTCTTGTATCGACAGACAATTGAGCGTCTTCGTTCTTTCTCTTTTGCTCTCAACACGACCTAGTCTGGAGACCCCCAAGAACTTCAGATTACCATCACACAAACGAACAGTTTCTTCCTCGTCCTCTCGCCAGCGGCCAAAGAGACAATGAAAAGACAAGTTGAGTTAGAGAAGAAAGAAGTGGTAGAGGAGCAGAGGAGTGGGGTTTATATAAGAACCGCGAAGTAGGGTAACAACTGGATTTTAGCCGACGTTGGGGTTTGGTTTTGGGGTTTACCTTCATAGGGTTACATACATTAGCCGCGGCCCGCCCAGCCGAAGTCCCGTCAGAGTTCACATGGGAAGAATAGCTACGGATGCCCATATCTCCTCATACAAGTTGATCTCGTGCCCAGACTTTGACCGCTTAGGAAGGGGCTGGTTTACGAGATCACACATAAGTATGTCCCCGACCTAGTCTGGAGACCCTCATCAAGGAACCCAAGCTGTGGAGGTTTACCACACTTCGAGATAGCTGAATTCTCTCAAACCTCGCAAGCTTCTCGCGACCGGGTTTACAAGGTTTGAGAGAATCTAAACTAACTCCGAGACTACTGTGAAACTCAAGATTACCAACACCCAAAATGAGCAGTTTCTTCCTCGTCCTCTCGCCTGCGGCCAAAGAGACAATGAAAAGACATTTTTGCATGGTTAAGAAAGAGTCGAGAGGGAGCAGAGGAGGGGTTTTTATAGAAATCGTGAAGCACAGTAGCGGTTAAATTTTAGCCGACGATAGGGTTCGGGATTTAGGGTTTTTCCTGCTCGGGGTTGCATGCGTGCAGCCTGGCTCGTAGTGTGCCATCCGGCTTTTGGTCACTGGCTGCTCGCAAAAATTATCCCAATCCGTCTAACAAACTACCCAGCTCGCCCAGCTGAAGTGCGTCAGAGCTCACATGAGAACCTGAGCCGATGATGGCGGCGCGCTAGAATAGTTATGGATGTTCACATATCCTCACATAAGTATATCCTGCCCCGACGTAGTCAGGACCCTCATTAAGTACCCAAGCTGTGAAATTCAGATTACCAACACCTAAATGAACAGTTTCTTCCTCGTCCTCTCGCCAACGGCCAAAGAGACAATGAAAAGACATGTTGGGTTAGAGAAGAAAGAACTGAGAGAGGGAGCAGAGGAGGGTTTATATAGAAACCGTGAAGCAGAGTAATGGTTGAATTTTAGCCGACGTTGAGGTTTGGGGTTTGGAGTTTAGGGTTTTCCTTGCATGGTGTCACATCCATGCAGCTCGGCCTCCCCAGCCGTAGTCCGTCAGAGTTCACATGGGAAGCTGAACCGATTCCACCGGCGCGCTAGAATAGCTACAGATGCCCACAACCCCTCACGCGGGTATATCCCCGTCTAGTCTGGAGACCCTCATCAAAGTAACCCAACAGAACTACACACTTCGAAACTACTGTGAACCCCAGATTACCATCACCCACAATGATACAGTTTCTTCCTCGTCCTCTCGCCAGCGGCCAAAGAGACAATGAAAAGACATGTTTGGTTAGAGAAGAAATAAACAAGAGGGAGCAGAAGAAGGGTTTATATAGAAATCGCGAAGCAGGATTTTTAGCCGACGTTGGGGTTTGGGGCTTGGGGTTTTCTCTGCATGGGGTCACATGCATGCAGCTCTGCCTGCCCAGCCGTAGTCCGCCAGAGTTCACATGGGAAGCTGAGCCGATGAAAGCGGCGGGCTAGAATAGCTACAGATGCCCACAACTCCTCACGCGGGTATATCCCCGCCTAGTCTGGAGACCCTCATCAAAGTAGCCCAACAGAACTATACACTTCGAAACTACTGTGAAACCCAGATTACCATCACCCAAAACGATACAGTTTCTTCCTCGTCCTCTCGCCAACGGCCAAAGAGACAATGAAAAGACATGTTTGGTTAGAGAAGAAAGAAGTGAGAGAGGGAGCAGAGGAGGAGTTGATATAGAAATCGTAACGGTTGAATTTTAGCCGACATTGGGCTTTAGGGTGTAGGGTTTGCCTCGCGTAGGGTTGCACCCCACCCAGCCGAAGTCCATAGTTCACATGGGAAACTGAGCTGATGAAGGCAGCGCGCTAGAATAGCTACGGATTCCCACATCTCGTCACATAAGTATATCCTCGACCTAGTCTGGAGACCCTTATCAAGCTATGAAACTACTTTGTCAGCCGGCTATATTTTCGCTGGTGTGTAACGCCGTATCTAAGCCATATGACAGACTACTATGAAACTCAGATTATCAAGACCCAAAATGAATAGCTTCTTCCTCGTCCTCTCGCCAGCGGCCAAAGTGACAATGAAAAAGTGTTTGGTTAGAGAAGAAAGAAACAAGAGGGAGCAGAGGAAGGGTTTATATAGAAATCACGAAGCAGGATTTTAGCCGATGTTGGGGTTTCGGGCTTGGGGTCTTCCTTGCATGAGTTGGATACATTGGCCGCGGCCCGCCCAGCCGAAGTCCACCAGAGTTTATATTAAGTAGGAAGCTGAGCAGACTCAGGCGTTGTCAGATAATGGCTCGGTTCCCCTAAGACCTTGTGCTGACAGCAATTTTGGGGTCGGACAGCTGTTGACAGCTATTGTGACTCAGACATAGAATTGGGCCATGGGTTCTCTATTAATAACTGTGTGAAACGGCTATGAAATGCAACAACAGGAGGTGAAGGGCAGCCCTGCTGGAAGTGGGCCTCAGGATTGCAATTATTCTATAATCTGCAGTCTTTGATGACTCTTCATATGTACTATACAATCATCGGTGCTGACACCTTTTGATTTTCAGACACTCGAACCTGATGCTACCTGAAGCAAAACATTGTCTGGATGGACAACTCATGCTGACTGCTGACGTCCGGACCACCGCAGCCAGTACAGTACGATGAAGCTCAGATTACCAAGACCCAAAATGAACAGTTTCTTCCTCGTCCTCTCGCCAGCAGCCAAAGAGACAATGAAAAGACATGTTTGAGTTAGAGAAGAAAGGATTGGGAGAGGAGCAGAAGAGCGATTTATATAGGAATTACGAAGTAGAGTGATAATTAGATTTTAGCCGATATTGGGGTTTGGGGTTTAGGGTTCTTAGTGCATGGCATGCAGCCTGGCCTGCCCAGCCGAAGTCCGCCAGCTCCTCTGGGAAGCTGAGCCGAAGTCCACCAGTGCACACGGGAAGCTGAGCCAAAGATGGCGCGCTAGAGGCTAGAGTAGCCACGGATTCTCACATCTCCCCACATAAGTATATCCCCGGCCTAGTCTGGAGACCCTCACAAGTAACCCAAGCTGCGAAAGTAAGATTACCATCACACAAACGAACAGTTTCTTCCTCGTCCTCTCGCTAATAGCCAAAGAGACAATGAAAAGACATGTTTGGTTAGAGAAGATATTGGGAGAAGAGCAGAGGAGCAGTTTATATAGGAATTACGAAGTAGAGCAATAATTACATTTTAGCCGATATTGGGGTTTGGGGTTTAGGGTTTTCAGTGCATGGCAGCCTGGCCTGCCCAGCCGAAGTCCGCCAGTTCACATGGGAAGCTGAGCCGAAGACAGCGCGCTAGAGGCTAGAGTAGCTACGGATTCTCACATCTCCTCACATAAGTATATCCCCGGCCTAGTCTGGAGACCCTCATAAGTAACCCAAGCTGCGAAAGTAAGATTACCATCACACAAACGAACAGTTTCTTCCTCGTCCTCTCGCCAGCAGCCAAAGAGACAATGAAAAGACATGTTTGGTTAGAGAAGAAAGGATTGGGAGAGGAGCAGAGGAGTGGTTTATATAGGAATTACAAAGTAGAGTAATAATTAGATTTTAGCCGATATTGGGGCTTGGGGTTTAGGGTTTTTAGTGCATGGCATGCAGCCTGCCCAACCGAAGTCCGCCAGTTCACATGGGAAGCTGAGCCGAAGATGGCGCGCTAGCGTAGCTACAGACCTCACATTAAATATTTCCCCGGCCTAGTCTAGAGACCCTCACAAGTAACCCAAGCCACGAAACTAAGATTACCATCACAAAATGAACAGTTTCTTCCTCGTCCTCTCGCCAGCGGCCAAAGAGACAATGAAAAGATATGTTTGGTTAGAGAAGAAAGAAACAAGAGGGAGCAGAGGAAGGGATTATATAGAAATCGGAAGCAGGATTTTAGCCGACGTTGGGGTTTGGGGCTTGGGGTATATATTGGCCGCGGCCCGCCCAGCCGAAGTTCACCAGAGTTTACATAGGAAGCTGAGCCGACTCAGACGTTGTCAGATAATGGCCCGGCCCGGCTTCCCCCAAGGCCCGCAGTCCGGCCCGGCCGTTTGCGAACTCCATATGCACTCACACCGCATTTTCCAGCCCGATCAGCCCATTGCGACATCTCTCTATACTCTCCGTACGTATACGCCTCGATCTTGGTAAGCAACACCGCCAACAGCCGGCGAAAAAAAGGATTTGACCACAATCCCTAACCCTGTCAGACCAAGAACATGCACTGTTCTAGGATATCTGGACGGCTAGACAGATACTGTCGCTTCATTATGTGAGCGATAGCTCGCCGGATACCCTGCTGCATCAAGCACTGAAACGTCGACAGAATCTCGGAGAGAAGTGGTTACGCCCGAGACAGCCCCGGTGAGTCTTATGTGAGCGCAGTTCAACCACACAATGATTACCTTTTGCTATATGGCTGCCAGATCTATATATATGAACCACAGGCGTCTTTGAACGATGACAGCCATATCGAGTGCTGGCTGAGGGGCCCTTTGTGAAAAGAGACTAAAAGACGGCGAAGGCAAAGGTGGAGATGTAAACAGCCGATCTGAGCTGTATCACATCATGGACCTCCGTCAGCCCTCCTACATGCGCCCACTTGGGAATCCCTGCTCCGCTCCACCATTATCCTGGCTCGTGCGACCTCCAAACTCGCGTCCGCACGTACCACTACTTCTATCGCTAATCCGCACAAGCCGCACACCTTCGCTCAAGCATCAATCTTCCACCTCTGCGTTCACATTTATAACTCGCTAATACACCTTTTTATGCGATCCGACCAAGCCGATTAAAGCCGCCGATTCGAGATGGTATAGAATATGAGCTTTACTGTACGGTTTCGGAGAGTTAAAGGTTCTTTTATTTTTTACTCGGTGTTGATTCTAGTACCGGGTTGCCACAAATGGGGAGAGTGTAAGTTTGCCAGTGGAGATTGTGCTACTATGTATTGATTTGTAATGAACGGAAGAATGGTTGTATCGAATGTCCATCGGTATTGACTCAAGCCGGCAGGAAGATAACGTTCGCCCAAGACACGTCCGTTAAATGACTGCATGTACTTGTTGAGACACAGCCGATAGAGATGGGCATTATCTACCCAAGTGAAACAAATCGAAGGAGATGGAGTGTAGGAAGTATAATAGCACGTAGTATCCTTCACTGGTATTCATGTACCGAAGTAACTTACTGTAGCTCCGCCCACACCAAACCAGGATTACAGTAATCCAGCATGCTCAGGCCGACTTACTGCACGAGCACTGCAGGATGTAAAATTCTCCTCAGTCTGACGTTGTCACATTCGCACATGCCAATGTTTGTAGTCAGATAAATAATCTATTCAACCAAACGTCCCAGTCTCAAATGCATATGCTACAAAAACGAATGAAAAGTCCCTATCGTAACTCAAATCCAGGTTACGCATGCATGTAAAGAAACGAAAGAAAACCTCTCCCCGTCGTCAACCGTAACTCCGTCGTCCGTATCAACAGAACCCGCAGTGAAAAGACAGAGCCAGTTGATACTTCGAACAAAAACCTGCCGTCTCGAGGGTCGATAACATCGTGCAAAAGCGGTAGCTTAACAGTACGATCTCGTAGAACCGTATAAACACCGGAGTCGTTCCGTTGAACCGTATAAACACCGGAGTCGTTCCGTTGAACCGTATAACCGATCCGAACAGCCGCCATCAAAAAAGCAAAACTCGACGCCGATCAACAGCGCCTAGCAAGCCCTAGCCTCTCCCCTCTGCGCCCCCCACTCCCCGCCCTTCTGTGCCTGCGCCTGGTCCCGAAACTCAGGACAGAACCGGAACCACGACAGCAACATGCCCTGCACGTTTATAGCCCTGATCTCGGCGCGGGCGATGAACAGCGCCGCGAGGATGACGCGGATCAGGCCGCGGCGGAGTCTGCGGCCGAGGTGGAGTTTTGGGAGGGTGATGCGGATGTTGAGGCGGAGGGTTGGGAGGGTGAACATTGTTTGTTGTTGATGGTGTCGGAGGAGAAGGAGCGACGGTGTGGGCGGGGGTTGATAAATGACTGTGGGAAAGGAGTGTTGGGGTTGCTTGTGAGCGGAGGGAATGTTGGCGGAGAGCAATTGGGTTGTGGGAATCCGATGGGAGATATGGTGAGTGCTGTACCTGGCAGATGTACAGTTCACTCGGCAGTGCCAAGACCGGGCTAGACAGCTCACGATGACACGCCGCAAGGAACCGGGCCCGACTAGCTCAGCCACGAATCCGCCGCGCGCGCTGGGGACTGGGTCTTTTTGTGAATCGGCACTTCTCGCATTGGCCGACGCAGACGAAGGCAGCTTCCAATCCGGCTCCTTCGATCTTGACGACGAAGTTCTCGGAAGTCAAACACGCATCCCTGCCGGGGTCGTCGATGCAGCTAAAGCTTAGCGCAGAGCCGCGGCCATTGGGGTGGGATCTAGGCTGCATTCGTAGTCCGATGCGGTAACCGCATCCGTGCTTGACATGTGTTTTTTTCCGGCAGAGGGTTGCAGCCGTGGTTTGCTCCCGTTGGTGCCCGCACGTTTTGTAGATCCTTTTCCGTGCTATCGCTGTTCCGGCCATCCCGGGTTCAGCCGCGTGGTGCAGTGATCTGGTTTTTTTTGCAGGGCGTGCAGGGCGAGAGCTGTTTGGTGGGTTTTTCGCTTCCCTGTGACGGCGAATGCCTGGTGGGCTCGGGTATGCAGCCTACGCAAAAGGACGGATTGCATTTTGACTCCGCGTAGTGGGGCCGGCATATTTGCCGGCGGGGATCGACTTGTGAAAATCTATTAATGCACGTTCACATGCTGGGTTTTTGAGAACCAGTCGTTTAAAAGGATGTGGGGTTTTGCTTGCCGAATACACGGTAAAATCTATCTGTAATCGAACTAGAGGAGAGGGGCAGAGCCTAGATAGACAAAATACGACATTGCAGTAAAATTCAATGTAACAATCCAGAATACCGAGTGACCCACACTCTGGCCATAACGTATCAAACTCATTGTAGATATGAGCTATTACTATACTATCTATCCATATACTATCTGCCCTACCAGACCCCGGAAGTGTGTACTCGGACGCCATCTTGATATTGTCAAAAAGCCTCGAGGGTAAAATTAATCAAAGACCACACGCCAGGTAGGAATGTCACAATCGGTCAGTCATTCGAAGTACTTTTTGATCTGCCCGCTTTTGCCAATCGAGGAGTGAATTTGTGTAGGGTCTGCGTGCATCTGATTTGTGCAACGCCGCCAAAACGTCAAAGCACTCCAGGAGAGTTTTCAAACTCCAGGGCAACCTCGACCGCAGCTGGCTGCCGCGCGGAGTGCGCTATACCGCGAGGCAAAGTCGAAGATGGACTACCACCGAGAGAAGCTCAAGAAGAAAAAGCTACAGGAGATTCGGGACGTCTATTTCGAAAAAATCTCGCGCATTAAGATCGATCATTAACTCGACAGCGCTATCGGTGGTTTGGAGCTCTGCGACTATCGCCCGCTGATGAAAAAGCTGCCTGTGTACAGGCTCGAGGAACAGACTATACATGTGTATAGGAGATGACTGGCGTCTTCCGCCGTTGTGACTCAAGCTTGGGCATAAGAGAAACACAGCCCAAGGGCGCAGGTGCATTCTTGTACTTCCGACTGCCAATCACATAGCTCATCTTCCGTCCCACTTCATATCTTTTGTAGAAGCGTTAGTGAATCTCCCCCCCGTTTCAAGATAAGAGTTTAGATCTTACGAGAGGTAAAATCGGTTTCTATCGAGAGAAGATACGTCTTTATCCTCTGCTCGAACTACGGCACCCCCCAACTTCCAAAATAAAAATAGACAGGTCGAATGACAGTAGACTGCATTCTTCCGGGTCGTAATTTAATTTCTCGTCGATATCCTCGATATTTCCGTAAAGCCCCTTTTGACCCGAGGGCAAGTCCAGCAGCGACACGTAGAAGTGTTTAAATCGCAATTCAGGTTAGTACCGTATCCACTCGAATAAGAGGTACGCCCCAAATTAGGTTAGCGCGCCTAACTGGGTATGACACTCGCTTAAAACGGAAATTAAAAATGATATGCCTTTTTGATTTCCGAATTTCTTGCCGGATACGGTAATTTTCAAGCGCTAACCTAATCGGGGGCGTACCTCTTTTTCGAGTGGATACGGTACTCGGCTAGCCCCTCGCAAGATCTCGAGTTGCTACATCGACCTTAGTGAACATCCACGGAAGAAGCTCCACCAAAACTACACACACAAAAGCTAAGTTAGCATTTCGCGCTTTCTCTTCCCGATTGTTAGGGGGATGTGATAACGTTAGTTGCAAGAATCATTGCAGGCAGGGAGGAATTCAGAAGGAATAATGTCCTCGAGAACATTGCCGAGGGAAGTTTGCCCGACCAATGTTTGATAGTGATCTCTATAGTTCCTGCCATTGTTGGAAAAATATATTGATTGTAGAGCGAGGAGAGGCGGGAGAGGGCAAATATATTTATACATCTCATGTGTAGATTAGTTATGGGTTCTTGGCTGTGCGCCTGAGACAGAAGTGGTATGTATGCTTATGTAAGTACTAATTAAGTAGAGTGCGAGTACCCCCATATCTACATGCCGGCAGGTACCTGTCAACCAGGGCTAACTATTGTCAGAACCACCGAACGAAGTCGAGTAATTGTTGGTAGGTTTTTGTCACCGGCTACAGAGATTTTGAGTACTATGGGATTTGTATATAGCTTAGTCCAACCTGCCGCCGCTCAGTTTTGTCGCAGCGGTTACGCCAGGTATCTCCCCTCCGGTCGGTGGAAGCAGAGAGAAGACAAACTGATGCAACAAGCTACTTGCATTGGCGAATTCGATGGGACATTTGTCAAAGCGCGAATCTGAGCGCAGGGGATATATGAGATTAAGTAGGACGCGCAGGTCCATCTATATGTCCTGAGAATTCACAAATAAGAGCTGTCGTCGAATAAGATACGTCCGGGGTAATACCAGTTTATAAATGATATGAAAATTCTGCAGTACTGCCGGTATTAACCGCTACATTCATGTGGAATTCATGTAATAGGTGGAATATACTGTACCGAGCCTAATGGTTCGGACGGGCTGCCGGCCGTGATATTTTTTGTTTTAGATTCGCCCCTCTGTGAGATCTTTTCATTTTTCAGTCAGAGGTAGTGTGACATGAAATTTCTGATTTTAAAGGACAGGATTAGGTGAGTATAATTTGGGATTACTTGTGGAACCATAGTTGGACACTGATTTCAAAGTTCAGAAAATAGGGCAGAGATTTCCTGTGTAGTGAAAGATTCACATAAACATTATGACCTATGAAAAAGCTCATTTACACTTTGATAATACAGCAATCAGCCGCAGTTCTTCAACCCCAGACTACTCACGCCTTTGTGACAACCATTTAACGTACCCTAGCAACTAAGGACAGAATCGCTGTGATGCGCGACGAAATAGAAGTTTCTACGTACAGGACAGGCCGTTGTGACGCGTGACGTACGAACCTTTATGCTCGGTACAGTAGCTGCTCTCATGCCCAGACTTTTTCGCCTCACTTGCAAGCTCAACCCTACGGAGTTTACACAAATCGTAGGGGATGGCAGGCGTGATCAGACTATAGCCAGTTAGTCTTGAAGAATAGCAACACAGTAAATTATAATACGCTTAAGTCCGTATCGCATATGGGGTTATGCTGGGACCAGAATGATATCACGAAACGGTTGAATTATACGTGTATTTGAAAGACTAATCATAACACACAACCCTTCATCATAATTCGAAAGCAATAAATGATGAACCACCGCCCACCATTGTCCCTCACCTTGGTCCACAAAGCCTTACAACAACCCTTGAGCCCTTTCCATAGCAGCCTGAACACAACGTATGCGAAATGTAGTTCACATAGATAGGTGAAACTGGAAGGGTTTATGCCATTTCGCCGACCATTCAACATGATGAAGTACCAGCGTGCAACTTCCGTGCACTAGCCAAGTAGTCACGTGCCGGCTAATTAAAACCCTAATAATCACTCATTCGCTATATGAACCACGATGAATTGCCGGAGAATCATCGGTACTTTTCCAGAAGTGAGCAATAATGCAACCATCTATGGCTTGGTCCAAACTCCTGACCACAATCCTTTCCAACCCCCTCCCCCCCACTGATACAAACGAACGGCCTCGCGCAAATATGCCTCCTCTCATCCCTGTTAGCACTCATAACACCCGTTCGTGGCCTTTCGTTTTTGTTTGTCTCTTTGTTGACCTTTATAGTCGGTCGCGATATTCACCGTCTCTCCCGCCTCATCGTAGGATTGAACATCTACCTGACTGACAGCGAGATCCGCAAGGCTCTCTTCCAGCTCCGCAAGCACATCATCAAGCTAAGTGTCGAGCAGCAGACTAAATGGCTGCTCTTCCAGTGCGGTGAGACTGATGTCTCTCGACTGCAGTGCCTTGGCAAGGATCTCATCAAGATTATGCATAGCTTCATGGATTTGGTCGAGAAGAGGGGGCTCAGTAATCATGCCAAGGTCAAGGAGTTGAGAGACCAGATGAATATCATGGCTCAGTAGGTGCTGAAGGAATAATGATGGAAGGGGGGTGCTGATACTGACTGTAGCAGGTAAATTTCTGAGTTTTGGAAGGCTGGGGAAAGTATGGCAGAATTTGGGTTTGGCCAGCATTTTGATATCTCCCATGACCTGGTTTTCTTTGAGAAGGGAATCAGGTTCACATTTTCAGCTGCTAAAGGTCACTCCGATGATTCAAATAAGAGCTCCTGTACAGGTAGCAAATACGATCGACATCTCCAAGTCAGATTTTGGGATATGGTATCTGCAAGTGAAGAGAACACTGAAAGTGACAGATATATCTTAGACCAGCTCCACTTCGATATAATTAGGGCAGGTTACGAACAAATTTACGGTGCAAGGGAGATGTGACACGTGATCTGGATTAGGACAAGCAATCTGTGACTTCACTAGGTTTCGTTTCATGCGAGCTGGTCTATGTCAACATTATCGTCATCATACACTCGACGACTATTTTTCAGTCGCCAGCACTGGTGAATGCAAGAGCGCAGTGCTGATGAATGTAAAGAGTCAGCAATCAGCTTGGCCTCCGAGTATCCATGTCGAACCTTCCATCCTCTTTCCACAACAACAAAATGCCACCCACCACCACCATGAATCCTCCCCTCATTGGATTGTATAACTCCTTATACTAAATAAATGCTACACTACAATGGAACCCCCCTCATCCCTCTTACCAGCTGTTCCGTTATCGTCTTATATGCACTATGGAAACTTTTCGCATCCCTTTCCTCAGCTAAAGCCGCCAAACTTGCAGTTGACCCTGAAATTATTTATGAGCAGCAACAAAGGGAGTTTCTTACTGCTATCACTGGGTTGGCGTTTCTGCAGTGCTGGTCGCTGGCGAGGATTATTGATCTAGAGGGCGATGAGGGGTATTGGGTCAAGAGATTATGGAAGGATGTGAAACAATTGGAAAATAGGGAAGAAAAGCAAGATGAAGCGGAGCAGAAAGAAGAGTGCGGAGATGAGAGTGCGGAAGTTACAACTACAACGCTACCTGGTGCTGCGAAAATTAAACACACAGAAGAACTGGATGCTCTTCAAGACATGGAAACACAGCCTCCTGTTGTTGAAGAAACTCCACCAAAGCAAGCTATGCCGGACCCGGAGGATACCCGGGAAGAATCACACCAGCCTGATCAGCAGGATCCAAGTGCTGGGCCAAAACCCGAAGACATACCGCTACCGATATCACAAACATCCACACGTAGAGGGAGTCAGAGTGTTATCAGACCCACCCCACCATCCTTTGCAGGGATACCGAAGGATATTCAACCAGCGGAACGACCATCAAGTATCGATTTCTCCGCCACACCATGGGACTGCCTTCAATGCAAGGCTGCAAATTTCCCACAGTACAAATTCTGCTGCAATTGCGCTGCCAAAAAACCTCAAAAGAAACGACAGCATGCGGAAATTACAACAACGCCTATTACTACTGAAATACAACTGACGGAAGAAATGGGATCTTCTCAGGATACGGAAGTACAACGGATTACTGTTTCTGAAGGTACTCCACAAAAGCCTCAAACACCTGTGTCTGGAAATATACACAAAGAACTACAAAAAGAGTCACAGGAAGAACTTAATTGTAATCCAAGGCCCGAAAATATACCACCCCCGATACCACCAAAGTCCAAACGTAGGGAGAAACAGAAAGATGCCCAACCGCCTCACCCAGCACCACCTCCAGTCGCGAGTGATAAAGACAAAAGCACGAGCATTCAGCCGACGACACGACTACCAAGCATTGATTTCTCTGCCAAACCATGGGATTGTCTTCAATGCAAGGCTACAAATATTGCACAGGAGAGATTCTGCTGCAACTGCGGCATAGAAAAACCCCAGAAGAAGCGGCGGAATGTTAGACTAACGACCTCTGTGGATGTCCAAGCAACAGATTCTGCAAACACAAAAGATTTTGGCAAGAAACATCAAGGTGATGCAGATGAGAAGAAACTGGATGAACCAACCGACCCCAGCCTCAAACCTTGGGACTGTCCAAAGTGCAAGACAAAAAATTCTAGAGCATATGTTTTATGTTCTCACTGTACCATAAACAGACCAAAGAATGAAGCCGCGGTAACAACTCCACTGCAACCAGAAGCCATCGTTAGTCTGCCACCAATACAATCAACCCCGCGAAGTAAAAGCATACAGAAGGTGGTAATATCACACCCGCAGCCTCCGGCATTCGAGTTTTTGGCTCAACCTTGGGAGTGTTCTCGATGCATGGCTTCGAATTTTGCCGAGTATATTTACTGCTGTCAATGCGGACAGGATAAGGATGAGAAGACGAAAAAAGAGCTAGATAAAAAACATCAAGCTGGACTGCTAGTTGTACACCAGCATACTGCTCGCGAACTATCAGATGCGGAAACTGAAGTTATTGGCAATACTGAGGATCATACATATGAGGAACTGGTTCTACCCCCTGCCACTGGACAATTTCCTTCAGAGGAGACACAAGCCGACGGATTTAGTTCATTTTCGGGTTCCGGAATAAATTTTACCGGGATGGGAATATGGAGCTGCCTTGAATGCGGTGAGTGTAGCCTACCAGAGGACATAAAATGTGGCAACTGTGGTATCCAAAAGCCGGGGAAGAAACGCAAATCGCGGAAACCTGATGCCCACCAACCTACGGATAATAACGCACCAATCGACACAGTCGGTAACGATGGAGGGATATTTTGGCAAGCACAGGGAGCGGAAGAAGCTCTTTGTATAACGAGTTTACCTACCCACGGCTCCCTCCCTGAAGCCCCAGATGATTTCCATGTATTGAAATGCTTGCAATGCGGCGCATTTAACCGAATCAACCTTTCTCAGTGCGCAATTTGCCTTGTTGATCAACCAGAGGCAGGTTACGTTCTACAAAGCCACGGCGAACCCGTAGCTCCGCCTGGACCTAAACAGAATAGCACTGAAACTTGGACATGCACCGTATGCAAGTACACGAACCTGGTCTTCGATTTCAACTGCGAGTCCTGCGGGCAGAAACGACATTCAACCCCTCCAGACCCCTTTGTAGGTTTCAGCGAAGCATTCGTCTGGGCCTGCCCACGTTGTGGAGTGATAAACAATACCCACGATAGTTTCTGCAACACTTGTGCCACCCCCCGACCGGAGAAGTGGGTGGCAGCTCAAGCGGCACAATCGGGCTCGGATTCTGACGATATCCCCATGAACCGTGCCAGACCCTTACCAAACCCCTTCCATGGACAGGAAATGGCGCATCCAGCTCCCAAGCTAGGCTCCAACTCAGATTCTGATGACATCCCGATGCGCCGTGCCAGACCGCTCATACGCTTCCAGCCGCCACCCGCGGGCCCCCGGCCTCTGTGTCCCTCGTGGCCATTTTCTCTGGACAGAATTCCCTCCACCACCAATTCATGGACCTGCTCATCATGTGCCACCGAAAATCTCTCCATTCTCCCCCATTGCGCTCACTGCGGCTATCCGAATGAATCTTTCTCCCCTGAGTCTCCAACAGACTTTGATTCTTCCTGTGATGACGATGTTACTTTGGTGGGAGATACGACGCTGGCGTTTCAAGATCCTGACTTCCAAGTTTTGCGTGATATGGGTAATATAGAACCCTTTAATCTTGACAATATTGATCTGAATGATGTCAACCCGTGGTGGTGTGACGGATGTGTGAATTGGAATATTGCACCGGTGGGGAATTGTCCAACTTGTGGAGAACAGAGTATGAGGATCGAAGGACGAGTTGTAAGAGCCACTACGAGACTGTCGATTAGTTAGTATTGCAAGGTAAGGTAGACGTAGAACTAGGCTCTATTCAATGATTACCCTTGGGTTTTTTAAGACATAGTTGAGGCTTTGGGCTAGGGTTGCAAACCCGTTCAATCGCTTGCTTCGTCACATCCTCCATTTATGAAATTATGAGATCTATGTATGCCGGATAATTTGTACTTTAAAACTGCGAGTCCAGCAGCATTAAAATATAGTAATCGCAAGATAATAACCCGTATATTTAAAGACATTTGAATCAAAGAAGACAAGCACTTAAGGCATTCGTAGCTACGTACAAATACCCAGGTGACACAGCACAAAAGCAACCACAAAAAATGACAACATCATCTCCTACCCTGATACGCCGCATCAACTACACGACTACTACCGATGTTGCTCTCCAAAATGGCTGCAATTCATCACCTTTTCCTCAACCTAACCCTGACTATTGACAGCACCCTACTTAGCCGAGGCTTGGACACCTTGCATCGCATGGCAATGGTCGCAAATGGGCGATCCCGTCCGGGGTCGGTTCTTGGTCACGGCACCAGACAGTGTCTGGACGGCGATCTTCTCAATAGCATGACTGGGCGCGAAACTGGCAAAATCAACCACCGCATCTATCGATAATGTCAGTCAACGTTATTCCCCAGTGCGCGATATAGCATACCAAGACTGGAGAAATTTCTAGTCATGTCTCGTCTCAAGCCTTTGCCATACTTTCCTTTCTCGAGAAACGCGGGATTAATTCGCGGCTCTACAGCGGAAGCAAGTGGACTGATACTAGACGCAGTAGTTGCGGTTGAATTGCGGTTTGTGCCATTGATAGAGATGGTTTCCGACTGTGTGTCATGAACCTTTGGCGGCTCCATGGTGACTTTGTCCGAGTTTGGAAAGTGAGCCCTCAGCGGAGTGGGAGACTTGGGAGTAGTCCCAGGGAGCTGACTCAAGGGAAGTCCAGTTCCCGCAGCTTGGAGGTGTCAGTCTGGGATGCTGCAGTTTGAGGAGGGGATGAAATACCGTCGCCTTCGACGTCAAGGATGATAGTGTCACGACCCCATGACCTAGTCGATCGATGGCCTCGCTTTACAGTTCCACCTGGGTTGACTTGATTACCTCTCTGGGCTTCTCTCTGGGTTTGGAACATTTTGAATCGTCCGCATCTCCAAATAGCAAGCAGGATCAGCGCAAAGATGCCAAGTCCTATCGGGAGGACAATAGCAGTTATGACGCTCGGTCCGAGAAGTGGCTCAGTTGGCCCCATGCTTTCCGTGTACCTGTGCTCAGTATACTGTGTGAAATCCGGAGGGGGGAGAGCTAGAGAGGGATTTGGAGTTTCAGGAGAGCTAAGGGTGCGGGTGACTTTGGAGGAGTCTGTAGTGGATGTTTGCGCCTCCATCCTGAAGACTTTAGGAGTGAAGAGAGAAAAGTGGGGTAAGGGAGAAAATTCAATGAGAAGCGCAGCAATGGGGAGCAAAAATCCAACGTGGAAACACCTGCGCACCGAGGGTGGTGAAAATTTGGGGATGCCGAGTGCTTCAATGTGCACCACGCCTGAAATTGGCCGTTCATTAGCGTCTAGTCTCGAGTGTGAGCTAATACTTGTGAAAGGACAGGGAAAGAACCACAAAAGTAGAACTGAGCCTTATTCAATGGTGCTTTGATGCACAGACCTTATGCAGGATAGAGCGGCCTTCGTTCATATGCCAACAGCCAGATCTCCCAACAGTTTTAGCAGTATACTGGTTCCTAGCAATAAACCAGTGCAGATGACAGTTAGTTCTTAGCAGTGCTGCGCGGTTTATGGGGGTTCGCAGTTCAGTGGAGTGCAGTTTGGCATCTGAAAATAAACCAGTTCACCAGTAGTTATACAGTTTATATGGATGCGAGAAAATACGCAGAGAAAAGACTCTAGATGGGTGAAATCTTAGTTAGACATCATATTGCTCCTGCAAACTTGTTTGCTGCGTGTCTAACTGGCCGGAACTCTACATTGTCGATACAATATCATAGTCATTTGGGTTGAGTAAGATATTATGCACTCGCTATGGCCAATAACTATGCATGGAGAGGTTTGCACTGGTTTAATCTAGTTAAACAACCAAAACCAATACAAACAGTTTTAACTGGTTCCAACTGGTTCACTAAACGTTCCACATGTAGTGCAGTTTCAATTTCTTATACAGTTGGTATAAACAGTATAGTGCAGTTCGGTGCCGATTTCCCTACCAGTTTCCACCGTTGAGAGGTCTGCCAACAGCGTCTTTTTGCCCAATGAAAGAGTTTACGAGCGGCAGGGAAATGTGGGGACTAGAATTAGAGAAGCCTTCCAAGCGTTCTACAACTTCCCGTGGGAGACCGGGAGGCAGAATACTTTTCTTGTGGGAGCCGCAATCCAGAGGATTGTGGGAGATACTTATAGAAGGCTTATGAAGAAAATTATAGGGCTTCTATTCTTTGAGAGCTCCTCCAGACAAGTGTATGTGTTGTCGAATTCCATCATTACGGGTCATTATCAAACGTGCCTCTGATTGTGAGGCAGTTTGTTTATTTATAACCATATTGTATCCGTGAGGTAGTAATAGGTAGATGAATGCGCATAACCCCGCATTGGAAATGGCATGACGAGTGATACTAAATGATTCAGTTTGACCCTCAGGAAAGATACCCAACATCCATATCTTTGACCCTAAGAATTGCGCACATATTCCCACCTCCCTTGTCATTCCCCCTCATTATAATCATTCATCTCCACCCTCACAATCTCCTGATCACACTCCTCCCTCGCCAGCATCATGTGCAACTTCCTCACCCTCCTCCTCCACAGCTACTATCATTTTTTCCTCGCCCTCGGTCTGTGCAATTGGACAGCATCTACTGTACTCAGTATCCTCACTCTACTTGCAGCATACATAGTTCTTTGCCATATTAACCGACACTTCAAAAACCCCGTCCTCTTGAACAACTTCACGCCTTTGGAACTTTTTGTCAGCATCTGCGATGGGATCGACCCCGGTGAGGCTCTATGGAGCACTATTCACAAGATTCCATACCTCAGGATGTTAGTGACAGCATTGAATGCTCGGACCGGACACGTCAGCCCCGGGGTGCGGATGATGATAACTATCGACGATATCACCATAGATTTCAACGAAGAGCAGCAGCGGCTAGAGTGGCTTCACCATACATTTTCCGCACTAAAGGCCACCATTAGAGGCCTGCCATATCAGTCACGGAAGTACTACACCCCGCAGACCAATTCAAACCCACCCTCAGGGACAGAAGAAAAGGGGACTCCTTCGCGCGACAGTACCCTCGGAGAGGTTCCATACACCTTCTCCGAGTTTTCGGGGTATGTTAAGACTCCGAATACCGTTCCTCCGAGTGAAAGGGTTGCTCTTCGTCGGAATTCGAGGGAGTGAAGGTATGTGGGTTACGGACCGAGGGTGATATAAATTAGTGCTAATTGCGTGTAAGGTATTCAGCAGTGACAAGGGTTTATAACACCTATCTCATTAAATGATTGTGGTGAAGTTGCTAGAAATGGGAAATACGGAATCATATGAGTGCCAGGCTATCAGGATGAAATATGCCCGCACATGTGGGAGCAGAAGAGGGAGTGGGTGTTGAATTATTGTTCTGTACACCACTATGCTAGATATTTACAACTTAATCCAGACGGCCGTACTAGTTTCTATCAAGGACTTAAATCTAACATTCAATATCATAGTCAGGCTTCCGGTAGAGCTGGTCTATCACGCTTCGCACTTGACTTATATCCGCCACTGTTTGGATGATGGACATTGCGTTTAATTCAAAGTAAAGATATGGACAGGGAAACAGTACTGCCTACAGTCAGATTTAGCCGATTGCAAACGACTGACTGGATCCACTACACTCCTCTAGTGCAATTGAATCCTAATAAACTCCGCGCTGTGATTTCCCTTACGCCTGGAACGCACAATGCGCCAATACCAATCAAAAGTAAAAAATACTGAAAGTTGTACTTTTTGTGCAGTTAGTGTGTTTCAAACCCTGTAGAAGATCTAGATCGTTGTATGAAGGGAGAATAACCCCCCCAGCCCCAGCATAATACTAAATGCCTAACAAAAATAACGCAGCATCAGTAGGATCAAATAAAGGCCTGTGATTCAAAGAGCGACATATATGTAGCACGAATACCATAGTTTTAAGCCCACAAACTGAAAAGATTATGCGTTCTTGAGGGGGCTGAAAGCAGCTGCTCACCTGCGAAATTCGTGCCCGAAGATTTATTTCCGAATTCTGGCGTGCTCTGGAAATCTAATAAGACTAGCGCATCAGAGTATATCAGTCAGTTTCTAAATTTTTCCTTGCACACTATCTGATTGCGCAGCGAGAAAAGCGCAATATAAGTAAGCATTTACCAGTCTGAAGACAAAACCCCTCCTTGATATCGAATACCTTCAATACGATATAAATGCGACAACAAGGGAAACTACAATGTTGGGTTTGATAGTATTTAAAAGCTCGTGTCACTCCTAGCCTCTCAATCTATCTCATCCATTGGCACACTAGTAATAAACTCGGCTACAGTAAAGTCAAAAAATCTGGCTTCAAGAAACAAATCAATGGTAACAAATTAAAAAATTCTTGCCAATTATCAACGCCTAGCGATCAATCGTACCCCCGAAAGTACAGAAACAAAACTCTGTCACCACGCAATGTTGGCTGAGGATTTAGCCCAAAATCCATCGGAGCCAAGGCGGGCACGAGATTAGCCGCGGGCTTAGCCCGCTGGGCGTCGGAACTAAGGCGGCAACTAGATTAGGGGCTTGGTGCGGTGCGTCTCCCCGCGAGCCTCTGGGCTTGAGTGGAGCTTCGCCCCAGGTAGGATTTGTTTTCTTACTTATGTCCATCTTATTCTCTCTTTGTACGATAGACAATCAGCATCTTTCATTCTCTTTGTTGATTACTCTCAACAGGTTATGAGCCTGGCGCTTTCAGTCCTTTGAGAATCGACATCTATTAGTTACTTAGAGTTTTATCGTCCCCGAACCTCCAATAGCGCGGTGTCCCTTGAAATGGCATCACTTGCATATGTCCCTAGAGCGGCCTCCCTTCCGCTAGCGGCCGTTTCAAGCTAGAGATCCTTTCAAAGTCTTTCCATTCCCCGCATAGAATGCAACTTCTCCTTGCCTGGAAGAGGGCTGCCCCTAGCAAGCTTTTCATGTTCCGGAATCAATCTGGACCGCAACTCTTCGAAGGTCAGAGGCTCAGCGTTGGTGATGCTTGTTCTGAAAGGGTGTTATTCAAAGGGAAGAGTGTTGAGTAAGTGGAATATCTTGTCCTCATCATTGTAGGCAGTGTATCTGGCACTGAGCAATTGGTTGAGGAGTTTCGGGAACAGGAAGCAGAGGCAGGTTCCGATTCGGCGCCGTCTCTGGTAGCAGCTGGTTGAGGTTCGTGGCCTTTGATCATGGATGGCCGAAGATGTCATTTGCAGCGAGTAGCCAATCTCGAAAATCCGAATAAGAGCTGAGGGACTTGATGAAGCCATTTTACAATACTGCGGTTCGCGAGAGCGGCTGTAATTGAGTCCTGTTGATATGTACAAAAGTAGTCTCGATGTGCGGTCATGCAGTGAGAGGCACCACTGTCGATGATCCAGCGATCCAGCGATGGTGAGGAATAGTATGAATGAACTTGTACCATTCACACGATGGCCTGTTTCGCATCCAGGAGCTTCCCTAAAAGACCTCTAACATTCTCTGTCTTCATATCCCACGCATACTGAAGCTAGAGGAGTTTATCACCGGTCGCGATCGAAGAGGTCGATACTTTACTGCCCTCGATCATCCTGAGGTAGCTTTTCTCCCCAAAGATGTTTGTGGCAGCGAGAAGCCATTCTCAAAAAATCTGCATGGCCGCTCAGGGACTTGAACCCGAGGGTAAGAGAGATGCGGGATCGACGTTCATGGTGGCTACAAGGAGGATAAAGTGGAGAAAGAGGTAATTGAAGGGTTCGAGAGAATGAAAGCTGTGAGCAAGGAAAGAGTAGAGAAAGGAATGTGTTGATGGAAGTTATTGAGGTGAATGGACCATTGAGCTAGAGCGAGCAAAAGGAATGCCTTATATATAAATCTCTCTAGTCCAAGTCTGCGTCAGATGTAGAGCAAGTAGGCCCGCCATGGGTAAGGTTTCAGACTCCCAGTGGGGGTAGACAGAAAATTTCCTTGCAGTTGCTTGAGCGCGGACGCATGAGATGTCACTCGGCCAAGCCGCCTTTCCACCTGTTGCATATATGGTTTATCTCCCTGGCGTATGGCTTCAGTTGTATGATGCATAATCTCTCTAAGATGATGGTCATTCCAGACTCAGCTGGAGATGCCAGCTGAGTGCGCATGCATGCGTACAAGACATACAAGACATACTCCGAATACCGCGTATATAAGTTCATGAATGTACCTGTACTTTAGAATATACAAGCTTCTAGAAATCAGTACATTTCAACACCACCTGTTGCATGTATACTTGGATCGTGAGTCTCAGCACCGTCTGATGTCTTGTATGAGAATGAAGACTTGTATGAAGATGGTGGCTGTATGAGGATATGCATCAGGACCAAGGTGATGCGTCTCATGTCAGATAGAGCATACACGTACGCATATGGGAGATTGTACATATACGGGCCTTTGGCCCTCGAGATAGAGAGAATCAACTAAGTCAACCAACAAGTCTAAGAAGCATCCAAAGTAACACCATCTTGTTTGGCTAGTGACTGTCGCTAGTCACAACTAATAACAGCACTAGAGTACGTAACCGGAAGGTCAGAGTCTCCGCCACTCAAGAATACTGATAGACGTAAACCTCGGAAAATGGGGGTGTGTGACGAAAGTTGGTGACAGCGCTGGCGTCAGCTTAGAGCGGAGTCGATGGTGGGTGACGCAACAGGATGTGGCCGACGAGTCTAGTGGAGACTGGAGGACAAGAGGTTTTGGTGGGGCCCTTAGCCGAATTTTGGATCCGGAAACGGTAGGCAGAGGGCCTCGGAGCGGGAGGTCTGGTGTGGACCTCAGAAAGTTATCTGGGTGAAGAAACTTCATAGACTAAACGAATGGCGTTCCCCGGCTAGGGAAAGCTCAGAACAGGATAAAAGTTCTAGATCTAGGTCGCAGCACTTACGCTAGCCGGGTTGGACATAGTAGCAGGCGCTGGGAGAAAGTCTAAAAGCGATACCGTTCTCTCTGTCTAGCGATCTCTCTAAATACATAATGACAAGCCCAAATTGGCCGCTCCCTCCTCGAGCAGACTCGAGCGCGGGGGTTAAACAGATTTCTAAAAGCGCCTGGATCTCTACTTAGCGCAGCCAGGCAAATTCCTTGTAAGGAATAGACAGTAAGTTGGCTACTCTTGCACGGTAGCGCTCGCGATCGGTGCAGAGCTTGTTGCTTGACTTTAACTGAGAGTGGAAACGAAACTGCCCAAACAGCATTTTTCCAGGTTGTAAAATCTGCCTTGACGAGATATTGGTTATGCAACTGCCGGCCGAAATGGGGTGCTAAGGTGGTATATCCCTTCTCATTCTATTATCTCAGTTAGAACAGGTCCCAATGAATTGCACAGCCTATAGGTGGCTGTTCAATTGTAACTGCGCCACGAACACCTTCTTACAACCCGAGAATGTACAATTGTATGGGCAATTCGGCAACAAATAGGGAAGCGATTCAAGAGTGTGCGTACCCTTCCGGTGGATGTTCAACTCTCCCAACGTCGTGTAAGCTTTGCTGCAAGTCGTAACTTCACACCTGTAAGGGCATTCCAACTCCAGACTCTTACGCCACTTACCTATGTCACCCCGACCGGCTCTATTTCGTTAGAAAATCAGTGTTCTCAACCGTCCCGTCCGACGGCCGGGGACGGTAGTGCCGTCCGACATCATAGCCGGACGGACGGGACGGCGTCAAGGCCGTCCGTCCCGTCCTTACTCAAGACGGACGGAATATCGACCG